>WBZO01006170.1_pt1 | contig 11751 bp, 8 predicted proteins | sample 5204261 | NCBI WGS metagenome assembly WBZO01 (sample SAMN12412400, study PRJNA552823) | activated sludge metagenome | isolation source: activated sludge from anammox sidestream of wastewater treatment plant... | place: USA: North Carolina | collected 2017-09 | reverse complement strand
ATTTTTCAACGTTTTAATTACTTTTATGAAAAATCATTAGATTTACCTTTAATTAACTCCTCCTGTTTGAATATTTTAAATCCGCTCAGGTCTTTGGAGGAAGGCATCAGTTGGCCTCAATTCCTTTAGAGCTGACCGGGCTATGTGAAAGGTTAAGACCCACCTCAGTAGCTACTTTTAGAGCTTGTTTGCGATTTGGTGCTTGAGCAGAGATGCTGTTGGGATTGAGCTTACCGGGCTAAAAAGGTGTCTTTTCCGCCCAGTGCCAAGCAGACAAGCTCTTAATCTTGCGTTAAAAGTTGGGAAAGCGGGCACCTAAAAGGTAATTTTGCCTTCTTATTCAAAAAAGAAAACGCAACAACTTGGCAGAGGGTGCTTTTGGGGAAAAATTGAAAGTTTTTCTCCAAAAGCACCCCCCATTTGAGAGAGGAGGAAGAAAAAATTTCATTTTTCTTCCTCCTCTCTGTCAAGTAGTAACAAGAAAACTAAAATAAACCATGAAGTTATTGAGATTCAGTTTGTTGGTTGCCTTGCTTGTCTTTTTGGCCTCAGGGCTGAACGCACAGAAGTTTGCCCATATTAACAGTGGAAACATTCTCGTCCAGCTTCCCGAAACGCACGTTGCCGACAGCTTATTGAAAATTTACCAAGACTCGCTCATTGCAATCGGCGACGCAAGGGCTGATTCGCTGGAAGCTGAGTACATGGCTTTTGCCAAAGAATACCAGGCTGGAAACATTCCGCCAGTACAGGCGCAGCAAAAGCAGGATGGGTTTCAAAAAAGACAGGAGCAACTCGCACAGTTTGAAGATGAGATTATAAACTTAGTAGCAATCAAACGGCAAACCCTGATCGGTCCTATTCTTGAGACGCTGCAAACAGCTATTGACGAAGTGGGTGAGGAAGGTCAGTACACGATGATCTTCGATACCAGTATCTTTAATGCGATCCTGTTTGCACAGGATGCCGACGATATTGAGCCACAGGTAAAAGCAAAACTTGGAATAAAGTAGCTCCTCAAGGGTTAGAACTCCAAACCACTGGCCTAGCCTGAAAGGAGTGAATGGCTGCTCTTCTTTCAGGCCTTTTTTATATGACAACCTGCTTCGTTTCCAAAAACCGGTCAAGCATCTCCCGGTCTATTACACCGGTAATCACGCCATCCTCATAAACGGGAAGGATGTGATAGCCTGACTGGCGCATGGCTTCGTAAACTACTTTCAGCGAATCTTCTTTGGAGATCCCCCCCGATGCATCCTGTGCGTATTCACCCACGGTGTTCAACAGGCCGTTGTTGTTGGCTGCCAGCAAGACAGCCCATTCAGGAAGGGTGCCCGTCAGCTTGTGCTGCTCATTGAAGACGAGAAAATTTCTCTCCGAATTTTCTGCCAGCAACCGGAATGGCCTGGACATCGTGTCTCCTGCCTGTATCGGCGTAAATGTTTCTCTCACCAGGTCGGCCACTTTATGACGGTCGAGTAGCGTTTTGCTCTGGGCGTACTTATTTTCCCTTGATGCAGTAAAGAAGATGAAAACCCCGATGAGGGCCGTGGTAATACTAAACTCCCATAGTCCATAAAAAAACAGCAGGACCGCTAGTACCTGCCCGAAGAACGTTGCAATACGGGTAGCTCTGTAAAAGCCGAGTTTCCTGGAAAGCAATGCCCTGAAAATGCGCCCTCCATCCATGGGGAAAGCAGGTAGTAGGTTAAAAACGACAAGCATGAGATTGACAAAGATGAGCGCTGGAATGAAAAAGTGATAGTTCCCAATCAAGCTCATTTCGTCGCCTGGCTCCGCAACCGGCAGGTCAGATAACCCAAAGAAGAAAAGCCAGGTACCGAGTAGTAGGGCAATAAAGACATTGACCAGAGGGCCTGCAATTGCAATGATGAATTCTTGAGAGGGCTTCTCGGGCATGTATTTCAGCCTGGCCACGCCGCCGATAGGGAGGAGGATGATATCCAGGGTGGGTATTCCGTAGCGCCGGGCAGCCAGCGCATGCCCAAATTCGTGTAAAATGACGCTGATAAAGGTCGCTGCAACGAGTAAGCCCATCCAGGTGGTCTGGTGGGGAGCTAATTTCTGGTACATTCCCATCAGCGGAACATATATCAGTAGCAAGCCGAAGGTCCAGTGCATGCGCAGAGGAATACCAAAAATATTTACCATTTGAACTGAGCCTCTCACATTCAGCAATTTTGTTTTTTACCAAACGCAAATTAAAAGACTAAGTTGAGCTGTAGAAGAAAAAGGACGCTTTTCCAGAGTTGTCACCCAAATACTGTTTGCCTCCTTATTTTGTTACTACTTAGGAGAGGATAGGGCCTGTATCGAGTCTGCCCCACAAATCAAACTGCTACCGTTGTGGACGAATAAGATTCTTCAGTGAGGGGTGTTTTTGAGAAAAGTTGAAAATCTTTTCTCAAAAACACCCCTCACTGAAGTAGTCGCTTATTTTTTAGTCCTCTAGGAGCGTATGTTGGGGATTTGGCCAATTGGCAAAAAGCGGCCCTTCTTCGCTTGCTTTTCACCTTTTTCAATCCATAGGGATGCTACGCAACTTCAAACAGCACCTCGGCTCAAGCATCCAAACGCAAACAAACTCTAACACAGCCAGCGCTCAAATGGCGTCGCCCCAATACGGCAGTCATTGCCGGTGCGTCCTCAATATCAAACAGTGGCTGCTGTTGTGTCTGTCCAGCTCGGCACGTAGAGCTGCCCTTGTAGGATCGCCCTTGAGATGACGATTCGTTGTATCTCAGAGGTGCCTTCGTAAATCTGCGTGATCTTTGCATCTCGCATGAGGCGCTCGACGTGGTACTCTTTTACATAGCCATAGCCTCCGTGCACCTGCACGGCCTCAATTGTTATACGCATGGCTACCTCAGAAGCAAACACCTTGGCCATGGCACTAGCTGTGGAGTAATCCATCCTCTGGTCTTTCAGCCAGGCCGCCCGGTAAACCAGGAGTTTGGCTGCTTCTATCTCGGTGGCCATATCTGCCAGCTTGAAGGCAATTGCTTGGTGATTGGCGATTGGCTTGCCGAATGCCTGGCGTTCTTTGGCATAAGCTACAGCCAACTCGTAGGCACCCCCTGCAATACCCAGCGCCTGTGCCGCAATGCCAATCCGCCCACCATCAAGAGTTTTCATGGCAAACTTGAACCCAAAGCCCTCGTCGCCAATGCGGTTTGCTTTAGGCACTTTCACATCCGTGTACATGATGGAGTTTGTATCAGAACCGCGTATGCCGAGCTTGTCTTCCTTGGCGCCAACGATGACGCCGTCCCAGTCCGTTTCGACGATCAGGCAGTTGATGCCGTGATGCCCTTTTTCGGGATGAGTTTGTGCCATGACGAGGTGCACGTTGGAAGTGCTGCCGTTGGTGATCCAGTTTTTCGTGCCATTCAGCAGGTAATAGTCACCCATGTCAACGGCCGTAGTGCGCTGGTGGGTAGCGTCGCTGCCGGCTTCGGGTTCGGAGAGACAGAAAGCACCGATCCACTCGCCACCAGCTAATCTTGTCAGATACTTTTGTCGTTGCTCTTCGTTTCCGAAGGCTTCGAGCCCCCAGCAAACGAGTGAGTTATTCACTGACATGATAACGGAACAAGAAGCATCCACTTTTGAAATCTCCTCCATTGCTAGTACGTAGGACAGGGTATCCATGCCGCCGCCTCCGTATTCCGGAGAAACCATCATGCCCAGGAAGCCCATTTCCTGCATCTGGCGTACTTCATCTTTTGGGTATCTCATCTCCCGGTCGCGCTCAATGACGCCGGGTTTCAGGACGTTCTGGGCAAAGTCCCGGGCCGCCTGTTGTACGGCCTGTTGTTCTTCTGTTAGTTCAAAAAACATTTCCAGTTAAATTTGATCAGGCTAAAAGTTGGTTACGAACGCAAAAGAATTGCAAGACAAAGGTAGAAAAAAACAGTTTATCGCCGGATGATTTAGCTCATTGGGCTGGTAGTCGTGTAGTAGTGTGATTCTAGAAAAAACTCCTGCTGGCTCCCGGACAAACCCCACACTCTGCCAGCAAGTGCCAGGGTTGCAGCATGCTGCCGCATGTCGGGTAGCCTGGCGAAGAGCCGGTTTAAGAGCATGTTGAGAATTGGGCCACTGGCTAAAAACAGTCCTTTTTCGCCTACTTCTTACCTTTTTTCAACTCCGTAAAGATGCTACGCAACTTCAAAAAGCTAAAAAACCTGACAAAAAAAATTTGCTTCGTTTTGGGCGAGAAAGACGACTTTTTTGCCCGGTAAGCTCCATTCAAACAGCTTTTCGGCTCAAGCACCAAATCTCCAGCAAGCTCTAAACGGCGCAAGTTGGAAAAAAGACAGATGTGTGATGCTTTCGGAGGTTTTACTATCAGAAATGCGTTTGTACCTATAAATCTTACCAACCCAAAGAATGGTTGTTTGAAGGGCAATTTGACGGGCATTACAGCACTCGAAGCATACAACAAATATTTACCGCAGCGAAAACCAAAGCAAAGATCAAAAAAGAAATAACCCTACATTCCTTGCGTCATTCATTTGCTACCCACCTGCACGAAGCCGGAACCGACATTCGCATAATTCAAGAATTGTTGGGTCATAACGACTGTAAAACCACTGAACGATATACCCATGTAAGTAACCGAACTATTCAAAGGGTTCAAAGCCCCTTGGATTCACTGTACTAATCAAAAATGCGCAAAAAAATTGCGTCTATATTCTAGTTACAAGCAAGCCTAAAAGACCAACCGCTCAGACTTTTCAACATAAAGACTAAAAATTGTTGAAAAATATTTTTTGATTTTCTATTAACTCACAGTTAAAGTTCGTATATTTGCATCATAGTTCTTTGAAAGATGCTTTTGACTATCGTATTACAAATTCTAACTGTAAAGTGTATTTAGTTACACAACCCTAGTGGTTCTGTTGGGACACTCACGATTCAAATCAAACCTCTACAACGTTAACCCTAGTAGACTTGATTAAATCAGTTCTAACATCTGTTACTTTTTTAGTAGCAGGAATTTTTGGGGGGTGCAAAGGAACGAACAACGTCCAAGAAATTTGTAAACGGGCTTCATTGAAGTGTAGCAGGCATAAAAGCCAGTTACAAATGATGATAAAAAATGTCAAAAGCCTTGGTGACCTGGAAACAGGAATCAAGCATCTCCTACTGGAGAACCGTTGTTCGTTTTCGGACGAAGAGAAAGTTTTGTTGAATGAGTGCCTTGTGGTAATTCAAGAAGCAAAAAGAAATCAGAATGTTGGCCTAGTGGTCAAAATTTTTGAAATCTTAAGCAGGCTGTTTATTGCTAGCGACTATTTGAAAGACATCTTCTAACCGACACCCCTAATTTTTTCTCTTAACGCAAATTATATGGACTTAGGAAACGCAATAAAACATCTTAGACAGCAAAAGGGAATCAAGCAGAATTCACTTGCTGAAAAAAGTGGTATAACTCAAACTTACTTGTCTCAAATAGAGAATAATGTGAAAGAGCCAAATATATCCACTCTTAAAGTCATTTGTGAAAATTTAAATGTGCCTCTCCCTGTCCTTTTCTTTCTAGCAATTGACAGTAATGACATTGCTCCAGAAAAAAGAAGTGCTTTCAAACACCTAGCACCCTCTATCAATTCAATGGTTACAGAGTTTTTTGGCGAATCAATATCTATGAAATGATAAAGACAGCCAAACATCTATCATATGAACTGAAGGTTGAGCTTTCAGAAATAGACCACATCATCAAAAACATTGATAATTTCTATTATCAGAAGGAAACAATTAAAAAAAATGACAATGGCGAGCCAAAAGTGAGAAATGGAATTATTCAAAAGAGAGTATTAAACCCAAGTATAAAACGCCTGAAAGTAATACAGAAACGTCTTCAAAAAAATATCCTTCAAAAACTTACTATTCCTGATTATGCTTTTGGGGCAATAAAGGGAAAGGATAACATTTCTAATGCAAAGAGACATCAAGGAAAGAAATACATATTCACAACTGACCTAACAAATTTTTTCCCGTCAGTAAATCATAAACAAGTTTTTGAAATGTTCATTTCATTTGATTTTTCTCCAACAGTGGCTAGACTCTTAACCAAGTTAACTACATATAAGGGCAAGTTGCCACAAGGAGCCCCGACTTCCCCAATTGTTGCAAATCTTGTTTTTGTAAAGACAGGTAAACGTTTACAAGAAATTGCCAAAGAGAATAATTTGACTTTCACATCATTCGTAGACGACTTAACATTTTCTAGTCCTACAGATTTTAAAGACAAAATTCAAGAGTTATTGGACGCAGTTGTAGAAGATGGTTTCAAAATAAGCCATAGGAAAACTAACTATAAGTCAAAACTGCCAACTGTGACAGGTATAATTGTGAAAAACAACAACCTTGACTTACCTAAGGAATTTAAAGATAAAATGAAAGACGAAACTCAATCAAGAGAAAGGCTTTCAGGTTTGAAAAGGTATCACGACAGAGTAATAAACTATGGACAGAAATAGAAGGCCAGCTTGTAACATCGGTTTGGCAATATGGCGGGTGAAGTGCTTCTTTGAAACATTTGTGCAAGATTCAACAGCAGTAATTCTATTGAACATTTGTGCTATAAATCCGCCACATCGCCAAGCCGAAAACCGTTAGCGGCAATAAGAAGAAGAAAAAAGCAAACTATTCGTAGAAAAAAGAAACAGTAAATCAACCATATTTTTTCACCAAATCCGTTTACCATGAAAAACATCAGATTTTTCTTGAACATGGTTTCAAAGCCACCTGCCAACCAGTTTTTGCGAAGCAAAATCTTCGCCTAACGCTTATTCTTGCCTTAATGGCAACATTCCAGTTTACGTTTGTGACTGGGACTTTTTCACAAATCAGTTGCGGCGGTCAAAACGTAAGTTCTTCCTGCCTCATCAATGCTGGACAAACCTTTCAGTGCATTCCGAATGACGTGGAATCCCACACGCAGTACGGAACTACACTCCTGCCCCCGTTATGGGCTGAGACCACCCCGCAGTTTCTTTTGGTCAAGGGGAAAGTCACCTTTACGGAAGACTACAAATTTGCGCCGGGGTCGGAAATCGTTTTCCTCGAAAACAATAGCGGTTTCAAGATAGTGACAAACAAGAAACTGACCCTCGAATCCAGTTCACTGCATGGCTGCACCAAGCTCTGGGCGGGTGTGGAGGTAACATACGGCACCAAGCTCTTTGCCTGGAACTGCACGTTTAAGGACGCAAAGGCTGCCATCATCCTGAGGGATGGTTCCACAATTGAAGCGACAGGAAATACTTTTGAAAAAAACGTTTGCGGCATCCTTGGTGCGGCAAGCAACCCCGCCATCCAAAACACAACTATTACACTTGCCAGCGCAAAAGGTATTTCCGGGAACACTTTTGATGGGAGCGGGCTTCTGTTGGAACCAACCCACCCTGCCACGATAGACCCGGGCGTTGCGAACGCCGACGTGCAAAACGTTGTGCTGAGCTACCCATTTGTTGGGATTTGGATTGAAAGGGTAACGGCCCTGACCATCGGCCACCTTAAAAATCTGTCCGCCAACCCAAACCTCCCAATCAACTCTTTCCAGAATTTTGGTAACGTCCAGGAAGGCTCTCAGTTTGCAGTTCAGAACATGGGAATCTATTCTTACCAGAGCAATGTCCATGTCAGGAACTCCACATTCTCGAACATTGGGTATTACAACCCGTTGAACACGGGCCAAAACAGCAACGCAGCCGGGGTTTATGCAAGAAGCAATACGCCAGCCATCAGGCAGACCACTGTCACTGGCACGGGCGACAAAGCCGGCCTCAATACATTTTCCTATTGTTACAATGATATTCAAACGACTGGCACCCACCTTACTGTTGCAAAAGTGGTTTCCTACAAATCCGGTGATTGCATCTATGCTTCGATGGCAAGCAGCCAACAGAACCCAATCAAGGTGGACATTCGGGACAACCAAATCACAGCTTATCGGTCTATCGGCATATTTGTCAAATACTTCAAGCCCATCAACGTCAATATTGAGGACAATTACCTTTCCGACAACAACGAACTTTATGACCCAGCCCAACGGTTCGGTATATACTTTTCAGGGAATGGGTGGGAAACGCTTAACGGGAGCAGGGTTTACAACAACCAAATCCGTTCAAACTCGATTCTGATGGGCGGGGCCTTCGTAAGTATAGCATTGAACAAAACACCTTACCTTACCATTGAAGGCAACAACATTTACGAAAAACTTCCCAGCTTCTCCAATCTTGGCGCCTTTTACGGAATTTTCACACTGGGTACGCCAAGCAACGGTATCCGGCTTTACAGCAACACCATTAACGGGGCAAAGATAGATTACGGCTATGCCGCCGGTATCAGGATAGCCGAATCGGTGAACACGGTGCTGAACTGCAATGCCACCAACAATACAAACGCCGGCATCGTATTTTTCAGCAACTGCGACAACGCCGAGGTTGGGAAGAACAAGTTCAACTACCACGGTAAGGGGCTTTCATTGGGAGACCCATCATTTAGCACAATTTTATTCAATGCAATCGGCCTCCAATCGGCCAAGGAAAATCGCTGGTTCGGCACCACCAGCCCCATCGAGGCGTTCGCTCTGAACCAAACCTCGGCCCTTGCCTCCATCTTCGAGGTCAACAGCAGCAACCTTTCCTCCGATTATTGGCCCTTCCCCCGCAAGATTGGGACTATTGACGATAACTTCACCTGGTTCAAGCCGTTGCCGGGGCAGGAACCGTCCAACGATTTTAGCTGTCTGACAACCGGAGGCCCGAACCCGCCCTGCGAAAATTGCGAGTACGAGTTGGCAGGTTCGGACATCCTCATCCTGAACGGCACTTATCTGCCTCCACTGGATTTCCCGGCTATGGACTGGGAGGCCCGCTGGCACTTTGCCGACAGGCTCAACCGCAACGTGATATTGCAAAACGCAAGTCCCGCCGCAGCACAATATTTTCAAAATACCTACAATGATAATTACAGCAGGCTCAATAGGGTTTACCAAGCCTACCGCAACTGCTGGCAGCCGGGCGGCAGCCTTGCCGAAAACGTGAATGCTCTGAGTACTTCCCTTCAATCACTGATTGAACAACGATTTGAACTTGACGGGCTGCTCTCCGACAATTGGGCGGAAAACGGAAGTCTTCATGCCCAAATGGCAGATGCAGATGAGGACATTGCCAATGCCACTGTAGCGTTGAGTACTGTCAGTACCGATTTTATCAACCTTGTGAACCAGAACATCACTGCACTGCTCCAGGAATTGGAAAGCGTGAATTGTTCTGAAACCTATGAACTGGATATGAAATCGGTCATAAGGACGGCCCTCCAGACACATTTTACGGATGGAGGGCTGACCGGCCAACAGTCAACTGAAATGCAGGCCATCGCCGACAAGTGCCGCTATTCAGGCGGTTATGCCGTCGTGCTGGCGAGGGCGTTTTTTGAGCCAAAAGAATCCTACGAACAGGATGCAGGTTGTGGTCTTGGAGAAAGAAGTGCCAGCGGCATTGCACAGGACGAGAACTTAGGAGGAAGCATCCTTTACCCCAATCCTGCCAGCAGTTTGCTGAACATGAGGTTCGGGCAGGATTTTGAATCTGGAACTGCCCGTATCTTCAACAGCCAGGGCATTTTGCAGAAAAGTGTTGACTTTTCAGCGAGAAATGCCCAAATTCCGCTCGCCGGCCTCAGGGCTGGATATTACGTCGTTGAAATCCGGCTGGACGGGAAGCAGGCTTTCCGTAAACCTTTTATCAAAATAGATTGACCAAAAGTTAACCCCGGGCGGCGCAAAACTGCGCCGCCCCATAATTTTCTGACCCATGAAATACTCAATTATTTTTTCCCTCCTTTTTTTGGTTCCGTGCCAGAGCTTATTGTCACAGATAGTTGATTCTACTTTTGGGGAGCCATACTCATTTGGACAACCCCAAAATGTGTTCATTCCGGGTGTCACCGCCATAGACTTCGACGAGCGTGACGAGCGCTCCTACGCCACGCTTTTTTTGGACGACGGCAAAATCATACTTGCCGGGCACACGGCCTGGGGCGGGGCGAGTGACTTTGCATTCGCCCGGTTGCTGCCAGATGGCAAGTTCGACCAGACGGCCGGGCCGGACGGAAAAGTCCATTTGGACTTGGGGTTCGAGAACGACTCCTGCCTGGCAGCGGCCCTCTATGGGAGCGATAAAATGCTGATGGGCGGCTGCGTGACCCTGTCCGGCCAGCAAGGGCTGGTGCTTCTTCTTGTCCGTACTGACCTCGACGGCAACCTCGACCCAAGCTTCGGCAACCAAGGCCAGGTGACCATTGACCTGCCCGGCTATCGTGAAATGATTACCAAAGTACTCTCGCTGCCAGACGGCAACATCGTCATTGCGGGGAACATCTATTATGGAGAATCCTACCAGTATCCCGATTCGACAAAAATCTTCACCGGGCGTTTGCTGCCGGACGGGCAGGTTGACAGCACTTTTGGAATCAACGGCTTTCTGTACCAACGGTTCAGCGGCTGCAACTCGACCTTGCTCGGTGACTTGTTGCTGTACGAGGACGGTTCCATGCTGCTCACAGGGGGCGGGTACCACCCCTATCCCGGCGACTATGCCGGGGAGTTTATCTGCGACCCAGGCATCACGCTGTGCAGGTACCATCCCGACGGGACACCGGACCCGGCCTTTGGAGAGGATGGGACAGTCCAGTTGCCCGTTACGGAAGGAAGGGGGAATGTCTTGGCCCTCGATGATGACGGAAGGATATTGGTTGCCGGCTTGACAAGCGATTTTCTGACCGAACCGATATATACCATAGTCGCAAGGTTGATGCCGGACGCAGCGATAGATTCCACGTTCAACGGAGATGGTTATTTCAGGCAGTACCTCCCTGGCCCGTTCGGACTTGGTAGTGCCCCTGTAACTATAAGAATGAGCGGTGAAGAAATATTGATAGGCTATTTGGCCGATGCGAATAGTAATTACCATCCGTCATTCGGGGTTTTCTGTTTAAATCATGAAGGGTATCTAAATCCTGATTTTGGAGATAATGGCATTTTCTCCTACCACAATTCCTACCCATGGACAAACTACGCCATCAATCAAATGGCATTATCACCTAATAAACAACAACTCTATCTCGGCGGCTGGTACACAAAACTGTTTCATAAGAATATGATGGTCTGCCGCCTCGATATCAGCGGGAAATTTCCTGTAAACACGACGGAAGAAAAATCAATTTCAGGTAGCATGGTTATCTATCCCAATCCGTTCAGCGGCGACAAAATATACCTTGCGTTTTCCAATATCCCATGGGCTGAGCAAGCTCAACTTCGGGTTTACGACAGCTTTGGCAGAATGACAATGAACAGAAGAATTGGACATCAGGATTTACAGTCTGGATTATTATTGACCGACCTGCCAAATGGAGTGTATTTCATCGAGATATTGGTCGAAGATAGGCGATTTATCAATAGAATAGTTGTGCAGCGATAAGTTCTGAAGCCTCTCCCGCCAAATCAACGAAATAAAATAATAAAATTAGAAGATGCCGCTAACACCGCATATACGCCCATTTGCCCTAAACGGGCAAACGGCGTATATGCAGCCGTCAGATTGTGAAAAAAGTCCACATTCCATTTTTTTCATAAAATAGTTTCCAAATATCCTCACCACCGGCTTTTTCCAAGCCCGCTGCGCAATGATTATTTACCCTCTACAAATTACGAAA
>WBZO01006169.1_pt1 | contig 11753 bp, 6 predicted proteins | sample 5204261 | NCBI WGS metagenome assembly WBZO01 (sample SAMN12412400, study PRJNA552823) | activated sludge metagenome | isolation source: activated sludge from anammox sidestream of wastewater treatment plant... | place: USA: North Carolina | collected 2017-09 | reverse complement strand
AGTTTTTCGACCGGAAAATCGGACATGTAACCGTAGCCACCGAAGACCTGAACGGCGTCGGTCGTGACCTTCATGGCCGCATCGGCGGCGAAGGCTTTGGCCATTGCCGCATGAATGGTGTTGCGATCGCCATGGTCATAATCCCAGGACGAACGCCATACAAGCATACGAGCCGCCTCAACCTGCATGGCCATATCAGCCACCATATGACCAATAGCCTGATGTTGCCAGATGGGTTGTCCCATAGTCATGCGTTCCTTGGCGTACTTGATGGCCTCATCGACTGCACGCTGGGCCACGCCAACCGCGCCGGCAGCCACTGACGGCCGGCTCTTGTCGAACACCTTCATACTGGTCACAAAGCCGGTTCCTTCCTCGCCCAGGCGATTGGAGACCGGCACGCGGACGTTGTCGAAGACGACCTCGGCCGTATCGGAGGCATGCTGCCCCATCTTCTCGAAGGGTTTGCCCACGCTGACCCCTTCCCAATCACGGTGGACGACGAAGAAGCTCATACCCTTGTATCGATTTCGCATGTCATCACGCAAATCAGGCTTGGTATAAGCCAGTACTGTATAAAAATTGGCGTTGGTCGCGCCGGTGATAAATGTCTTGCTGCCGTTCAGGATGTAATGATCGCCATTGAGCGCAGCTGTAGTCTTGATGCCGGCCACATCGGAACCCGCCTCCGGCTCGGTGACACAATAAGCGCATAACTCGCCCTCGGCCATGCGGCGGCCGTATTCATGCTTCTGCTCTTCGCTGCCGGCGATCATAATCGGCAAAATGCCAAGACTGTTGACGCCCAGGGCCGTACTGATGCCCGAGCAACCCCAAGCCAGTTCCTCGGCAACCAGGCATTCTTCAAACAAGCTCAGCCCTAGCCCACCATATTCCTCCGGTATCGCCATCGTCGTCAGGCCTAACTCCTGCGCCTTGCGGACGATCGGCCAGGGATATTCATGAGTCTTGTCATAATATCCAGCTTGCGGCGCGATCTCATTGCGAGCAAAATCGCGTGCCAGCTTTTGGATCATTTGATGTTCTTCGCTCAAACGAAAATTGACCGAATCATAACCGTTGTCGCTCATGCTAGAGTTCTCCTTTTTCGTACCAGGCGTCGTTCAGACGGGGATGCCCCCAATGCCCCGATCATTCTCTGGGGTAAGACAAGCCAAACAATATAACGCATCGCGTTATGGCCGGCATTGTAGCCCACGCCTGAAGACACGTCAAGCCGAATTATTTCACGCGATAATCATAAGGCAGCGGCCCCGTGTTCAGGAGGAGGCTGCGACGCAACAGACTTGGGGTGGCATCAAGACATTGAATCGTTTCGCGCGTATTATCCGGGCGCTGCCCCGGTTGGTGTTCCTCATTGATATAGCTATAACCACGGTCAGAGCTTCCCCAACCCACTAGCCCGAAACCTTCGGCATAGAAGTAACTTTCTATGGGGTTGCCGTCCGGCGACAAAAGCCACGTCAATTCAACGACATTATCCAAGGTAATGCCACTCTCGAAGGTGTAGCTCGGGTAGAACGCTTCGAACCGCAACCAGGTTCGCTGATAACCGCTCACCGGGCTTCCCCCATTCATGACAACAGTGCAATCAGATTTGTAATAGAAAACAACGAAAGGGTTGCGCTCATAGAGCTCGCCAACCTGCCAGAAGCGCGGACTCCAGGCCGACCCGGGCGGCGTCCCGTCCTCGTGGCTCGCATAGAGGGTATAGTATTGATCGTTACCCGGACTGGTATCGGTGCCACGATAGATGAAATGATCATCAGCCCATAACTGTTCCCATTCCGCTTTAATCTCATTACCTTTCGTATGATAGAAACGCTCACCCACAACCTGAGTCTGGTGCCGTGCTTGCGACTCATGCCCGCCGATTTTCTGCATCACCTCATACAGAGGCCCCTTACCTTCCGGGGTGTCCACCGACATGAATTGCACCATATCGTAGATGTGTGGCGCCATGATAACAGGCAGATAGAAGCTGTAGGACGGTGGCTCGGGGTCAGGATCGGAATCCGCCATGGCGTTATCTCCTCGCGCGAGACCGACAGATAGGATGAAGGCCCCTACTAATATCGCAAGCTTAGCAAGGTCAGACTTTCTCATTAGCAATCACCTGATGAATGATTCCATGTCCATATGTCCGCACAAAACGGAATTATGCCTAATTCGGCCGTCTCGCCCAACTAGCTTAATTTTTCTTTGGTCAGAGACGATGCGATATAATGGCCCAATATCCCTGAGGAGCAAAGTCTATGTCTACCCCATTACTCGATCCGATCCCCCTACGCGCCCAGTTTCCGGCCCTGCAACGGACAGTAAACGGCCAATCGGCCGTATTCCTCGACGGCCCGGGCGGAACCCAATCGCCTGAGTCTGTCATCGATGCGATGGCCGGCTACTTGAAGAGCGGCAGCAGCAATCTAGGCGGGCCGTTCCTGACTAGTCAGGAGACCGATGCCGCCGCCGACCACGCACGAGCCGCCATGATGGATATGCTCAACGCCCGCAGGCCGGAGGAGATCGTCTTCGGACAAAATATGACCAGCCTCACCTTTGCCCTAAGCCGGGCGATCTCTCGCCAATGGCAGGCGGGGGACGAGATTATCGTGACTCAAATCGACCATGACGCCAACATCTCGCCGTGGCTGCTGGCGGCCGAAGATCGGGGCGTTACTGTACGCTGGCTCGATTTTCATCCGGAGAATTGCACCCTCGCGCTGGAATCGTTAGCTGATTTGTTAAGCGACCGCACGCGGTTGATCGCCATCAACTACGCTTCCAACGCAGTTGGCACGATCAATGATGTCGCCCGCGTCGTCGCAATGGGTCATTCCGTTGGCGCGCTGGTCTACGTCGATGCCGTCCATTATGCTCCGCACGGTCTCATCGACGTCCAGGCGCTGGATTGCGATTTTCTGGTGTGTTCAGTCTATAAATTCTTCGGCCCGCACACCGGCGTGCTCTACGGAAAATACGATCTGCTGGATCGCTTAACCGCCTACAAAGTACGTCCGGCGTCCAATATGCCGCCGGGGAAATGGGAGACTGGCACCCAAAGTTTCGAGAGCCTCTCAGGAGTGGTGGCAGCCGTTGACTATCTGGCCGGGCTGGGCGGCGGGGGAGGCACAAGACGCGAACAGATCATTCGAGGCATGGGAGCGATTAAGAGATACGAAGGGACATTAAGCGAGCGCTTCCTGCACAAAGCGACGCGCATTCCCGGCTTGCGAGTCTTTGGTTTGACCGACGTGGAAGAGCTGGACAAGCGCACCCCAACGTTTGCCGTCAGTCTGGACGGGTATACGCCGGAAGCTCTGGCAACCCTATTAGGAGAGCGAGGCTTTTTCGTTTGGCATGGCCATTATTATGCCGTGGCTGTTATGGAACGCCTGGGGTTGTTGGACCGTGGAGGGTTGGTCAGGATCGGGTTCGTCCACTACAACACAATCGAGGAGATGGATAAGCTATTCGCAACCCTGCAAGAGTTGGCCGGCAAATAGCAGCCCATGAGCAACGGTTGACAGGGATCACCGCGTATGCCATAATGTCCGCATATTATTTGCGGCCATCAGCCGCCTGCCATCTTTAACCAAGGAGGTGGTGCTTATGAGTAGTCACTTATCCACCTGCACCGTAGCGCTGCCTCCTCGTGAGAGTTAGTAGCGCTACGGTGCAAAGCAAAGGCCCTGTGTTGGAACACAGGGCCTTTGACTTTTCTCAGGCCTCTTCCGCGGCCGGCCTATAGTCTAGAGGCGATTCGGATGTACTAGTCGGCGGTGACTCCGGCGAGGCAAAGTATTCAGCCGGCGAGTTTTCATTCCCCTGGCTTCGAACCCAATCTTCATACTTCGTCCCATCCGGCATGGTCGCATTCGCCAGAGATTTAACCGTTGATAACTGCTTAAGGGAAAGACGCGTACCAAAGAGAAATGCCCCGGAAAAGTCAGCTCCCGCAAGGCGAGCCTCATCGAGGTTGGCCCCGCTCAAATTAGCTTCGGAAAGATTGGCTTTCTCGAGATTGGCCTTGCTCAGGTTCGCCCAACCAAGATTAGCGCCAGTCAATATGGCACGCTCCATATTGACATAAGGCAAATTGCTCTCGATCAGGTTGGCGCGCTCCAGATTAACCCCGTTAAGAGCAACATTTTCACCTTGCGCTTTATTCAGAATAGCTTCGACCATCGTCGCTCCACTGAAAACGGCCCTGTCCATGGTTGCCCCAGTCAGATCGGTCTCGTTCATGGAGCAGAGGTTCATATCCGCGTCTCGCACGTTCGATTCAGTCATGTTAGCAAGATCGAGATCGGCACGTGCCATCTTGGCGCCGGTTAGATCGGCCGCGCTGAAATTGGCATAACTCACATCCGCGCCCTGCAGATCGATCTGATGAAGATGCGCGCCACTGAAGTTAGCCCAGCCCAAATTCGCTCCTTGCAAATGGGCATGACTCAGGTCCGTGTTGGCCAGGGTGCCATCTGTGATCCAGCCCTGAACATCAAGCTCACGCAACGCTTTAGCCGTTAGCCCCGGATCCCCACTCGATATTTCACGAATAAGTTGCGTCCGAAGAGCCTCCATGTTGTGTTTTAATTGGGCATCTTCTTGCACCTTAGTCTGGTTTTCGAGATAGGCAATCAGTTGCTGATTTCGCCGGCGGCCGAGCACCTCGGTGATAGCGACCACAAGCGCGACGCCGAAAAGCACCAGGCCAACGCCACGCGCGTATTCATTCAGCAATGTGCCCGGTTGATAGCCGAGCCAGCCGAAGAATAGCGCCAATACCAGGAGGACAAGGACGATGATCAAGTAGCCCGAGCTTTTTTGATTGCCGACCATAACAAACCATTACTCCGTCATGATAACGCAAGATACTCGAAAGCAGATTTATAGCTCATCGATATCTACGTCGTCATTGTAATCGATAGTGATTAAACCCTGCTCTATCGCATCGACCACGCTCATTTCGCCGGATGGCGGTGCGGTGACCGAGGTCAGGCGCCGGCTAGGGTTAATTTCCACCGCCTTTTCCACTTCTTCCATCAGGAGCCTGGGCCATTTCTTGATGGCATCTGCCTGGGCATTCTGGACGCGCCAGATGAGGTTACGATTGTCCTGCTGGAGCTTTTGAATCAAATCATCGACCGCGGATATTTCCTCTCGCCACAACTTCTCGTTCCGGCGCGCGGCCGACCACTTTTGCTCGTTTTCCATCTCGAAGGCTTGCCACTTCTGGCCGAATTCAAGCTCGAAACTCTTTAGTTTCTCCTGAACTTCCAACAGATAGCCATCCCATTTAGCCTGCATCCGGTTCGATTCAAGGCGAAGTAATTCCGATGCCTCGCGTTTCTGCTGCTCGAGTTGCTTCTGCCAGTGGGCGAAATTCTGGACCGCCATGCGAGCTTCTTTATATTGATTACTGAGAGTGCTCCACTGCTGGGTGAATCGCTCGACCGTGTCTTTATTCTCGTCCATTGTCAGTCGCCAACTCTCCATCTGCCGGACAATTTCATTTTGCCGTTGCTGGAGTTCATCCGTTGCACTGACGGACATCTCACGAAATTCCATGTGATCACCGGAAATCGCTTGAAGGCCGACCTCTGTTTTCGTCGCGCTATTCGTGAGATTCGTGAGCTTTTCAGAGAATAAGGCCAGACGATGATTCACGTCGCTAAGGGACGGCTTCAAGCTGTCATTAACTTCTCTAGCTTGAGCTGCCAATTCCTGGATCGTCCTTTCCGCGTCTATCAGACGATTATTCAATGCCATGTTCGTGACGCTGAGGTCTTCGATCGTGGATGATAGAGGCGCGAACCGTTCTTCCTGAACGGTGAGAAGATTCGACACTCGTAGTTCTTCGGCCTGTCGCAGTTCCAGTTCTTGTTCGAATCGGTTGACCGCCGACATGACATCCCTGATTTGGGCCTGCAATTCCTGATCTAACTTGTCCAGTTCCGCCCAACGCTCGCCTGGTGCGTCGGTGCCTTGTTCCAGCTGCAGAAGACGAGAATCCCACGTATGCTGCTGACGAGTTATTTCGCCGATCCTCTCGTCCACATGGTTCTGGACGTTTTGGGCGAGGGTATTCATGTTCGACTGAAAATCGGCCGCGAGATTATCAGACGTTTCCTGAAGACGCTCTGAATGCTCAGAAAATGCGTCCCTTAGCGTCTGAAAATCAATCACAAGATTACCGGTTGTTTCTCGAAGGCGGTCGGAAAGCTCGGGGAGCGCTGCTTTCAGGAGGTTGATCTCCTCGGCCTGGCGATCCAGTTGAGAGGCCAGCGGTTGCCAGCTATCAGAGCTACGAATAGCCTCGATCTCGGAACGCAACTGCGTCTCCAGCAAGGACTGGCTAGCCTCTGCGCGTTCGTGTGTCGCATTGATGGCACGAGCGATCTCTTCATCCAGATAGGCTCGATCCTCCTGTCGTTGCTTTTGCGCATCATCGGGAGACGGCACACGAGACAGCGTCGTGTTCATGTTGGCTACATGCCACTCCAAATCCTGGAGCCTCTGGTCAACGTTCGAAGCCTCGGTGAGGGCGTCCGGCAAACTATCAAGGCGTTGGCTGAAATTGGCGATATATCTTTCCAACTCAGTGATCTTCTGATCCCGCTCAGCCAATTCGCGCCCTTGCTGCGCCAGACGTTGTTCCAGTTCAGTCATCTTGCGCGACGATTTACGCCGTTCTTCATCCAACCACTTCAAGTGATTTCGTAATTCAGTCATTTCGCGCGTCTGCGCAGTATTAGGGCTAAGGGACATTAGGAACACTCCTTAGGCATCAATGATGTTGTTTCGCGTTAAGTTAGATAGAAGGCTCTATCGACGAATGATGCAGTCAGGAAATAATACGGTGTGTTTATTTCTATCAACCTTCCGATTTAGACATCATTAGAGGAAGTCATAACCGAACGCCAGATACTCACTGAAATAATGCCACACCTATGAAATAGATAACATGAAATGTACGTGAAATGTTTGTGCCCTGAGCGCTTTATACACGGGGGCCCAAACTCTAAAAATAGTCGGGCGGTCGACAGGAGGTCGCTGCCAAAGGGCAGCATGGCTTGAACTACCGAAGAGGCAGATAAAGATCAAACGGCACTCGTATCGGCCGATTGTCCTCATTAGACAGCGGTAGATCGATGCCAGGTTCAAATATTTTCGGCTTGCCCAAATCCTGATACAAGGCCAGATACAACGTGCTTGACTCGACCGGCACAGGGTCAAGCTCGATAGCGACATTCCGGTTTACACCGGCGGAGAACCAAACGCTGCCGAGCAATTCACCAGGCGCCCCGTCATCATCAGCATAGACGGCCGCCCAACCTTCAACCGGGGAGACAATCACATCCACGCTCACCGCATCATCAATCAACTTCTGATCACGCATGAAGGCCAGGGCATTATTACCGACGCGAAAACCAGCGGCATTCGGCAAACGGTTGTTATATCGTACGGCGGGATCCTGGTTGGGGAAGTTAAAGGCATTTCCCGGCTCGGTGTCTTCGTGAAGACGAGCAAACAATTGCTCTGTAACGGCCGATTGGGTCAATTTGACGGAGATCACCTCATTGAGGCCGTCTGTTAAGGGAGCGCTACCGATAATAAGGCCGGGTTGTCCGTCTACTTCGTTATAGATAACAAGCCAGCCGGGGCCTTGGCTAATCGTGCGTTCAATAGTAACCGTTCCATCAATCATCGGCTGATCGTATACGACGATATCCGGCGGATAGGTAGCCGCGAAGGTCGCGACGATAGGTAAACCGTTCACCAGAATAGGCATATCGCCGTCGGGAAAATCAACAACGCCGGCAGCGCCATCGTCCTCATGCAGAACCGCGTGCAGGGTAGGCGTAGCGCGTCGCCAATCAATCGCCAGCGGGACGTTTTCGTATGTGCCCTCTTCTAGCAACACGCCGCCGATAACAGGGCCTATCTCTCCATCATCATCAGTATGGATCAAGATCCAGGCCGGCTCCAACAACTCAACACGTGCCACAGTGATCAATCCATCTTCGGCGACATCCTGCGCGGCCACTTCTATTTGGGGTTGCGGCAATAGCAGTTCAACTGTGAACTCTGCGCCCGGATCATCGGGGAAAGGGCCATCCCCTCCGGGATACTCAAAAACGCCTTCCGCGCCCACATCGATGTGCACACGAGCAAAAAGCTGCTGAGTTGCCAGATCGGTATTGACGATGACCCGAACATCTTTGTGCGCGCCAGCCGCGAGCGATACGCTGCCGATGATTTCGTCAGGCTTGCCATCCATGCTGCGATAAATAACCAGCCATCCCGGTACCGGCAGTGTGACCTCCCGGGCCACCAGTTCTCCACTCTCGTCGAGACTTTGGTCTTCCATGACGACATGAGGCGGGATCGGGGTTGGTTCGACCGTCGGTGTCGGGGTCGCCTCAGGCTCCGGAGAGATAGTCGAGACGACGGCCTCAACCGTCTCCGTGGGTTGTGTGGTCAATTCCTCACCATTTATCCCGCCAAGACGCGAGCAGGCAATCGTAAAGACCAGAAGCAACACCGTGGCGCAGAGGCCGATGGAACGAATCATTCTTACCAATTGGTCACCTTGTTGGCTCTAATCGGGTGATTGTAACCGCTAATCATCCGGCGGCCACTTCCTCTCAATGGACACTAAGAGACCTCCCGTTCAAGGTCACGGAGTCTCCAAAACAGGATGGTCGACTTCCCACCACATTTGCCGGCCGTCTGATTCGACAGCGATGGTGCCCATCAGGTCCGTACGCAAGATCGTTGCACCAACAGCTGTTGCCCGTTCAAGCATGGCCGGGTGCGGATGGCCGTAACTGTTATCGCGGCCAGCGGAGATAACGACGATCTGAGGCATAACGGCACGCAAGAACTCCTGACCACTGGAACCGTTCGAGCCATGATGGCCAGCCTTGAGCACAACGGCATTAAGCGTGTGGCCGCTGCGCAATAGTTCGGACTCGGCCATCGCCTCGGCATCACCCGTCAACAGCACGGATAGCTGATCATAGGTGAGCATGACAACGATCGACGCTTCGTTACGATTATCGCCTCCGTCGGGCGGGCCTGTATGGAGAACCTCCATCCGGACACCGTCATCAAGAGTAATCACCTCGCCTGTTTGAGCCGGCATGACCGGTATGTCATTGGCCTCGGCAGCAAGTAGTAGCGCCTCAAACGCTGGGTCAGCATCAGTCGATGCCCCATTGGTAAGCAACCCGGAAATGCGGTAACGATCCAGAACAGAGACAAGGCCGGCGACGTGATCTGCATCGGGATGCGTGGCGATGACGATATCGATACCACGATCCCAAAACGGCATCTGCCGTCCCAGCTGATCGAGGACGACGCTGGGATAACGGCCACCATCAACAAGCACCTGCCGTCCGTTCGGCGTCTGAATAAAGATGGCGTCCCCTTGCCCCACATCCAGAAAGGCAACATGAAGACGTCCATCAGGGCGCTCTATCAGCCAAGCCGATATCAATATAGCGAGCAACGCCAATCCGGCCAGGTAAGCCATCACCCATCGTTTGGAAACCAGCCAGCGTGCGGGGGCGGCCTGCCTGGCGTCATCGGTGGTCCTGGCCAATAATGTGCCGGCAGCGATGAGCAAATAAACGACGACCAAACCCGTAGACGATAGCGCCAAAGGCACTGAAGCGCCGGGCATTTGCGCCAGCATCCGGATAGTGGAAATAGTGTAGTGGAGAAAGATCCAGGCCACTAATCCAATCAGCTGGCCGGCTGGAAGGAACAATAAGCCCACCAGAGTCGCCAGACCTCCGGCCATCATGACGCCTGGTTGCGCGGGCAAGACAAGGAAGTTAGCCGGGAGACTCGCCAATGATAGGCGTCCAAAATGATAGAGGATCAAAGGCAGTGTAAGCATCTGTGCCGCCAAAGTGACGATCCCCGCCTCCGTTGTAAATCCTATGATCCGGCGGCGGGCATCCGGCGCCAAGTAGGGAGATATCGTCTGGTCAAAGCGCTGTGTCCATGGATCGGCATAGAGTATCAAGCCCAAGGTCGCGGCAAAGCTCAGTTGGAAGCCGACATCCCATAGCGCCGCCGGTTGCGCCAGTGTCATCATAAACGAAGCGGTCAACAGGCCGGCCACAACCAGAGTCGGACGACCCAGCAGACGCATTCCAGCCAGATAGGCGATGCCCATTAAAGTTGCGCGTACAACCGAGGCGCTGGCCCCCACCAGCGCAGCGTAAAGGATGAGGAATACCATAATAATCAGGGCGGCGGGACGACGGGGGAGGAGCAGCCCGGTCGCCTGATCGAGCAAAGCGATGAGGACGGCAATGTTGAAGCCCGAAATGGCGATAATATGGGTCATCCCCGTTCGGCGAAAATCCTCACTCAGGGTACGCGGCATACCACTGTCGTCGCCCAGAAGGATGCCTGTCAGTAATGCGGCATGGGGTTCAGGCAGGATGTTCGCAATCACATGGCGGGCACTATCTTTAAGGCGTAACAAGGCGCGCATAATCAGCGAGCCTCCTGCTGCGTCGATCACTTCGACGCGAGGCCCTTCGATCACGCTTAGGATCCCCTGGCGCTTCAAGTAGTCGGCGTAACCAGAATTGCCCAATCGCTCGGGATCGACTATGTCGCCATGCACTCGCACTGTCGACCCGTAGGCGATCGGAGGATACCGGTTCGCTTGGACCAGGGCTGTTCCGGACACGGGCACAGAACGATTATCGAGCAAAAGCTCGCGGACGTCGACGCGCAACTGGATAGAGGTATCGCGATTCTCCGGCTCGGCCTTGACCGTTCCGACGATGGTGGCGTCTTTCACGCCGTTGTAGTAGTGAAGGCGTGATGGATCCAGAGGGGGCTGAGCGGCCGAGTAGCGCGCCCCACCCAGAGTTAACGCGGCCACGCCAGCCAGGGCCAGGCCCATGCGGCCACGCCGCCACAGCATCACCGCGCCGGCAACGAGGAAGGCGCTCGGCAGAAGCCACAGGTATACGGGCTGCCGGATGACTGAACCCAACCAGACGCCAACCAGCCACCCAACTCCCGCGGCGGGTGCCAGGTAATAACGCGAGTCGATCAGTTGTCGGGCTTGCTGATACCCTTCCATCGAACCCGTCGAAAATTCAGGTGTGCTCGCTTGCTTCAGTCGCGCCGCCGGCCAGCCTGCCCGCCCGGCTCAGCGTGGGCTTACTATACTACCGGCAAGACAACTGTCAATCTTGAAGGGAACCTCGCTTAATACAGGGCCTCACAGCATGGCTTACTGTCTGGCCGGCCCACTTTAGCGCAATATCGACAGCACCCCACGCAAATATCACTTGAGCAGTCTTCTCCACTCTGATAAAATGATGTCCGGGGGTTGGTTAAGAGGCATAAATCCGTCAATGAAATTTACCGGTGTATCGCCTGCGATTTGAATCAGGCGGACGCCCGGCTATATAGCCACTGTTCCTGATTCACGGAACAGCGCGATCGAATATACGGATATAATGGCCGAGACCGACGTCAATACTTATCGAATCCTCGCCCTCGACGATAATTATTCCATTCAACGCCTCGTATCAGCGGCTCTTCAAAAGGCTGGATTCGAGGTCTCAACGGTATCTTCGGCCGAAGAAGGATTAGAGAATATCCAGCGTTTCGGCCTTCCCCACCTCGCGCTGGTTGATATTCATATGCCCTATGGGATGAATGGCCTGGAATTCTGCGAAACGATCCTGACC
>WBZO01006166.1_pt1 | contig 11762 bp, 9 predicted proteins | sample 5204261 | NCBI WGS metagenome assembly WBZO01 (sample SAMN12412400, study PRJNA552823) | activated sludge metagenome | isolation source: activated sludge from anammox sidestream of wastewater treatment plant... | place: USA: North Carolina | collected 2017-09 | reverse complement strand
CGCGAACGACATCAACAATTTCACCAATTCTTTGTTTGGCGGGTTGAACCCGGCGAACAACCCGTACACTCCGGCGCTGCAACCGAATGAGGCCCAGATCAACGGCATCATCGACCAGATGCGGCAACTGGGGTTGTCCGAGGATCAGATCGTCAATCTGACCAATCAGTTCGTGGGTCCGAATGCCCGAATGACGCCCGAGGCGGCGCTGGCCAATGCCCGTTCGGATGCGCTCGGCAATCAGTTCTCCGCCCTTCAACAGCAGTTGCAGGCCGGGCAGGATGAAACCAAGCGACAATACGAAGGCGCACTAAACGAGTTCAATCAGGGGCTGGGCGGCATCCAGACCCGAGCGCAAGGGCAGTTTGATCGGTACAGCAATTTGTCGCGCGATCCCAATTCGCTGCGCAGTGATTGGGAATATTCGCCGATTCTAGCCCAGGTGGAGAATCAGACTCTGCAAGCCGAGCAACAGGCCCGGCGCGAGGCGTCGGACCTGACCGCCAATCGCGGCGTGGGTTTCAGTGGCGCGTCGCAACTGGCGGCCATGAATGCCCGCAATCAGGGGCAGAATCTGCGGCAGACGGAATTGAGTCGGGCGCGAACCGATGCGGGCAACCGGGCTGAATCGGCGCAGGGCGTGCTGGACCAGATTCCTGGTCTGCGGTTGAACGCCCAACAGGGCACTTATGGCGCACTGGATTCTTCGCGAAATGCGGCCATCGGCTTGAATGCGTCGCTAGGCGGACAGCGGTATAGCATGTTGCCGGACTATTCGGGCCAACTGGGCGACATTACCGGCTATCGGGCGGCCCAACAGGGATACGGCCAGGGGCAGGCGGGCAACTTGGTGGGCATGGGCCTGACTGGGTTGGGCATTCTTGGGAATGCGGGTCAAACTGGGGCCAACCAGTTCATGTCCTTTTTGAAGAAGTAGGTGCAATGTGGCTTATTTTGGTCCTCAATTCGCGGGCTACGGCAACCAAAACATGATGGGTGGCCAGGCCGCGATCCAGAATGCGCTGGGCGGCTTGCTCCAGAACAGCCAGCAGGATTTGCAGCGGTCCTTTCAGCAACGCGAGGCTGAGAAGCAGCGGCGTTTTCAGGAAGAGCAGCAGAAGAAGGCTGAGAAAGACCTGTTCAAGCGGACGTTGACACAGACCGGAATCAATGTGGGGACCGGCGCATTGGCGGGCGGGATTGCGGGTGCGGCCTTTGCGCCCGGAGAAGTGGCTGCGGTGGGTGGCGCATCCGGCGTGCCGATGGGCGGCATGGCGGGCGCGGCGATACCCGCTGCGACCGCCAATGCGGTTAATCCATTGCTGACGATGAGTGCTGGCCGGGCCGCGACGACCGGTGCGTTGCTGGGCGGCCTTGGCGGCCTATCCGGCCAGAATTACGCCGCGCCATTTATCTCCGGCCTGGCCAACGCCCCCATGCAGGCCGCGCAACTGGCCAATATCGCCAACGACAATGCGTATCGGTGGTCGCAGTTGTCTCAGCAACGGGAAATCAACGAGGCTGATAATGCCGCCGCGATGGAACGGGCGCGGCTCATGGCCGACACCCGCAACACCGGGTACGACGTGGCCCGCGAACGGATCACAGCCCCGTATGTGTATGGCCCGACGCCTTATCAGGAGGGGATGTTGGGCACGCGCAACGAGGCCAATCGGATTCGCGGGCAACAGGTTCAGGGCAACCTCGATCTTGGCAACCGGCGCGCCGATATTGCCGGTCGGGGCATGGACTTGCGCGGAGACGCGCTTGCCCAGAATCAGGCTCAATTCGAGGCCAAGTTTCCGTTGGAAATTCGCCGCACTCAGACCGGGGAGCGCAACGCTGAGTCCTACGCCAAGGGCGCGGAAACCAAGGCTCAGGGTGGTGGGGTTCGCGCCAGTGTCAATGCCAAGGGCGAGCAGAGCATCAGCGGCACGCCGGAATCGATCGAGCGGTATCGGATGGACAAGGGATTCGGTCCGTCCGATCCTTTTGAGAACACGATTTGGCGAGCCAGCAATACACTGAACGAAGGCGGCGATCCAGAATCTGTGATTGCGTTTGCCGTGAAAGAGAAGACAATCACGCCTCAGCAAGCGGACAAGATTCGTGAAACGATCCGTCGTTACCGTGGTGGATGATGCCAGAATCGCTCTACGACTTTTATAAGAAGCCCCAGCAGCAGGCAGCCACCAAGCCGTCGCTGTATGACTTCTACAAAGGCGGTGCGCCCGCGAGCGTATCCCCGCCCGCCGAACCCGACTGGCAGGCTGAACAAGCGGCCGAGGAAGCGGCGGCCCAGCAGATCGCATCTCAGCCGTGGCAGATCACCGCACCAACATTGGAGCCGATGGCGGATACCAGCCGCAATGCGTTGCCGCAGCCATTTTACAACCCCGATCCATCGCCCATCACCGAGGAGTCTGCCGCACAGGAGCGTCGCTATGCCCAATTTCCATTGCTCACTGGCGATCAGCGGACGAGGCTGGCACAGTCAGCCAGCGGCCTCGATCCTGCGGGACGGCCTTATAACCCCACTGGAGAGGTTGTGCCGTTGCCTGGAGAGCCAGGACGAACCGGATACATTGCCCAACAGTCCGTGGCTGAGGCACTGTCCCCCATCGCCGACATGGCTGCTGGAGTACCCGTCCGACTTGCCAGCAAACTGAGCGGCGCGGTCGGTGGCCCCACAACCGACGTGGCTGATTACCCCATCGCGGGCGCGCTGGCCCAGCCGGTGACACCCGCAGAGGCGGGGATTCGCGGCGCGTCATCCATCGCGGGCGAGGTGGGGTCGTTTGTGTTGCCGGTGGGCTTGCCTGCGGCGTCTGGCAAACTGGCGTCTCTAGTCGGCAGGACTGGGGAATTGACTTGGCTTGGCAGGCGACTTCCAACTGTCGCTGCTACTCAAACAGGCAATACACTGGCACACATGCTCGGCTTCATGGCACCCGTCACAGCCAGCCACGCTAATTCGCCATTAGAGGCCGCCCAGGGCGTTGCCCGCAGCCCGATCGACCTTGTGACCAGTACGGTCGCGGCGGTTCCCCAGACGGTTGAAAACGCGGTGAACGTGGCGTCTAATCCGACGGTTGAAAACGTGCAGGCGCTGACTGAGGCCGCGCGGCCGCTGGCGGCGTTGCCGTTGTTTTTGAGAGGGAATAAACGTGCTGACATTGACAGACTTTCACGCCAAAGCCGGATCGTTGATGGCAATCGATTGGAACAGCAAGGTCCAACGAATGCGAACACTGAGGGCGGCCAGAGAACGCAACCGATACTGGGCGGAGTTGAAGAAAAACTGGCGCAGCCTATATCCAGACGATATGGGCCTGAATTCAAACAGGACCAGGGAGTACCAGGAGGCGGTCCAGGACTTGTTCGAGAGGCACTTCCCCCCGACCTCCTCCGCGCCATCACCGGCCGAGAACCCGGCACGGGCGGACCAGTAGCGCCGGAACTCCAGCCGACGCGACCGCCCGCCCCTGCCGACGTTAATCCCGCCGCCAAGCCCGGCGGCAACGTCATTCTGCCGGAGCCGGGGCAGGATGTGAGTGGGATACCAATCTCGTCGGACAAACTAGGTTCGTCCGTTCGTCCGTCGAGTTTACAAGCCGAGCCTAGTGCTGGAGTTATAGATCAAACTCGACGGACAAACCCCCCGCCGACTTCGCCCGGCGGGCCTGCGCCGTCCGCCCCGCCGCCTTTGGATGCCGCCCAGGGTCCGCCGCCCCAGACCATGAAGCCGGCGATTCGCAAACCGGTGGATCTACCCACGGGAGAAGCGCCAGAGTTTCAAGATCCGGCCAACATGGTTTCGGTGACAGGTCGAAAACTGTCGCCCTTCCCTGATCGAAAGATCACCAGCGATCGGGCTGCGAACAAAGCCATCCGTGAGTCGGATGAGTGGATCATCAATGAGGCCATCGCGGAAGCCAAGAGTCGAGGCGATAACTTCAATGAGACGGTGTTCAAGGGTGAACTGCCGATTCAAAAGGCCGGACTACCGCAGGCCAGCCGAGACGCGGCCCACCTTTATGTCTTCGGCCGGGACGACGTGAAACTAAAGCGCTCTGAGACACCCACACCCCCGCCGCCCCAAGCCCCTGAAGTGGCGAAGGTAGGCCGAAGCGCGCCGTTGTCGTCACCTGAGTCTGTTAAGCAGCCGTGGGAGATGACGCGGGCGGAGTTCCGCAAAGAACTTATACGCGAGAAACGAGACACCCGTGCAAGATACGAATCATTGGGTGGGGGTATTGCTGCGCGTCAGGGCGGAATCACGAAAGCCCGAAAGGGTGACGTTGCGTCAAGGGCGGCTGCCGAAGCAATGACGGCGGAACAACGGCTTGCCGAATTTGACCGTGCAGAACTGCGTAAATTCAAACAAGACGAGCATCGAACAGCAGTCAAAGACGCCCTTTGGAATGGAAAAACCGTCCCCCCCGAAGTCCTCGCCGACTATCCAGACTTGAAGCCCACCGCCCCGCCTGCGGTAGATCAGGCGCAGTCCCCCGTGGAGACCCCTCATGGCCAAGAAGCCCCGAAAACCCAAGTGCTGAGCACTGGGGAGTCTGCATTGCAGCCCGCTCCGGCGGCCGGGAACGTTGCGCCCGCGTCGCCGGAAACGGCGATGAAGAAGCCCCGCCGCCTATCCCGCGCCGGGATCGGCGCATCGGAAAAAGCCATCCTCGACATTCACAACAAATATCGGGATGTCATCACCGGCTCCGCGCCGGAAGATGTGGGGCGCGTCGAGGGCGAGGCAACGGCCGCGACGGGATACACTTTTACCGACACGCCGCTGAATCGGTCGCTGGTCAAAGAGATTCGGGATCGACTGCCGTTCAACCTGCACAAGCAAATCCGACTTGTTCCGCGAGAATCGGCCGAAGGGAAATACGCCAACGGGGCGGACATTCACGCCGAGATCGGCACGGACGCAATGGCCAACGCCGTCAAGTCCTACGCCGACCGTGGTCGCAAGCGCACCATCGACCGGACCGTGGACTTCATCCTGTCCAACCCCGACAAGGTGACGGCCGAAGAACTGTATGCCGCGAAGATTCACAAGGACATCGTCTATTCGCCTGAGACGGCGCAATCTGCCAAGGGCAAGAAGCCGGAAGTCATTTCCACCAACAACCTTGGTGTTGGCGACAAGATGGAAATCGGCGGCGAGTCGTTCACGGTCAAGAACATCGACGGCGACGTCGGGACCATCGACATCAAAGACGGAATCAATTACACGCTGCCGCTTGGCGCGGATGTGGCCATCGACAAGGGGTCGCTTAAAGCCACGGAGCGCAAGGCGACGTTTGACCCGGCGGAGTTTGAAGACACCGCGCCGACCGGAAGCCAACCAGGCCGGGACTTGTTTGGCGCTCCGATATTTGATGCCAACACAGGGCGACAAAACACCTTGATGTTTGGCGGCGAAGATGTCACGGTACCCAAATCCGTTGCCGAGCGGCCAACCGCTGCTGATGCCGCAGAGGCAAAGATTCGCAGACAATACAACGAAACGGCAACACCAACGTTTGCTAAGGAACCACCTGATTCCGGCATCACCCTGACCAGCGGCCCGGACATTCAGCGCGGCTTGAAACTCGCCCGGCATGCCGTGCGCGGCATTACCGACGCATGGACCCGTGCGACCGGGCTGGCGTCCGGCGCGACCGTGGCCACGGAATTGAAGGCCATCTCGGGTCGCCAGCCGGGCGCGAATCAGGTCCACCAGATTCTTCGCAACCGCTCCGATGTGGCCGCCGAATTGCACGGCCAAAACCTGCCGCAGATCGAGGAGATTGTGCGCCCGCTGACCAAGGCAGAGCGCGAGAACGCCATGCTGGCGTTCGGCGGGCGCGAGGCCCCGGTCAATGAAAAGGTTGCGGCGGCCGTGGAAGCCCTGCGCCGCCACGATGAGGCAACTTCAGAAATCGCCGCCACATCGGGATTATTGAACGCCGAGGGAGAGCCGTGGAAGCCCCTAAAGTCGGACTGGATCAATCAGGAGTGGAACGACAAGGCGGTTGAGGCGGTGCGGCGCGAGCGCGGGCCGCTGTGGGACAAGGCCATCCAGTCCGTAGCCGAAACACTCAAACAGCGTGGCATGTTTGTTTCCGAGCGCGGCGTCGCCGATAAACTGCCGCCGGGCCAATCCAACGCGGAGTCTTACGCAGTCCAGGCGGTTCGTTTCCTGCGAAAAAACCGCAGCCGCATCCTTCAGGATGTCCGGCCGTTGGATCGGGAAACCAAGGAATACGGGACGCCCAGCACTTCTGGTTCACAATTGCATCGGCTGGTTAACTGGCCGCGTGAATTTCTAAAGCCCGATCTGGTCGAATCTTACATCGAGCATAAGCGCGGCCTCCTTACAAAGTCCGCCGAGGCCATGACTGTCGGACCCGGTGGTGAGAAACTGGCCGAGGCCGCCGCGAGAACCCTAGATGAAGTGGAGGCATTCGCTCGCAAGCGGGGCGTGGACATCCCGGCTGCGAAAAACTACGCCACCCAAATCATGAAAGAGTGGTTTGGGCGTGAACTGGGCACCCGCGAAAAAGTGCCTGGCGAGGAACTTCTGCGCAAAGCGCAGTTGACATCCTCCATCATGCACCTGTCCGCAGGCTCAGCGTTCCCGGCAGCCAACCTGATTTTTGGCATGGCCTCCAACGCCTTTCGGCACGGCCTGGGTCGAACCCTGGTTGCGTCCGCCAAGTCCGTCCCCGCGTTTCTGCGCACCGGCGAGATGTACCGCGAGGCGGTTCGATCCGGTGCACTGGACTGGGCGGGCGTACAGGGTGTGATCGCCGAGATGCACATCCCTACCCTGGCCAAAGAACTGTTGTCCGGGTTCGCGGGTGCGACCGAAGCATTCAATCGCACTGTGGCCGCAGAGGCGGGCAAGTCCACCGTGGAATCGGTGGTACAGGCCCTGGCTCGTAAATGGGGCAAGCGCGGCGAAGTGCCCGCCAAAGAACTGATCGGCACGCGCCAATTTCGAGAATTGATTGATCGCGGGTTCACCCAGAAGGAAATTTTCAGCATGGCGGCACGGGGAGAAATGACCCCGGAGCAGGTGCGCAAGGCTATGCGTGGGAGTGTGGAAGTCTCGCAATATCTGGCCCGACCGCAAGACCTGCCCCGAATCATGACCGGGCCACGTAGCCGAGCGTTCTTCCAGTTCTGGTCGATGGCTTACAAGCAAACCCAGAACGGCGTCGGCAAGGTGCTGTCCGAGGCAGGGTACGGCAATTTAATTCCGCTAGCCCGATTCCTGCCGCTGGCCATCGCCGCTGGGTATTCGGTTCAGCGGGTTCGAAACCTGTTGTACGGAGAGCGGCCCTCCGATAAAGACAAGACCATGCTGGCCAAGATGCTGGGCTATCTCAGCGATCAGACCGGCGTCCTGGACCGGGCGTTCCAGCCGTTCGAGTCGGGCAGTAAGTTTGTAGACACCCTGAACAATCAACTGACGCCGGTGTTTGTCAAGGACGCCGAAAACATTTTGAATGGTGTAGTGAAATCGGTTCAAGAAATCAGCGCCGGAGAGTTCCCCTTCAAGGGCCTGCGGAAGATCGCATCCACCTCATCAGCGTACAAGACCGCCGAGAGTATCAAGACGCGGCTGACGGGTTCGCCCACGCCGCTGTGGTGGAAGTCCTCCAAACCCTACGACCCGAACGCCAAGAAGGAACCTCCCAAGTCATCCTTCCCGCTCGCACCCATGCGCCGCTAACGATTCGAGTTCTTGCGGAAAGATTCGGGCGGCGCGTCACCATTCCATCCCACCGTGCTCGTGCCGGCGGGCGGGTAGGACCGACACAGTTCGGGACCACCTGCCGGGCCGTACTGAATGACGTTGCCCTGTGCATCCAGCACCGTCAGCGTGCAACCCTTGAAGTAGAGTTTGCATTGGCCAATCAGGCACAACGGCCGAACGAACCCATTGGTCGAGTCCGACCAGTTGTTCGCGCCTGGCCCGGTCTTCATCCCGATTTGCACGACAAAATCGCAGTTGACGAAATCACCGACGGCTTCCGTCAGGTCATTGCGCCGCGACGGGCCGAAGTAGCACCGCTCGAATTTGAACACGCCGCCGCGAATAGCCGGGCATCGAAAGCCGCCCCAGAAGGAACAATCGGTCGCAGTCAGCCAGTCGGGATAATTGGGCGCGGGCTTCTCCGGGTCAGAGCCAGCCACAAAACATTTGAGCGTCCGGGTGAAGTCCAATTTATCGTTTTGATACTTACCCATGACGTGAACACGGAGCAGGCGAATTCCGTGGGCGTAATTCCATGCCGGGCAAATGCCGTCGTCGCCATCGGACTGAATCAGACAGTCATAGACCTTTACGTCGGTCAACGGCTTCGCGGGATCGTCGCTGCCGATGGTCAGCGCCTTGCCGTCGCGCAGGTCAGGCCCGGCGACAAGTTTGGCGTTGCGCACCGTTTGTGCGACCTGGGGCTTGAACTCGCCTTTGACGACGAGCCGATAGGTAGGCTCTACATTGGGTGCGCCGCGATAGGTGGGCGTCGCAATGACCGCAGGCTTGGTCGTGGCGACAGAGGGAATGCCCTGGGGTCGCGTCTGTGCATAGGTGCCGACGCAGATCAGGGGCAATAGGACGAACGTGGCGTAGTAGCGAAGGGTTTTCATTTTTGCTTGTCCGCGATCTCCAGCCGCCGCGAGACTTCGGCCAGCACGCGGCTGTTTTCCCCGATGACGCGATTTGATTCAGCAATCGTCTTAACGAATTGCTCGGTTGTGGCTATGTACGCCGCGTTGAACCGGTCTAGTTGAGCGTCACGCGCCTTGATCCGCTCGGCGAACTGCTCATTCTGGGTTTCCATGCCGCGTAGCCCGTAAACGACCAGCACCACGAGGCACACGAGCGAAGGGACTTGTTTCGCAAGTTCAATGGCGATGCTTCGCCCGTTCGTTTCCACGTCCATCGTTGCTGCTCTCATAGTTGGTTCCAGTGCCCCGACGGTCTTCATTGCGGTCGGCGAGACGCCTCGCCTGCGGGTTACAGCCTCTTGAGTGGTTCAGGGTCTAACACGGGTCCGGGCGGCGGCTTCGGGCCGACCAGCGGCGGGGTGCCGTCCTTCAAAGTCTTGGTGACAAGGGCGAGGATGCCGACGATTTTCCACAGCCACGCCGGGAGTTCAATGCCCACGCCATAGGTGTTGAGTTCGTCAATGCCCGCCAGCAAAGCGACCACGATAACGCCCGCCTTGCCCGCCCAACTCAGGCTCTTGATTCGCTGCCAGACTGCTCCGGTCATTGCTGTAACTCCCGCCACTGGTCGAGGTATCGGGTCGGTTGGGTCGTAGGCCGCGTTGTCGGCCGATCCGGCAACTGCGGGAATACTACCCTATGCGTGATTGTAACGCACCCACAAAACCAAAAAAGCCCTGCAATCGCCAAGGCGACCAGGGCCAGGATCAGCAGTTCACGGCGGATGTTGTGGAGGCTCATGCAAGATTCCAAAACCCGGCGGCGGGGAAAGGAGGCGAAGCCGCCGCCGGGCGAGGGGATGATGCCGTCAGTTCAGCACTTCAAGCGGCGCGGAATCGGCAGCCGGTTTCGGCCCCGCAGCAGGGTCAAAAGGCGTGCCGGGGTTGCCGCCGGGGAGATGCTTTCCGGTCGCCTGTCCGCTGCCGGTGATTTGACCCGCGACGCCGATGGCGCGGATGACGATGGACCCGCGAAAGCCCTGCACCAGATACCCGTCGACATCCACCTTGTAGCCAGGCTCAATGCCCTGCAATCCGCCCTGCAATTGCGCGCCGGTGACGCTGGTTTCGGACAGGGCTTTTTGCACCGCCGGGCCGACGATGGTGTCAATCACCTTGTCCGAGACGTGGGTCAGCACGTCCTGCTTGTCGGGACCGCAACCGACCACGCACATCGCCAATACTGCAATCATCCACTGCTTCATGTGAAAACCCTTTCAAGGTTGAATTGTCAATTCCGGGGGCTTGCAACGCACTCCGCCGACTCCCGATCGAGGGTTCAGCAAGACTTTACCCATTCAAGATCAGCCCCCGGTCGCCGGAACACCCGGCTGGTGAATCGTAGCGTTTAGGGGCCGTATGGGCAAGAATTAACCCCGCTCCACTTCCGCCAGCCGGGCACGGGCGGCGTCGAGAGCGTCTAAAAGCCGCCGTGTTTTGCGTTGCACCTTCATCCATTCGGCGCAACCGTAGCACGACGTGTCGTCCATGCTGCCGCATGTGCATGGGTTGTTAATGGCGTCATCGTATGCCCCGTCGATTTCACGGAGCCATTCAACGCACGCCTTCTCCGCCGCCTCCACGTCGCGGCGGGCTTGGGCGACGTTGCGGGTCTTAATGGCCGCCTCGCGTCGGATAGATTGGACTCGGGTATCGTTGCATGACATGCAAATTGACGGCCGCGACCCCCGGATGATCGGCTTCCATCTCTCACAGTTCGAGCAATACCCTCGGGTCTGGCTCACACGCCACCTCCCGCCCCGGCTCGCAGGGCTGCGGCGTCGCGGATAATCCCGGTAAGTATCGGGAAATCCCCGCTGATATCGACAGATGGACAAATTTCATTCCACTCCACCAGCCGCCGCACGATCTCGGCGTTCGGGTCCGGCGACACTGGCGGGGACGTGGAGAGGGCGGCGTCCAGTCCGCAATCGCATGTATCGGGGCCGCATTCGTGCGAGCGGCATGGTTGAGGCCCGACATCCTCGTCATCGTGACGGCCGTATCGCAACAAAGATTGCCGCATCACCGCCACCCGCCGCCGCAGGGCGTCGAGTTGCTGCTTGTAGAGCGTCTCGGCCTGCTGGTGGGACTCGCCCTGGTAGGTCAGTTCTTTGCGCAGGGCGTCGAGGTCATCGCAGCCGGGAATCTCGCGGCGGATGATGGCCCGTATCTCGTCCGCGTCATATGATCGAAGTTTGAACCGCACAAGAATCGTCTTCGCCGCCCGTTCGCTGTTCGTCATTTGTCGTCTCCTTTCGCACACACCGCCAGCCATGCCGTGCAGACGGCTACATCTGCCTCTGCATCTCTACAAACCTCCTCGTGATCGCTCGGTCGCCCGACCGGAAACACGGCAAAGTGATCGGAAAGGCCGTAGAGGTAGTAGCCTTTGCGGGCGAGGTCCACCACGAACCGCCACGCCCATTGGTCGAGGTCGGGGCTGCGCTTGTGGCGGTTCCCGTCCGGGTCAATCCAATAGGAGTTGTTGTCCGCGTCGTAACGCAGGTCCCACCCCATCGCCTCAGCGACTTGGATTCGCAGTTCGTCGCGGGTCATTGCCATCATCGCTCTCCCTCCGGCCGCGTGGCCGGGCTGAAGTTCTGAACCGCTCTACACTTGTCACAAACACAACCCCGCTCCGCCTGCCGATACCGGCACATCACGCACTCGCCGACGGGCGCTTTCAATACGCCGGAATCGGATGTGGTTCGGAAACAGGACCGCTATTAGCATGAAGAACAGGAAGAGTCATCCCGCATGTTGCGCTGGCTAAACTTCTATGCTTGGCGAAATAATCCTGAACAAACCACAATTGCCCGCAGCCACCACCGATATCGTCTTGACCGGCCGGGTCGAATAGTCGTGTATCGAACCCCCTCGCCTCCAATTTGTCCTTGAACACGTCGGCCGGGCATCGCTGGGCTTCATGGTCAACTGGACGCCCAACCTCTCTTTCACAGATAACCGATATTGTTGCGCACCAGATTTGCGGACTGAACAATTCCGCCAACCTGTCAGCGTCTG
>WBZO01006163.1_pt1 | contig 11766 bp, 15 predicted proteins | sample 5204261 | NCBI WGS metagenome assembly WBZO01 (sample SAMN12412400, study PRJNA552823) | activated sludge metagenome | isolation source: activated sludge from anammox sidestream of wastewater treatment plant... | place: USA: North Carolina | collected 2017-09 | reverse complement strand
ACCACATCTCGCCGGCCGGCTCGACCCGCGCGGCCTCGCCCGCCGGCCAGTATCTGCTCAGCCACGGCGTCAGCCAGGCCGACTTCAACAGCTTCGGCTCGCGCCGCGGCAACCACGAGGTGATGATGCGCGGCACCTTCGCCAACGTGCGCATCAAGAACCTGATGATCCCGCCGCTGCCCAGCGGCTCGCGCGAGGAGGGCGGGCTGACGCTGTACCAGCCGGGCGGCGAGAAGATGTTCATCTACGACGCGGCGATGCGCTACCTGGCCGCCGGCGTGCCGACGGTGGTCTTCGCCGGCGAGGAGTACGGCACCGGCTCGAGCCGCGACTGGGCGGCCAAGGGCACGATGCTGCTGGGCATCAAGGCGGTGGTGGCCAAGAGCTTCGAGCGCATCCACCGCAGCAACCTGGTGGGCATGGGCGTGCTGCCGCTGCAGTTCAAGGGCGGCGACTCGTGGCAGTCGCTGGGCCTGGACGGCAGCGAGACCGTCGACATCGAGCTCGGCGACGAACTGGTGCCGCGCGGCGACGCAACCCTGGTGATCCGCAGCGCCGACGGCCGCGAGCGCAAGGTCGTGGTCACGCTGCGCATCGACACGCCGATCGAGATCGACTACTACGCGCACGGCGGCATCCTGCCCTACGTGCTGCGGCAACTGCTGCCGGCCTGAGGCGCCGCACGCGGCCTCGCCGGCGACGGCTCGCGAGCCCTAGCGGTGCGCGCGGCCGCGACGCCCGCGCGGCGTGGTCACGGCGGTGCTCAGCCGCGGCGCCGCGCGGCCAGTTCGCGGCACTCGGGCACCGGGGTCAGCGCGCCGCGGCCGTCGAACCAGGCGACCAGGTTGTCGATCACCAGCTGCCCCATCGCGTTGCGGGTGTGCTCCGACGCCGACGCCACGTGCGGCAGCAGCACCACCTGCTCCATCGCGATCAGCTCGGCGGGCACCCGCGGCTCGTCGTCGAACACGTCCAGCCCGGCGGCGAGGATCCGGTGCTCGCGCAGCGCGTCGATCAGCGCGCGCTCGTCGACCACCGACCCGCGGCCGATGTTGATCAGCACGCCCTGCGGCCCGAGTGCCGCCAGCACCTCGGCGTTCACCAGGTGCCGGGTCTCGGCGCCGCCCGACGCGGCGACGATCAGCACGTCGCAGCTGCGCGCCAGCTCGAGCAGCGTCGGCCGGTAGCGGTAGGGTGCATCGGCCTGCGGCCGGCGGCCGTGGTACTCGATCGTCAGCCCGAAGGCCTGCAGCCTGGTCGCGATCGCCTTGCCGATGCGGCCCAGCCCGAGGATGCCGACGGTGCGCCCGCGCAACGTCGGCGTCAGCGGGTACGGCCGCTGCAGCCAGCCGCCAGCGCGCAGGTAGCGGTCGGCCTGCGGCAGCTGGCGCACGGTCGCGATCAGCAGGCCCACGCTCAGGTCGGCGACCTCGTCGGTGAGCACGTCGGGCGTGTGGGTGACGACGATGCCGCGCGCGGCCAGCGCCGCCGCGTCGATGTGGTCGTAGCCGACGCCGAAGCTGGACACGAGCTCGAGCTGCGGCAGCCGCTCGACGAAGCCGGCGTCGATGCGCTGCGGGCCGAAGCACACCGCCAGGCCGCGGGTCTGCGCGGACGGCTCGGCCTGCACGTCGAAGGCGGCGGCCAGCCCGCTGGCGATGTACGGCGTCGGGCGGCCGATGGCGGCGATCTTCACTCGGTCGGTCATGCGTTCTCCTGGGGGTTCGGTGCGCGGCACCGGCCTGCGGTGCCGACGCGCGCTGCGGTTGCGGCCACCGGGCCCATGGGCCACCGCGCCGCATGCACGGCGCGGCCGCGCGCGCAGCCGCGATTCTGCGCTGCGCGCGTTGGCCCTGGGCCGCGTGCGGTGCGGTGCGGTGCGGTGCGCGCGCGTGCGCAGCGGCGCGCGCCGCCTCATGCCGGCGCAGCCGCGGCTTCAGCGCCAGTTCGCGCGCGCGGCCAGCGCCAGCAGCTGCGCGTGCACCGCGGCCTGGTGCCCGACCAGCAGGTGGCCGCCGTCGTCGAAGCCGACGAAACGCGCGCCCGCGATCCGGCTCGCGGTGTACTGCGCGCCAGCGTAGGTGCCGAAGCCGTCGTTGCGTGCGCTGACCACGAGGGTCGGTGCGCGGATCGCCTGCAGCGGATAGGGGCCGAGCCGCTTGCCGAGCCGGGTGTCGTCGCGCAGGCCCGCGGCGCGCTGCGACACCGGCAGGATGCGCGTCAGCAGGTCGTCGACGCGCGCGCGTTCGTCCGGCGCCGCCGCCGCCACCAGCTCGGGTGGCGTCGCCAGCACCTGGCGCAGCAGCTGGTCGCGCGCGAACTGCAACCCGGCCCAGAACAGGAAGTCGGAGCCGAGCCAGCGCAGCAGCAGCGCGTCGCGTGCGTCGCTGACCGGCGGTGCCGAGTCGGCGACCGCGGCCGGCTTGTGGGCGATCGGCACGATCAGCGCGAGTGCGGCCACCCGCTGCGGGTGGCGGATCGCCAACTGCAGCGCCGACGCCGCGCCGGCGGACAAGCCGACCACCAGCGCGCGCTCCACGCCGAGCGCGTCGAGCAGGCACGCGTGCGCGTCGGCCTGCGCCTCGGGTGACGCATCGGCAGGGCGCGGCGTGCGCAGGTAGCCGAAGCGCGACATCGCGATCACGCGCAGGCCCTGCGCGGCGAGCGGACGCGCGAAGGCCATGCCCTGGTCGTGACCGCCGCCGCTGCCGTGGATCACCAGCAGCGGGCTGCCGGCGCCGGCCTCCTGCACTTCGATCGCGCCGCAGGCGGTTGCGACCATCCGGCTGCCGGCGGCGGCTGCGGCCGCGGCCGCGTCCAGGTCACGCAGGTAGCGCGCGCGCGCCCAGGCCGCGCCGGCCACGGCGAGCGCGACTGCGAGCGCGGCCAGGCCGAGGACGGTGGCGACCATCTCCCGCGCCCGCATCGGTCAGCCCGCCACGCGCACCGCTCGAGGAACGCAAAGGCCGGCGAACGCGCCGGCGCTGTGGCCCGGGCCGGGCCCCGCCGCGTCATTGCCCGCCCCGGCCAGGGCCGCCGCCATCGACCGCGCGCCTGCGGCTGCCGCGCGGCTCAGCCGTTGACCACCACGTGCACCGCCAGCAGCAGCGCGATCGCGGCCAGGATGAAGTTCAGCCACACGCCGATCTGGGTCCAGTAGCCGCGCGGGATCTCGCCGTGGCCGAGGCTGCGCAGCACGGTGCGGAACTGCAGCGCCGAGGTCACCGCGACGGTCGCGCCGGCCAGCAGCAGCGCGACCCCCAGCCACAGCGAGAAGCCGCGCTGGATCGGCGTCGGCGGCTGCTGGGTCACCAGGCGCAGGAACAGCCCGAAGCGTTCGACCACGAAGCCGAAGCCCATCAGCGCGATCGCGGTGCGTTGCCAGGCCAGCAGCGTGCGCTCGGCGGCGAACAGCACGCGGGGATCGTCGAGGTAGGACATGGGGCCACTCCAGGCAGCAGGCGGCGAACGATGGCCGCGCAGCCGCGATCATCGCGGACGCGGGCCGATCCGGCACGCGGCGGCGCCGACGCGCACGCGAACACGGGCAAAGGGCTTGCGTTATCGTTGCCCGCCACCACCAACAGGAGCGAAGCACATGGGCAAGACCGTGGAGTTCAAGCGCCCCGATGGGCAGGCCGTGCAGGGCTATCTGGCCGAGCCCGCCGCGGCCGGCGCACCGGGGGTGGTCGTGATCCAGGAGTGGTGGGGGCTGAACGCGCAGATCCGCGGCGTCGCCGACCGCTACGCTGCCGCCGGCTACGTCGCGCTGGTGCCCGACCTGTACCGCGGCAAGTCCACCGTCGAGCAGGCCGAGGCCGAGCACCTGATGAACCACCTGGACTTCGGCGACGCCGCCGCGCAGGACCTGCGCGGCGCGGTGCAGTACTTGAAGCAGCGCTGCGCGAAGGTCGGCGTGACCGGCTACTGCATGGGCGGCGCGCTGACGCTGCTGGCCGCGGTGCAGGTGCCGGAGGCCGACGCCTGCGCGGTGTACTACGGCTATCCGCCGCTGGAGCTGGTCGACCCGGCGCGGATCCGCGCGCCGCTGCTCGCGCACTGGGCCACGCGCGACGGCGCCTTCGCGATCGCCGGCGTCGACGCGCTCGAGGCCAAGCTGCGCGCCGCGAAGGTCGCCTTCGAGTTCCACCGCTACGACGCGATGCACGCGTTCGCCAACGAGACCGCGGTTGGCACCAACCGGCTCGCGTTCACCGAGTACGAGCCCAAGGCCGCGGCGCTGGCCTGGGAGCGCACGCTCGCGTTCTTCGCGCAGCACCTGCGCTGACGGCGACGCGCATTCGCGCCGCAGCCGCGTCGACCCTGAAGCGCGCGTCGGCGCGGCGCCCGCTCGCCCGAAGCGCGTGTCAGCGCGGCGCCCGCTCGCCTGAAGCGCGCGTCAGCGCCGCGCCCGCTCGCCCGAAGCGCGCGTCAGCGCCGCGCCCGCTCGCCCGAAGCGCGCGTCAGCGCCGCGCGCGTTCGCGCTTGCCCGCGCAGGCGACGCAGCGCCGCGCCCAGGGCTCGGCCTTGAGCCGCAGGTACGGAACCTCGGCGTCGCAGTCCTCGCAGATGCCGTAGTCGCCGTCGTGCAGCCGCCGCAGCGCGGCGCCGACTTCGGCCAGCTCGGTCGCGCCACGGTCGGAGACGGTCATGTCGAGCTCGCGTTCGGCCTCGCGCTGCGACACGTCGTCGCTGTCGCCGGTGAGCAGCTCACGCGCGTGCTCGGAGCGCGACAGGCCGCCGTGGTGCTCGCTCAGCAGTTGCTCCAGCTCCTGCTGGCGCCGCCGCAGCGCGGCTTCGAGTTCAGCGCGCTGGTCGGGGCTCAGGTGCGGGCTCACGTGCGGGCTCACGCGCGTCTGCGTCGTCGTGGTCGGGGCCGCTGCCGGCTCGCGTCACCCTGCCCGGCGCTGCCTGTGCCTGCGCGGAGCCGTGCGCTGCGTGCCGCCCGAACCTGGCAGCGAGTCCGCCGGCGCGGTCAGGCGACCGCGGCCAGCGCCGGTGCCGGCACCGGCTGCACGGCGCTCGGCGTCAGCAGCTTGTGCAGCAGCTCGGTGACGCTGCGGATCTGGTTGCCGAAGGGCAGCTTGCCGACGCCGCGGAAGAACAGGCCCTTGGCGGTGTCGCCGCGCAACGCCGCCGCCAGCTGCCGGTCGATGCAGAACTGGCCCCAGCCGCTGGTGCCGTCGCGCAGCCCGCACTGCGTCAGGCAGTCCCAGGCGAGCGAGCAGCGCGGCTTGCGGTGCGCGACCTGCTGCAGCCGCTCCTCGGCCTTCAGGTAGTTGTCAAGCCAGCGCGTGCGCACCGCACGCGCCGGCAGCCCGGCGACGCTGATGAACTCGACCAGGTCCTCGTCGCGCGCATCGGCCAGCACCTGCTTGAAGCCGGCCGATGCGTCGCTCTCGGCGGTGACCGCGAACGGCGTGCCCAGCTGCACCGCGGCCGCGCCCAGCCCCTGCAGCCGCACGATGTCGGCGTGGCTGCGGATGCCGCCGGCGACGATCAGCGGCACCTCGCGCTCGACCCCGGCGCCGCGCAGGAAGGCCAGCGACTGCGGCACCACGTTCTCGAATTCGAAGCGCGGATCGCCCAGGTCGGCGATGCGCGCCGCGCCCAGGTGCCCGGCCGCCAGCCGCGGGTGCTCGATCACGATCGCATCGGGCAGCCGCTTGCGCCGCTCCCACTTGCGCACCAGCAGTTGCACGCCGCGCGCGTCCGACAGGATCGGCACCAGCAGCGCGCGCGGATGGTCCTGCGCCAGATCCGGCAGGTCCAGCGGCAGCCCGGCGCCGACCACGACCATGTCGATGCCGCACTCCAGCGCATGGCGCACCGCCGGCGCGTAGGACTCGAGCGCGCGCATCACGTTGACCGCGAGCAGCCCGCGGCCGCCGCCGAGTGCGCGCGCGGCGCGGATCTCGCGGCCCAGCGCCTCGAGGTTGGCGGCGTTGATCGCGACCTTGGCGGCGCGCGTGGCCGCCTCGCCCGGCGGCAGGTCGCCGGTGGCCTCCATCAGGTCCGGGTGCAGCCGGCGCAGGTCGACCGACGAGATCGTGCCCACCGCTTCCAGCCCGGTCATCGTGCCGGCCAGCCGGTGCGCCGACACGCCGACGCCCATGCCGCCCTGCACCACCGGCAGCAGCGTGCGCCCACCGAGCCGCAGCGGTTTCAGCCCCGCGGCCGGCAGCATCGCAAACAGGTCGGCAGCAGTGGTAGGGGCAGGCATCGGAAGGGGTGCCGACGGGCCCCGCAGGACGTTCGGCCTAGAGTTGATGGGGGATGGACAGCGCACCATAGCCAGCCATCACGCGCGCGCATTTGACTTCGATCAAAACGCCGCCGGCCGGCAAACGGCCCGATGATACGATGCGCGGCCCTCGGCAGCCCGGGAATTCCCTGATGGTGACGACGACGATCGACCGCTGGCACGCGCTGGTGCGCAGCCGCGACGCCTCGGCGCTGGACGCGCTGCTGGCCGACGACGTGGTCTTCCTGTCACCCGTGGTGCACACGCCACAGGTCGGCCGCCGACTCGCGCTCGCCTACCTGCGCGCGGCGCTGCAGGTGCTGGGCGACCCGAGTTTCCGCTACGTCGGCGAATGGCTCGGCGCCGACTCGGCCGTGCTCGAGTTCAGCTGCACGCTCGACGGCGTCGAGGTCAACGGCGTCGACCTGATCCACTGGGACGCCGACGGCCGGATCGACCGCTTCAAGGTGATGCTGCGGCCGCTGAAGGCGATCCAGAAAGTGCACGAGCACATGGCGCAGCTGCTGGCGCCGGCGGCGGCACCGCCGCACGGATGAGCGTGCGCACGCCGGGGCGCTGTGGCGTGCCGATCCCGAGGCGCAGCGCGCAACGGGTGCAACGGGTGCGACGGTGGTAGGTCCGCCCGACCGCCCCGGGGGCGACGACCGCCGCGCGCTGCCCGCCGCGGCTGCGGCAGGCGCGGTGCGCAGCACCCGCGTCGGCGCGGTGACCACGATCACGCTGCACCGCCCGCAGTGCCGCAACGCGGTCGACGCGCCCACCGCCGCCGCGCTGCACGCAGCCTTCGTCGAGTTCGAGGCTGACGCGCAGGCGCAGGTCGCCGTGCTCACCGGCGGCGGCGGCCAGTTCTGCGCCGGCGCCGACCTGAAGGCCTTCGCCGATCCGGCGCGACGCAATCACGTCGAGCCCACCGGCACCGCAGCCGGGCCGATGGGGCCGACGCGAATGGCCTTCGCCAAGCCGGTGATCGCCGCGATCGAGGGCCACGCGGTCGCCGGCGGCCTGGAGCTCGCGCTGATGTGCGACCTGCGCGTCGCCGCGCGCAGCGCGGTCTTCGGCGTGTACTGCCGCCGCTTCGGCGTACCGCTGATCGACGGCGGCACGGTGCGGCTGCCGCGCATCGTCGGCATGGGCCGCGCGCTCGACCTGATCCTCAGCGGCCGGCCGGTGGCCGCCGACGAGGCGCTGGCGATCGGTCTGGTGACCCAGGTGGTCGCCGACGGTGCGGCGCTGGCGGCGGCGCAGGCACTCGCGCGTCAGCTCGCTCAATTCCCGCAGGCCTGCCTGCTGGCCGACCGCGCGTCGGCCTACGCGCAGTGGGAGCTGCCGCTGGCCGAGGCGCTGCGGCGCGAAGGCGCCGGCGGCTTCGCGGTGATCGAGGCCGAGGCGGTGGCCGGCGCGGCGCGCTTCGCCGCCGGTGCCGGCCGGCACGGCCGCTTCGACCGCTGACGGCTGTCGAGCGGCGCCAAGCGGGTGCGCTTGGCGCCGCCGCTCAGCGCCCGACGCCGAGCCGGATGTCGCAGCTCGGGTCGATGCCCCAGCCGCCGGTGTCGCGCAGCGTGCGGTCTTCGTTGATCGTCACCTGGAACCACAGGCACTCGTAGGTCGGGTAACGCCACGACCAGACCTGTCCGCCGATCCAGCCGAGCTGCAGCACTTCGGCGGGGCGGCCGAGCTGGTACCGCACCCAGGCGGCGTCATGCCCGCCGGCGTTGCGCTGGAACCAGTTCAGGTTCGCTTCGGTCAACACCTGCTTCGCGTCGATCACCTTGCCGGCCGCGTCGAGATCGACCATCCAGGTCACCCGGCCCCAGGGGCCGAACGCGAACTCGACCCGCGTCTGCCCGTCGGGTCCTGGATAGCGGTTGGTCGGCTTGCCGATCAGCGCGGCGGCCTCGGCCTCGGTCATGCCCGCGCGCACCTGCTGCGGCCGGTAGTTCGCGCAGGCGCCAGCCAGCGCCAGCACGCTCAGCATCAGCCAGGATCGGGACCAGCGCATGTCGGCTTGGGTTGGCGTCGGGTGCGTTCGGGCCGCGATGCTACGCCGCCATCGACAATCGCCCCCGCAACCCACCCGCCGATGGACGCCGCACCGCCGCTGCTCGAGCTCGAAGGCCTGGCCTGCCGCCGCGGCCGCCGGCTGCTGTTTCGCGACCTGGCGGCGCGCGTCGGTGCGGGCGAGCTGCTGCGCGTGAGCGGCGCCAACGGCGCCGGCAAGACCAGCCTGCTGCGGATGATCTGCGGGCTGAGCGCCCCCAGCGCCGGCCGGGTGCTGTGGCGCGGCGCGCCGCTCGCGCCGCAGCGCGAGGCGCTGCACCGGCAGCTGGTCTACCTCGGCCACGCAGCGGCGCTGAAGGACGAGCTGTCGGCGCAGGAGAACCTGCACGTCGCCTGTCGCCTCGCCGGCCAGCCCTGCGACCAGGCGCAGGCGCGCGGCGCGCTCGCGCAGGCCGGGCAGCGCGGCCGCGAGGCGCTGCCGGCGCGCGTGCTGTCGCAGGGCCAGCGCCGGCGCGCGGTGCTCGCGCGGCTGGCGGTGAGCAGCGCTGCGCTGTGGGTGCTGGACGAGCCCTTCAACGCGCTCGACGCCGCCGCGGTCGGCTGGCTGCTCGGGCTGGTCGAGGCGCAGCTGCAGCGCGGCGGGCTGGTGGTGCTGACCAGCCACCAGCCGGTGGGCCTGAGCAAGGCGGTGCGCGAGCACCGGCTCGAGCTGTGAGCCAGCGCAGCGCTTCGACCCCCGTCGCTGCGGCAGCGCCGGTGGCGGCCGGCAGCGGCTCGCTGGCGGCGATGACCGCGCTGTTGCAGCGCGACCTGCGGATCGCGCTGCGCCGGCGCGCCGACACCGGCGCGGTGCTGGTGTTCTTCCTGATCGTCGTCAGCCTGTTCCCGCTGGGCGTGGGGCCGCAGTTCGAGCTGCTGCGCCGGCTCGGCGCCGGCGTGATCTGGGTGGCTGCGCTGCTGGCGTCGATGCTGTCGCTCGCGCGGCTGTTCGCCGACGACCACGCCGACGGCACGCTCGAGCAGCTGCTGCTGTCGCCGACGCCGCTGGCGCTGCTGGTGCTGGCCAAGGCGGCGGCGCAATGGCTCGCGTCGGGGCTGCTGCTGGTGCTGGCGAGCCCGCTGCTGGCGCTGCAGTTCGACCTGCAGGCGCACGCGATCGGCGTGCTGTTCGCGTCGCTGCTGCTGGGCACGCCGCTGCTCAGCCTGATCGGCGCGGTCGGCGCGGCGCTGACCGTCGGCCTGCGCGGCGCCGGGGTGCTGCTGGCGCTGCTGGTGCTGCCGCTGGTCAGCCCGGTGCTGATCTTCGGCGCCGGCGCGGTCGACGCCGCCGCTGCCGGGCTGGACCCGGGCGCACACCTGTCGCTGCTGGGCGCGATGCTGGTGCTGGCGCTGGTGCTGGCTCCGCTGGCCGCAGCGGCGGCGCTGCGGATCGCGCACGACTGACGCACAGCCGCCGCACGGTCGTCGGCCCGGCGCTGTCGACTCGCGACCGGCGGGTGCAGCCGGCCGCGCCGCAGCGCAAGGGCCATTCGCGCGCACCGCGATGGGGCCATCGACCGCGGCGCGCACGCGCGCGACCAGAGCCCCTCGCGCTTCGCATTCGACCGCCTCGCAGCGCAACCCTGCGCCGCGATGGCCCCGGGGCTGCGCGGCACAATACGCGCCCGAATGGCATGGACCACCTACGCCGCGCCGCAGCGCTTCTATCCGCTGGCCGGACGCCTGATCCCCTGGCTGTACGGCCTCGCGGCGCTGCTGGGTGCGGCCGGGCTGTGGGTCGGCCTGGTCGTCGCGCCCACCGATCACCAGCAGGGCGAGGCCTACCGGATCATCTTCGTGCACGTGCCCGCGGCCTGGATGTCGATGATCTGCTACCTGGCGCTGGCCTTCTGGGCGGCGATCGGGCTGATCTTCAACACCCGGCTCGCGTCGATGCTGGCGCTGGCGCTGGCGCCCACCGGCGCGTGGATGACCTTCCTCGCGCTGTGGACCGGCGCGCTGTGGGGCAAGCCGACCTGGGGCACCTGGTGGGTGTGGGACGCGCGGCTGACCTCGGAACTGATCCTGCTGTTCCTGTACATAGGCTTCATGTCGCTGCACGCCGCGATCGACGACGAGCGCCGCGCCGACCGCGCCGCCGCGCTGCTGGCGCTGGTGGGCGTGGTCAACGTGCCGGTCATCTACTTCTCGGTGCGCTGGTGGAACACGCTGCACCAGGGCGCGTCGGTCAGCCTGACCGCGGCGCCGAGCATGGCGGCGACGATGCTCGCCGGCATGCTGCTGCTGGCGCTGGCGGCCTGGGCCTACTGCATCGCCACCGCGTTCGCGCGGCTGCGGGTGGTCATCCTCGAGCGCGAGCACGGCGCACGCTGGGCGCAGCGCGAGCTCGCGTTGCCGGCATGAACTGGAGCAGCCTTGCCGAGTTCTGGCGGATGGGCGGCTATGGCCTGTACGTCTGGGGCTCGTTCGGCATGTGCGTGCTGGTGATCGCGGTCGAGCTGGCCGGCATTGCGCAGCGCCGCCGCGCGCTGCGCACGCGGCCGCTGGAGGACGAATGGATGGAGGACCCCGCCACATGAAGCCGCGCAGCCGCCGGGCGCTCGCGGTGGTCGTCGGCCTGGGCGCGGTCGGCGTCGCCGCCGCGCTGGTGCTCAACGCCTTCCGCAGCAACCTGGTGTTCTTCTACAGCCCGTCGCAGATCGCCGCCAACGAGGCGCCGCAGGGCCGCGCGTTTCGCCTGGGCGGGCTGGTCGAGGACGGCAGCCTGAAGCGCGACCCGGGCAGCCTGGCGGTGCGCTTCGTGGTCACCGACCTCGCGCAGCGCGTGCCGGTCAGCTACACCGGGCTGCTGCCCGACCTGTTCAAGGAGGGCAAGGGCGTGGTCGCACAGGGCAAGCTGGGGCCGGACGGCGTGTTCCACGCCGACCAGGTGCTGGCCAAGCACGACGAGAACTACATGCCGCCCGAGGCCGCCGAAGCCCTGGCCAACGCGCGCCACGGCCAGCTGCCGCCGGCGGCCGACCGGAGCGACCCGCGATGATCCCCGAGCTCGGCCACTACGCGCTGATCCTGGCGCTGGCGATGGCACTCGCGCAAAGCGTGCTGCCGCTGCTCGGCGCGCACCGCGGCCGCGCCGGCTGGATGGCCCTGGCGCGGCCTTCGGCCTTCGGCCAGTTCGCGTTCGTGCTCACCGCCTACGCCTGCCTGACCTGGGCCTTCGCGAGCGACGACTTCTCGGTGCAGCTCGCCGCCGAGCACTCGAACTCGCTGCTGCCGCTGGGCTACAAGATCGCCGCGGTCTGGGGCAACCACGAGGGCTCGATCCTGCTGTGGACGCTGATCCTGTCGGGCTGGACCGCGGCGGTCGCGTACGCGTCGCCGCAGCTCGACGAGCGCACCGCGGCGCGGGTGCTGGGGGTGATGGGGCTGGTGTCCTGCGGCTTCCTCGCGTTCACGCTGTTCACCTCGAACCCGTTCACGCGCCTGCTGCCGGCGGCGCCTTC
>WBZO01006162.1_pt1 | contig 11766 bp, 10 predicted proteins | sample 5204261 | NCBI WGS metagenome assembly WBZO01 (sample SAMN12412400, study PRJNA552823) | activated sludge metagenome | isolation source: activated sludge from anammox sidestream of wastewater treatment plant... | place: USA: North Carolina | collected 2017-09 | reverse complement strand
CCGGGTCTTCAGCGACCTCATCGCCAAGCGCTTCGGCCTCTCGGGCGGTCAGCTCATCGGGGAGGGCGGGGTCCACCCCGAGGGCACCGGCTCGTACGCGGAGGGCCCCGTGTTCTGGGAGGTGTGCATCGCGGCCGCGGAGGTGCGGGTCGATCGCGCCACGGGTCAGGTACGGGTCGACCGGACCGCGACCATCGCGGACGTGGGCAGGGCCATCAACCCGCAGCTCATCGAGCGCCAGGACGAGGGTGCCACCATGCAGGGCATCGGCAACGCCCTGTTCGAGGAGATGGTGTTCGAGCAGGGCCTCCTCGTCAACGATGACCTGCTGGAGTATCGAGTCCCCAACACCAACGACCTGCCCGCGCGCTCGACCTGCGTCATCGTGGAGAACGGGGATGGACCCGGGCCGTTCGGGGCCAAGGGCTGTGGCGAGGGCGCCTTCGCGGGGATCATCGGGGCCATCGCGACCGCGGTCGCCGATGCGGGCGTGCACATGACGGAACTGCCCATCACACCCGAGCGGGTGTGGAGACGCATCGGGGAGACCACGCAGACCACGTAGCGTTAGGTACCCGCTCGGGTACGAGGAGGTTGGAGATGCCGACGTTCAGGACCGCCGCGATCATGGGCACGGGCACGATGGGCCCGGGCATGGGTGCCGTGCTGGCCCGCGCGGGCTACCAGGTGGCGCTGTATGACACGAGCACCGAGGCGCTGGAGCGCGCCAAGGCCGGCTATGAGCTTGCGTGGGGCGTGCTCGACCGGCTGGAGACGCCGGTCGTCGAAGGCGGCTCGGTGCGCTACGCGAGTGCGGTCGCCGATGCCCTCGCGGGTGCCGAGCTGGTGATGGAGGCCATCCCCGAGAACCTCGAGCTCAAGCAGCGGGTGTATGCGGAGTACGAGCAGCACGTGGGCCCCGGCACGATCCTCGCCTCCAACACCTCGGGCATCCCGGCCACCAAGATTGCCGCGAACCTCCAGCATCCCGAGCGGGTGGTGGTGATGCACTGGTCCAACCCGCCCCACCTCATCCCCATGATCGAGGTGGTGCCCGGCGAGCGGACCAGCCAGGCCACCGTGGACGCGGCGCTGGCGGTCATCAAGGACGTGGGCTACGTGCCCTGCCTGCTCAAGAAGGAGGTCCCCGGGTTCGTGGAGAACCGGGTCCTGTACGCGATCATGCGCGAGTGCCTCGCCCTGGTGGACGAAGGCGTGGTGTCCGCCGACGAGCTGGACGTCAACGTCAAGTGGGGCATCGGCTACAAGCTCGCGGTGATTCCCCCGATGCACCTGCTGGACATGGCCGGGATGGACATCTACAACGCCGTGGCGAGCTACCTCAACCCGGACCTCTCGAACGCGTCCGAGGTCAGCCCCACCATCAAGGACCTCGTGGAGAAGGGTCGCCTGGGCATGAAGACCAAGGGGGGCCTGTTCGACTACACCGACGAAGAGGTGGTCGCACTGCGTGCCGAGCGCGGTGCCACGCTGGTCAAGGTCCGCAAGGCGCTCGCGTAGCGGCCCGGCGGGCGCGCGACGTCGCAGGAGGAGGGTTGGCATGAGGATCTACCTGCTCGACCTGGGGTCCCTCGTCATCGATCGGTCGGATGTGCTGTGGCACATCGATGTCGGGACCCCCGTACGGTTCCCGGTGTACGGCGTGTACATCGACCATCCCGAGGGCAAGTTCATCTTCGACACGGGCTACGACCTCGACCACGTGAACAAGGTCCTGCCCTTCGAGCTGCCCGAGCAGACGCCCGAGCAGACACTCCCGGCGCAGCTGGCGAAGGTCGGGGTGCGACCGGAGGAGATCGACTACGTCATCAACTCCCACTTCCACTTCGACCACGTGGGCGGCAACAAGTACCTCACCAACGCGACGCTCCTGACCAGCAAGCACGAGCTCCGCTCGGCGCTCGTGCCCGAGCCCTTCGAGCGCCTGGGCTACAGCGACGTCTCGTTCTACGCGCGAGGCCAGACCAAGGTGGAGTTCCTCGAGGGCGACACCGAGATCGCCAAGGGCCTCACCGTGTTCGAGACGCCCGGGCACACCATCGCGCACGTGTCCCTGCTCGCGGAACCGGAGGGCCGCCGCCCGATGATCTTCTGCGGCGATGCCGCCTACACCTTCGAGACGCTCGACCGGATGATCGTGGGTGGCTTCCACCTCGACCCGGTCGAGTCCATCAGCGCCCTCAAGCGCATCAAGCAGGTGGCCAAGGAGCACGACGCGGAGATCTTCCCGTCGCATGAGATGGAGCCGTGGCTCCAGTGGAAGCACGCCCCCGAGTACTACTCCTGAGCATCGGACACCTGGAGGACCACGCATGAAGCTGGAAGGTCGCGTCGCAATCGTCACCGGGAGCGCCCAGGGCATCGGGCGCGCCATCGCCGACAAGCTGTCCGCCGAGGGAGCCTCGGTCGTCCTGGCGGACCTCAACGAGGCGGGCGCCAAGGCCGCCGCGGCGGCCCTGCCGTCTGCCATCGGCGTCCGCACGGACGTCTCCGACGAGGCGTCCGTCAAGGCCATGGTCAAGGCCGCCGTGGACGCCTACGGCAAGCTGGACATCCTCGTCAACGCCGCTGCCATCGTGCCCTTCACGGCGTGGGACGACATCGACCTCGCCGAGTGGCGACGGGTCATGGCCGTCAACCTCGACGGCACGTTCCTGACCAACCGCCACGCGTCGGACGAGATGCGCAAGGCGGGCTACGGGCGCATCGTCAACATCGCGTCCAACGTGATCGTGGCGGGGACACCCAACCTCGCGCAGTACGTGGCCTCCAAGGGCGGTGTGTTCGGCTTCACCCGCGCGCTCGCCACCGAGCTGGGCAAGTACGGCATCACTGTCAACTCGGTGGCGCCCGGCCTGACCGAGACGGAGGGAACGCTCGCCTCCCCGCATGCGGGCGCGTTCGACTTCGTGCAGTCGCTCCAGGCCATCCCACGCCGCGGGCTCGCCAAGGACATCGCCCCGGCGGTCGCGTTCCTCGTCAGCGAGGAGGCGGGCTGGGTGACCGGGTCGATGCTCGTGGTCGACGGCGGCCACACGCGACACTGAGGACCACACGATGTCCCCCTACACGGTCGACAACGGCGCTCCGGTCCTCGCGGTCGCCGACTTCGACGCCTCGATGGCGTTCTACACCGACGGTCTCGGGTTCGCGGTGGAGGCCCGCTTTGACGACCCGTCGTTCGCGATCCTGAGCCATGGACCCGTCCGCGTGTGCCTCGCGGCGCAGGGACATCCGTCCGAGGACCTGCCGGGCGTCACCCTCACGGCCCCCGCGGACCCGGCACGGCCGTCCGTCCGCCTGGTCCTGTGGGTCGCCGACGTCCACGCGGTGCACCAGGAGCTGGTGGCGCGAGGGGTCCCCATGGCCAGCGAGCCTTGGTCGCCCCCCTGGGGTGGCGGGCGGTTCTTCGCTCGTGACCCGGACGGCTTCCTGGTGGAGTTCGAGACCCTCGCCTGACAGACGGGCCGCCGTGCCGCCGCACGCGGACGGCACCGACCACGAGACCGATGGAGGTCACCACCATGGGCACCGATCACGGAGCCACGTTCACCTACACCGGCGGACCGGCCGCGGTGTACGAGCAGACGCTGCGGGGCATGGCGCGACCCGTGCTGTTCGAGTACGACCCCGCGTACCTCGCCCGGTTCCGGGACGTGGAGCGCCGGGTGGCGCAGGTCTTCGGGACCACCGGGGACGTGGTGGTCATGATGGGCGAGGCCATCCTGGGTCTGGAGGCCGCCGCCAAGGGCCTCACCCGTCCCGGGACCAAGTGCCTCAACCTGGTGTCGGGGATCTTTGGCAAGTGGTTCGGGGACTGGCTGCGTGCCCTGGGCGCCGAGGTGATCGACCTCGAGGTGCCCTGGAACCAGGCCATCGATCCCGCGGAGGTGGCCAAGGCCCTCGCCGCGCACCCGGACATCGAGCTGGTGGGGGTCGTCCACTCCGAGACGCCGTCTGGGTCGCTCAACCCCATGGCCGAGATCGGCCCGCTGTGCCGGCGCCACGGCGCGCTCATCATCACCGACGCGGTGTCCGCGTTCGCGGGCACCCCCATCGAGCACGACGCCTGGGGCCTCGACATCACGGTGGGCGGGCCCCAGAAGTGCCTGGGCGCCGCGCCCGGTCTGACGTTCGTCGCCGTCAGCGATCGTGCCTGGGCGGCGCTGCGCGCCAACCCGGACGCGCCACGCGGCTCGTATCTGTCGCTCCTCGACTGGAAGGATCGCTGGATCGACGCGGAACGACCACGCTTCCCGCACACCACCTCGGTGGCGGACATCGACGGCGTCGACGCCGCGCTCGATGTGCTCATGGAGACCGGCCTCGCTGCCGCCTACGCACGCCACCGGCGGGCTGCGGAGGCATGCCGTGCCGGAGTCCGCGCCATGGGTCTCGAGCTGTGGGTGCCAGATGACACGGTGGCGTCCCATGCCGTCACCGCCGTGACGACGCCCGACGGCGTCTCCAACCTGCGGGTCATCGACCACATCCGAGCGCGCTACGGCGTGATGCTCTCGGACGGCGAGCACGACGTGATGACCGAGCGGGTCTTCCGCATCGGGCACGCGGGGCCCGCCAGCATGTCGCTCCATCCCATCGTCGCGCTCAGCGCCTTGGGCAAGGGCCTCCGGGACTTCGGTGTCCAGGTCGCCATCGGCGCAGGCATCGAGGCAGCCCTGGAGGTCCTGGGCGGGGGCGTCGAGGCCAGGGTGCCCGTCCACGCTTGATGGGCCGGCCGGGCCATGACTCGGAGCGTCACGGCGCCGCAGTGACACGCCGGGCGCTCATCGGACATCAACGCAGCTGGAGGACGACTGACTGACTCGACCCGGCCATTGGACATCGACCCGGAGGACGGCCGCAGACCTCGGTCGCCCGGATCGTCACAGGCACTTCTGAGGGGAGGACCCGCCATGAGACGAGCCATCGCACCCGTCCTGCTCGCCACGACGCTGGTCGTGGGTGCGGTCGCGCCGACGATCGCGCAGAGCAGCTCACCCGCCACCCCGACCGGCGCGGACCCGCTGCCATCGTGGCTCCCGGGCGAGCCCAAGGACCGCATCCTGTCCTTCGTGGACGCGGTCACCACGGAGGGTGGCGCCGACTTCGTGCCCGTCGAGGAGCGGCTCGCCGTGTTCGACATCGACGGCACGCTGTGGGCCGAGCGTCCCTTCTATCTCGATGCCCTGTGGGGCGGCGAGGGGGTCGCGGCGCTCGCGGCGGAGCACCCCGAATGGGCCGACCAACTGCCCTACGCACCCATCGTCGAGGGTGATTACGACGTGCTCAAGAGCATCGCCCAGACCGACCTGATGCGCATGCTCGACGCGGGCTATGGCGACATGACCGAGGAGGAGTGGGCGGCGGCGGTCCTCGAGTGGCTCAGGACGAGCGTCAACGCGGACCTTGGCCGGCCCAACGCGAGCAACACGTACCTGCCCATGATGGAGCTCCTCGACTACCTCGAGGCGAACGACTTCAGCGTGTATCTCGTGACCGCCGCGGAGGAGCAGTTCATCCGCGCCGTCGCGGATGACATCTTCGGCATCCCGCCCGAGCGGGTCATCGGCAACACCATGACCCGCTCCGTGGCCACCGCCGAGGACGGCTCCGTGAGCATCGCGCGCGAGGGCAGCCCCGACTGGGCCAACGAGCGCGAGACCAAGATGCTGAGCATCTTCGACGTGACCGGGCGCAAGCCAATCTTCGCCGCCGGCAACTCCGATGGCGACTACTGGATGCTCAAGTGGGCCACCTCCGACGATGACCTGGGCCTGTCCATCCTCGTCCTCCACGACGACGCCGAGCGGGAGTTCGACTACGCGCGCATCCCCACGCTGGGTGGCGCGGCGCTCGAGTCGGATCCCGAGTGGGTCGGCGTGTCCATGAAGGACGCCTGGTCCACGGTGTTCGCGGAGCAGTAGGGACCGGAGCCGGTCGGGCTGCCCTCGCGGTCGCCCGACCGCTCACTCCCCTCATGCGTGGCCTCGAGGCGCCGCGGTCGAGAGGGCCGTGCGCCATGCGATCGGCCCGGGTCCGACCAGCACGGGCCTGGGTGTTGGCCTTGGCCGCGCTCATGGTCCTCGCGCCTGGCTCGGCGTCCGTGGCGCAAGGGGGCAGCCCCACGGGCGATCAGGCACCCGAGGCCAGGACGGCCGCGGTGGATGCCGTGCGAGCGACCCTCCGGCAGGACTGCCTCTCATACGCCGCGGTGCTCAGCATCGATGGGTCGGCCATGCCGCTCATGGTGTCCGTGGGCACGTACGACCGGGCCCGGCACGTGGGATCGTTCCGGAGCGTCCTCGCGCGTCAGGAAGGCGGCGCGGCGGCGGCGAAGGACCCGCTTGTGGTCGACTCACGCCATGAGGACGGACGCATCCGTCTCCACGTCGTCCGCGACGAGCCCTCGACGCGCGATGCGTGGCTCACTTCAACACCCCGCGAGCTCACGCACGGTGACTTGGGGAGCGACCCCGAGCTCGCACGTCTGGGCCGATATCAGCCGACGGCCGCGATCGACCTCCTCCTGGGGTTCGACCCCGCCGGCGTCGGCCCGGGCGCCGTGCCAGCGCAGGGTGCCCAGGGGCGGGTCGATCTCGCCGCCGCCCTGGCCGCCGCGCCCACCGAGCCCATGGTCCGTGCCATGGCGGACGCCATCCCGGTCCGATCGATCCCGGTCGTCGTGACCGTCACCGGGCCCCCTTGGATGCTCGCGAGCGTCAGGTACCTGTATGACGTGCCGACGGGCTCGGGTGACGTCGCCCAGCGGGCGACCTGGATGGTTGTCATCGGCCCTCAAGTTAACTGTTGACAGACGACACAGCAGGGATGACACTGACACCCTGGTGGCACATCGCTGTGCCCACCCACCACCATGGGAGTCAGGGGAGGATCCGATGGCACGGACGACGAATCACGGCATGCGGCGCCTGCGCATGCTCCTCGGGGCAGCGACCCTGACGGCGACCGCGGTGGTCGCACCAGGCGCCATGCTCGCCGCGGACCCCTCGGCACCTGCCGGGTCACCGGGCGGGAGCATCGGCCTCGATGTCGTTGGCTTTGCCTCGCCGGAGAAGGCCAACGACTTTGGCTGGAACCAGCAGGGGCTGGAAGGGGCCCAGCTGGCCGCCGACGCCGTCGGTGCACGCCTCGAGGTCGCGGACGGCATCGGCTACGACAACGTGGGCCCAGCGCTCCGCGAGCTCGCCGACAGCGGGGCGAAGCTCATCATCGCCCATGCCGCGGGCTATGGCACGGTGGGATCGGAGACCGCCCAGCAGTTCAACGTCCCGGTCCTCGTGTTCAACAAGCCGGACGCGATGCAGCCCGGCCTCGTGGCGGATGTCCAGAACTCGCCACAGGAGGGCTCGTATCTGGCGGGCGTGCTGGCGGCGCTGACGAGCAAGACGGGGACGCTGGGCATCGCCGCATCCGCGGATGTCACGACCTGGAACAGGATGGCGGGCGGGTTCGTGGCGGGCGCCCGGAGCGTCAACCCCGACATCGTCATCCGGCACTCGCTCATCGGGCCTGGCGGCTTCGCCGACGTCGCGGGTGGCAAGCGGGTCACCGACAGCATCATCGGGGCGGGGGCGGACGTCATCCTCGGGATGGGTGACGGCTCGTCGTTCGGGATGATCCAGTCCGTGGACACCGCGCAGCCGCCGACCGGCGCCGACAAGGTCTGGTTCATCGATGTCATCGGCGACAAGTCGAGCCTGGACCAGAAGGGGACCTACCTCTCGTCGGTCATCTGGGACTTCTCCTCCCTGTTCGAGCAGGCGATGCGGGACGTGGCAGATGGCACGTTCGGGACCCATGGCTACGAGGTCAGCGTCCGGAACGGGAACGTGGGCCTGCTCGAGACGCCGCACATCTCACCCGACGCGCTCGCGGCGGTGGAGGCGGCGCGTCAGCAGATCGTGGATGGGACCATCGTGGTTCCCAACATCGAGACCGCTGCCCAGCTCCAGGAGCTCATCGGCCAGTAGGCGCCCGCTAGGTCGCTGCAACTCGATCGCGCGCCGCCGGCGCGCGATCGAACCATGACCACGGCCATGAGCGAGCCCCCAGCATGAACCCCCCGCCTGCGACCCCGACACCCTCGCATAGGCCCTCGGCCACGCCGAGGGTCATGCTCGAGGGGATCGTCAAGCGCTTCCCGGGGGTGGTCGCCAATGACGGTGTGACGCTCGCGTTCCATGCCGGCGAGGTGCACTGCCTCCTGGGCGAGAACGGGGCAGGCAAGTCCACCCTCATGAACATCCTCTCGGGCGTCTATCGCCCTGATGAGGGCAGGATCCTCATCGATGGCAGCCCGGTCGAGTTCTCCTCTCCGCGGCATGCGCTCGAGCTGGGCATCGGCATGGTGCATCAGCACCTGGTGCTTGCTCCGGCGCTGACGGTCCTGGAGAACGTGATGCTGGGCGCCTATCGGGGGGTCCGCCTGAGCGAACGGGCCGCGCGTGGTCGACTGGCCGAGCTCGCCACACTCCTGAACGTGACCATCGACCCTGACGCCCGCGCGGGGGGGCTGGCCCTCGGCCAGCAGCAGCAGGTCGAGATCATCAAGGCCCTGTGGCGCGATTCGACGGTCCTGATCCTCGACGAGCCCACGAGCATGCTGACGCCCCAGGGCGTGGACGAGCTCCAGCGTGTCCTCATCCGGCTTCGGGACCAAGGCTACGCGTTGATCTTCATCAGCCACAAGCTGCACGAGGCCATCACCCTGGGCGATCGCGTGTCATTCCTGCGGGGTGGTCGCGTCGTGGGCGGTCTTGAGCCGGAGGTCCTCAGGGCCACGGGGCCCGACGAGCTCCAACGTCTGATCGTCACGGCCATGTTCGGCGAGGACTCGCGCGTCGTGGCTGACGCGGCCGAGCTTCAGGAGGACGGGGTCGCCGACCAGGGCGCGGGCCGGGCGGTGGTAGCTCCGACGCCTCCCCGGGACCAGCCGCCGATCATCGAGCTGATCGACGTCAGCGCGGACGGGGACGAGAACGAGGTCGGCATCGTGGACGCAAGCCTCCGACTCTGGCCCGGCGAGATCTTGGGCGTGGCCGGTGTCGATGGCAACGGGCAGCGCGTGCTGGCTGAGACGATCTCGGGCCACCGCGGCATCAGGTCCGGGAGCCTGCTCATCGATGGCAAGCCAGCGAACGAGACCTCGGTCGCGAGGCGCGAGCGCGCGGGCGTCCGGTACGTGACCGACGACAGCCTGGGCGAAGGCGCGGTCGGCAGCCTGAGCATCGCCCTCAACATCGTCATCAAGCGCGTGGGGATCCGGCCCTTCTGGGTGCACGGTCTGATCCGTCGGGATGCCATCGACGCGACCGCGCGGGGTCTGATCGCGGAGTACGACGTCCGAACGCCCAGCGAGCGGACCCGCATCGCCACCCTCTCGGGCGGCAACCTCCGCAAGGTCATCCTCGCACGTGAGCTCGCGTTCGACCCGCGCGTCATCGTCTACAACAAGCCCACCTATGGGCTGGACATCCGGACCACCCTGGTCGTCCGCGACCGGATACGGGCGCAGGCCGCGGAGGGCGTGGCGTCCCTGGTCATCTCGACCGATCTCGACGAGCTGCTCAGCATCTGCGGTCGGATCGCGGTCCTGCTCCAGGGTCGCATCACGGGCATCGTGGACAACGACCCGGGTGCCGACATGCGACACGTGGTCGGGCAGCTGATGGTGGGCGCAGGCCCCACGAGCACGGGCCCGCCGGCATGAGCGGCATCGGGTCGTCAACCGCCGATGCGGCTGCCACGTCCGCGCCGTCACAACGCACGCGCGGGTCCGGCGCGTGGGCGACCATCCTGACCACGGCCATACCCCTGGTGCTCGCGACCGTGGTGGCGGGTCTGCTCATCGCGGGCACAGGCGGTGACCCGGTGGCGTTCTACCGCGACACCATCCAGGCGGGCCTGCTGAGTTGGAACGGCCTCCAGGAGAGTCTCAATCGCGCCGGTCCACTGCTGCTCATCGCGGCAGGCCTCATCGTCGCCTTCCGGACCAACGTCTGGAACCTGGGCACGGACGGCCAGTTCATCCTGGGGGCCGTGATGGTCGCCGGTCTGGGTCCGGCCCTGGTGGAGTGGGCTCCGGCGCCCAGCATGTGGCTGGTGACGCTGCTCGTCGCGGCGGTCATCGGGGCGGCATGGACCGTGATTCCCGCGTGGCTGCGGGTCCGGTACCACGTCAACGAGATCATCACCACGGTGATGACCACGTTCATCGGCCTGAGCATCGCGCGGTTCCTCGTGAAGTACCCGTTCCGGGACCCCACATCCGTCGTCGACCAGACACGCGTCATCCCACTGACCGATCGTCTCCCGGTGCTGCCGGGCACGCGGATCCATGTCGGGCTGGTGCTTGGCATCCTTGCCATCCTCGCCGTCCATCTCGTGATGACCCGGACATCCCTGGGCTTCCGACTGGACGTGGTGGGTCTCAACCGGCGAGCCGCCCGCCACACCGGGATGTCGGTCACCTCGCTCATCGTCCTGGCGTTCGCGGTGAGCGGCGCGCTCATCGCCGTGGGTGGCGGCATCTCCATCATCGGCGACTGGGGCTCGGTCCGCTCGGACTGGAACCCGGCATGGGGCTTCCTGGTCGTTCCCCTCGTGTTCCTAGGTCGTCGGCATGGCGTCGCCACCGCCGTGTTCGTGTTCATGTTCGCGGTGGTCTCGATCGGCTCCCAGGTGGCGGCCCGCCGTCAGGACCTGCCCCAGGACTTCACCCTGATCGTGACCGGCCTGATCCTGGCGTTCCTGACCATCGCGGAGTACATCGACACCCGACGCGCCCGGGCGCGAGGCTACGCCTGATGGAGCGACCCGAGTCGGCGCGGCGGTGGGCGTGACGTGACCGACCTGTTCACCCCCGAGTTCCTGACCGTGCTGCTGGCAGGGTCCGTGGTGGCCGCGGTCCCCGTCGCGCTGGCGAGCCTGGGTGAGACGATCTCCCAGCGCTCGGGTGTCCTGAACGTCGGAGTCGAGGGCGTGATGCTCGTCGGGGCCTACGTGAGCTTTGGGGTCGCGTACTACGCGGCCTCGGTGCCGCTCGGCCTGCTGGCCGGGGTCGTGGCCGGGATCGCCATGGCATCCATGCTCGTCGTGCTGCACATCTGGCTGCGCTTGAACGCGATCGTGGTGGGCATCGCCGTGGTCATCACCGCACAGGGTGTGACCAGCTACCTCCACGGCATCCAGTTCGGCGCCTCGTACCCGCGCCTGCCAGCACCCCAGGTGATCCGCGTGCCGTTCCTCGCGGACATCCCCATCATCGGACCTGCGCTGTTCAGCCAGCATGTCGTCGTGTACCTGACCATCCTCGCGGCCATCGGCATCCATTGGCTGTTCCGACGCACGAATGCAGGACTCAACCTGCGTGCGGCCGGCGATCGCCCAGAGGCCTTGGACAGTGCCGGGGTCAGCGTGCTGCGGACGCGCGCCATCGCCACTCTGGTCTCGGGAGGGTTCTCCGGCCTCGCGGGTGCCTATCTCGCCTGCATCAGCGCCGGGGTGTTCGTCCCGTTCATGACCAACGGTGCTGGGTTCATTGCCGTGATGCTCGCGATGGTGGCTCGGGAGCGCGCGCAGATCGTGATCCTGGGTGCCATCCTGTTCGGGCTCGCGTTGTCCCTCGTGACATCGCTGCAGCTCGTGGGTGTCGGGATCCCCACGGACCTCGTGGAGACGATCCCATTCGTGGTCGTGCTCCTGATGCTGCTGGCAGGCCGG
>WBZO01006161.1_pt1 | contig 11769 bp, 9 predicted proteins | sample 5204261 | NCBI WGS metagenome assembly WBZO01 (sample SAMN12412400, study PRJNA552823) | activated sludge metagenome | isolation source: activated sludge from anammox sidestream of wastewater treatment plant... | place: USA: North Carolina | collected 2017-09 | reverse complement strand
ACTGCGAAAATCGAGAATCATCGACTGACCGACCCGCATGAAAAAGATGCTCATCACCGTCGCGTCGGCCAGCGCGACCTTCAGTTGATCGGGATAGGGCGCATCGGCATCGAAATTCATGTGAAAGCCGTCGTTCCAGAAATCATCCATCAGCTTTGCTCAGCCGGTTCACCTCGGCCGCCAATTCCCCGTGGAGGGCCGGGTTGGCAGCGATAACCTCCCGCCGGTACGGTCCGAACGGGGTATTGTCGAAGCCGGTCACCACCCCGCCCGCTTCCTCGATCAGCAACGTCCCGGCCGCCATATCCCAGGCGTTCAGCGGGCGTTCCCAGAAGCCATCCAGCCGCCCGGCGGCGACATAGCAGAGATTCAGCGCCGCCGAACCATCCCGCCGCACCCCTTGCGACAACGACAAAAAGCCATTCCAGATGCGCGCGTTTTCCCTGCGCTGGTCGGCTTCGTAGGCGAATCCGGTACCGAGCAGCGACCGTTCCAGCGAATCGGTCGTGGACACCCGGATCGGATGCTCGTTCAGGGTCGCGCCCTTTCCCCGTTCCGCCAGGAAGAGCTCATCGAGAATCGGATCGTAGACGACCCCCAGGATGATCTTGCCCGCATGTTCGAGCCCGATCGAAACGGCAAAATGCGGATACCGATGCGCGTAGTTGGTCGTCCCATCGAGCGGATCGACGATCCATGAATAGAGCTCGGTGCCCTCCGGGGTATCACCGGAAAGAAACGTCGATTCCTCGCCGATGAACCGATGGTCCGGAAACCGCCCCATGATGGCCGCCGCGATTGCTTCTTCGGAGGCACGGTCGGCATCGGTGACGAGATCGATCGCTCCCTTGTAATCGACCATGCGGTCGAGCGACAACCGCTCGCGCAGAATCGCGCCCGCTGCTTTCGCGGTATCCACTGCCAGCTCGCGGGCTCCATCCGGAACCGAACCACTCGTCACAGAATCATTCCTCCAATCGGCAGCCGGGACGACACATCGAGCTCCCAGCCCGATTGCGCGCCCCGCCGCATGGCGTAATATCCAGCCGCGGCCACCATAGCCGCATTGTCCGTGCAATACGAGAACGCCGGCACCCGGAGCATTGTGCCCGAGATAGCGCCGATCTCGTCGCTCAGCCGCTCGCGCAACGCGCGGTTGGCCGCAACGCCGCCCGCCAGCACGACCGAGTTCGTTTCGGTATTGCGTACGGCATTCGCGGTCTTGCTGACCAGCACATCGACGATCGCCTCCTGAAACGAGGCGGCCAGATCGGCCACCGGCATATCGGCGCGGAAACGCGGGGGTCGGTGCTTGCGAAATGGCAGATCGTTCTCGTCCTCGGTCTCGGGTTCCTCGTCCGGCAGGCGATAGGGTTCGACCTCACGCAGCAACGCCGTTTTCAATCCGGAAAAGCTGAAATCGTGACTGTCGCCCAACCACGCCCGCGGTAGCGCGAAGGCGTCGGCCCGGCCGCCTTCAGCAGCCTTTTGGATGGCCGGTCCGCCGGGATAACCTAGTCCCAGCAACCGCGCGCCCTTGTCGAAGGCTTCGCCGGCGGCATCGTCGCGCGTCTGCCCCAGCAATTGGTATTGCCCGTGCCCGGTCATCGAGACCAATTCCGTATGACCACCCGACACGAGCAGCGCCAGTATCGGAAATTCCGGTTCCGCGCCCATCTCATCCCCGACTGGCGCCAGCCAATTGGCATAGAGATGCGCTTCCAGATGATTCACGCCCACCAGCGGAATCGATCGCGCATAGGCGAGCGTCTTGGCGAAATTCACCCCCACCAGCAACGAACCCGCCAACCCCGGTCCCCGCGTGACCGCAATGGCGTCGATTTCGTCGAGACCGGTATCGGCCTGCCGCAAGGCTTCCTCGACCACTGGAATGATCGCGGTCAACTGGGCGCGCGCCGCCAGCTCCGGCACCACCCCGCCATGCGCCCGGTGGAGCTCGATTTGCGAGGCAACGACATTGGACTGGACTTCGCGGCCATTCCGCACCACCGCCGCCGAGGTTTCATCGCAGGAGGTTTCGATCCCGAGCACATTCATGAGGCGTGCCGATCGTCGATCCGGCGCGATGCCCAGATGGGCGAATGCTCCGGGATCTCCAGCGTTCCGGCCAGCCGCTCCCGCAACTCCGCCCGGTGCTGATCGAGCAGAGCGCGATAGCGCTCGTCTCGCAATGATGGCGACCACATCAGATAGGCGTCTTCGCCATTGTCGGAGTAGTAGCCGGGCCGTACCCCCTGAATCGTGAATCCGTATTTCTCGTAGAGTTTCATGGCCGAGTCGTTCGACACCCGCACTTCCAGGGTCATCACATTGGCGCCCCGGCGCACCGCTTCGTCCAGCAGCGCCAATAGCAGCGCTTCCCCGAGTCCGCGCCCACGGTATGGCGTGTCGATCCCGATGGTGGTCACATGGGCTTCGTCGTACAGGTGCCACATCCCGGCAAATCCGGCGATCGGCGCTCCTTCGGTATCCTCGGCGGATTTGCCCCGGAACGACAATAACCCGAGCGCCCGCAAACCGCGCCAATTCTCCGCATAGTCCTCGATGAACCGCCCACGGGACCGTAATGTCCCGGCATCGGAACCGCGCAGCACGATGTAATGGTTCTGGACCAGATTGCGCAGCTCGCGCCGGTAGGCCGACGCCGGCCAGGGGTTGCTGAAACACCGTCGCTCGACCCGGCCGACCTCGGGCAAATCCGCCATCTGCATGGGTTCGATGACGAAGGGATAGCCGGTCATACCGATACCGCTTTCTGGTGCCGCCCATGAGCATAGATCGGTTCCAGCAGGGAGGCGTCGTCCCGCTCGCCGGCAAGCAGACGGTCCCAGCCAAGCCGGGCGATCTGTTCGACCCGCCCACCGGCCGGCAGCGGCGCCACCGGGAGATCCCCAAGCGCGCTGGTTTCCCCGGCGACCACTACTCCATCGATGTTCGCGCGCAACTCCTCGACTGTGGTGTTATGCGGTCCGTGCGCGAGCGCCCCGCGCTCGTACCGGCTCCAGACCACCCGCCCCCGACCAGCCGTCATGACCGCGACCACCGGACGTTCGGTCCAACCGAGCTGAGCGGCAATTGCGTCGGTGGTCGGAATTCCCAGCACCGGCAACTCCAGCGAAAACGCCAGCCCCTTGGCAATACTGAGTCCCACCCGCAACGCCGAAAACGACCCCGGCCCAATCGCCACGGCAATCGCATCGAGCGCCAGCAGATCGATCCCCGTCACCCGAAGGAGATGATCGAGCTGCGCCAGCGTGCTCACCGTATGATCGCGCCGGGCATTCCAGGCGATGACACTGGCCTGAGTTCCATCGAAGAGCGCCACGCCGGCATAATCGCTGGAGGTGTCGATCGCGACGATCCAGGCTGGAGTTTTTGGAGCAAGTGAAGCGGCCTGGTGCATGATCATGATCGTAATTGTGCCGTGCGCATCCCGTCGAGCCCTATTTCCCAGAGTGTACTGGCGACATGGCTGGGAGCAGGCGCAACCGCGTCCGATACCCGGTCGCGGCGGATGGGGATGATCATCGATCGGCGCGCAGACCGTCGAACCGGTTGCCGAGTCCGACCGGCCGCACCGCGATTTCCCGCCGGTCGACGCCGATCGGTCGCAGCTCGATCAGCAGATAGGCATCGGGCAACATATCTGCCGCGCGCTCCGGCCATTCGACCAGCACGATGGCACGCTCATCGCTGATGAGATCGTCGAAACCAAGCGTTTCCAGCTCGTGCGGATCGTCCAGCCGGTAAAGATCGATATGCCGCATGATCGTTTCGTCCGGCAAGGGCGTATCGACCACCAGCGAGAAGGTGGGGCTTTGCGCCTGCTCGCGCGCGCCCAGTCCCGCGCCGATCCCCTGCACCATGGTCGTCTTGCCTGCTCCGAGATCGCCGTGGAGCAAAACCACATCGCCCGGCCGCACCAAGGCGGCGATGCGCTGGCCAAGCGCCCGGGTTTCTTCCGGAGCAGCCGTTTCGAAACGCGATTCAATCACCGCCGCCGCTCCGGGATGCGCGCCGCCGCTGCCACGAGCTCGGCATTGCTGGAAACCGCTTTCCGGCGCGGACCGGTGAGCGTGTCTTCGAACCCGATCCGGGTATCCAGCCCCCGCCGACGCGCATCGCGCACACCAAACCATACCAATGGTCCATCGGTGTGCTGCAGGCGCGCATTGGCGCAGCCGATCGCATCCAACCGCTGGTGCATCGCATCGAAACAGTCCCGAGCCGCGTCCTCGTTCTGTAAGGCATCACTTGCCGGTTCGACCAGAATTCGCACGACGGCAGCAGAAAAGAGCAACAACGACCGGGCAAAGACGTCCACATCCTCGACGCGCGCGATCCCCACTTCGATCCCGATTCCGGCGCCGATCAGCGCGTACATGACCTCGACCGCGCCAGTTTCCGAACAGTTCACCGACGCATAGTCGGGACCGTACCACGCGCGGATAGATGCCAGCCGCCGTTCCAGATCGGGTTCGATCCAGGCGCCCGTCGAAATGCCCACTGGCACATCGACCGCTGCTTTCACCTGGCGGATAGTGCTGTAGACGATCAATGGATCGAGCGTTTCCTGGCCATTGGCATCGCGCGGGTGCAGATGCAGCTCGACCGCTCCGGCCGCGACGCAGGCTACGGCATCCCGCGCAAGTTCCTCTGCCGAGCAAGGGATACCCGGATGCTCGTCACAGCGTCGCGCACCGTTGAGCGCCGCCTGAATCATGCCCCGTCTCGTTCGAGCGTTCCGACGATCGCATCGCCGACCGCCTTCGTGGTCGCCACACCACCCAGATCGGGTGTGCGCGGACCATGTTCCGTGGTCCAGGCGATCGCGCGCATCACCCGGGCGGCTTCGTCTTCGAGACCGAGATGCTCCAGCATCAGGGCGGCGCTCCAGACTGCCGCAATCGGATTGGCAATCCCCTTGCCGGCAATATCGGGCGCCGACCCATGCACCGGTTCGAACATCGACGGGTAGCGCCGTTCCGGATCGATATTGGTGCTGGCCGCGATTCCGAGACTGCCGGCAATGGCCCCGCCCAGGTCCGAGAGGATGTCGCCGAAGAGATTGGATCCGACGACCACGTCGAACGCTTCCGGCCGCAAGACCATCTTGGCGGCCATGGCATCGACCAGGATCGATTCGGTCGCGATATCGGGATAATCGCGCGCGACCCGGGCGAAGGTTTCGTCCCAGAGGGTCATGGCATATTGCTGGGCGTTGCTCTTGGTCACGCTGGTGACCTTTCGGCGCGGTCGTTTTCCTGCCAGCTCGAAGGCATAGCGAATGATCCGTTCGCAACCGTAGGAGGTGAATAACGCCGACTGGATCGCCACCTCGCGATCTACCCCGCGCGCGGCCAGATTGCGACCGCCCAACCCGGCATATTCCCCTTCCGAGTTTTCCCGCACGACGATGAAGTCGATCGTCTCCGGGGAACCGTTGCGCAAGGGGCTTTCCAGACCGGGCAGCAATCGGACGGGGCGAACACAGGCGTACTGGTCGAATCCCTGGCAGATAGCCAGCCGCAACCCCCAGAGCGCCACATGATCGGGCACCTCCGGCCAACCCACCGCCCCGAAATAGATGGCATCGAAATCGCGCAGGCGGTCGAGACCATCCGGCGCCATCATTACCCCATGGTCGAGGTAATACTGCGATCCCCAGGGAAACCATTCGAACGCGAACGCGAAGCGGCCGTCGCTGCTGGCCTGGAGCGATTCCAGCACCTGCAATCCGACCGGCACCACCTCATTGCCGATACCGTCCCCGGGAATGACGGCGATGCGAATGGTCCGTTGGGGCATGGTGGCACTCCTTGGATTTGGGGCGGTCCCTCCGGCGGGTACGCGCACACGTCACCCCGATCATGCGGTCTGGGAGTATGATCGGTGGCGGTATTCTCGCGCTTTTCGTGAAACGTGACGCCCATGACATCGAGTCGGACGATTTCCGACGATATCTATTTTCTTGGTGACTTGCTCGGCGAGGTGATCACCGCCCAAGCCGGAACCGACGCCTTCGAGCTCGAAGAAACCGTGCGCTCGCTCGCCAAGGCGCATCGCGCCGGTGACTCGGGCGCCGGTACCGAACTGTCAGCGCTGGTGTCGGGGTTGAGCATCGACGAGGCCGTCTTGCTCATCCGTGCGTTCACCAGCTATTTCCAGCTCATCAACCTCTCCGAGGATAACGAGCGGGTGCGACGCATCCGCAAACGCGAAGCCGAGACCTACCCGGCGGCCCGGCGAGGTTCGATCCGCGAGGCCATCGAGTTGCTGCAGCAACGGGGGATGACCGGCGCCGATGTGGCCGCGCTGCTGCAACGCGCCCAGGTGCGGCTGGTGATGACCGCCCACCCCACCGAAGCTCGCCGGCGCACCATCCTGGAAAAACAGGCGCGTATCTTCCGCACCCTGCGCGATATGGACGAGCGTGATCTGCTCCCTCGCGAAATCGATCGGGTGCGCGTCCGGCTGGCAGCGACCGTGGCCGAGCTCTGGAGCAGCAGCGAAGTGCGCGCGGTCCGCATGAAGGTCAGCGACGAGATCCAGGCCAGCCTGATTCATTTCCGCACCAGTCTCTATCACGTCGTTCCGGAGATCTACCGCGATCTGGAAGAAGCGCTGGCCGATATTTTCCCCGGCGAAGAGATTCCGGTCCCGCCCTTCCTCACCTTCGGCACTTGGGTCGGCGGCGACCGCGACGGCAATCCCTTCGTCACCCCCGACGCCACCAGGGAGGCGCTGGTGATGATGCGTGATTCGTGTCTCACTTCGCTGGACGAGCGGTTCGGGCAGGTGGCCGGTCGTATCTCCGTTTCGACGATGATCGCCGGCGAATTCCCGGAGCTCGATACCCGGCTCGCGGAAAACCGCAGGCGTTTTCCCGAGGTGGCCGCCCGGCTGATGGCCGAAAACGTCGACGAACCCTTCCGGCAACTGCTGACGCTCATGCGCGAGCGGGTGCGCGCCACCCGGTTCGAGCAACCCGGCGCCTATGCCCATCCCGGCGAGCTGCTGGACGATCTGCGGCTGATCGAGCGCACCCTGATCGACCGGGGCGAAGCCTTGATCACCGGGGGCGATCTGCACGATCTCATCCGGCAGGTGGAAGTTTTCGGATTCCATTACGCCCGGCTCGATATTCGCGACCATTCCCGCCGCCATGAAAAGACCATCGACGAATCATTCCGGCTCACCGGTATCGCCGAGCAGTACGCCGAGCTGCCCGAGAACGAACGGGTCCAGATCCTCGCCCGCGAGATCGAAAGTCCGCGCCCGATCATCCCGCGTGATCTCGACCAATTCAGCCCCGAAGCCGCCGAGGTGATCGAAACCTTCCGCGCCATCCGCGAGGTGATGGACGGCAACCACCAGGGCGCCATCGGCACCTATGTCATCTCATTTGGTGAATCGGCGTCCGATGTACTGGAAGTGCTCTTGCTGATGAAAGAAGCCGGACTGGCTGGTCCCGGCGGCAAGGGCGCCCGCCTGCCGATCGCTCCCCTTTTCGAACAATACGAATCGCTGACCGCTTCGGCCGGCGTGATGCGCGCGCTGCTCTCGCAACCCGTCTACCGCAATGCGCTTGCGGCCCAGGGGAATGCTCAGGAGATCATGGTCGGCTATTCCGACTCGAACAAGGAGCTCGGATATCTCGCTTCCTCGTGGTCACTCTACGAGGCCCAGATCGAGATGAAAGACCTCTTCAACGAGTTCGGGGTCGATTTCACCTTCTTCCATGGACGCGGCGGGTCGGTCGGCCGCGGGGGCGGTCCGTCGAATGTCGCCATCCTGGCGCAACCGGCCGGCACCGTCGGCGGCCGCATCAAGATGACCGAACAGGGTGAGGTGGTTGCTGGACGCTACGGTCTGCGCGAGATTGCCCATCGCGAGCTGGAGTTGGTGACCGGCGCCGTGCTGGTTTCCATGATCGGATTGCTGGACGCCCCCTCCGGCGAGCAGCTTGCCGGATACGAGCAAGCCATGACCCTGATGACCAAACGGTCGACCGAGGTCTATCAGGCGCTCGTCTATGGCGACGAAGGCTTCGTCGCCTTTTTCGAGCAGATGACGCCCATCCGCGAAATCAGCGAGCTCAAACTCGGCTCCCGTCCCGCGCGCCGGACGACCTCGCACCGCATCGAGGATCTGCGGGCGATCCCCTGGGTTTTTTCCTGGACTCAAGCGCGGGTGCTATTGCCGGGTTGGTACGGTCTGGGTTCCGCGCTGGAAGCCGGCGTCGATCACTACGGGCTGGACTACCTGCAGGGAATGGAAAAAGACTGGCCCTATTTCGCGGCAGTCCTCTCCAATGCCGAAATGGCGCTGGCCAAGGCGGATATGCGGGTCGCGGCCCAATATATCGCGCTGGTCGAACCCCCAGAGTTGCGAGAGCGGATCTGGGCGATGATCACCAGCGAATTCGATCGGACTGTCCGCCTGCTGCTGGAGGTCACCGGTCAGCAGGCGCTGCTCGACCGCGATCCGGTGCTCCAGCGTTCGATTGCCCGGCGCAACCCGTATGTCGATCCACTCTCGTTTATCCAGGTCGAATTGCTCGACCGCTTCCGCGATAACGGCGCGGTCGAAGAATTCCTGCGGCCGGTGTTGCTCAGCATCAACGGCATCGCCGGCGCACTCAAGAACACCGGATAGAATGCAAAAGGTCCAGTGTCCAGAGTCTCGTGCAGTCACCCCGGGCACTGGACTCTGGGCACTGGACGGTCGAATTCCATGCGAACGCACATCATAGTTCGTGGCCGGCAATCCGGATTTTCCGGGTTTCCTCAGATTCGAGTCTCGATTGACCCGAATTCTGGCGCAGAGAAACCTTTCGGGATTCGTGAGCGCTGTGTAGAATGGGGTGGGGGACAACTGGGATAAGCGTTGGGAGTTCGTCGATTGGGGTCGACGGGAAGGGTTTGCTTTGAAACGGTTCGCTACTTTTCTGATCATGCTGTCGCTGCTGGCAGCAGTTGCTCTACCGGTTGTAGAGCCGACCTATTCGGCGTTTGCACAGCCTGAAGGATCGGTGGTCAGCGATCCCGACGGGGGAGACTCGGCCGAGCAACCGCCGGCAGATGAACCGGTGGCGACCGAAACGCCGGTTCCACCTTTGCCAAGTGAAACGCCGGTTCCCCCAAGCGAAACTCCGATCCCGCCATCGACCGATACTCCTGAGCCGCCAGCGACGCTGGAGCCGTCTGCCACGGACGTCCCGGTCGAGCCTGCCGTCGCGACCTCGACCCCGGTCAAGGATTTCCAGACTGGAGATCTGGTCGCCACAACGTTGCGCCTCAATTGCCGGGATATCGCTTCTACATCGGGCAGTTCGGTTCTCACAATTCTCGAACAGAATCAGCAGGTTTTCGTGGTCGAGCCGGCGCAAGAAGCCGACGGCTTCAACTGGATCAAGGTTCAGTTGCAGGATGATGCGACCACTCGCTGCTTTGCCGTCGACCAATACCTCAAACTGATCCAGGCGAATGTTGGCGTCCCCCCAACTGCTTCCCCAACGGGAATTCCGACTGAGACGCTTACCCCGAGTGTCACCAATACGCCAACCGAGACACTTACTCCAAGTGTCACCAGCACTCCAAGCAACACCCCAATCGCCACACCGTACAAAAACCTGAAGACCGGCGATGTGGTCGTAGCGAACACGCGCATCAATTGTCGCGATCTTCCGACGACGTCGGGCAGTACGGTTCTGATCGTGATCGCCGCGGGCCAGCAGGTTTACATTGTCGAATCTGCCCAGGCGAGCGATGGATATGACTGGGTGAAAGTCCAGCTGTCGGACGCGGCAACCACCCAGTGCTACCTGGCCGCACAATTTGTCGGCCTGCTCTCCTCCGGTGTTGGCGTTCCGCCGACCATCACACCGACACCAACCAATACCCCGACCCTGACACCCAGCGCAACGCCAACGGTGACCGAAACACCAACGATCACCTTGACCCCGACGGAAACGCTGACACCCACGATCACCCTGACGCCGACCGAAACGTTGACGCCCACGGTGACCCTGACGCCGACCGAAACGTTGACGCCCACGGTGACGAGCACCCCCAGCAATACTCCAGTGGCGACCATCACCTCCACACCGACCTATCGCGATCTTCACGTGGGCGATATCGGGAAGGCCAATCAATCGCTCAATTGCCGGGTTTCGAATTCCACCGCGGCAGATATCCTCCTGGTTTTGGACCCGAACAATCACGTGGTGATTCTCACCGATCCGGTATATGCCAACGGCTACTACTGGAGCAAAGTGCGAGTCATGGGAACGACCAAGGAATGCTATGCCACGGCGATGTTCATCGACCTGGTGCAATCCGGGGGCGGTTTCACCCCGACTCCTGCGACCTCAGTCACGGCCACGGTCGAAGCCGCGGGTCCATACAAGGTCGGCGACATCATCGAAACGACCAACAGTGTCAATGTACGTCTTGGCGGGGGCACCAATTTCGGTATTGTCGGCACGGTCAATGCGAAAACCAAAGGCACGGTACTCTCGGGATTCGCCCAGTCTGGCGCCTATGATTGGGTCAAGGTTCAATTCCCGACGATGTCTGGGTGGGTTGCCGTCAACTATACGAAACTCGTTTCGAGCAGCACAGTGATCACCAATGGCCCCTATGCTGCAGGAACGCAGTTGGTCGTGGTCAGCACGGTCAACCTGCGCGTGCTGCCTGGCACATCGAGCACATCGCTCGGCCAGTTGCAGGCCGGACAACAGGGGCTTGCACTTGGTGCCTCGACCAAAATCGGCACCACAACCTGGATCCAGGCAGAATTCGCGCAAGGCAACGGCTGGGTCGCATCCGAGTACATCAAGAAACTCAGCGCCGTTACACCGACGACCGGTCCGTCTGTTGGCAAGATCTGGGTCAATCTCGATTGCACGTCGAATCCTGAAAAGATCATCGTGCAGAACAACAATCCAGGAAGCATCCGCATCATCAGTATCGGCTCGACCTACAACCCGTCGGGGAGCGAACCGTATTCGGTCAACTATTGGCTGAGCTCCAAGGTCACGGTTGTTTACCAGGCCAATAGCAATGCGAGCGGCAACTTCCGGTTGACCGGCAACGAAATGTTCACCGACAGCGTGGGCAGCCAGGATGGGGCGATCGTCAGGACATCGGCTGGCACAGTTACCGCCAAGTGCCCGGCGGTCACGACCGGTGAAAAGTGGATCGAGGTGAATCTGTCCACTCAGACGATGTACGTCTATCGCGGATCGACGATCGTCTCGTCGTCACTGGTAAGCACCGGCAAGCCCGGCTTCGATACCCCAACCGGCACCTTCCGCATCTACGCGAAATATCCACTAGTCCGCATGACCGCCTGCGTCAAGGGCGAGTGCTATGACACGCCGAACGTTCCGTGGGACATGCTCTTCCGGGAAGGTGGGTTCTACATCCACGGGGTCTATTGGCATAAGGACTTTGGCAGGGTACGCAGCCATGGATGCGTGAACCTTCCAACCCCCTATGCTGAATGGCTCTATGGCTGGACGCCGCTCGGCACCCGTGTCTGGATCCACTACTAGGGGTTCGGTACCGGCCGAATCGAGTTCGACGCAAACAGCGCTTCCTCCGGGAAGCGCTGTTTGCGTCTCCCATGCTGGGCAGAAAACGGCCCCGCTGCCCCCACCTCGAAATGACCGCAATCTGAATCATGGCGATGCCAGCGCCCTTCGAGCCGGTGCAGTACAATCCGTCGCCGGGATGTCACAAA
>WBZO01006160.1_pt1 | contig 11770 bp, 5 predicted proteins | sample 5204261 | NCBI WGS metagenome assembly WBZO01 (sample SAMN12412400, study PRJNA552823) | activated sludge metagenome | isolation source: activated sludge from anammox sidestream of wastewater treatment plant... | place: USA: North Carolina | collected 2017-09 | reverse complement strand
GAGCCGCGCGATGCGGTGAGCAACCCGCTCACCGCGGACCAGCAGTTCCAGTCGCTGGACCCAACGCTGTCGCCACGCCCTCCTGTGGGCGCGGACTTTCGCAGTGCGTTCGAGAGCCTGCTTGGCCAGCTTTTCGCCCACCAATACCCGGCACACCCCGAGTTCGACACCGAGATCAAGGCCAGCGTCATCAAGAAGGTCTGGCCCGAAGTGCAGAAGGCCATCGAATCGCCTGGCCAGCGCGGGCTCGTGCAAGACAGCTCGACACGCAAGCTAGTACGCGCCGTGGTGAACCCCTGCCAGCTCGGGCAGATGGGCGAGACCCACCTGCTGATCGAGCCGCACTGGCAGTCGCGATTCGGGCAGAGCCACGCGCGCGACGGCGGCGGGCCGATCACGGTGGCCAAGCTGCGCCGCTGGATCGACACCCCGGTGCCGATGGGACTGCCGATCGAGCTGCAGAACCTGATCATTCTGGCGTACGCCGCGTCCACCAACCGCCGCTTCACGCTGCGCGGCGGGCCGGTCGAGCCCACCATCGACAGCCTGTCCGACGACCTGGAGTTGAAGGAACAGGCGCTGCCCAACGCTGCCGACTGGCAGACGGCGCTGCAGCGCGCCTCCAGCCTCTTCGGCCTGACGCTCGCGCAGACGCTCAATGCAGCCAACGTCGGCCGGCTGGTCGATGACGTGAAGCAAGCGGCCAGCGGCAAGCGCGAAGCAGTGGGCCGGCTAGTCGCACAGGTCCGTGACCGATCGAACCGCTATGCAGCGGGCGCCACCGGTGCCCGCCAGCAATCGGCGGAATCTGCGCAAGCGCTGCTGGCCACGCTCACGCAGGCTGCGGAAGGCGATGTCGTGACGTCACTGGCCAGCGCGACCCTGAGTACGTCGGAGGCGGCGGTGAGCCGTACCCTGGGCCAGGCCCAGGCGTGCGCCGATGCCCTCACCAACGGCAACTGGCAGTTGTTCGACGTGGTCCGCGATCTCGGGGACCATCGACGCGATGCAGCGGCCGGCATCATGACTCGCCTCGCCGAGGTGCTGACCGCCGACGAGCATGTCGTCCCGCTCAAGTCGCGGCTGGCAGAGCTCGAACGAGACGCCATGCAGTTGCTCGCGGCCGCTGCGCCCGCGCAGCCACCCGCACCTGCACCGGTCGCACCCGGTGGGACTGCTCCAGCCACGCCACTGCCCCCGGTCTTGCCGCCCGCGCCGGGCTACAACGGCCCGGAGGTGGTGGAAGAGAAGCAGGCGCTTCATTTGACCGGCGCCGCCGCGGTGGCGGAGTTGGATGACCTGAAAGCGCGCATCGCCCGTGAGCGCGATCTTGAGTTGACCCTCAGCTGGCGGCTGGAGCGCAAGGGCACGAAGCTATGAGCCTGTCGACGCCGCAGATCGCAGCGCAGCTCGAGCGGGTGCTGGCGAGCGATCCGTCGACCGTGGCTTTGGCGATTCGGGCGAAAGCCCGCCAGCCATGGCCCGACACGCTGAGCCAGCGCGGCCGGCAGTTCGCGCTGCGGTGGTGCGAGTCGTCGCTGGCCATCCGCGAAGCGCTGTGCGACGTGGAGCAGCATGACCCGGCAACGGCCGGCCTGGTGGTCCTCACCCCGTTGGCGACGCATGAAATCGCCGAGGACATCGCGGCGCGCCTGGCGCGGGCGCGAGTGTTCCAGCCCGAGGGCTGGGACATCGTCCGTCAACTGTTTCAGGCCAAGGAGACCGACGCCCGGCTGGGACGCTTCGCCTGGATGCCGCAGTGCCTGATCGACGGTGCGGCACAGGGCTCCTACCCGCCCGTGGCGAATGGCTTTCTCGGCCTGGAAACGGCGTGGCAGGAAGTGCTGCAACGGTTTCTCCGAATCCCAACGGCTCGCCCTGACGCCGTTTCTCTGCTGACCTGGTCGATGACCGCTGGCGCCGACGCCACGCTCGATCAGCTGCCTGCGGCAGCCAGACCGGACGTGATGCGCTGGCTTTCGGAGGCGGCCGGCAGCGCCGGGGAAATGGTCCTGGGCTGCGTCGAGGCCGGTCGAACGATCGACGCCTTGCCACTGGGGCTGGTTTGCGGCGTGGTCTTCGCACCGGAAGGCGAAGGACAGGCGGCGCTGGGCCAGGCTGCCATCCGCCTTGAGCGGTTCGTCAACGACAAGCACATCGGCGTGCCGGAAGGTCGGGCCTGGGCGCGCGCCGCGGAGCAAGTGGTGCGGACAGCCGAGTTGGAGACCGCGCGCGCCACGCTCGACCGTGCAGATGCGTTGCTGCGGGACCTGCGCGTCGCCGAGTTCGCGCACTTGAGCGATCTGCTTCCCGCTGCGCTGGATCAGCGGATGCAGGACTTCGCGCTCGCCCTGTCGGCGCATGTGGCCGAGCCCACCGAGGCCAACCTGTCCCAGGTGGAGCTGCAGGCAGACCGCGTGCTCAGACACACGTTGATGGCGGCCCAGCCGCCGCGCGCTGAGCGCGTGGGGATGGCGCGCCGTCTGGCCCGCTGGCTGCTGACCGCGCCCCGATCAGTGGCGTCGCTGCCGAGTGCCGTGGCCTGGCAGTCGGACGAAGGCGCCTTCGTGGATTGGGCACGTTTCCGTCTGCTCGGCGGCGACGAGATTCCGGAGCTTTCGCAGGCCTACGGCGCGTGCCGCGAAGCGCTGATCGCGCGGCGGAACAAGTTCGCCAAGCCGTTCGCCCAGGCGTTGATCGAGTGGAACGCGAACAAGCCGTCCATCGACGGGCGCCTGGTGCCGGTCGAATCCGTACTCGAGCATGTCGTGGCGCCGATCGCTGCGGCGCATCCGACCTTGTTGCTGGTGATGGATGGGCTGAGCATCAGCATCTTCCGGGAACTGTTCGCGCGCAGCGCGAGCCATGGCTGGGCCGAGATGGTGCCGAGCGATCTCGGGCAGCCTCTGGTCGGCGTGGCGGCGCTGCCCACCGTCACCGAGGTCAGCCGTACCAGCCTGCTTTGTGGGCGGCTCACGCTTGGAGCCGCCGCGCAGGAGCGATCGGGATTCGCTTCGCACGCGGCGCTGCTGGCGCACAGCCGCGCCGGAGCACCGCCCCGGTTGTTCCACAAGGGCGATCTGGCCGACGCGACCAACCTGGCCCCCGAGGTGCGCGCGGCAATCGCGGACTCTCATCAGCGCGTGATCGGCGTGGTCTACAACGCGGTCGACGATCACCTGAGTGGCCCCGACCAGCTGCATCAGCGCTGGACGCTCGAAGACCTGCGGCTGCTGCTGCCTCTGCTGCGTGAAGCGCGGGAAGCAAGGCGCGTGGTAGTGATCACTGCCGACCATGGACATCTGCTGGAAGACGGCACGACTCAGGTGAGTAACGGCAGCGAGAGCGATCGCTGGCGCCCGGGTACAGACAGCCGCGCGCCGCACGAGGTGGCGGTGAGCGGCGGGCGCGTGGTGACGAGCGACGGCTCGAACACGGTCGTGTGCCTCTGGGGAGAAAGCACTCGATACGGCGGACGCAAGAACGGCTACCACGGTGGCCTGTCACCCCAGGAGGTGACGGTGCCGCTCGCCGTGATGGTGCCCTTGGGCATGAACCTGCCCGGATGGACGCCCGCACCGCCTGCTCAGCCCGAGTGGTGGGAGCTGCCGCCGATCCCGAAATCGAAAGAAGCCAAGCCCGCGGTCGCACAACCGGTGCGACCCGCTGGCCGCAAGCCGACCGCGCAGGTGGGTCAGCCTCAGCTCTTCGAGGAGACCGAGTTGCCGCCCGCACCGGCACCGGCAGCTCCAGACTGGATCAGCGCCTTGCTGAGTGGAACGATCTACGCGTCGCAAAGGCAACTGGCTGCACGGGTTGCGCTGCCAGACGAGAAGATGCGAGCGCTGCTGACCGCGCTCTCCGAGCGCGGCGGCAAGCTCTCGCGCGCTGCGCTGGCCCAGCGGCTCTCACTGCCGGAGATCCGCCTGGGCGGCATGCTCAGCGCGGTCAGGCGAATGTTGAACGTGGACCAGGCCCCGGTGCTGGTCATCGATGAGGCGGCCGGAACCGTGGAGTTGAACATCGCGCTGTTGCACCAGCAGTTCCGCGTCGGCGGCCCAGGGGGTCAACGATGATCAGCGCCGCACGGCGGGAAGACATCGTCGGTGCCCTGCGTCGCGGCACCGTGCCGAGCAGCGGCCTGGACGCGCTCGCAGTGGGCATCGAATCGTTCGCGCCCACTCTCGACGAGGAGCTCGCCGCGGTCGCCGCCGGCCGCGGCGGATTCAAGGCCGTACGCGGCGAGTACGGCACCGGCAAGACCTTCTTCGGGCGTTGGCTGCAGGAGCGGGCGCGCGCCCGCGGCTTTGCGGCGACGGAAGTCCAGATCAACGAGACCGAAACGCCGCTGCACCGCCTGGAGACGGTCTATCGCCGACTCGTCGAGCATCTGGGCACGGCAGACACCGCCAGCGGCGCCTTCCGCGGTGTCGTCGATGGCTGGTTCTATGCCCTGGAGCAGGACGTTCTGGCCGACGCGTCGGTTGATCCCAACGACGCCGAGGAACTGCTGTCGCGCACCGATGCGCTGATGGAGGCGCGCATCGCCGCCATCAGCAAGACTGCCCCCGCGTTCTCCGCCGTGCTGCGCACCTACCGTCGCGCGCTGGCGGCCGGGGATGGCATGTTGGCGGATGGTCTCATCAGCTGGCTGGCGGGGCAGCCGAACGTGGCAGCCAGCGTCAAGCGCGCAGCGGGCATCAAGGGTGACCTCGATCATTTCGGCGCCACGAACTTCCTGGTGGGCCTGCTCACCATCCTGCGCGACAGCGGCTACTCCGGCCTGGTCATGGTGCTGGACGAGGTGGAAACGCTGCAGCGCATGCGCACCGACACCCGCGAGAAGGGCCTGAACGCTCTCAGGCAATGGATCGACGAGATCGATGCGGGGCGGTATCCCGGCCTCTACCTGGTCGTCACGGGGACACCGGCATTCTTCGATGGCCCGCAGGGCGTGCAGCGCCTCGCGCCGCTGGCCCAACGTCTGCACGTCGACTTCGGCACCGACCGTCGCTTCGACAACCCCCGGGCGGTCCAGATTCGCCTGGCACCCTTCGACCATACGGCCCTGCTGGCCGTGGGACGACGCGTCCGGGACATCTACGCCGAAGGCCGCCCCCACGAGCAGCGCCTGCGCAGTGTCGTGGACGACAGCTACCTCGACACGCTGGCCCGCGCTGTGGCCGGCGGCTTGGGCGGCAAGATCGGCGTGGCGCCGCGGTTGTTCTTGAAGAAACTCGTCGCCGACATTCTGGATCGTGTCGATCTGCACGAGGACTTCGATCCACGCCGGCACTACACCCTGACGCTGGCCGAGAGCGAGATGTCGGTGGTCGAACGGGCGGCCGCAAGCGCCACTTCGGTAGACGACATCGAGCTGCCATGAGCGCTGCACGGCCGCTCCGAAAGCGCTCGCTCCCCCTCGGGGGGACGGCCCGCAGGGCCAAGGGGGCGGGTTGAGCGAATTCGAGCAACTGCACCCTTCCCTGCAGTACCACGTCGTCAATACGCTGGGCTGGAGCACGCTGCGCCCGACCCAGCTGGCGGCGATCGCACCGATCCACGCGGGAACTCATTGCCTGCTGCTCGCGCCGACCGCCGGCGGCAAGACGGAAGCGGCGGCGATCCCGATCCTGTCGAGGATGCTCGTCGAGGCCTGGCCAGGGACGAGCGTTCTCTATGTCTGCCCGATCAAGGCGCTGCTGAACAACCTGGAGCCCAGGCTCTCGCATTACGCCGGCCTGGTGGGACGCCGCGTCGAGGTTTGGCACGGGGACATCTCCCAGTCGCGCAAGAACCGAGCGCTCAAGGATGCGCCGGACATCCTTCTCACGACGCCCGAATCTGTCGAGGCCATGCTGATCTCTGCAAGGGTCGATCGGCCTGCATGGTTCGGCAACCTGCAGGCGGTGATCGTCGACGAGCTGCACGCGTTCGCCGGCGACGACCGCGGCTGGCACCTGCGATCGGTGCTGCACCGGCTGGACCAGTATTTGGAGCGACCGCTTCAACGCATCGGCCTGTCTGCAACGGTGAGCAACCCGAGCGAGCTGCTGGCCTGGTTGGCACCCATCGGATGCAGAAGCGTCGTCGGCAGCGCAAGCGTCAGCACCGACGCCGACGTGACCATCGACCACGTCGGCTCGCTCGAGAACGCTGCCACCGTGATCGCGCGGCTGCACCGCGGTGAGAAGCGGCTGGTCTTCTGCGACTCCCGCAGCAGCGCGGAGCAACTGAGCAGCATGTTGCGGACCCATGCGATCCGGACTTTCGTCAGCCATGCCTCGCTCAGCTTGTCCGAACGGCGACAGGCCGAAGCGGCCTTCTCCGAGGAGCGGGACTGCGTCATCGTCGCCACGTCGACGCTGGAGCTCGGCATCGACGTAGGCGATCTCGATCGCGTGGTCCAGATCGACTCGCCATCGAGCGTCTCATCGTTCCTCCAGCGAATGGGCCGCACGGGCCGGCGGACCGGTGGCCGTCGCAACTGCCTCTTCCTGACCACGAATGACAACGCCTTCCTCCTGGCCCTAGGCGTGACGCAGAAGTGGTCCGAGGCCTGGGTCGAGGCGGCTTTGCCGCCTGCAGAGCCATGGCACATCGTCGCGCAACAGGCGTTGGTTCTGAGCCTCGAGCGAGGCGAGCTCCCCACGCGGGAGTTGGTCGATCTGCTCCACGGGTCGTTCCCCGAACTGCACATCGCGGACATTGAAGTGCTCGTCGAGCACCTGGTGGGACAGCAGTTCCTCGATCGCTCCGAGGGCGTGGTGCGGGTGGGTCCGCAGACCGAGAGCAGCTACGCGCGCGGCCACTACCGCGATCTGCTTGCGTCCTTCAGCGGCTCCCAACTGCTGACTGGCCGGCACGGCGCCGCCGAAGTCGGCTACATCGACCCGACGGTGTTGACCGGCGAGCGCGATGAACGTCTGCTCTTGCTGGCTGGCAGAAGCTGGCGCGTCACCGACGTCGACTGGTCGAAGCGGATCGTGTGGCTGGAGCCGGCAGCCGGCGGAGGCAAAGCGCGCTGGATGGGCGGCGCACGCAGTCTGGCCCGCGAGGTGTGTCAGGGCATCCGCACGGTGCTCGCGAACGGCGCCTCGCCCACCGTCACTTTGTCTCGGCGCGCACGAACAGCATTGGAGGCGCTGGCCGACGAAATCCCGATGTCTTCGGGAACGAACTTCGTGATGTCTCGGTCGGACGGCGCGCCCGCGCAGACCTGGACGTTCGCCGGCACGCGAGCGAACCGCACCCTGGCTCGCCAGGCGTCGCTCGGTACCGCGAAGGTTCGCTTCGATGCGTTGAGCGTGCAGGCACCTGTCGCGGCCCTGACCGGCACGCTGCCTGAACGCATTGAGCTGACAGAAGACGAGATCGCGGCTTTCCACGAGTCCATCAAGTTTGCCGACTGCGTTCCGAGGCCGCTGATTTCTAGAACGATCGCGGCAAGGAATTTCGAGGTGTGCTGATGCCGAGAATACGCAAAGTGGAGATCAGGCACTTCAGAGGGATTCGGGAACTCTCCTGGTGCCCGAGTTCCGGGATCAACTGTCTCATTGGTCCCGGCGACAGCGGAAAGTCATCCATACTCGACGCCATCGACTTCTGCCTCGGCGCACGCCGGAACCTGCAGTTCACCGATGCTGACTTTCATCAGTTGGACGTCGCAACGCCCATCGTCATTTCAGTGACCATTGGCGAACTCGATGACGGCCTAAAGAACCTCGAAGCCTATGGCATGTACGTCAGAGGCTTTGACCCGCTCTCCGGAAGGATCGAAGACGAGCCGGAGAAGGATGCCGAAACTGCGCTAACGGTCAGGCTCACAGTCGCAAGCGACCTAGAACCGTCATGGTCATTGGTCTCTGAGCGAGCCGAAGCACAGGGGCTAGAGCGGAGTCTCAGTTGGGGTGATCGCGTTCGACTTGCGCCCACGCGCATTGGTGTGATGGCTGATTACCACCTCGGCTGGCGACGCGGTTCGGTGTTGAACCGCGTTTCGGAGCAACGTGCCGACGCATCGGCTGCCCTGGCAAGAGCCGCGCGCGACGCCCGCGCGGCCTTCGGCGACGAAGTGCAGGGCCAGCTCGACGAAACGTTGAGCATCGTCGCAACCACGGCGAAAGAGCTTGGCATACCGATTGGCGAGAACATCAAGGCCATGCTGGATGCTCACTCCGTGTCCTTTGGCGGTGGGACCATCTCATTGCACGATGAAGAGGGGATACCGCTAAGAGGAATGGGTACTGGGTCGACCCGACTGCTCATTGCGGGCCTTCAACGAAAGGCCGCGGTGCAGTCCACGACCATCTTGATTGACGAGCTTGAGCATGGGCTGGAGCCGCACCGAATCATCCGCCTTCTGGGCTCGCTTGGCGCCAAGGAAACCCCGCCGCCCCTTCAGGTCTTCATGACGACTCACTCGCCTGTCGCGCTACAGGAGTTGGCCGGGAGTCAGCTGTTCGTCACGCGACCGTCAGCCGGCAAGCACGACGTGCTCGCCGTCGGCGCGGCGGATGACATCCAAAGCACGATCCGCCTTTACCCCGACGCCTTTCTCGCCCTTTCGGTCATCGTGTGCGAAGGCGCGAGCGAGGTCGGGCTAGTGCGGGGCCTTGATCAGTATCGAACAGCCAACGGCCACCGCGCCATCTTTGCCCGAGGGACGGCGCTCGTCGACTGCGGCGGTGGTGATGCTGATAGGCCGTTCAAACGTGCCGCGGCTCTTCGTGCTTTGGGATATCGCGTCGCCGTCTTCAGGGACGACGACACGAAGCCGACCGAAGGTGTAGAAGCGGCGCTTGTGGCAGACGGCGGCGACGTGTTCACTTGGCGCAACGGGCGGACGCTGGAGGATGAGCTGTTCTCAAGCTTGTCAGAGGCTGCCGTTATCAAGCTAATCGATCGCGCCGTCGAGCTGCACGGCAATGAATTGATCAACGATCACATTAGATCAGCCTCGACGAACTCAAAGGATCTGAACGCCATTCAAGTGGAGCAGCTGATCGACGGCATCACGATGGAAAGTCGTCTGATTCTCGGCAAAGCTGCGAGAACAAGGAAAGCGGGGTGGTTCAAGTCCGTGACCTGGATGGAGGAAGTCGCCCGGGACATCGTCGGCCCGGACCTGGCGAACACGGAAGCGGGATTCAGGGCACTCCTTGAAGCGATCTTCACGTGGGCAGGTAATGCCAGCGAATGAGATTGATCTCCTGGCAATCGACCGGGGCACGGTGACCGCGCCTGCGGGCTGCGGCAAGACCCACCTGATCGCTGAGGCCATCACTCGCCATACCAGTGCTAAGCCGATCCTCGTATTGACACACACCAACGCGGGCGTCGCAGCCCTGCGGGGGCGCCTCGACCGCGCCGGAGTTCCGCCTAAGGCTTACCGGCTTACTACCATCGACGGTTGGGCTATGCGGCTGATCTCGACGTTTCCAGCGCGGAGCGCCCATGACCCCGCCCTCCTACGGTTGGCCAATCCTGGTGCGGACTATCCGAATATCCGTGTCGCAGCGATCAATCTGCTAAAAGCGGGACACGTGAACGATGTCCTGGCGGCCAGCTATGCGCGCCTCATCGTGGATGAGTATCAGGACTGCTCAATCCGTCAGCACGCCCTCGTTGCATGCGCTGCGCAGGCCTTGCCAACCTGCGTGCTCGGCGACCCGATGCAGGCCATCTTCGGGTTCGGGACCGACAATCTCGCGAAATGGCATGAGCAGGTTTGCGCATATTTCCCGCTAGTCGGGGAACTTGATACGCCATGGCGATGGATCAACGCCGACGCTGAGCCGATGGGAAGGTGGTTACTCGACGTGCGCGGAAAGCTTTTGCGCGGCGAGCCCATTGACATCCGCATGGCACCTGCCGCGGTGAAGTGGGTGGAACTCGACGGCACCGAGGATCACCAGAGACGACTGGTCGCGGCGCGCGTGCGACCGCCAAACGGCGATGGCTGCGTTCTGATCATCGGCGATAGCACGAAACCCGACAGCCAACGGCAGTTCGCCAGCCAGACACCAGGCGCCGTTACAGTCGAAGCTGTCGACCTTAGAGACCTGATCTCCTTCGCGCGAACGTTCGACCTGGCAGCCCCCGATGCATTGGAGCGCCTTGCAGAGTTCGCCCAGGGAATGATGACCAACGTAGGTGCCGCCGACCTATTGCGGCGCGTCCAGTCGCTGATCAGGGGCACGGCGCGCAATCCGCCTACGGACGCCGAGAGGGCCGCCCTTGGATTCGTTCGAGCCCCTTCTTATCGTGCCGCAATAGATCTGCTGGTCGAAATCGGCCGGGAGGGGGGCGTGAGAACGCACCGCCCAGCGGTCATGAGGGCCTGCATCAAGGCTCTCCAGCTCTGCGGTGGCACTGACGGGTTGTCGTTCCACGATGCCGCCATCCGAACCCGCGAGCAGTACCGACTTGTTGGGCGACCACTGCCGAAGCGTGCCGTCGGCAGCACACTCTTGTTGAAGGGGCTAGAAGCAGAAGTAGCTGTGGTCCTCGACGCGGGCGCCTTGGATGCGCGGAATCTCTATGTCGCCATCACCCGGGGATCTCATGCCCTGACGATCTGTTCGCAATCACCCGTGCTGCACCCAAGGGGATGAAGCGCGGAGGCAGGACGATCGCGTAGCGCGAAGGTCTGGGAGGCTTATCCACGGCCGCGCGATCGGCGCCTCAAACGCAAGACTCGCGCGGCGGTGGGTAAGCCGCCTGCACGAACCGAGGGCTGTCCGGCCGTCCGCAGTGCTGACGAGAGGTTGGCGAATGCCTGGCCGACGTGTGCCTGCCGGAGTCGACCACTGCAGTTGCGGTCCGGAAGACGTTGGCGCAGGATCGCTCCCTCCTACGCTGGCTGAGTCAGCCCGGTTGATGCCCGACAGCGCATCGCCCCTGCCCGCATCCGTGGGCGCATACGCCGGCCTCATCTCCTGAAAACCGGCGGCCGCAAGGCCCGGAGATACGCGTCAGGCTTCGGACACGAAGCGCCCCTGCCCCAGTTGAGCATGCGGGACCGTAGCGGCAACAGCCGAGACGTCACTGCTGCAATCATGCCCGCGCCCTGCCCCAGCCCGCTGCGCCAACCGCGTCGTCACTACGCGGCGCCAGCCAGTAGTGACGACGCGCACGCTGCCCCAGCGCACGAGCGTTTTGTCGGGGCTGTCGCAAGTGACGCCCCCACGTGACGGGCTCCCAGGCGCGTCAAAACCTCGGACCGTGCAACGCGGTCTGCACCCGCCCGCTCCCCGCGGGCCATGTCAGCCATGGCGCCAACCGGCGCACCCAGAGCCTTGGGGCAATGGCTCACCCGATGGATCGCCTTCCCGCAGGAAGCGCCATCGACGCCAATGCCGCGTGCCGCGGCGGCCAGCAGTAACTCGGCACGAAACGGGAGTGGTGTCCCGTGTCCCTCGTGGTTCCCGCAACGCCCAGGCGTTCGGGACGGACAGAAACACTGACCTGACCGACTACACACCAGCGACAACAAAGCATCTCGCCCCAGGGGCAACCGACAGGAACGAGGACGGAACCCGACAGCAGCAACCGAATGCGCAACCTGAACTACGAACTGAAGCAGCTGTGCCGGCGCAACCGCGACGGCAGCTTCGCGACCCAGCGCGATCGCGAGCGCGTGCTGGACCTGGTGGCGAGCCAGCTTCACGAGATGGGCTATCGACATCTGGCTGCAGCAAGCCTCAAGCCCAAGCACGTCGAAAGCCTGGTCGAGCGCTGGCAGGCGGAGGGCCTCGCCGTGGGCACG
>WBZO01006157.1_pt1 | contig 11773 bp, 12 predicted proteins | sample 5204261 | NCBI WGS metagenome assembly WBZO01 (sample SAMN12412400, study PRJNA552823) | activated sludge metagenome | isolation source: activated sludge from anammox sidestream of wastewater treatment plant... | place: USA: North Carolina | collected 2017-09 | reverse complement strand
CAACGAGCGCCGACCGGCAGGTAGTCACCTTGTCGACCGGCGAAGATATCTCCGCCCGGCTGATCGTGCTGGCGACCGGGCTTAATATCGGGTTGCGCTACACGCTCGGCATGACGCGCGGGGTGATCAGCGCCTGCCACTCGATCAGCATCGGCTTCGACATCAAGCCGGTCGGCCGGCCGTGCTTCGATTTCCGAGCCTTGACGAGCTTTCCGGAGAGCGTCCCCGACCGCATGGCCTATGTGACGTTCTTTCCGATCGGCCCCGCCATGCGGGCCAATCTGTTCGTCTATCGCGACATGGACGATCCGTGGCTGCGCAGGATGCGCGCTACGCCCGAGCAGGCGCTGCTGGAATTGCAGCCGAGCCTGCGCAGGTTTCTCGGCGAGTTCGAAATCCCGCAGCCGGTGAAGATACGCCCCGTCGATCTCTATGTGACGCATGGATACCGGCAGGCCGGCATCGTGCTGGTCGGCGACGCCTTCGCCACGTCATGCCCGGCGGCCGGAACGGGTTGCAACAAGGTGTTTACGGACGTGGAGCGCCTCTGCAACGTCCATATTCCACGCTGGCTCGCAAGCGCCGGCATGGGCGAGGAAAAAATCGCGGCGTTCTACGACGACGAGGTGAAGGCCGACTGCGACGCGGCCTGTCTCGCCAAGGCCTATTTCCTGCGTTCGCTCTCGACCGAAACCGGGCTTGCCTGGCAGGCGCGGCGCTGGGGCCGTTTCATCGTTCGTCTGGGCGTGGGGTCGGTGCGCCAGGCGCGGACGCGCATCTTGCTCGAGCGCAAGGCGGCGAGTTTCTGAACTGCTGCTCGCGAAAGTGAGTCTCCGCACGCCAGATCGCGTCGGGTTATCCAATTGATAACCCTGGAGTGCGCAAATCGTTGATATTTTTACAAAAATTTTCCAGAATGCGGCTGCGTGTTCCCCGGTAGCTCAGCTGGTAGAGCAGACGGTTGTTTCCCGTCCGGTCGATGGTTCGAACCCATTCCCGGGGAGCCACATTCCGAATCTCTGAATAGAAATGGCGTTTGATGCACTGTAGGCACGGATTCAGTGCCACGCCGGCCTGCCGTCCATTCAAGCGACCATCAGGCCGGGCTCAGGAACCGGTACTGAGAAGAATTGCTGACCGATCGCGTTGCGGACATTGATCACCCAACCGCACCAAGAGCCCTCGTCCATGACCTCCAAATCGAGGGCGATCAGCTCGGCCAACTGACGAGCCGCTTCAGGCGTGGAGCAGGCGCGTCCGCGATAGTCGTATTCCGCTCGGTCGTGGCCGACGCGATCGAAGAAGTACGTGTTCATGTGGCTCGTCCTGTCGGTGAATGCGGTTTAACGGCTTCTAATGAAGAAGTTTTGACCTTGTCCTAAGAGGGTCGATAAACTTGCTGCCAACGGCGATGTGAATGTCGAGTGCGGGATGACTCGGGGGCGATCCCCGTCGACAAGGGAATTCTTAAGCCAAGAAAGCTGGTTGCATCACTGGCTGTCGGGCCAAGCTCTTGTCGGCTAGATCAGCTGCGGACGCAGCCATTTTGTCATCCGCGTACGCTCCCGCGCAGACTTGGCGATGTACTTGCTCCTGCACGACTTGCGGCAGAAGCGCAGTCTCCAATGATAATAACTCACGAGACCAAATTTGCCGCCACAGTGGACGCAACGGTTCTCCGGTCGCCGCATGAGGCCATGCCTCCCGATTTCAGATCACACGCCGCGCCGGTATTGTCACGGCGTGCGTCGGTCATAAATCGACTGCACTACAGCTAACGACGCGATGCTTTGCCGGAAGATTTCGCAAGGATTAAAGTTACGCAATGTTGTTGGGCGCTCAGGCGAGGGGACGCCCTTGACGATGTCCCTAACTCTACTATGTCATAAATCGCTGTAGGGTGTGCAACGGCGCGTGCCACAGCCGACAGCGTGCGCAAAATCGCCCCGCGCCGTTGCACACGCCGGACGGTCTGGCCACGCGGTTTTGCACACCCTACACTCGACGCGCGGTTACAAGACGCCGCAGCCGCAGCCGATCGTCCATTGCACGCCGTCGGTGCCAACGACCGTCGGCATCGCGGCCTCAAGCGCCGCCGCGGCAAGTTGCACCCCGGTCTCGGCGGAGGCCGACTTGCCGTAGCCCGGATATTTGCTGATCGGCAGCCAGTCGGGGGCCACCTTCAGCGGCGCCGGAGCGAGCGCCGCATACTTGCCCTCGCCGTAGACGATCTTGCCGCCCACCATGGTAAGGACCGATGCGGTGTGCGCGATGCGATCCTCCGGCACGGTCAGGTAGTCCTGCGACAAGACCGCGAGATCGGCCCACTTGCCGACCGACAGCGTTCCTTTCTTGTCCTCCTCGTTGCTCATCCAGGCTCCGGCGGCCGAATAGGCGCGCAGCGCCTCCTCGCGGCTCATCAGATTGCGATCGGCGGCGTGGCGCAATCCGCCTTGCGTCTTGCCGGTGACCAGCCACTGCACGCCGACCCAGGGGTTATGGCTGGCGGCGCGGTTTCCGTCGGTGCCGAGAGCAAACGGGACGCCCATCTGCTTGATGCGGCCGAATGCCGGGGCATCCTCGGCCGCTTCCTTCCCCCATTTCGTCACGTAGGCTTCGCCGTCGGCCGACATCCGGTTTTGCAGGCCGAGGCTGCCGCCGAGCGCCTGGAAGCGTTCGAGCGTGCGTGCCGTCATGCCCTCGCAATGCTCGAAACCCCAGCGGAGCTTGTCGACCGGTGTTTCCCGATGCACCTTCTCGACCACGCCGAGGATGCGTTGCGCGGTGAAATCGAACGAGGCGTGCATGCGGAACGGCCAGCCGTTCGCGACTATGAATTTCAGCACCTCGGTCAGCTTCTCTTCCATGATCGGCGGCTGCGGCATCGGATCCTTGGCGAAGTTGGTGACGTCGCCCGCCGCCCACACGGTGTATTCGCCGGCCCCGCACAGGCGGAAATAATCGTCGCCCTGATAAAGCTTCGCCTCTGCAAGCCATCCCTTGTAGTCGTCGATCTCGCGTCCCGGCCGCTGCGCCATCAAGGTGTAGCCGATGCGCACGGTGAGTGCCTTGTCGGCGGCAAGCTTGGCGATCGCCTGGTAGTGCTCGGGATAGTTCTGACCGCCGCCGCCGGCGTCGATCAGGCTGGTGACGCCCAGCCGGTTGAGTTCGCGCATCATGTGCCGGGTCGACAACACCTGGTCTTCCGGCGGCAGCTTCGGGATCTTGGCGAACACGCCGAGCAGGCTGATCAGGCTCGTCGTGGCAATCAGCATGCCGGTCGGGTTCCCTTCGCCGTTGCGGGCAATCAGGCCGCCCATCGGATCGGGCGTATCGCGGCTCCAGCCGAGCGCGCGAAGCCCCGCTTTGTTGATGAACGCCCGGTCGTAGAGGTGCATCACGAAGCACGGCACGTCGCCGCATGCCGCATTGATCTCGTCAAGCGTCGGCAGACGTTTTTCCTTGAACTGATAGGGCGTCCAGCCGCCCACGACCTGCACCCAGTGGGGCGCCGGCGTTCGCTGCGCCTGCTCCTTGAGCATGCGCAGCGCCAGCGCGAGGGAGGGCACGCCGTCCCAGCGAACCTCCTGCGAGTAGGTCAGGCCGCCGCGAATGAAATGGGTGTGCGCATCGTTGAGACCCGGAACGACCGTGCGGCCCGCCGCATCGATCACCCTGGTCGATGGCCCGCGCATGGCTTCAAGCTCGCGACGCGTGCCGACGCCGATGACTTTTTCGCCTGCGATCGCAATCGCCTCCGCGCGCGGAACCTTGGAATCGAGCGTGACGATCCTGGCGTTCTCGATCAGCGTGTCGGCTTTCGCATTCTGTGCGCTGGCCGCGATCGGTTCGACCGCCTTGGCGGCGGCGTAGATACTGCCCATCGCCGCGGCGCCGGCGACAAATTCGCGTCGCGTCAGCGGCGCCGCCGAGACGCCGAATTGCTTCATTGCGCAATAACCGCACATGGGTGGTCCCTCCGGGCTGAGATGTCGGTTGATCTTACCGCCAGATTTCCGATCGGACTACAGGAAGCCGCCCACGCAGCGCACCGGCGCCGCGGAATCAATACCGGTAATGGTCCGGCTTGTACGGCCCGTCTTTCGGTACGTCGATATAAGCCGCCTGCTTGTCGGTCATCTTGGTGAGCTTGACGCCGATCTTGGCGAGATGCAGCCGCGCAACCTTCTCGTCGAGATGCTTGGGCAGCGTGTAGACCTTCTTCTCGTATTTCTTTGGGTTGGTCCACAATTCGATCTGCGCCAGCGTCTGGTTGGTGAACGACGACGACATCACGAACGAGGGATGCCCCATGGCGTTGCCGAGGTTCACCAGCCGGCCTTCCGAAAGCAGGATGATGCGCTTGCCGTCCGGGAACTCGATTTCGTCGACCTGCGGCTTGACGTTATGCCACTTGAGATTCCGCAGGCCCGCCACCTGAATCTCGCTGTCGAAGTGGCCGATATTGCAGACGATGGCGCGGTCTTTCATCTTGCGCATGTGCTCGACTGTAATGACGTCGAGATTGCCGGTGGCGGTGCAGAAGATGTCGGCGCGCGACGCGGCGTCGTCCATCGTTGTCACCTCGTAGCCCTCCATCGCGGCCTGCAGCGCGCAGATCGGATCGATCTCCGACACCATGACGCGGCAGCCCGCCTGTCGCAGCGAGGCCGCCGAGCCCTTGCCGACGTCGCCGAAGCCCGCGACCATTGCGACCTTGCCGGCCATCATCACGTCGGTGCCGCGGCGGATGCCGTCGACCAGCGATTCGCGGCAGCCGTAGAGGTTGTCGAACTTCGACTTGGTGACGCTGTCGTTGACGTTGATGGCGGGCCACAGGAGCGCGCCCTTCTTCTGCATCTCGTAGAGCCGGTGCACGCCGGTCGTGGTCTCCTCGGTCACGCCGCGGATGTTTTCGGCGCACTTCTTGTACCAGCCGGGCTTGTCCTTGAGCCGCTGCTTGATGGCGGCGAACAGCACTTCCTCTTCCTCGTTCGTCGGCTTGGCGATCAGGCCGGTCTCGCCCTGTTCGGCGCGCAGACCGAGATGGATGAGCAGCGTGGCGTCGCCACCGTCGTCGAGGACCATGTTCGGCGCGCCGCCGTCGCCCCACTCGAAGATGCGGTGCTGATACTCCCAGTAATCCTTCAGCGTCTCGCCCTTGACGGCAAACACCGGCGTGCCGCCGGCCGCGACCGCGGCGGCGGCATGGTCCTGCGTCGAATAGATGTTGCAAGACGCCCAGCGCACGTCGGCGCCGAGCGCCTTGAGCGTCTCGATCAGCACCGCGGTCTGAATCGTCATATGCAGCGAGCCGCAAATGCGCGCCCCGCGCAGCGGCTGCTCCCGGCCGTACTCGCCGCGCGTGGCCATCAGGCCGGGCATCTCGGTTTCGGCGATGGCGATCTCCTTGCGGCCCCATTCGGCCAGCGAGATATCCTTGACGACGTAATCGGCGGCGGGCTTGGCGGAGGCAGCGGTCTTGGCGGCTTGGGTAGTCATGACGGATCCTTCGTATTGGCCGAAAGGAGAGCGGGAGGCGCAGTCCGCGCCGGTCGGGCGTGCCTATAGCAGGGTCAAGTGCACCCCGCAACGACATATAAAGATTCCTTTATGTGTTTCGGCCAAGCCGCCTCTGGCGGCTGAACCACTTAATATCGCCCGGCGTTGGTGTTTCGCCGTCTGGGGCATCCGATGCAGGACAAGACCCGGGACTTGCTTGATGTCGAGGGCGCGCCGGGCATTACCTCGCTCGCGGCGCTCGCCGGCGCGGAAGAAGCCTGCACGCGCTGTCCGCTCTACAAGAATGCGACCCAGGCCGTGCCTGGAGAGGGGCGCCGGCATTCGCGCCTCATGTTGGTGGGCGAGCAGCCGGGCGATCAGGAAGACCTCGCCGGCAAGCCATTTGTCGGCCCAGCCGGGCGAATTCTCGACAAGGCGCTGGCGGAGGCGGGCATTGCGCGCGCCGACACCTTCGTCACCAACGCGGTCAAGCACTTCAAGCACGAGATGCGCGGCAAGCGGCGGCTGCACAAACGCCCCAACACCTCCGAGATCGAGCGCTGTCGCATCTGGCTCGATACCGAGCGTGCGCTGGTGCGGCCGGCGGCGGTCGTGGCGCTCGGCGCGACGGCGGCACGTGGCCTGTTCGGGCGGGTGATGACGATTGCAAAATCGCGCGGGCGGTCGCTCGAGCTTTCCGACGGCACGCCGGCCTTCGTCACCATCCATCCGTCATGGCTGCTGCGGATCGAGGACGAGGCGGACAAGGCGCACGAGTACCGGCAGTTCCTCACCGACCTGCGGCTCGCCGCGAGGGTTAGTTGGTCTATTGAGCAGTGATCCGCGCACACAAGTTTCTCAAAATCATGCGGCACGCGTGATACGCTCAACTTTTATCTCTTTCGCCCGCTTCATGGCTTGCGCCAGGTCGTAGGCGGCCTGAAGACGCAGCCACGTATCAGCGCCCCCGCCGAACGCCTTGTGGAGCCGGATTGCCATCTCGGGCGAGATTCCCGAATGACCATTGATAAGATCGGAGAGCTGCTTACGGCTGACGCCCAGCCTCTTCGCCGCATCCGTTACGCTGAGGCCCAGGGGCTCCAAGCAGTCATGGCGCAATGACAGGCCGGGATGCGGCGGGTTCTTCATCGGCATGTCCACTCCTCCTCAATGATAGTCAACGAGATCCACGTCGCGGACATTCGCGCCGTCGAAACGAAATACGATACGCCAGTTGCCCGAGACGCTGACTGACCAATAGCCAGCAAGATCCCCCTTCAGCGGATGCAGCCGGTAGCCTGGAAGGTCCATGTTCCGCAGCTCCGTCGCCTCATCGAGGCGAGCCAGGATACGTTCGATCTTGTCGGCGTGCTCGGACAATAACCGCCGCCGATCGCCCTTCTCGTAAACGAGCTTGAGGCCTCTGTGACGGAAGCTGACGATCATCGTGAATTGTAACCTGTCACTACTCAGGTTACAATCCCAAAGCGGCTGCACCTCGGCGCAGGGATTTCAGCCCGGCGACACCATAAGAGCTCCCTCACAAGGCCAACTGGCCTATGGATCTAAAGCAGTTGGATGATGTAGCGACCTAATTCAGCTTTCCTCGGCAAAGCGCGAGCCGACGAGCTCGGTGAGCGCTTCGATGACGGCGGCTGCCTCGTTGCCGGTGGCTTCGACCGAAATGGTCGTGCCGGGGCCGGCCGCCAGCATCATCAGGCCCATGATCGAAGTGCCGCCGACCGTTTCGCCGTTGCGCGAGACACGCACGTCGGCATCGAACTTCTCGACCGTCTGGACAAATTTGGCGGAGGCCCGCGCATGCAGGCCCTTCTTGTTGCAAATCTCGAGAACGCGCACGATCGGTGAAGTAGGGCTGCTCGAGAAATTGTCGCTGGCTTGGGCTTCGCTCATTTGCCGTTCAAGACCCGGCTCGCGATCGTAATGTATTTGCGCCCGGAATCCTGAGCTGCGGCAACCGCTTCGGTCAAGGGACATTCCTCTCGAACCTTGGCGAGCTTGACCAGCATCGGAAGGTTGATGCCGGCCAGCACCTCGACCTTTGGCCGGCCCATGACCGAAATCGCCAGATTGGAAGGGGTTCCGCCGAACATATCGGTCAGGATCGCGACGCCGTCGCCGGTATCAACGCGCTTGACGGCCTCGATGATGTCCTCGCGCCGCTGTTCCACGTCGTCGTCGGGGCCGATGGTCACGGCCTCGATCTGGCGCTGCGGACCAACCACGTGTTCCAGCGCCTGGCGGAACTCCACAGCAAGCCGCCCGTGGGTGACGAGAACAAGACCGATCATGGAATTTCCCGCGGGCGCTCCCCGGTTGCACCGCACGAAAGGCTGCCCATCATGACCATCCGAAGCCCGCGCGCAAGGGCCTTTCTGGCGATTTTCGGGCGTTGTTGCATTGCGACAAGAGTAGCATCGGGGTGCTGAAGGCGGAGCCGTTTGATGGCATCCAGATAGGAAGTCCCGGTTACTTTTGCCGCTCGGGTGAAAATGGTTCCGTTCCCAGGAATGCCAAGACCGGCGGAAGCGGGTCGGCGCCTGCTGCGACCGCAAGCCGCGGTAACTCGATGCCGGAAATCACCGTCTTTCCCTCGATCGCCGGTAGCCGCTCGGTGTCGGTGGCGGCAAGGTCGATCACCAGTCCTGCTACGGCGATCGGCTCATAGGGCACGCGCCGGATGCCAATCCCGTGCACCTCGATCAGGCCGGCCAGCGTTACTGGGGCACGCGCCAAGAGCCGACCGTGATGGACCTCCAGGTGCAGCCGATCGTCGCCCACCAGGCGGGTAAACGACAAGAGCCCGGACCTTGATGCGGTCAGCAACCCGAGCGCCAGTCGCGACTTGCCGGCGGCAGACGGTCCGCGGATGAGCGCCGCCCGCGCGCCGATCAGCACCGCCGACGCATGGACGGTGGGGCTTGGTTCCTCTGCGGTCATGCCATGCAACCGGCCGGCCGAGCGCGCCGGCGCCTTGAGTCTCCCGCCGGATCACATCGCCGGCAGCCGCACGGTGAAGCGTGCGCCCAGCACCTTGGGTTCCTCGCCGGACGCTGCCTCGGACAGGCGATTTTCCACCCAGATGCGGCCGTCATGCGCCTCGACGATCTGCTTGGAGATCGAGAGGCCGAGCCCGGAGTGCTGGCCGAAGCCTTGGTTCGGACGATCGGTATAGAAACGGTCGAACACCTTATCCATTGCGTCGGGCGCAACGCCCGGTCCGTCGTCGTCGACGATGATGTCGATGTCGTCTTTTGCGCGTCGGCATGTCACCCGCACCGTGCCGCCGGACGGCGAGAACGAACGGGCATTGTCGATCAGGTTGTCGATCACCTGTCCGAGCCGCGAATCGTTGCCGAGCACCGTGAAAGCCGACGGCCCGCCGCCGTCGAAGATGAGCTTGACCGACACGCCGTCGTCGTGTCGCTCGTTGGCGACACCGACCACGGTCGTGAGCAGTGTCGTAAGACTGACGCGCTGGGCATCCTGCCGCTGCATCTCGGCATCGAGCCGGCTTGCCGCCGAGATATCGGTGATCAGCCGGTCGAGACGTTTCACATCGTGCTGGATCACCTCAAGCAGCCGCGCGCGGCTCTCCTCGGTCTTGGCGAGCGGCAGCGTCTCGACGGCAGAGCGCAGCGAAGTAAGCGGATTCTTGAGCTCGTGGGCGACGTCGGCGGCGAAGCGCTCAATCGCCTCGATGCGGCTGTAGAGCGCGCTGGTCATGTCGCGGATCGAGCCGGAGAGATGCCCGATCTCGTCGCGCCGCCCGCTGAAGTCGGGAATTTCCACCCGCGAGCGAATGCGCCGGCGCACCTGCTGGGCGCCTTCCGCGAGGCGGCGCACCGGGCCGGCGATGGTGCCGGCGAGCAGAAACGACAACACGATCATTACGCCGGCCGCCACCAGGAACACCTTGAAGATCGCGAGCCGCTCGGCGGCGAGCACGTCGTCGATATCGGCGCCCTGCGTCTGCAGCATCAGCGCGCCGCGCACGGCGCGGAAGCGCTGCACCGGCACCGCGACGGACACGATCACTTCGCCGCGCTCGTTGATGCGCACCATGCTCGACTTGTAGCCCTTGGCGGCGTTGACCACTTCTTCGTAGCCCTTGCCGCTCTGCGGTCCGAACTCGTGGTAGAGCGGCAGCGTTCCTCGACTCGCCCAGGTGCGGATCGTGATGTAGAAGCGCTCCAGCATGCCGGGCTTGGCACTCGGCGGCGGCAGGTCGAAGCGAATCACGTCGTAGAGGTTGCGGCTGTCGAGTACCAGCACGCCGTCGCGGTCGTAGATGCGGGCGCGGGTGTTGGTCGGCGATACCAGCCGCCGCAGTACCGGTGCGACGCGCTCGGGATTGATCGAGAATTCAATGCCCGACATCATCTCCTCGGAGGCGGCGTAGCTCTCGCCGGCCTGGAGTTCCAGCAATCGGTCGAGATCGAACGTGATGGTATCCTGCTCGGCGGTCGCCGAAGAAGCAATCGCCCCCGCAATGATCTCGCCTTGCACCAGCAGGCTCTGGATGCGCGCCTCGATCAGCCCGGCGCGGAATTGCGAGAGGTAGAGAATGCCCACCACCAGCGCGATGAGCCCGGTGAGGTTGAGGAAGATGATGCGCCGGGTGAGGCTCGAAAAGCTCTGCCGGACGAAGAACTGCCAGCCCTTGAGCGACAGGTCGGCGAGCCGCCGCAAGGTGCCGTTTTCGCCGCGCTGACGTTCCCCGGGCGCCGATTGCGCGGCCACGGCCGCCTGGGCGATATTCAAAGTTCGATCGAGCACGGTTGTCTGCCGGTTGCGTCCCCTCTTGCACGCCCCGCCGGCGCCCCTCGGGCAAACCGGCCCCCGTCAGATGGCAGAGTCTACAATTCCCCGTTCACGCGATGCAACACGCGCCATGGCTGCATGGCCATGACAAGTCACATCTCCTTGAAGCGATACCCGACGCCGTACAGCGTCTCGATCATGTCGAAATCGTCGTCGGTCTGCTTGAACTTCTTGCGCAGCCGCTTGATGTGGCTGTCAATGGTGCGGTCGTCCACATAGACCTGATCGTCATAGGCGGCGTCCATCAGCGCATTGCGGCTCTTCACCACGCCCGGCCGAGTGGCGAGCGCCTGCAGGATAAGGAACTCGGTGACGGTGAGCGTGACCGGTTCGTTCTTCCAGGTGCAGGTGTGGCGCTCCGGATCCATGCGCAGTTGTCCGCGTTCAAGCGCCTTGGCGTCAGCCTCCTTCGGCGCGGAGGGATCCTTCGGCGTTACGCGGCGCAGCACCGCCTTCACGCGTTCGACCAGGAGCCGCTGCGAGAACGGCTTGCGGATGAAATCGTCGGCGCCCATCTTGAGGCCGAACAGTTCGTCGATCTCCTCGTCCTTTGAAGTAAGGAAGATCACCGGCATGTCGGACTTCTGGCGGAGCCGGCGCAGTGTCTCCATGCCGTCCATGCGCGGCATCTTGATATCGAGAATCGCGAGGTCGGGCGGCGAAGTCTTGAACCCGTCGAGCGCGGAAGCGCCGTCCGTGTAGGTCATGATCCGATAGCCTTCGGCCTCGAGCGCGATCGAAACCGAGGTCAAAATATTGCGGTCGTCGTCGACGAGAGCGATGGTCGGCATGAAGCCCCTATCCGTGGGCGGTCGTCACCGCCCCTTCGGTTGAATCGAAGCCCGCAAAGCTGGGCCGAAATGTGACAAATCTCTTAAAACCCGATGATTCGCCAAGCCTTTTGCCACCTTTCGGCCCCCATATAGGCCCCCCAGGCGGGGATCGCTACCGTTAAGTTGCCGCTCCGGAACGTCGCGAAATCCGCTAATGTTTACCCGTGGTTGGAGCCGACACCGATGAAACAAACCGCCGATTTCGACGCCAGGCTGAGCGCCAAGAAGCTTCTGCGGGAGGGCCGCTCCGCCGCGCTCGCAACGCTCATTGCCCCCGCGGGCGACCCCTATTGTTCCCTGGTCAATATCGCGACCGCCGCTGACGGTGCTCCGTTGCTGCTGATCTCGAAGCTTGCGGTCCACACGAAGAACATTCTGGCCGATCCGCGGGTTTCCCTGATGATCGACGAGCGCAAGCCGGGCGATCCGCTCGAAGGCGCCCGCGTCATGCTGGTGGGCACGGCCGCCGTCACCGACGAGAGCGAGATTACAACCCTGCGCCCTCAGCTCAAGCAACTGCTGCAAGAGCCGCCGCCCGCCGAGCTCAATCTGGCAAGGAAGTACGTCGATGGCAAGCGCACCACCTACATCTT
>WBZO01006156.1_pt1 | contig 11774 bp, 10 predicted proteins | sample 5204261 | NCBI WGS metagenome assembly WBZO01 (sample SAMN12412400, study PRJNA552823) | activated sludge metagenome | isolation source: activated sludge from anammox sidestream of wastewater treatment plant... | place: USA: North Carolina | collected 2017-09 | reverse complement strand
CCCCGGCCCCCGCACCCAGCCCGGCCCCGAACCGGTGGGAAGTGCTAACGACGAAGTGCGAAGTGCGCCGGGGAGGGTCCCCTCGCCGCATGCCTCACGCCCACCCGGAGTCGCGGGGCTCCGCCCCCGCTCAGCCCCGGGAGGGGCACCCCGGCCCCCGCACCCAGCCCGGCCCCGATTCGCGATTCACGATTGACGCCGGGTCGAACCGTCCGCTCGTCCGAGGCGCGCCAGGGATGGCGCGCTGCGATGTCACTCCCACCCGCGCCGCCCATCCACACCCCGGCGCGAGTTCCGATTCACGATTGACGCACGGCCCAGCCCCCCAACCCCCCGGAGTCGCGGGGCTCCGCCCCCGCTAAGCCCCGGGAGGGGCACCCCGGCCCCGCACCCAACCCGGCCCCGAACCGGTGGGAAGTGCGAAGGACGAAGTGCGAGGTTCGAAGTGCGCACTGGCGATCCCCTCACCGCCGTGGCGAAACCGAAACCGGGAAGGTAGCGGATCGTGCCAAGAGCGACCGGCCTGCAGCGTTATCGCGCGGCACATGCATCCCAGCGCGCCATTCGACGACACCGCACGCGCGGTGACTGCGGTGGTGCCACGCCGGATACATGAGTTTGGGCTGACATCAGCCGGCGAACATCGCGAGCACCCCATCGATCAGCGCATCGTGCTGTGCGCGAGCCGCTTCCAGCTCGAAGGTGTCCGCGGGCATCACAGCGGCCCCAGCAGGAACCTGCGACAGTGTGCCTTCGATCAGCGCATCGTGTTGCAGCAGCGCGGACTCGAGGTCGCGGGCGTTCGTGGCGGCCGCAGCGGCCCCGGCCGGGAACTGCGACAGCGTGCCTTCGATCAATGCGTCGTGCTGGAGCCGGGATGCCTCGGCGATGGCCGCGCTGGTGGTGGACGTGTCGCCTCCCGATGACTGGCGGACGACGATGGCCGCGACCACGGCAGCCGAGACGATAGTACCGCCGATGACGGCCAGGGCGGTGCGGCCGGCACCGAACTTGATGTGACGGGACAGTGTGTGGGTGGATGTGGTGTGAGTGTTCATCAGAGTCTCCTTTTTGGGCTCGGCGACCTTTTCGCCAGCGCACCAGGAGCTTCTGCTTTCGCGAGGACACCACCATCGAGAGAACTACGCAAGTCTCATGGCGTGGTGGATGGGGCCCGTGGCAAAGACTACGTACGCAGGGCGGTGCCGGGAGCACGGCCGCGTCTACGCAATCCCGTGGCGGATGGCGTAGGCCGTCGCGTCGGCCCGGCTGTGGGCACCGACCTTGTTGTAGATGTTTGTCACATGGCGGCCCACGGTCCGCACGCTGAGGACGAGTTGCTCGGCGATCTCCCGGTCGGAACGCCCGGCCGTGATGAGGCGGAGAACCTCGACCTCGCGCGCGGTCAGACCATCGGGATTGGCTGCGGCCGGGTCGCCATCGCCAGCTATCCTCTCCCGGATGGCGAGCGCCCGATCGATCAGTGGCCGACCGGCGCCGTGGCGCGTGTAGATGTCGATGGCCGCGTCGACCCGCTCCAGCGCCGGCGTTCGATAGCGGCGACCGTGTGCTGAGAGAAGCTCTGCCCAGAGCAGCAGTCCGCCTGCTTCCTCCCAGGGGAGGTGGTAGCGCCGGAGGATTTCGATCGCTTGCTCCAGCAGCCCCTGCGCGTCTTCGACCCGCCGCTCTGCGGCGGCGAGCACTGCCTCGGCAAGGGTCACGCGCCCGGCGGCGCCTCGCCAGTCCTCGCCGAGGGCCAAGACGTCGCGGCAGCGGTCGACCTCGGCCCGGGCCTCATCCAGGCGGCCCTGCGCCGCGTAGGCCATGGCGAGTCCCGGGCGGTCGCGCATCTCTTCGCCAATGCACCGCTGGTCCGCCAATTCGAGGGCATGCGTGAAAGCCCCAATTGCCGCCTCGTAACTGCCACTGGTGCCGTGAAGCCGCCCGCTCCAGTGGGCGGCGAACAGCCGGTTGAACTGGCTGCCGTTCGCGTGGGCCCAGCCATCCCAGCCATGCAGGAAACTCTCGGATTCTGCCCAGTCACCCCGCCAGATCCCGGCCAGCGCGCGCGGAATGAAGCTCATATTCCCGCCACGGGAGACAGTGAGATCTCCCGCGATGACCGCGGCCTCGCCCGCTATCGCTCCCAGATAGCCGTGCAGGTATGAGCCCGGGGGTTCGCCCGATTGCTCCAGCCAATTGACGACCCGCTGCTCCGCGCTAACCGGGTCCTCGAGACAACCGAACTCCGCCATCGCCGTCATAAGAACTCCGGTGTAGCTCCCAGTGCGGCCAGAGCGAATGGCCGCCTCGGCAGCCTCCTGCATGAGCCGCAGGCCACGTCCCACTTCGCCGCAATGGGCCACAAGCGCGTATCCGTGGAGCCCCGCGGCCCGTGTCCAGATGACTTCCTCCCCCAGCCGGCCGGCAAGCTCCATAGCCCGCCATGAATACTCGAGGGTTTCGGTGCACGGGCCAGAGTAGAAGTAGCACCCCGCCATTCCGTCGTAGAGCGCCGCGAGGTCGCGGTCCTGCGGGCCGCGGGTCAGCACAGGTTCGGCCGCCCGGAAGTACTCCATCGCCCGGGATGAGTCGACAAAAGCCGGCAGCCTCGCCAACATCGTGCCGATGCGCAGTTGCAGCCGGGCAAGGCGGCGCGGGTCGCCCCCTTCGTGTTCCAGCAGGCCGAGTGCCGTACGGAAGTGGCTGATGGCCTCGGGGATGGCATACAGCGCCTGGGCGGCGTACCCCGCGCGGATCGAGTACTCGATGACCTTCTGGGGGTTCGCCAGGTCGCCGGCGGCCCGATAGAGGGATGCCAGTGCGGGGATGTACGGATCGAGGTTCCGCGCATGGAGGCGCTCCAGTGCATCGGCGGTTGCGAGGCGCAGGCGCTGTTTCTGCGGCCGGGAGACCCCACCGAGGATCGCCTGGCGGGCGAGTTGATGGACAAAGGCGTAGAGCGTAGCCCCGGCGGAAGGCGAGCCCACCACCGGCCGGGCGGAGTCCAGCGATCCCGGCGGCAGTCCGGGCGCGTGCGTACTTGCCGGCCGAACCTCCTCGATCAGGTGCGCCGCACAGGCTTCCTCGACCGCACCAATGAGGTCCTCCGGCGCCGGCGCGGGCATGCCTGGCACTTGCTGGCTGCACACATCGCGGACCACTTCGTACTCGAATACGCGTCCAGCCGGGGCAGCACAGGCCAGGAACTCACGGCAGGCGGGGCTCAGCCTCTCCAGGCGGAGCTCGATCGCCCGCCGGACGGAATCCGGAATGCCGGCCGCCTGGAGGTTGGGGCTCAGCAGCCAGTGCCCGGCCGGATCGATGAGCTTCCCCTCCTCCAGCAGGTGGAGCACGAGCTGATGGAGAAAGAACGGGTTGCCTTCTGTGGCCTGGAGCAGCGCCGGCGCCACGAGGCTGGGCGGCGGGCCGGCTCCGAGATTCCGCAGCATTTCCATCACGTCTGCTTCGGCAAACGGCGCGAGGCCGAGAGGGGTGGCAAGGCTCTCCCGCGTCAGCACCTCGGTTGTTTTCGCAAGGGCCGGCGTCTCGGAGACACTGGCGTTGCGGTGGGTCGCGAGCACGAGGATCGGCACTTCGCCCACGCGGCGTGCAAGGTATAGGAGAAGCCGGAGAGTGGACTCGTCCGCCCAGTGCAAGTCTTCAAGCTGGATGAGTAGCGGCCGGGCCCGGGCGCTCCGCTCCAGGAAGCCCGCGACGGCTGCAAACATCGGCCGCTCTCCAGCGTCTGACTGCCAGTCACCCGCCGAGTTCAGATCCGAAATGACTTCGCGGACGTCGGGCACGAGTCGTGCAATCTCCCTCGCGGCGGACCCACCGAGCCGCTCGCGGGCTTCCTCGGGTTTCAGACGCCTTAGGACGCCTTCGAGCACCTCGACCCACGGGCCAAAGGGAGGGCGGGCGAGGATCTCATCGCAGTGACCGGTGACACAGAGGAAGCCGGCCTGCCGGGCCATGTCCGCGGCTTCGCGGCAGAGGCGGCTCTTGCCAATGCCTGGTTCGCCGCTCACGAGCACAACGGTTCCGCGGCCCTCGCGGGCCTGCTCGAGGCATCGGTCGATCTGTGCGAGCTCCAGCTTGCGGCCGGCGATGGGCGAGGAGACCCGAGCGTCCCCCGGCGGGAACGCGGCGGACACCGGTGCGGGCCGAGGCTCCTGAGCCATCGCTTCCGCCCCCGCAGAATTAGCACATTGTTTTCTCAACCATATGAGATGTCAACGACACGCTGATGGAGGGAGGAGTGGCTCCACACCATTGCCTCCCGGAAGTTGCGAATGACGAAAGGCGAGGCGCCGGGCCATCGACCATCGCCCTGCAACGCCGCTACCCCGGACGGCGCTGCAGGAACTCCGCGCTGGCCCAGCCGTCCTGGCCGTCGGGGGTGGTAACGGCGACCCAGGTGGTGGCCCCCTCGATGCGCGTTTCACCGCCATCGAACAGGAGGACTCCGTCGCGGTAGCAACCGAGGCTGGCCGCGGCTTCGGATGGCTTCTCGCGGACGTTCAGGCAGTCGCTGCCGGCGACGACGCGGGCGACACGTCCCAGGACGGTTCCGCGGACAAGCGGCTGCTGGTACGTGTCCAGGCCCTCATCGAGTTCGCGGAGGGGGAGGATGCGCCCCGAGTCCAGGTCGATGAGCGCGGCCGGGACATCGAACGGCGCCGCGCTCCCGGGCTGGATCGGCAGTTCGACGTTTGCGAGCAGGAGGCCATTCCCGGCCAGGTAGGGGCCATTCCAGGTGGCGACCCTCTGGGGCGTGAACAGGGCAACCGGTCGGCCCGATGCATCGACCTGGCCCAGGTAGGCTGTTTGCGCGTGGGGGTCGGCCGGGCGGTCCGGGACGTAGAGCCAGACGCCGTGGAGCGAGCCATCGGCCGTGCGAGCGGCGAGGCGGGCTTCCAGGTTCGGGTCGGGCTGTGCGGCTCCAATGACAGCACCCGAGGCGTCGTAAACCGGCTCAGCGCCGAACTTCCGGTCCGCGTAGGCGGGCTCCCAGATGAGGCCCAGGCCGGGCACGACGCGCGGCTCGGTGTAGGGTACGGGCGGCGTGACGGCCTCGCCCGAGGGATGCAGGAAGAAGCGGTACTCCGGGCGCTCGTCGGCATCCCGGCCCTGCCACTCCGCCATGATGGTGCCGGCCGGCGTGACCGCGCGGGGAAAGGTCATCGCCGAGACCTGCCCGGACGCCGACCACGTAATCCCGCCATCGGTCGAACGGTAGACGTCGAACTGGCCCTCCCAGCCGCCAACGCTGACACCCCGGCATCGGCCCTCCTGGCAGGCCACGAACACGATCTCGCCGAAGTTCTCGCTGGCGGTCCAGCCCACGATGGCCAGCGGGCCGAACTGGGCCTTCGCGTTCGCGAAGAGGTCGTCGCGGCGGATCGTGCCGTCGTGGCCGCGGTACACGCGCCAGAGGAGGATGGGGAAGCTATCGGCCGCCCACGGCGCCGGGCCGAGGTAGACCACGAGGTCGTTGGGCAGGGAGGTTTCGGGGCCGAGGGTGAGTTCGCGGACGTCGATACCGCCGATCTGCTCGACGGCGCCGGGGGTCGGGGCGGGCGGCTGGCCAGGCGCGAGCACCTCGACCGGGTAGATGCGGAACCCCAGCCCGTTTTCCGGCGAGCCCGGGAGCTGGTCGCCCCCGCTGCCAGGACCGGTGAGCAGGGCGAGTTGCCAGGTGGCCCCGGGGATGGCGTAGCCATAGAGCTGCGGTCCGGTGGCGAGGAGGTCGAAGCCAAAGACGAGCATGCCCGTGCTCCCGCGCCCGGCCTGGTCGAATTCGAAGGTCGAGAAGACGAGGGCGAACCGTTCGGAGCAGTCCGGGTAGGGAGGCTGGCCCGGCACGTAGGGGCAGGCGATGCTGCGGAGCCTGCGCGGTGCGTCCGCTGTTGCGGGAAGGACCGTTTGGATGCCTTTTTCGATGTCGGCGCGGGCGTGGTCCGTATCGAGCGAACCTCCCCCAATGATGGCAAGGACGTCGCCCGCCTGGACCCAGCCTTCAGCGGCGGCAGCGAAGGCGCAGATCTGATCGCCCGCGTCTTCGGGGCAATGGTTCAGGCCGGGCGGGGCTGGAGTGGGCGATGCGCTTACGGCGGTGGTCGCGGTCGGTGTGCGCGGCTTCGGTCCGCTATCCGAACACGCAACGAAGAGCGCCCCGCCAAGGACCACCAGTGCCAGCCAGCCGCGCAGCATCCGCTACCACCTTCCGCTCCTCTTCCACCCTAGACGATGGTGTCAACCCGGAGGTTCCCGGGGAGGAGGAGGAGGGAGGAGCCCCCGACCGACCCGACCCCAGACCGGTGCAAAGTGCGAAGGGCGAAGGACGAAGGGCCGATGGCACTCCGAACCGCGACCGGCAGGGAGCGGCACCGTGGCGTGCCACGGACGATGCGCGGCAGCAGGCGCGGCGCCGTTGATGGGCTGCCGCTGGCCGTGGGGCGTGCGGCCCTGCCGCTTCCTGCCGCTCGCGGTTCGGACCCGGGGTACAGAGATCCGTTGGTGGCAGGGGCGTATGGGCATCGTCCCGTACGTGCCACGATCCGCTCCCTTGCCGGTCGCGGTTCCAGGGCCGGAGCGCCGGGAGCGGGCTCCCGCTGGCCGTGGGTGTGTGAGTCGAGTGCCGCTTCCTGCCGGTCGCGGTTCGGAGGGAGGACCTACAGCCAACCGCCGATTACGCCTCCAGGCCGTTCCGCCGGATCACGTCCGCGTAGAATGCGGCGCTTCGCTTCGGGGTTCGCTTCAGGGTCTGGAAGTCGGTGTGGACGATGCCGAAGCGCTTGCTGTTGCCGAAGGCCCACTCGAAATTGTCCATCAGCGACCACTGGTAATAGGCGCGGACATCGCAGCCATCCTGGATGGCGCCGTGGAGGCCGGCGAGGAAGCCGGTCAGCAGCTCGATGCGGACGTGGTCGTCGATGGTGCCGTCGGGCCCGGGCTCGGTGTTGTCGCAGACGCCGTTCTCGGTGATGTAGATCTTCGGGTAGCCGTATTCCTTCGAGACGAAGCGGACGAAATCGCCGAGGGAGTGGGGCGCGGCTTCGTACCCCATGGGGAGGAGCGGGAGGCGGGGCATGGCCCGGCGGTAGCCGACGCCGCGGCCGGGGTCGGCCTCGATCAGGCCGCGGGAGTAGAGATTCGTCCCGAGGAAGTCCGTCGGGGCGGCGATGGTCTCCATGTCGCCCGGGAACACGGGGAAGGGCGCATCCTTCGATTCGAAGTTGCGGACGACGGAAGCCGGGTAGCCCTTGCCGAAGACTGGCCCGTGGAAGAGACGGGTATCGAAGTCCCGGGCGAGCTCGACGGCGGCCGCAGTCTCGGGGGTATCGTCGGCTGGTTCGTAGCTGGTGTTGGCGTGGGTGATGCCGATCTCGCCCTTGTAACCGCCCGCGCGGAAGACCTGCACGGCCTTGCCGTGGGCGAGGAGGGCGTGGTGGACCGTCTTCGCGTAGATGCCGAGGTCGCGGATGCCGGGCGCCATGACGCCGATGCGGTGGCCCATCTCGGTGAACACGATCGGTTCGTTGAGGGTGATCCAGCGGGAGACGCGGTCGCCGAAGCGGTCGAAGCAGACGCGGGCGTAGTCGGCGAAGGCATCGACGATGGCGCGGTTTGCCCAGCCGCCAACGTCCTGGAGCGATTGGGGGAGGTCCCAGTGGTAGAGGGTAACGGCGGGCTCGATGCCGCGTTCGAGGAGGGCATCGATGAGGCGGTCGTAGAAGGCGAGGCCTTTCTCGTTCACGGCGCCCCGGCCGAAGGGGAAGATGCGCGACCAGGCGATGGAGAAGCGGTAGGTCTGGATGCCGAGGTCGGCCATGAGGGCGATGTCCTCGGGATAGCGGTGGTAGTGGTCGCAGGCGACATCGCCGGTGTCGCCACCCTGGATGCGGCCGGGCTGGCGGACGAAGGTATCCCAGATGGAGACGCCGCGGTCGTCTTCCTGGATTGCGCCCTCGATCTGGTAGGAGGCGGTCGCGACGCCCCACTGGAAGCCATCGGGAAACTGGAGAAATGCCATTGCGGGATTATTCAGCATTCGCCGTGGGCGCGCACGGGAGGGGGTTGCGGGCCGGCGTAGGATGGGTGTAGCGCTCTTGAAGGAGGCTCGACATGGCAACAACTCCCAAAGAACAGCGAGCGGCGGGCCAGGTGGCGGTGAAGGCGAAGGACGCTGCCAAAGCCGCGGAAGAGGCGAAGCGCAGCGCGGTGGCGTCCATCGAAGTGCCGGAGCGCCAGCCGGGCGACGACCTGGACCCGGAGGACCTGGCGCAGTTCGACGGGTGACTTGCGGGATCAGGCTTCGGGCGGGCTCCAGCGGCCGGCCCATGCGTTGAGAGGTTCGATCGCCGCGAGGAGTTCTCGCCCGGGTGCCGTAAGCTCGTAGTCGCCCCCACTCGTTTGGCCGGCTATCCCGGACTCTACGAGTTCGGAAAGGCGCTGGCTGAGGACGCTCGGCGACATGCGATCGCAGCGCTGCTGGAGCGCGCGGAAGCCGAGCGGGCCCTCGCGGAGTTCCCAGAGGATGCGGAGTTGCCAGCGGCGACCGAGGAGGTCGAGCAGGGCCATGATCGGGCGGCCGGATCGGGAGCCGCGGACTGGCTTGCCCGGGCGTGGTGAGGCCATGTCAGATTCACCCTTGCGCTACGGAATTCGAAGCTGCTACGGTTTCTGTAGCACTTTGAAAACCGTAGCACAGGAGGCGCGGGCGTGCCAGAAATCAAGCCACTTGAACCGCCGTATGAACCGCTGGTCGCGGAACAACTGGGGCGCCTGATGGGGACACCGGAACGCGAGCCGCTGCGTTTGTTCCGGACGCTGGTGAAGAACCCCGGGCTCGCGCGCGGGTTCGAGGCACTGGGTGGGCACAACCTTTCGCGAGGCACGCTCGCGGTGCGAGACCGGGAACTGATGATCCTGCGCACCACAGCCCTGTGCCGGTGCGAATACGAGTGGGGCGTCCACGCACGGGTATACGCCAAAGCGGCGCGCCTGAGTCCGGACGAGGTTCGCGCCACTGCGGTCGGGTCCGTGGAGGCGTTCTCCGGGACAGACCGGCTGGTGATCCTCCTGGCCGACGAACTCCATAGGAGTGCCTGCGTCTCGCCGGAGTTGATGGAACTCCTCAAGACGGCCTGGAACGAGGCGCAGGTGCTCGAACTCCTTGAGATTGCGGGGTTCTACCACCTCGTTTCGTTCGTCGCGAACGGCGCCGGAGTGGAACCGGAACCATGGGCCGTGCCGCTGCCCGCTGCCTGAATGCCGCATCACCGTTAGCCTGCCACCCGCTAGACTCGCGGCATGGCCACTGAAGTGATTGTCGTCCGGCACGCGGAGACTTACGGGAACATCGAGGGGCGGTTCTGCGGGCATTCAGAAACGGAGCTGACGCCGAAGGGCGTGCTCCAGGCGCAGGCGCTCGGACGGCGGCTGAAGGGCCAGCATTTCGATGCGGCCTACTCGTCGGACCTGACGCGTGCGCTCTACACGGCGCGTTACGCGATCGAGCACCACGCGGAGCCCCTCGACCCGCGGCTCGACCGCGACCTGCGCGAGATGCACTACGGCGAGTGGGAAGGCCTGCAGGCGAAAGAGATCGGCGAGCGCGACGCGGAGCTGTTACGCGACTTCTTCACGATGAAGCTGCCCGGCGCGCCCGGGGGCGAGACCATCGAGCAGGTGCGCGAACGCACGGCGGCGGCCGTCCGGCGGGTGGTCGATGCTCACGAGGGCGGGCAGCTGCTGGTGGTCTCGCATGGGAACGCCATCATGGCAATGCTCGCGGAGCTGCTGGGCATGCCGCGAGCGTCGACCTGGTCGTTCGCGGTGGCGAACACGTCGATCACCCGGCTGCAGTTCGGGCGGCGGGGCCGGGTGACCCTCACCGGGTTCAACGACAACACGCATGCGCAGGACGTCGTCGCCGAGTAGGACACGCCACAACGCCTGGAACTGCGTTTGACGGTTTGAGCGCCACGGCGGTCGGGGTCCGTCAGGCGAAGGTAAGGATGTCGCCGACGGGGCGGCGCCGGTGCGGCGGGGGATCGCCGGGCGGGCGGCCAAAACGGAGGAGCAGCTGGGGCGGATCGGCAAGGCCGGCCAGCTCTTGCAGGCGCGGGCGAAGGGCGGGGATCTGGCAGGGCTGGTTGAGGTAGCCCGCCTGGAAGCCCTGGGCCGCCGCGACAAGAAGGACGCGTTCGAGGGCCTGGCCCGCGGCCATCCAGTCCGCCAGCTCGTCGGCGGGGGTGGTGAGGACTGCAAGGGCGGGGGCATGGAGGGCGAACACTTCGTCCTTGCCGGCCGTGGAGCCGCCAACGTTGAAACGGCTGACCACGAAGCGGACGACCCCACCGAAGCGCTCCACCGGCAGGCCGTCGTCGTCCCGGCTCGGGTGCATCCATTCGGCCAGCTCGCGTCGCCAGCGTTTCTCGGCGAACTGGAGACGGTCGCCCTCGGCGACCAGGTCGGCGACCTTTTCGCGGAGGGCCTTGCCTTCGAGCCAGCTGAGCGCGGCGCCCTCGGCGGCGGCAGCGGAGGCCAGCCCGTCCCGGATACGCGGATCGACCGGGCCAGGAGCGAAGGGATCGCGGCAGGTGTGGCGAAGCGCGATGGAAGCGGCCAGGGCCCCCGGGACCGCGCCGGGGCCCGGCGCCAGGGCGACGCGGGCGAGCAAGTCGCCATCGAACGGGAATGACACCTCCGCCAGGAAGCCGGCAGCCGCTGCGGCGACACGCAGGTTGAAGAGCGCGGCGGCGCAGCTGATGGTCAGCTCCCGGTCGCCCGGATCGTTGACCGGGAGGGCGCGCGTGCGGTCGGCGTGGAGTTCGAGCGCGCCGTCGCGGACGACGAACCGCCAGGGCTGCGTGTTATGGGACGAAGGGGCCAGCGCCGCCCGGTGGACGAGAGCCCGCCACTGTTCCTGTTCCATCGCTGCCCCTCCCTGGCGGCCGGCTGCCTAGCGGTTGGCTTCGACGAAGGCGAGCATGCGCTTCCATGCATCCTCGCTCTCGGTGGCGAACTGTTCGAAGGCGCGGTCGAAGAACGAATGGGGCGCGCCGTCATAGATGACGACCTCGTTCTTCACGCTGGCGGCGTCCATGGCATCGCGGAAGGCTTCGATGTCGGCCACCGGGATACCCTGGTCGGCGCCGCCCATGAGGGCGAGGACGGGGCATTCGAAACCGGCGGCGCGGCCCTGGGGGCCGGGCGTGCCGTCGCGGCCGGGGCCGGGGCGGCCGTAGAAGCCGATGACACCCTTGAGGCCATGGCCGTAGGCGGCCTGGTTCCAGGAGTTCGAGCCGCCGAAGCAGAAGCCGACCGTGAAGATGGAGGTGCAGCTGCCACCCTGGGGCGAGCGCAGGAAGGCGACGGCGGCGGCCACGTCCTGGGCGATCTGGTCCTGCTTTGTCTGGGGGACGTGCTCGGCCCAGGGGAAGTCCGCGGCGCGCTTGCCAACGCCGGCCGTGCGGCCGAAGTAGTCGATGGCGATGGAATTGATGCCCTGTTCAGCGAAGCGCATGGCCAGCTCTTCATAGAAAGGGAAGAGGCCGCGGATATCGGGCAGGACAACCATGCCGGCCCCGTTGGGGGTGGCTGCGCGGGCGGCGAAAGCAGCGAACCGGGTGCCATCCGCAGCCTGGAGGACCAGGTCTTCGGTGTCGATGGCGGCGCCGGCGATGGGCGGGAGCGGGGGGCGTGCGTCGTGGGCGAAGCACATGGGCGGGGCACTCCTGGGATTGTGGTGGGGGCAGTGTAGC
>WBZO01006155.1_pt1 | contig 11776 bp, 10 predicted proteins | sample 5204261 | NCBI WGS metagenome assembly WBZO01 (sample SAMN12412400, study PRJNA552823) | activated sludge metagenome | isolation source: activated sludge from anammox sidestream of wastewater treatment plant... | place: USA: North Carolina | collected 2017-09 | reverse complement strand
CAGGCGTGGGGCGCTAAAGCGCTTACTACGAACCTCGGCTTCGCTCTGGCCGGTCTCCGACCGAGCCAGGGGGCACGGTCTGACCGGCCCCAGCATTTCAGATGCGTGGCGGCGTAGAGACGTGGCACCCCTGCTCAGGCTATCTGGTGAGGACAGGGTGACTTTGAGGAGGACATATGTACATCGACTTGAACGGCGTCTGGCAATTGCGCTGGACGGACGGACAGCGCGGGGATCAGCTTCCGCGGCTGCTGGTTGACGAGCCGGATCTTTCGCGGGCGATCCCCGCGCAGGTGCCCGGCGAGGTGCATCTCGACCTGGTCGCGGCCGGGCTGATCGAGGAGCCGACGCTGGCGCTCAACAGCCTGGCGTGCCGCTGGGTCGAAGAGGCGAAGTGGAGCTATCTGCGCACGTTCGATGCGCCGCGGCTCGCGCCGGGCCAGCGCGCGTGGCTGGTGCTGGAGGGGCTGGAGCTTCACGCGGCGGTCTATCTCAACGGCGAGCTGATCGGCGCGCACGCGAACGCGTTCTACCCCTGCCGCATCGAGGTGACGGATCGGCTGCGGCCCGGCGCGAACCGCCTGCTCGTCCAGCTCGAGGCCGGGCTGTTTGCGGCCGCGGATCGCCCCGGCCAGGGCTACGGCATGAACCCGGACTCGACCTGGACCAAGCGCAACTGGCACCGCACCGTGCAGTCGTCGTTCGGCTGGGATTGGTCGCCGCGGCTGCTCAACGTGGGCATCACCGGCGGCGCGCGGCTGGAGATTGCGTCCGCGGCGCGGCTGGAGACCTTCGTCGCGCTGGCGGAGGTCACGCCTGACCTGGCCGAGGGCGCGGTGACCGCGCGCATCTTCGTGGAGGGGCTGGAGGAGAGGCCCCAGGCCGGCCGCCTGCACGTGACGGTGACGGGGCCGACCGGCTTATACGAGGCGGAGGTTGACGTAACGATTCGCTCCGGCCTGCACCCGGTCGAGGCGCGGGTGAGCGTGGCGGAGCCGGCGCTGTGGTGGCCGGTGAATCACGGCATGCAGCCGCTCTACACCGTCGCCGCGACGCTGACCGTGGGCGACGCGATCATCGGCGCGGCGGAGCGCCGCGTGGGGTTCCGGCGCATCGAGGTGGATCAGTCGCCGCACCCGGAGGGCGGGCGCTATTTCGTCGTCACCGTGAACAACAAGCCCATCTTCTGCAAGGGCGGCAACTTCGTCCCCGCGGACATCATCCCCGCGCGCGCGGGCCGCGAAAAGTATGCGCTGCTGGTCGATCGCGCGTTGGAGGCCAACTGCAACCTGCTGCGCATCTGGGGCGGCGGACTGTACGAGCGCGATGCGTTCTACGACGTATGCGACGAGCGCGGCGTCCTCGTCTGGCAGGAGTTCATCTTTGCGTGCGCCAAGTACCCGCTCCACGACCCGGAGTTTCTGGCCAATGTCAAAAACGAGGCCGTCTATCAGGTGCGTCGGCTGGCGAACCATCCGAGCCTGGCGGTCTGGTGCGGCAACAACGAGATGGAGTGGGGCGCGCACGACTGGGGCTACGACAAGGGCGTGACCTACCCGGACTATGCGCTGTTCCACATGGTCATCCCGGTGATCCTCAGGCAGGAGGACGGCACGCGCTACTATCAGCCCAGCTCGCCCTTCTCGCCCGATCACGCGGAGCCCAACCGCGACGATATGGGCGATCAGCACCCGTGGAGCGTCGGCTTTGCGGATACCGACTTCCGCAAATACCGGCAGATGGCGTGTCGCTTCCCCAACGAGGGCGGCATCCTCGGCCCCAATGCGCTGCCGACGGTGCTGGCCTGTCTGCCGCCGGGCACGGCCCGCGACGCCGCGCTCGACCCGGCCCGCGCGGCCGCGCGGCTGACGCTGGCATGGGAGCACCACGACAACTCGGTGGCCTACTGGGGCGGTGTGCGGCCGTACCCCGATGTGATGCTCGAACAGTGGCTCGGCCGGTCGCGGCGCGACATGACGGTCGAGGAGTATGTCTACTGGGCGGGCGTGGTGCAGGGCATCGGGCTGAGCGAGTACATCCGTAACTTCCGCCGGCGCATGTTCTCCACCGCGTCGGCCATCTTCTGGATGTACAACGACTGCTGGCCGACGACGCGGAGCTGGACGATCGTGGACTACTACGGCCGCCGCACGCCCGCGTTCTACCCGGTGCGCCGCGCATTTCAGCCGGTCAGCGTCGCCATCGGCGTCGACGGGGACGACATCGTCTTCTCGGTCGTCAACGAGCGCGGCCCCTGGCGCGGGGAGCTGCGCTGCGGCCTCTTTGCGCTGGACGGCAGCCGGATGGAGGACTCGACGGTTGAGGTGCATATGGGCGCGAACGAGGCGCAGGTCATCGCCCGCAGGCCGCTCGCGGAGCTGCACGCGCTGGGCGCGCAGACGCACGCGGCGTTTGCGCTGCTGCGCCGGGACGGCCGCGAGGTCGCGCGCGACACGCTGTTCCTGCCGACCTTCGGGGAGATGCGCTGGCCGCGCGCGGAGGTGCGCGTGCGCCGCGCGGGCGACCAGGCCGTCTTCGAGAGCGATGTCTTTGCCTGGCGCGTCTGTCTCGACCTGGACGGCGAGGCCGCGCTGCCCGACAACTTCTTCGATGTGCTGCCGGGCGTCCCGGTCGTGCTGGACTGGCCCGCGGAGCTGGGCGAGCCGCGCGTGTTGCGCATCGCCAACGGCGGATGAGGATGGAGCAACTGCACATGCTCTGGCCGGCGGGACGGGCGACGCCGGAGATCACGCTGCCCCACGGCTATCTGCTGCGCACCTTTGCGCCGGCGGATGCGGATGCGTACCTGGCATTGATGCACGCCGCGGGGTTCACGCAATGGGATGTCGCACACCTGACCGCGGAGCTGGAATTCGTCCTGCCGGACGGCCTGTTCGTGGTCGAGCACATGCCGACGGCCGCGCTCGTGGCGACCGCGATGGCCGAGCACCACGCGGGGCCGCTGCACCCGTTCGGCGGCGAGCTGGGCTGGGTGGCGGGCGATGCGCGGCACGCGCATCGCGGGCTGGGCCGGGCCGTCTGCACGGCCGTCGTCCGCCGCTTGCTCAGCGCGGGCTATCGCCGCATCTATCTGAAGACCGACGACTTCCGGCTGCCCGCCATCGCCGTCTATCTGCGGATGGGCTTCGCGCCGTTCCTCTATCAGGACGATATGTTCGCGCGCTGGCAGGCAGTTTGCGCGCAACTCGACTGGCCGTATACGCCGGAGGCGTGGCCAGGCATGGAGAGACGCCAATGACCAACGATAACATGATCCATGTCGGCATCGTCGGCGCGCCGCGCGGGCTTCCGCTGCGCGCCGCGTGGGAGGCGACCGGTCGCCTGCGCATCCGCGCGCTGTGCGACGCAAACCCCGACCGGCTTGCCGCCGCGGCGGACAAGCTGGAGCAGGTCGGGCTGTACACGGACTACGAGGAGATGCTGGCGCGCGGCGACCTCGACGCGGTGCTGCTGGCGACGCCCATGCAGATGCACGTGCCGCAGGCCGTGGCCGCTTTGCAGGCCGGGGTGCATGTGCTGTCCGAGGTGACGGCGGGCGTGTCGGTGGACGAGTGTCGGGCGCTCGTCGCGGCCTGCCGGAGCAGCCGGGCGCGCTATTGGATGGCCGAGAACTATCTCTACGGCCGGCCGGTGCAGATCGTCAAGGCGCTCGTGGAGCGCGGGCTGTTCGGCGCGGCGTACTATGCGGAGGGCGAGTATCTCCACGACGGGAAGGAGTTGAGCGAGATTACGCCGTGGCGGCGCAAGTGGCAGACGGGCATCAACGGAATCACGTATGGGTCGCACAGCCTCGGCCCGATCCTGAGCTGGCTGCCCGGCGACAGGGTGGAATCGGTCTGCTGCGCGGGGTCGGGCCATCACTATCGCGACCCGCGCGGGGACGAATACGAGAACGAGGATTCGTGCGTGATGCTGTGCAAGCTGCGCAGCGGCGGGCTGGCGAAGGTGCGCGTGGACATCCTCTCGGAGCGGCCCCACGCGATGACCAACTATCAGCTCCAGGGGACGGAGGGTTGCTTCGAGTCGGCGCGGGCCGCGGGCGAGCGCGACCGCGTGTGGCTCCGCGCGCGCAGCCCGCACAAGGATCAGTGGCAGGCGCTCGACGACCTGGCCGAGGAGTTTCTGCCGGACGACTGGCGGCGTTATGAGGCGCTCGCGACGCGGGCCGGCCACGGCGGCGGCGACTTCTTCGTCGCGCTGGATTTCGCCCGCGCGCTGGACGGCCTGCCGTCGCAACTGCCCGGCATCCACGAGGCGCTCGACATGACCCTGCCCGGGCTGGTCAGCCAGCAGTCGATCGCGGAGGGGGGCCGCTGGCTGCCCGTGCCGGATTCGCGCGATTGGTGAGCGGGGACCGGGAGACGCTGGGGCTTGCCTCACCATGCTGGGGCCGGTCTCTGACCGTGCCCCTGGCTCGGTAGGCTCAACGCAGTTGAGCATGGCCGGCCAGAGCAGGAGGGGGGATGGGGGGTGAGGCTCAGGCCGGCCGGGCCGTGGACGGCGTCCGCCCCTCCCCCTCGCCCCGCATCACCCGCGGAACGTGTACACCGGCAGGCCGGGCGTGTCCACGTGCAGGCGGAAGAGGTCGCCGGCGAGGGGCTGCTCGCGACGCCGCGCCGCGTCCAGCGGGGTCCAGGCGGAGGTGATGTAGAGCTCGTCCAGGTTCGGGCCGCCGAACGCGCAGCTCGTCACCGCGGCGACGGGGAGGCGCACCTCGCGCTCCACGCGGCCGGTCGGGTCGTGACGGACGATGCGCCACCCCTCCCAGCGCGCGCTCCAGACGAAGCCCTGGCTGTCCACGGCCAGGCCGTCGGGCGAGCCGCCGTCCTCGGGGACCTGCACGAACACGCGCTCGTTGGCGAACGCGCCGGTGGCCGCGTCATAATCGTAGGCGTAGATGACGTGGCGCGGGGAGTCGGTGTAGTACATCGTCTTGCGGTCGGGGCTCCAGCCGAGGCCGTTGGACACGCCGACGTCGCGGCGCATGGTGTGGACGCGGCCGTCGGGGTCGAGCCGGTAGAGCGCGCCCTGGTAGCGGGACTCGCCCGGCCCCGTGTACATGGTGCCCGCCCAGAACCGGCCGCCGGGGTCGACCGCGCCGTCGTTGAAGCGGTTGTAGGGCCGATCCGGCTCGACGTTGTGGGTGATGACGACGTGCGCATCGCCGGGCTGCCATGCGCCCAGGCCGGCCGCGGTCGCGACCACGAACCCGCCCGCCTGGCGCAGCCCCAGCGCGGTGACCGCGACATCGACGTCGAATGTTTCATGCTGCATCGTCGCGGGGCGGAGCCGATGGATGCGCTGGCCTTCGATATCGACCCAGTAGAGCGCCTGCTCTGCCGTGTGCCACAGGGGGCCTTCCCCCAGGCGGCACTGGCAGCCAAGGATGTGTTCGAGTTCCGACATGCTGACCTCTCGTATCGGGGATGGTAGGGTCATTATAGCATTTCGTCTCGTGAAACGGCCAGCGCCCTCAGAGTCTGTTCAGTCTGCGCAGGCAGCGCAATGGCGGCCATGACTTCAGTCGCTGGGGGACTTTTTAAACAGTCTCTGAAAGGAGATCGACATGAGATCGAGCATCGGGCGCGGGGCTGCCCTGGTTATCGGGCTGGCAATGATCCTGGCGCTGGCGCAGGCGTGCGCGCCCGCGCCGGAGCCGACCGCGGGCGCGCCGACCGTGAGCGAGTCGACCGCGGCGGCAGCGGCCGTGGCCAGCGACCGCGCGGACCTGATCGGCAACTGGGAGGGCCGGGTCGAGGTGGCCGGCCAGGAGATCATCACGCGCATGGCCTTCGAGGCGGACGGCGACGGGCTGAAGGGGACGGTCGATTTCCCGCAGCAGAACGTCAACGGCATCCCGTTGGATGTGGCGACGTTTGCGGACGGCAAGCTGCACGTCGAGGTATTGCCGGCCCCGCGGACCGCGGTCTTCGACGGCGCGCTGGCGGGCGACGCCATCGCCGGGACCTTCGAGCAGGCGGGATATAAGGGCGCCTTCGAGCTGGCGCGCGTGAAGGCCGAGGCGCCGCCCTATGCCGCGGAGGAGGTCACGTTCCGCAACGGCGACATCACCCTGGCGGGCACGCTCACGCTGCCGGAGGGCCAAGGGCCGTTCCCCGCGGTGGTGTTGATCACGGGCAGCGGCGCGTCCACGCGCGACGAGGAGCTCTTCGGCTTCAAGGTGTTCGGCGTGCTGGCCGACTACCTGACGCGGCAGGGCATCGCGGTGCTGCGGTATGACGACCGCGGCGTGGGCGGCAGCGGCGGCGGCAGCGCGGACGACACCAGCGAGACCTTTGCGGGCGATGTGGCCGCGGCCGTGGCGTATCTCGAGGGCCGGCCCGAGATCGCCGCGGGCAAGATCGGCCTGCTCGGCCACAGCGAGGGTGGCCTCATCGCGCTCATCGTGGCGACGGGCGGGACCGCGGGGCTGGCGGTCGAGCCGGACGATGTCGCGTTCGTCGTGCTGATGGCCGGGCCGGGGCTGCCCGGCGACAAACTGATCGTCGAGCAGGGCGAGGCCATTGCGAAGGCCGGCGGCGCGAGCGCGGAGGAGGTCGCCAGGCAGAAGGCCATGCAGGAGCAGATCGCGGCCGCGGCGCTGACCGGCGAGGGCTGGGACGCGGTCGAGGCGAAGCTGCGCCAGGCCTATGAGGAGGCCGCCGCGGCGCTCACGGATGAGCAGAAGCAGGCCGTCGGCGACCTGGACGCCTGGGTGCAGCAGATGGTCGATGCGCAGATGGCCGTATCTCAGAGCGGCTGGATGAAGTTCTTCCTGAGCTATGACCCCGCGCCGGCGCTCGAAAAGCTGCGGCAGCCGGCGCTGGCCCTGTTTGGCGAGCGCGACTTGCAGGTGCCTGCCGAATCTAATCGCGCGGCGGTCGAGGCGGCCCTGAAGCGCGGCGGCAACGCGGACTACGAGATCGTGGTCATTCCGGAGGCCAACCACCTGTTCCAACTGGCCGAGACCGGCAGCCCCACCGAGTATGCGACCCTGTCGCCGGAGTTCGCGCCGGGCTTCCTGAGCACGGTGAGCGACTGGATCCTCGCACACACGAGGTAGGGCGCGGCCTCACCGCCGACGGCCTCACCCCCCGGCCCCCCCTCCTGAGCCGTCGCTCAGGAGAGGGGGTGAAGGGTTCGTCTTTAGCGGTAATTCTCCCCCTCTCCTGAAGAGCGGCAAGCTCTTCAGGAGAGGGGGTTGGGGGGTGAGGCATCCTCACCGCCCGTGGCACTGCTTGTATTTCTTCCCGCTGCCGCAGGGACAGGGATCGTTGCGGCCCGCCTTTGCGAAGGCCTGGCGCAGCGCGGCGTCCTTGCGCGCCATGTAGGCCATCACCCCGGCCGGCGCACGGTTGTGGCGCAGCTCCTCCGCCATGAAGTTCATGGCCTCGCTGATGTGGTGGAAGAATATCTTGTAGCCCGCGCACAGATAGTGCAGCCCCGGCTCGCCGTCCGCCGTCGTCAGGAAGCGATCCTTCGGGCAGCCGCCGTGACACGCGAACCGCACGTCGCAGGTCAGGCACTGCTTGGGCAGCGAGGTCAGCTTGTTCAGGCCGAACTGGCGCTGCTGGGGGGATGCGATGAGGTCGATCATCGGCGTCTCGAGGATGTTGCCCAGGCGGTAGTCCGGCTCGACGTAGTGATCGCACGCATACAGGTCGCCGTTGTGCTCCAGCGCAAGCGCGTTGCCGCACGTCGGCGTGTGGACGCACAGCGTGTACTGCCCCAGCCAGCAGCCCAGCGCGACATCGAACGCCTGCACGTACACGCGGCCCACGTCGCGGCGCACCCACTCGTCGAAGATCGCGGTCAGGAACCGGCCATACTGCTCCGGCCTGACCGAGCGCGTCGTCACCAGGTCGCCGTGCTGCGTGTACAGCGGGCGCTGCGCGCGGCCCACCGTCCAGCCCTGCTCGGCCAGCGGCAGGGTCTCCGGCGTCGTGCGCTCGATGATCGGGATGAACTGGATGAACTCGGCCCCCAGCTCATCGCGGAAGAAGCGGTAGAGCTCCAGCGGGCGGTCGGCGTTGGCCGCGTGGACGGTGCAGAGGATGTTGACGTCCACCGCGCGGCGGCGCAGCGCCTGCCAGCCCTGCATGACCCGCTCGAACGTGCCCTGGCCGCCCTTGTCCACGCGGTATGTGTCGTGGATCGGCTGCGGCCCGTCCACGCTCAGGCCCACGAGGAAGTTATGCTGGCGGAAGAAGGCGGCCCATTCGTCGTCGAGCCGGGTGCCGTTGGTCTGGATGGAGTGGAGGATGCTCTGGCCGGGCTGGCGATACTGCGCGGCCAGCTCGACGACGCGGCGGAAGAAGTCCAGCCCCATCAGCGTGGGCTCGCCGCCCTGCCAGGCGATGTTGACCTCCGGCGCGGTCTTCTGCGTCTCCAACAACTGCCGGATGTAGGACGCCAGCAGCTCGTCGGCCATGCGGAAGCGGCTGCCGGGATAGAGCAGCTCCTTGGACAGGAAGAAACAGTATTTGCAGTCCAGGTTGCAGATCGCGCCGGTGGGCTTTGCCAGGACGTGATACCTGGGCGGTGCGTTGTCGGGTATGGTCATGCGGGGGATGATAACACGGGTTGCGGCCGTCGACGAATCCGCAGACGAGCGCGCGCGGCGGCGCTTCGTCGGCTCGTTGCCGGATTCATCGGCGGCCGCAGCAGGGCTCAGATGAAGATGATCTGCGCGCCCTCGGTCATGTCCATGAAGTCGCTGGCCGTGACGATGTCGATGACGCCCTCGACGAAATCCTCTTTCTTCAGGCCCATCATATCCACCGACATCTTGCACGCATACAGCTTGGCCCCGCCGTCCACGAGCATTTGCAGATACTCGCTCACGGGCGGCGCGCCGACCTCGGCGATCTTCTTGCGCATCAGGCTGGTCGCAAAGGCCGTCATGCCGGGGAGCACGCCCACCAGGTTCGGGATGCCCAGGTTGCCGGTGTCGACGCCCATCATGCTCATCTTCATGCTGGTGTTGGCGACCGGCGCGATCTCCAGGTGGTCGATGCGGGCCTTGTTGATGATGTCCATGCCCCAGAAGGTGAAGAAGATCGTGACATCGATGCCGTTGCCCAGCGCGGCCCAGCCCATGACCAGGGCCGGGTAGGCCATGTCGAGCGTGCCCTTGGAGCAGATGAAAGCAATCTTGCGAGTTTCGTCAGTCATCGGAATGCCTTTCTGGTAGGTGGTGAGACCCTGACCCGCCTGCCCTGCCGCGGCCAAAGACTGCGCCGCGGCAGGGCGGGCCGGGATCAGACGCAGCCCTCGGGCTTGCCGAGGCCGGAGATCTTGGCGACCTTCTTGGCCGGGCCTTTGGGGAAGAGGGCGAACAGCTCCTTGGTGGAGATGCCGGTACCGGTCGTGATCTGGCGCAGCGTCGGCGACTTGCCGTCGAGGTTGCTGGCGCTCTCCCGACAGAAGTCGATCACCTTCCAGTGCGCGGGCGTGAGCTCGGCGATGCCCTCGCCCTGCGCGAGCTCGGGGGCCATCTCGCGCGTCCATTCGGCCGCGTTCGTCATGAAGCCCTCATCGTTAACCTGAACCGTCTTGCCTGCGATTGTGCGGGTTGCCATTGTCGTTCTTCTCCTTGGTGTCTGTCCGAAGACCTGCTGGGGCCGGAGGCCGGCCAGAACAATTCCCGGACAGGTTTTTGTTTTGAGCGCCGTGCCTTCTGCCAGAAGACGCGGCTGCTAGGGTTTCTGGTTCGCCTGCGCGCCGACAAGCTTGAGCACGCGCATGGTCAGCGTGAGGCCGCGGCGCACGTCCGGGTCGCGCATCTGGCCGAGCAGCGCGGGCAGCGATGTATCGACCGGCTTCGCGACCTCGACCTCGGCCTGCGCCATCAGGCCGCGGATGAAGCCCAGGATCTCGGGCTGGGTCATGTCCTTGACGGTGTTGAGCATCAGGACCACGTTGTCGCCCAGGCGGTCGATGTCGTCCCCGGTGAACGAGGTCACGATGTTGTCCACGATGCGCGTGCCGCCCTGCGCGAGGCGGAAGTAGCCCCGCTGCTCGGCCTGTTGCAGCAGGGTCACGGCCTTGCCGAACATCTCGTCGGATAGCGGCCCGGCGGTCTGGAGCAGATCCATGACGCTTTCGAGCTGATCCAGCATCTTTTCGATGTTGTGGCCGTTGCGCAGCATCCGCTTTGCCAGGCGGAGCAGGTCGGCCAGATCCACGTACTCCTGCACCTCCTCGAGCTGCTCCACGGAGAGGCGAAACAGGTCGTTGGCGATGGGCGTGAGGTCGCGCATCAGCTCGGCGCGCTCCTGGCTGGCGCGCTCGGCGCGCCGCGCCTGCTCAGCGAGCAGCAGGGTCTGCTGCGATAGCTGTTGCATCTGGTCGGTCAGCAGGTCGAGCTTGCGATGAAGCTCGGCGGTCGGGTCCGTGACGGCAGCCCCGGTTGGCAGATCCATGCGCACCTCCTACTGCCGCCACTTGCCCGACATGCTCATGCGCGCCGGCAGGGGCAGCGGCTGGCCCTTGAGCAGAATGTTCCAGTACATCCACCGGAACATCATCTTGCCCCAGTGGTTGATCTCGGACTCTTGCAGCAGCGTGAAGGGGCCGACGCCGGGCAGGGGATAGCGGCCGGGCAGCGGCTCGACCTCGTAGTTGAAGTCGATCAGCAGGCCCTTGCCGAAGCCGGACTCGATGAAGCAGTTGGCGTGCCCGTCGAACGTGGGCAACATCTCCAGCCCGTCGATATAGCGCTCGAAGTTTTCGGCGAAGCAGTCCACGGCGAAGTGGGCGACGCTGCCGGCCTTGGAGGTCGGCACGCCCGCGGCGTCGCCGAGCGCAAAGATGTTCGCGTATTTGGGCGAGAGGAAGGTGTGCTTGTTCACCGGGACATAGTTGAGCTCGTCGCCCAGGCCCGACCGCGCGATGAGCTCGTCGCCCATGTTCAGCGGCACCGTCACCAGCAGGTCGTACCCCACCTCGCGCTCGTCGTAGGAGACGAGCTTCTTGGCGTCGGGATCGACCTCCATGACCAGGAACTCCGGCTCGACCTGGATCCCCTTCTGGACCAGGATATCGCCCAGGTGCTTGGAGGCGATGGGCTTGGTGAACGCGCCGGACAGCGGGGTCGCATAGATCAGCTCGACCCGGTCGCGGATGCCCTGTTCGTGGAAGAACCAGTCGGCCAGCATCAGGAACTCCAGCGGCGCGACGGGACACTTGATCGGGTTTTCCACGACGTTGACGACCAGGCGGCCGCCCTGCCACGTGCGCAGGTGGCGGGCCAGCGCGAGCGCGCCCTCGATGGTGTAGAAGTCGTAGATGGACCGGTTCCACTCATGCTCCTGGAGGCCGGGCGTCTGCTCAGGGTGCGTGCGCGCGCCGGTGGCGATGACCAGGAAGTCATAGTTGAGATAGCGGCCCTCCTTCACCAGCCGGACGCGGTTGTGCTCCGGCTCGATGACCTCGACCGGCGACATAATCAGCTCGACGCCGGGCGGGATGAAGTCGCGCTTGGGCTTGACCACGTCGTTCTTGCTGTACATGCCGAACGGTATGAACAGGAAGCCGGGCTGGTAATAGTGCGTCTCGTACTGGTCGACGATCGTGATCTTCCACTCGTCGGCGTCGAGCAGGGGGCGCAGCTTGTTGACGACCATCGTGCCGGCGGTGCCGGCGCCCAGGACCAGGAGTTGCTTCATATGCTTACCTCATACAGGCGGCTCGTCAGCACGCCGTCGTGGATAGTTATCAGGCGGTAATGGGGCGGCTGCAACAGCGTGGCGGG
>WBZO01006154.1_pt1 | contig 11776 bp, 14 predicted proteins | sample 5204261 | NCBI WGS metagenome assembly WBZO01 (sample SAMN12412400, study PRJNA552823) | activated sludge metagenome | isolation source: activated sludge from anammox sidestream of wastewater treatment plant... | place: USA: North Carolina | collected 2017-09 | reverse complement strand
CCGCGAATTTCGCAATAGCTTGTCTTTGGGAAAAAGTTGTTCAGGATAATTGCGTGATCCGGGCGCATGTCGGCAAGCGAATCACGCTCGTTCCAGCCCTTTACCGGAGCCGGATAGGACATTGCACGGCTGATGCGCGTCCTCGGTGCTGCCTTGCGTGCTAATGCTTGCCTCATGGAGTGATCCACGATCCAGCGGGGATGAACACTCGTGGAGTCTTGCCTTCTCCTTCGCCACCCATGTTGAGCGTGCGCTTGCCGCCATCCCGTCCTAGCGCATCCTTAACCATGCTTTCATAGGTACGGAAGTCCTCTGCGTAGTCGAATCCTTTTTCCTTCTTCCAGCGCCAGCGGAGTCCGAGCGTAAGGATTTCCTCTGGAAGCAGCGGCAAGTCACCATCTGCGGCAAAGTATTGCCGATACGTTGCGCCGGTAGAATCCGTCATCCAGTTCCAGCTAACGTACTCGAATGCCCACGTATGTCCGGCAGTCGGGACAGGATTTGCCAGCAAATGCCCACCACGGATGCGCCATTGGTATCGCGGGCCAGTTACTGTCATAGACTTGATGGCTTGCCAGTCCTGATCGTTCAACGGGCCATAGACCGGCTCCTGAAGCGTTCTATCCCAAAACGTGTTGTTCTTGATGTATCGGTATCCATTAGTGGCGATGCTGTCGATGTCGCCCTGATCCTCTGCTGCGGTGGTAGTGTGGGTAGCCTGAAACGTCAATTCGTTCCAGTCGCCACGACCTGACAAATCGTTCCCTTCTTCCTCCAGCAGCGCCATGATCTGCCTGATCTGCGGGTCGGACGTACCATAAACGGTTGCCGGAACCGTCAGGTTTGTGCGGCGGCAGAAGCGTTGGACGATTGTCAGTAAACTCATGTCAAATCACCGCTTCCTGAGACTTAGGCGGGCGACCGCGCCGCTTCGGTTCTTCGATAACCGGCTCCGGCTCATCCTCAAGCAACTCAGCCGCGCTAATGTCAGGCTCACGACCAACCTGCACCATTTCAGGCTGGCGCGGAATCATGCTTTTCAGCGCCTCTACCTGCGCCTTGAGTGATTCCACGGTAGCGGAGAGATTCCGGTTCTCCTGCTCCATCGCGGCAAGCTGCACGGTCACAGCGCCATGATCCTTCATGGACGCCAGCCAGTTCTTTGCCTTGTCGCGCAGTTCCACGGCACCCATACCAATGCGGCGCAAGCCTTCGTCATTGATGATGGCCAAGTCCTCGACAGTCAGGCAATTCATGGCAATCAGCGTGGCTTGCTGCGCTGGAGACAGTACGCCCCATCCTTTGATTGGGGTGCCACTCAGCGGCATTTCCTGCCCGTTCTTCCAGCTTTTGTATGATGCCTTCCATTGATCTGCCCACTTCTCCGGGATGCGCCCATCGCGCACGTTGCGCTCCATGTTGATAAGCCATTGCTCCACCTTGTACTCAACGCAGTCTTTCGAGTACGGCGGCGTCACAAGAGCAAAATCAACGTCCTTGGCGACATATCGGCCTTCACGGATGGATGCGGCCTTGTCCTCCATCGGGCGGCGCTCGAAACGGACATAGGCAGGACGTTCTTCACGGCTAATCAATTCTCCGACTGACATTTGACCTCCTTATGCGCGAAGCGCGGTAAGTACAGCAGCAGCTTGGGTTGCGGCATTATCAGATGCCGTTGTGCGAATCAACTTCGCCTTACCAGGCGCATCCACATTGCCCTCTACATACCATTCCTGAAACGTTCCGACAACACCAAACTCCTGCGTTACCTTTGCATTGGTTTCTTTCGTTCCGAGAGCCGTTTGAAGGGCTGCGCCTGTGATTGCCATGATAATCTCCTTTCGGTTTTGCAAACCACACCAATATGATGCGGTTTGAAAAACCCCCGCCGAAGCGGGGATTCTTGTTACAGGATTTGCCCTTGTGCAAACGGGTTCATCACAACACCAGAGCCATATCCGGTATAAGTACCGGTAAGGGTAATGGTGCCGGTTGCGGTGCTGTTTTTGTCTCCCGTAGTGCCAATCGCGCTACCCGTATAGATAGTGCGACCATCAGGATCAAGGGCAGCGACTACCGTAGAAACCGGGATACCTGTGCCAGACAAGGCGGCTCCAAGGAAGAAGCCATCATAACCAGCAGGGCAAACAACAGATGCAGTACCGATAGTGGTAAAAGCAGTAGCAGTTACGGTGGCGGTTGCAGCGTGAGTATTCCGCACACCACACAGTTGTTTTCCGCTAGCCAGAGTTCCGACAATACCAGCAGCGGCCACAGCCACAGCCGTATCAGCAGCCACGGTAGCATTCGTTTTATAGACGACGCGACCAGACGTTTGAATCCAGCCATAAGTGCCAGAAGCCATCGGAGCCATCGCAACACCGAACGGGAAACCTTGTCCGGCAGTCGACGGCAATAGAGCGCCGTTGAAAGAACCGTTCCACATAACGAGACTGCCTTTGACAATCGCATCAGCAGACTTGATGTACATGAACTCACCAAGCCCCCAATACGGATCAACGGCAGTCACTTTCAGGCCAAGTACGTGGCGCTGAGTCGTATCCGGCGCAAACCAATCGTTAAACGGTTGGGTGCCGGCAGCAGTTCCAATTGCAGCAAACATAATTATCTCCTTTCTGTCCGATTACTCGACGATTACACCCTGCATTTTCCTGTTTGACAACGTCAAATTCCCCATCCATAGTATGGGGATCACCGAGCCATCTTGGTTGATCGGGCGCTGATCTTCCAGCACTTCCATATCGGCGTCGCGGTGAACCACAAGCTCGATATAGTTAGTGTTGAGGAAGTAAGCGTGTGAAGACGGAATGCCACTATTGCCGTCGAAATAGACATCAGCGTTCTTGTACTTCAGCGAGACAAGCCCGCCGTTGGCGTTGCTGGCATCCATATAACGCTTGATGGAAGTCTGCGAAGCCTCGAAGTACTTGTAGTACGTGTTGTCCATCACGATCAGGTCGGGCTGGTCATCCGGGCCACGATCAAGGTTCAGCCACAACGGAAGCATCATGCTGTTCTCGATGGTCGTCGCGCTCGAAGTTACCGAGTTGGCCGAACAGTCAAAGATCGTGTTTTTCCAGAACGAGAACGAGGACGAGTTGATGCCACCCACGGTGCCGGTGCCAGCGTCGGCCACAAGGGCTTGCAGACCGTTGATCTGGTTGGTCGCGGTGCCGTCGCTGTACAGATCGGACGAGAACGAGTTGTTGAAGGTACGGATCGCGTTCTTCATCTTGGCCTTCGCCAGAGAGAAGATACGGGATTCGCCGCTGTTGATGCGCTGCTCACGACCGGAAGCAACCACGTTGACCGCAATCTGCCGCCATTGGTACTCTGCGGCGCTGATAACGTCGGATTGCTGGATATTCAGCAAGTCCCAGTCACTATCGAAAATGTTATCGTGCGGCTCTTTATCCGCACTTCTATGGGTCACCCCATAGTCCAGACTATATCTTCCCTTGCGGGCCGGGGGCTCGTGTCGCTTTACCGCCATGCCGCTTTCGCGGGTTAGGCTCCATGCGTTAGTCGTTACACCTTCCGCTGCTTTCGCAAGCGGCTTGGCTCGGTATTGACTTAATGTTTGGGACAGTGTATCGTTGATAACATTAAGTGTTCCACCGAATTCACCCGGTTTTTCAATGGAGGCAACATGAGGAAGCGCAAAGACAGCGGCGTTGGTGCTAGGCCGTACCGCAAGAATGGTGCAATGTTCAACTGCATCATTTGCGGTGCTGAATTCTACCGGAAGGCTAGTTTTATAGCTCGCGGCATAACCAAGACTTGCGGTAAATCCGAGTGCAAGAGCAAGGCTTTTAGCGGCGAAAACAATCCGGCTTGGGGACGAATCCCTACGCAAGAGAACAGAGACGCTGTTACCAATAGCAACTTGGCTAGACCGAAACGACCCGGCCCGCCCGCTGGATGGAAGCCCAGTCTTGAGCATAGGGCGGCTATTTCTGCCGCACTCAAAACCCGCTGGCTTCTTCACCGTGACAAGATGATCGCCGCACTCACGAAGCCGAAGCTTAGTGATAGCCCAAGACATAGGCGAGAATTCACTCCCTGGCAAAAGGCGAACTGGAAAGCAGCCTGTTGCGCTTGGTGTGAAACTACCGATGGTCTTGAGTTGGATCACATCATTCCTATCGTTGCTGGTGGCATTAACATCAAAGAAAACTCTCAAACCCTATGTCGTAAGTGCAATCTATGGAAAATGGCTTACGTTGATCGCCCTTACTACATTTCTATGTTGGCATCCAAAGCGGCTAGTTAGGCGCAAAACGCCAAGGTCAACCGTTGGTAAGTGCTGTTGGTCGTGTAGTCAAGCGGGCAAACGATAGTAAGTCCGCCATCTTCAGTACGGTAGTTGCCGCGCTTGTAGATGTGCTTGAGCAGTGCGTTGCGGTTGGAAAGGTTGTCTTTGACATCCTTCCGAACCTTACGGAAGGTCGAAGTGACCAGTTCCGTAAAAGTGCTGTTAGGCGAGGCCATAATTGGCTCCTTTCAGAGTTAATGAGTACGTGCTTTGATTTCGCGCATTGCTTCTTTCATTGCGCTATCCAAGTCCCTCATCGTTCCTTTCGGCTGCTCTGTAGGAGTCCTACGGGTGTCACGATTGCGGATATTCGTTGATGCTGCCTTCTTTGCTGCTTCTGCCTGCTCTCTCGCCTTTTTGTCGGCTTCCGCTTTGGCTTCTGTCTGAAGCCTTGCGGTTTCCTTGGCGCGAGTGCCGGGATTTGCCCATACCGCCCGATCATAAGCATCCTTCAACGGCAAACCAGTCTTGAGCATCACAATGATGTCATCGGCCACTTCGTCGAAGTATGGATGCGCCGGATCGGACGCAAAGGTATTCACTTCCTGACTGATGCGGGTACGTTCTGCATTGAGTTGTTGTTCACTGCCGGAGTGGATAACCTGCTTCAGTTGGTATAACTCGTCTTGCAAAGCAATCAAGCGCGGATCAACTTGCTCTTGTGTGCCGTCCTGCGTCACTTGTTGCCCTAAATCGACACCGTATTGCTTTGCGAGATAGCCCATGTATTGAGCTTTTTGGGAGGGGGAAGATACCGATAGCTTGTAATGCGCGTTCAGGAGTGTTTGAACCGCTCTCGGAGCATCAATGCCCTGCGCTTGGATAAGCGCCATATAAGGCGTAACGGCATCCCGCATTGCCTTCCCATATACCGCATCACCTTTGTACTGTTCGAGTCCGTCAAGCATTTGCTTCTCGCGGACTTCCCAATAGTCCTGCACTTCCTTGGGAGTTTTGCTCCAATGTTCGTGCATTTCCTTGGGCCATGTCTTTGGGACTGGCTTTCCTTCAATCGCGGCCTTGGCCGCATCGTCTGCGGTAGCACCATCTTTTGGCGGTTCATCTGCCTGCTCAGTATCAGCAGGTTCCGTGATTGCATCTGCACTCTCAGTTTCAGCATCGTCGGATGCCTCTCTTTCCGTGGAAGGAAACAGGTCGCCAGCCAAGTCTGTAGAGGCTTGATCTATGTCAAATCCTCCTTGATCGCTGGTATCTTGGCCGCTGTCGGCAACCGCTGCTTCGTCTGACATGCTTCCTCCTAAAGTTAGTTAGTGCTTACTTAGACTAAGCCCTTGTTACGGCAATGTCAAGATGCTCCACTTCTGCGGCCAATTTCTCTCTTTTTGGCGCTGGCATTTCGTAAATCGTCTTTTCAACGTGTTCGTCCACTTTCTTCTCAAGCTCTGCATCTTCTCTGGCGATACGCTTGGTTTGCTCATCCTTTAGGCTCGGCTCATAATCAACGCAATTTGATGCCTTCATGTCCTCGCGGCGCTGAGTCTTGGACGTTATCCAGCGCCCTGTCGTTGGCGACTGGTAGGATGGGAAATTCGTAGCGTCAATGCTGAACATGACGGGCGAGATTATCCGCTTTGCTGCACCGCCGCATTCGCATGTCTGCGGATGGTCTAGTTCGGCCAGCTTCAGGTAGCGGTCGAACTTATGGCCTTTCTCGCACAGGTGTTCATATACAGGCATGGTTCTTTCCTTACGCCGCCATCAACATCAGCAGCATTTCCTCGTCTTCCAGAGACTCCATCTGCTCCTGCCAGAGTGCCAGTAGGGCAGATACCCTTGCCGCGTCCCGTTCCAATGCGGCCCAATCAATGATGCTGGCTGGCGGTATCGTTGCCGGTTTGACGCCAACTACGATATGCGGCCTGACGATCTTCGCAGCTTGCTTCTTGACTTGCTGCGGCGCAGTTGCGGTGATGCCTTCGTACATCTCGCGCATCGTGCGTTCAACAACGTCATCAATGCGAACGTGTGGTTTCTGCTTGTGTATCCTTATCGGGTATCCTGCTCCGGCAAGGATTTCTTCAGCCGCAGACTGTATAACGCCCCACGAGTTGCCCCACGCAGACGCCCACGATTTGCCCCATGCGGAAGCCACTAGACTGGCCCCCATGGATCGGCTTCGGTTCCCGCGCCGTCCACAACAAGGTCATTCACTTCCTTGATATTTGCCGCAATCGGATCAGCCCATGCCCCTGCTAAGATGTCCGCAACGGTAATGTCGTTCAGCGCCGCAATCGCCGCACCATTGGCCGCGATCCCGGCATTGTCCGGTGCGGTGTAGCTGGCCGTCGGCAACACGTCATCCACGGATCGCGCCTCGACCAGCAGCACCATATCCGCCGGGTCGGCCGCCGCGCCGGAGATGTGCAGCGCCAGATCGCCCAGTGTGTCGGTGTGGCTCGCCGTCAGCGCGAGGCTGTACCAGCCATTCCCGCGCTCGGTCACGGTCGGGGAGATCGAAGCGAAGGCCCCGCCGTCCTTGCTGGCGGTAATCGTCAGCGTCAGCCCTGCCTTGCCCGTCACATGGTCTGTCGAATCGACCATCAGCACCATGACGTTCTTGGCCGTCGATTGCTTGGCCTTACGCATTTACGACTCGCCCACGGCTGTAGGTATTGCCGCCGCCGCTCACTACCAGCGAGCCCTCATAATCGGTGCCGTTCGGGCCGTAGAATTCCCCATCGCGCACGTCGGCCTCGGCCGGATAGACCGGGCCATCCACCGTGAAGGTGATGGCGTGACGCATGCGGCCCAAGCTGCCGGCGTTCTTGTAGGTGATGGCAATCCCCTCGCCCTCGCGCAACACGATGTCCAGTTCATTCGGGTAGGGCTTCGCCTGCCGGAAGAAGGGGAAGTCGCTCGTCAGGTTCGCCAGCCCCGGCCCGGTGCCGAAGCCGACCGGGACTTGCCATTGTTCGTGCGGAACCGAGATTAGCGCGCCATGCTTGGCACCGCGCATCAGGATTTTTGCGTTTCGCTTCGCTACGATTGTTCCGATGCTGGCGGTTGAATCCAACGGGACTGGCGTCAGCGTGTCGCCGTCGCCGATGCCGTCGATGGGCTCCAGCGCAATCTGCGGGATGACACCCGTGCCAATCTCTTGGTAAGCCAGAGATACGACCTCCAGCACCACGCCTGATCCGCTGCCGTTGAGCAGGGAAAACAGCGGCAGGACGGCGGGCGTCACCGGGAAGGTGTAGGTGTGACAGGCCCCGGTCGCCGCCACCCGCACGGTGAGCGTGACCATGAAGCGATAGACCAGCCCGGTCAAGTTGTTCAGGCTCACGGCAATGCCCTCGCCTTCGCGCAGGGTCATGCGCTGGCGCTCGGCGGTCGTGGCGTCCTGCCGGTGCAGTCTCTGCGCCCAGGGGGTTGCCGCGAAGCCGTAGCCCATGGCTTTGGTATCGTTGGCCAATGGGATGGCGCGAGCGCCATCCCATTGCGAGCCGCTGGTCGTCACCGTCGCCGGGCGACGCGCCAGCACCACCTGAGACGGCAGCGCGGCGTTGTTGCTGTCCAGCTTCACAGCCGCGATGGCGTCATCCGTGCCGGTGTGCGCGGTGATGCGGTACAGGTCGTAATTGCCCGGCGTCGTAGTCGTCTGCGCCATCAACGGCATGACCTCGGCACGCCGCACGCGCACGGTCTTGCCGCTGCCGGTCGGGTTGAACAAGGCCAGCGGGGCGACGTGTTCGAGGTACGGATGGCCGGTGACTGCCGTGTTTGGCAGTTCCTGAGAAAACAGACGCCGGTCGTCGGCGTCCTGTACGGTGAAGGTATCCACCGTTTATTCCTTGGTGAAGTCCTGATAGCTGTGCAGCAGTCCGGCCGCGCCGGAGACGTTGTAGACCATGTTCATCTGGTTCTGCCGCAACGTGATCGGCTGCACGTCGCTGTGCGGAATCCAGTCGTAGATGACGTTGAGCGGGATCAGGCATTCCAGTTCGTCGCTGGTGGCGGCAGATACCGCCGCCTCGTCGCTCGACCATATCCATGCGTTCAGGGTGTTGGCCGTCCCACCGATGGTGCCGGCGTGACCGTAAGTGGCCGTCGTCGGGGCTGTATTGGTCGAGTCCATCGAAACGGGGGTGACGGCTGTCGGGGCGGTGAGAGAGCCTGAACCGGTGTAGAGTCGATGTTCCATGGCACACACGACGCCGGTCACGGCGGCGGTCTGCGCGTTCGACAGGCCGACGCGGCGAATCTTGAGGATTTCCGTCGCGTGCCCGTTGAGGATGGCGTGCATGTTCTTTGTCGCGGCGAAGGCCACGCCAGCGCAATAGGTGCGGAATGTCTGTGCCATCTGTCAGGCTCCTACGATGATTTTTCCGGTGCCGGGCGTGGAAGCAAACACGGTCGCCTCGCGCTCCAGCGGTTTGGGGATAGGGCGGCGCACGATCTGGTTCGACTCCAGCGCCTTGATGCTGCGGCCGACTTCCTCGCGCCGGTCGCCCGGTGCCATGCCAGAGTGCCGTTGGCGCTGGATCATCAGCGTGTGCTGGCGGATGCGCTCGACCTGGGCGGCGTCGAGGACGACGGGCGAGTCGATCAGCCAGCGGCCGAGGTGCGGTTCGTAGTGGGTGCGGATGGAGGTCATACCTGCGTCTCTATCCTGATCTGCTTCCCGTTCGATAGCGTTCCCACCTTCGGCGCAGCCAGCGTCGCAAGCAACTTAGCCTGCGTCTCAAGTACAGCCGCCATCATCTGATCGCTGCCTTCCTTCTCCGCGCCTTCGCGTTCGGATTCCTGCGATGCGGTTGCGGCTTGAGCCTGTGCGCCAATCTTGGCGATCTCTATCTGCACAGCACCAGCCATCGCCGCCTTCTTCAACTCCGTATCGCGCTGCGTGTTCGCTTTCATTTGCTCGATGCGCTGCTGCGTCATCAGCTTTTCTTTTTCCGCAGCAAGGTCGGCAATCAACTGTTGCTTCTCTGCCTCTTTCTCTGCTTTCAGCTTCGCCATTTCAAGCTGCATTTCAGCCTTGGACTCCATGACCTTCTGCTGCATTTCAGCTTGCATGGATTGCTGCTCCATCTGCGCCTTCTGCTGCATCTCGGCCATCTGCATCTTGGCGTCCTGCTGCGCCTGAGCCATCTCTGCCTTCAGCTTGTCCGCTTCCGGGTTGCCCTTGCCTTGCGGAGCCTGCATGTTCTTGAACTGTTCCTCGACTTCCGTACCGAATCGGAAGCGGCGGATGACAGCAAGCATCAGTTCCTTGGCACCTTCGAACGGCATGGTGCCTGACTCGACCATCGGATTCAGACCGGCAAGCAACTGGCCCATTGCGTTCATGAAGTCGCCTATCTGCTTCTGGTCTTCGGTTGCCTCAACATCAACCGTGCTGTTCGTCTCGATGTCGATACGATAGGCACGCTGGATGTCGTCACGCAACAGCGCGAGAACGTCATCCCATACAGGAGCGGCTAGAGCTTGCTGAATCTGCGGATCGGGCGGCTGCGGCGGCGGCGGTTGCATTCCTTGCTGCTGCGCCATCATGGCTTTCTGCTGCGCTTGTATTTGCTGCGCTTGGACGATCTGCTGTGCTTGAGCCTTCTGTTCTGCCGTGACGAACGGAAGTCCAGTAGCCTTGGCCCATGTCTCAACGCTAAACTTGCTGGCGGCGATCTCCAGCATGATGCGGAGCATGTCGCGTGAGTAGCGTTGCACTTCTTTCTGCAACCGCTTGAGTCGCATGGTTCCCCACGATTCCTTGATCTTCTGCGCTCCAAGCGTCTCACTCGCAACCGATTGGCCGCGAATGATGTCGGATACTCCGGTAATCTCGTAAATAACGCGCTTACATTGCTCACGTGCCGCAACCAGCTTCTCGGCAACTTGCATCAACTCCTGCAACGGCATGAACCAGATCGCTTTGTCCAACCCGCCTTCGCCAATCAGCGACGATGCCTTGTCGGTAGGAATGAGCGCGTTGTCGTCTTCCTTTAGGATGGATTCGATCTCATTGCCAAGTGATCCGTCATATGCCCCGCGCACCTTCAACGCGCTAACGACTTTCTGCAAGCGCCGCGTAAGGTTGTTCAGTTCCTTTGCCTGATTCTCATACAGCTTGTACATCGCCGTAGGAAGCAGATCGTTCGACTTCTCGATGAATTGAAGCGGACGCGGGCAGTTGTAGAACCCTGTGATGCCTAGTGGATCGTCCTCGACCTTGAGATAACCGTCGTGGTAAGCCGGTGAGATATAACGCACCACCTTGCCGCCTGACTTGTCCCAAATCTGGTAGACGAGTGCTGTTTTGCGTCCTCCCTGCTCGTTGTCGGCGTCGTCTCTACCGCCAGTTCCGGTTCCTTTTTCTTCCGGGTCATCGTCATCCTCTCCAAGCGTGTAGGTGATTTTCCCGGCAATTTCAGCGCCAAACAGGCGTTCTGCTTCTTCCTTGTCGATAAATTCCTCGTAGGCAATCCACGGCACTTTCGACCACTTCTTCGCGTAGCCGAAATATACCCTGTCCCATCCGCGAGTTTCGGTGCAGACCTGCTCCCAGTTGACTACAGGGACAGAACCTTCTTCTCCTGTATCCAGAATGTCCGCGTCGTATTTAATAGACGTGATACCACGTCCTGGCAGAAGTCCGTCAAGGGTTGCGTATCTGACTGATTGCTCAAAAGTCTCGTATCCTTCTACGTTGGTGTCGCACAGGTATTCCAGCATCCGCTGTCCGGCCTTGGACGATGCAGCGCCTACCGGATCGTCGTCCTTGAAGCGGCGCTGAACTACAGGTCGCGGGACTTGGGAGAACAGGGCGGGAAGCAGGGTCTCTACATTTGAAAAACATATATTGAAGGGCGTCTCATCCTGACGTTTTCCAGAATAAATCTCTATGATTTCCTGTCCATCTTTTCTATAATCCTTTTCTCTCCGCTTTGCCGAAGCTATTTCGCCTAACCAATAACGAACCTCGCTTGCCGGTTCGCCAGCCTTGCGTTCTTCTTTGCGCTTCGCCATGTCTATCAGCCGTTAATAATGCTGTCGGGAGTCAGCGGGCGATATATGATGAACTGTTTCCAAGTGCCGGTAGTTGATCCTACACCAACAACCGTAGTGATGATGCCTGCCGGAACGATGATGCCGACTGTACCGGCAATGCCGACGCCGTTTGCGTAGACTGCCGGGGCGGTTGCGAGGGTGCCGGGAACCGATACGACGATGGTTCCTGCCGCAGCATTGGCGAGGGAAGCCGATGCGCCAGTGATGGTTGTTGCAGCGCCGTCTGTGCCGTCAGCGGAGTATTGAAGTGTAGAGGCTGTAGCGCCGTTTGCGGTAGAACAAACACAACCGATGGAGATAATTTGGATTGGGCCACCTGAGACAGTCCAGATGGTAGTGCCGTTGACCAAGGTTGCCGCAGGTTTTACGATTGACTTGTCCTGTGCGGCCCACATGAATGGAAGCATTTTT
>WBZO01004639.1_pt1 | contig 11778 bp, 10 predicted proteins | sample 5204261 | NCBI WGS metagenome assembly WBZO01 (sample SAMN12412400, study PRJNA552823) | activated sludge metagenome | isolation source: activated sludge from anammox sidestream of wastewater treatment plant... | place: USA: North Carolina | collected 2017-09 | reverse complement strand
GTGCGCAGCCTGGGCTGTGGGCATCCGGCGGGAGCGGCACCGCCGCCGCCGGCGGGGCACCGTCGCCGCTGCCGCCGGCGGGGCACCGGCACCGCCGCCGCCGGCGGGGCACCGTCGCCGCTGCCGCCGGCGGGGCACCGGCACCGCCGCCGCCGGCGGGGCACCGTCGTCGCGGTAGGATGGCCGCGGTCCCAGGTTCGGGATCCTGAGCCGGGGCAGGGTCCGACTGCGCGGGCCGCGTCGCCGACGCAGGCAGGTCCGTGCAGCGAGACGGAGACCCATGGCACCTTCGTACGAAGCCATCCTCGAGGACATGGTGGCTGTGGCACGGGAGGCGGGTGCGCTGACCCTGCGCCACTTCGCACGGTTCCGCGACCTTGAGGTCGGGGTCAAGGGGCCGGCGGACTTCGTCTCCGACGCGGACCGGGAGTCGGAGCTGCTCATCCGGGAACGGTTGCTCGGGCGCTATCCCGGCTGGAGCCTGACGGGCGAGGAGTTCCCGCCCGTGGAGGGGCCCGACCACGGGCACCGGTGGCTGGTCGACCCCATCGACGGGACCACCAACTTCGTCAACGGGATGCACTACACCATCTCGATCGCGCTCCGCCGCGGCAGCGAGACGGTGGCGGGTGCGCTGTACAACCCCGTCGCAGACGAGATGTTCACCGCAATCCGCGGGCAGGGAGCGTTCCTGAACGGCGAGCGCCTGCGCGTCAGCCAGCAGACGGACGTGGGGATGATGGCGATCGGCACCGGGCTGCCCATCCACACGCTCCACAGCTTCGAGGGCTTCTACGAGCGGCTCGGTCGCATCCGCGACCCGGTCGGCGCGGTCCGCATCGTGGGCAGTTCGGCCAACTCCTGCGCCCATGTCGCCTGCGGGCGGCTGACCGGCTACTTCGAGGAGTCCGGGCTGGTCGACTGGGCGGTCGGGGTGCTCCTGGTCGAGGAGGCCGGCGGCGTGGTGACGGACTGGTGGGGGCGTGGGCCGGAGGTCTACGAGCGGACCGGGACGGTCATCGTCGCCAACCCAGCGACGCATGCCTACCTGCTGGAGATGCTCCGGGACGCTCCGCGCAAGGACCCCTAGCGTCCAGCCCGGCTGACGGCTGGCAACGTCGGCGGTGGGCCTCGGGGAGCGTGGTCCGGCATCGCGGGCCCGGACGCACCGACCGGGCCGATCCCGGAGACGCGACGCCGTGCGACCTGCGCGCGCCACGGTGTCCCGGACCTCCGTGCCACTGGCCTGTCAAGACGATCGCGACGGGCCTGGGGCGCCGCTCCCGTCAGCGAGCGTCGCGACGAGATCGGACGCGGACCAGTCGGCGAACGGCGTGCCCGATGGTCCCCGCACGGGGCTGCCGGGCCAGGGATGCTCGGCGCCCGCTAGGGTCAGCGCACGGATGTCGATGCCGTCCGGGCACCTGAAGGTGCTCGTGGTGACCACGCCATCGACCGCGGGACGTGGTGTGGGATCGCAGCCGGCAGCGACCGCCACCCTCGAGACCGAGTCGGCGAAGGGAGCGAACGGCACGCCTGCCACCCCGGCGCCGTGGCCACCCTGGATCGGATGGGCCTGGTCGGCGTCGCCGTGCACTGCGACGAGATGTCGGACGTGCGGCGCACACTGGGCGCCCTCGTCCGTCTCCAGCGATCCGGCCACCGGGACCGCCGCGTCCAGGGCCCGCTCGCCCTCGCATACGTATCGGAAAGTCATCATCGCCCCGTTCGAGTGACCGGTCAGGACGACGCGGCTCGGGTCCGCACCGAGGTCGTCGACCAGTCGGTCGACGAGGGAGTCGAGGTAGGCCACGTCGTCATCGCCGCGGGCCGTCGAGCCGCCGCAGCATCGTCCGGCGTCCCAGGTGGCATGCGAGTCGTTGCGGCCCCATCGCAGCGCGGGTCCGCCCTGACCGAAGGCGAGCAGGAAGTCATGCTGGTCGGCCCGGGCCTCCAGATCGGAGGCACGTGCGAACTGCTCCGCGGAGCCCAGCCCGCCGTGGAGCGCGATGACCACGCGCGACGGTCCCGTCCGGCCGGTCGCGAGCGACGGTGGCACGTACAACAGCGCGCGCCGGACGGACCCGTCGGGCATCGGCACCTCCAGCCAGGAGCGCCCCTCGACCAGGTCGGGAGGGCCTTCGGCCGCGGCGGTCACGACGGGGGTCGTGGCGACGAGCGACAGCATCACGAGACCGAGACATGCGTTCGCGCGTGGTCCCATGCATGGACCTCCAGGGCTGCGGACGATGAGGATGGGGAGCCTGCGCTTCGTGCGTGAGTCAGGGGTGAGGCTCGCATGAGGAACCCCTCATCGGGCCGAGGCCGGTCGCATGGGTGGCGATGATGCGGCCGCCGCGCACGGATGACCGGCCAGCCAGGCGTGTCGAGCGTCGGACCCGTTCGACGGCTGCACGGACGCCCGGACGTCGAGCAGGCGCCCGACGTCCCCAGGATGCATGGGCCCCTGGGGTCAGCGGCGGCGTGGCTCGGCAGACGGCGTCCAAGGCCACGCTGGTCAGGCCTAGCCGGCCAGGGCGGCGCCGAGGCCCTCCGCGTCGTCCGTGGTGATCTGGTCGACCTCGAGGTCGAGAAGGCGCCGCGCCGCCGCGACCCCGGCCGGGTCCGCACGGGCGATCGTGTAGGCATCGACCCGGCATCCGGAGGCGTGGAACGCGGCCACGAGGTCGAAGCCGTCGTCCTGCGCCGATAGCACGAGCCGGTGGTCGAGGTACATGAGCTCGGCCAAGGGCGAAGCCGCCACCGCGTCAGCGACGAAGCGTGGATAGTCGTGGTCGGCCATCAGCCGCTCGATCGCGCCCGGGTCGCATGGGTCGTGGCCGATGCGCAGGCCTGGCACGCCGGACGCCAGGAGGCGCACCGCGTCTGCGTCGCCCGACGACAGGACGACGTGCGGAGCGACCGGGCCGACCGCGTCGGCGAAGGCGGCGATGGCGCGGGGGGTCAATGCAGCGACGTCCTCCTTGTAGTCGAGCTGCAACAGCGCCTCGGGGTGCACGCTCGCACCGGCGACGAGCGCGGCGAGGCCCTCGAGCAGCATCATCCGGTCGGCGGTCGGCTCGCCTGCGTCGTCCAACAGGCACAGCTGCCGTAGCGTCTCCGCCGAGGTCGCACGCACACGCCCGCGGCCGGTCGTCTCACGATCGAGGGTCAGGTCGTGCAGCACCGCGAAGCCCTCGTCGCCGTGCACGACCAGGTCCACCTCGACGCTCGCGCCGGCCACCATGCCCTCGAGGATGCGCCGGCCCGTGAACACCGGGTCCGCGGCGCGCCGCCGCGCCCGGTGCCATTTCAGGAAGGTGCGGTGCCCGTCGCGGGTCACCCAGATTGCGTCCCACATGCGTGGTCAGCCGCTGCGGTGGATTGCGGCGTTGTCGCGGTAGAGCGCGAAGGCGCGGGGTTGCAGGTCGACGCGCTGGCTCGGCCTCCAGACCCGGGCATCGCCGACCATGGCCTTGAGACGCTCCCCGCCGGCGAGCTCCAGGTCGACGACGGCATGCGCCCCGTAGTCGGTGACCCGGTGCACCGATGCCGAACCGGGGCCGGCGGCCGGTGCGATCTCCAGGGCCTCCGGCCGCACCGCCAGCGTGACTGGGCCATCGACGACGGGCACTGGCAGGGTGAATGCCGGGTGACGGAAGACGCCCCGCTCGACCGCGCCATCCACCAGGTTCATGGTGCCGATGAAGCCGGCCACGAACGGCGTGGCCGGCTCCCGGTAGATGACGTCGGGCGGGGCGATCTGCTCGGTGCGGCCGTCGTGCATGACGACGATGCGGTCGGCGAGCGCCAGGGCCTCGTCCTGGCCGTGGGTCACGAACAGCGCGGTGATCCGGAGCCGCTGCTGCAGGTCGCGCACCTCCTCGCGCAGACGCTCGCGGAGATGCTGGTCGAGGCTGGCGAACGGCTCGTCGAGGAGCAGGATCTTGGGCTCCAGCACCAGCGACCGGGCGAGGGCGACGCGCTGCTGCTGGCCGCCGGACATCTGGTGGGTCTGTCGCTCGCCGTAGCCCGTGAGCCCGACCTGCTCGAGGGCGGCCTCGACCCGGGTGCGGATCTCCGCCTTGGGCAGGTGACGGAGCTTCAGCCCGAACGCGACGTTCTTGAACACGTTCATGTGGGTCCACAGAGCGTGGCTCTGGAAGACCATGCCGGTCGGGCGTCGCTCCGGCGACAGCCGGGTCACGTCCTCGCCGTCGATGGTGATGGTGCCGCTGCTCGGGGTCTCGAAGCCGCCCACGATGCGCAGGAGGGTGGACTTGCCCGACCCCGACGGGCCGAGCAGGCACACGAGCTCCCCGTCGCCCACGGTCAGGTCGAAGCTCTCGACCGCGCGGACCGCGCCGAAGGACTTGCTGACGCCGCGGATGTCGAGGACCGCCATCGCCGCCCCTAGGCCCCGAAGCCGCGCGCGAAGCTGCCCGAGCTGATGACCCGGCGGGCGAAGAGCAGCGCGAAGAAGGAGGGGATCCAGAGCAGGACCGATAGGACGGCACCGTACTGGATCACCGGCTGGTTGTTGATGAACGAGATCATCAGGACCGGCATGGTGCGGATCTGCGGTGCGCCGATGAGCCAGGCGCCCTCGGTCTCATAGAACGTGCCCACGAACGAGAGCAGCACCGCGGCCGCGATGGTCGGTCCGGCCTGGGGCAGGGTGATGGACCAGAACACGCGCAGCGGCGAGGCGCCGACGTCACGCGCCGCCTCCTCCATCCGGCGGTCGACGGCCTGGAAGGCCGCCACCGGGATCCAGATCATGAACAGGAGCGTGCCGACGAGCTGGATCAGCACCACGCCCCAGAACGTGCCGATCAAGCCGAGGCTCAGGAAGATGCCGGCGATCGCGACGAGGAGGCCGAACTTGGGGAAGGCGTGAGCGGCCAGGAAGGAGAAGAACAGCACGTTGCGGAACGGGAAGTCGAGCCGGGCGAAGGCGTAGGCGGCCGGCAGGCAGATGAGCGCGGAGAGCAGCGTCACCATGGTCGCGAGGCTGAGGCTCATCGTGATCGAGGTCCACACGTCCGCCCTGGCGAGCGTCATGTCCCAGTACTTCAGGCCGAACTGCTGCGGGATGAGCGACGGATACCGCCAGACGTCCGCGAACGCCCATGTGGCCACGACGAGCAGCGGCACCAGGATGACGGCGGTGAGCAACAGGGCGAGGAGGATGCCGAACCAGTCGACGCGCCCGCGGTCGTCGTCCATGCCTCATGCCCTCCGGTTGCGTGCGACCGAGCGCACGTAGAACAGCCCGAAGGCGATGCAGAAGGCGAACGTGATGACGGCCTGGGTGAGGGCCATCGTCGGGTTGTTCAGGTCGCGGAACGTCCGCTGCATGAACGGCCCCATCATCTCCGGCGCCGCGGGCCCGAGCACGTAGGGCAGCGTGAACGCGGAGAAGATGCCGAGCACCGTGAAGCTGATGGCGACGAGCAGCGAGCCCCGGATCCGGGGCAGGATGATGTGCCAGAGCACGGCGACCCGGCCGGCGCCCACGTCGCGGGCCGCCTCCACGGAGGCGTTGGACACGGCGCCGAGGCCGGAGAGCAGGATCAGCACCGTGATGGGGATGTTGTCCCACACGAGCCCGATCACCGGGCCCCAGGGCGTCAGGTAGGGCGAGCGGATCTTGGGCAGCCCGGCGGCGTTGAGCAGCAGGTCGAGGGTCCCGTTCGGGCCGAGCACGCGGATGATGGCGTAGGACAGGATGATCGAGGGCACGAACAGCGGGAAGAGCGCGAGGCTCTGGACATAGGCCGCGAGCCTCCCCGTGGCGAACCGCAGGTACAGCGCGATCGACAGGCAGATCGGCACCAGCAGCGCGGCGCAGACCGCGGTGGTCCAGATCGTGACCGCCAGGTTATCGAGGCTGTAGCTGTCCGAGAAGAAGGTAACGTAGGTCTCGAGCGAGAAGCGCTGGCCGCCCCCGTCGGAGGGCAGGAAGATCGTGCGGGTGATGGCCGACAGGATCGGCCAGATCACCAGCCACGTGACCAGGAACACGGGCGGCGCGACGAGCAGGAGGCCGATCAGCCTCCTGCTCGATGGCGTCCCGGCGGTGTCGCCCGCCGGGGCGAGCGTCACTGCGTGCGGTCCACGTTCGGCGCGACGTTGCGGTACCAGCCGTCGTTGATGGCGACCTCCCAGTCACCACCGGGGAAGCTCGGGATCGTGGTCGGGATCACGTCCGCGTACTTCTCGCGCAGCTCCTGCGAGACGTAGTCCCACGAGACGCCCGGGAAGCCCCCGAGCTCGGAGAGGACCGCGTTCTGGATCTCCTCGGTGAGCAGGAAGTCGGCGAGCTTGAGCGCGGAGTCCCTGTTCGCCCCGTTCTCGAGCACCACGCTGCGAGAGAACCCGCCCGGGAGCGCGAGGTCGGAGAGCTGGATCAGGCCGGTCGTCTCGGGCAGCACGCCGGTGTTGATCGCCTGGATGGCCTGGTCGGACCAGGCCGGGATCATCGTGACCGCCGACTGGCCGAGGAGCTGGATCGACTGGGTGTTGCCCGACGTGTAGGCGCCGCCCTCGAACAGGGACGGCGCGATGTCCTGGAGGATCGCCCAGGCAGGGGTCAGCGCCTGCTCGGCGAACTCGGGGGTGAAGTTGTCCACCGTGAACGCGGCGGGGTCCTTGCCGTTGGCCTCGTAGATGGCGCGACGGACGAAGTTGCCACCGGAGCCGCCCTTGTCGGGGCGGTTGTAGATGAACTGGCCGGGATTGGCCTTGATCCACGCGATGAGCTCGTCCCAGGTCTTGGGCGCGTCCGCCGGCGCGAGCTTGGTCGTGTCGTAGGCGAGCAGCACCTGGCTGCCGCGGTAGGGCAGCGAGTAGTCGTTGTCGATGGCGAGCGGGTTGACCTTGTCCCAGTTGGTGAGCCCGGCCTCCCGCATGTTGACGAAGAGGCCCGCGTCGATGCCGCCGTCCGGCAGCCGTGGGTCGTAGGACTCGAAGAAGTCGGCCTGCGGGTCGGCGTTGGTGCTGAGCGCCGCCAGCGCCCGGTCGCCGATGGCGATGAGACCGGCGTTGTCACCGGCATCGACGAGGTTCACCGTGATGCCCGGGTTGGCCGCCTGGAACTTGGGCACCACGGTGTTGGTCCAGAAGTCGAGGATGTTCTGGTCCGATCCCGTGTACCAATCGATGCGACCCTCCGCCGCGGAGCCGAGCGAGGGCAGCAGCATCGCGGCGGCAAGGGCGCCCGCCGAGATCATGAACGCACGACGCTTCATCGATCCTCCTCCTGCTGTGGGCGACCTAGTGATGGCCGGACCCGCTGGCGACCATAGCACGCGCGCGCGTGCGTCCGACGGGGGATTCGACGGGGGTTCCCGTGTCTCGATGCGCACCTCCGGCACGCCCTGCTCGACCCAGGTCACGCGGTCGCCGGCATGGGTGTGGTCCGGGATGCCGGCGCCCGGCGCGATGTCCACGCGTGCGAGGTCCAGGTCATGCCGGCCTCCCGAGGCCGGCGACCACGTCGAGCCGAGGGGTGTCCAGATGACGCCTGGCGGCAGGTCCGGTGCGTCGGTGCTCGACTGCGCCGAGATGGGTGCGGCCGCCGTTGCCGCGGTCATCAGCGGGATACTGGCGAAGAGCATGATCAGGGGGACGGGTTCCGCCAGTCGAGACTGTCCATGCCCTCGGACGCGCGCTCCTCCCGGATCGTGACGTCGCGGCCGCCGCGATGGCAGGCGGGCGGGCTGCTCCCGACGCGGTGGCTGCCGGATCCGGACCGGACGCCGCGACCCCGGAGCGTGACTCGCCCGCGGCCTGCCTGGCTCCGGCTGGGACCGTCGGCGACCATCGCCCACACGAGACGTGCCCACCAAGCCGGCTTGACGACTACATACCGCGTATGCATACTGCGTGAGTAGGCAGCGCGGAGGGACGGCTGCCCACCACGAGGGACCCCGATGGCGATGCGCTACGGGCTGCTGACGCTGCTGGCGGACGCGCCCACCCACGGCTACGAGCTCAAGACCGGCCTCGAGCGAGCCACCGGCGGCTCCTGGTCCATCAACGTGGGCCAGGTGTACACGACGCTGTCGCGTCTGGAGCGCGACGGGCTGGTCGCGGAGGCGGGTGCCACGGCCGATCGGCGCGACTACAGCATCACCGACGTGGGCCGCACCGAGCTCGAGCGTTGGTTCGCCCAGCCGTACGTCCCCGACACGGCGCCCCGCGACGAGCTGACCGCCAAGGTCCTCCTGGCGATCGCGGCGCGGGACGTGGACGTGCGTGACCTCATCCAGCGACAGCGCGCGGCCACTGTCTCGGTCCTCCAGGCATACACGCGCCGCAAGGCCGCGGCGGATCCCGGCGATCTCGCCCTGCTGATGATGCTCGACGCCCTCATCTTCCGAGCGGAGGCCGAGGTCCGCTGGCTGGACGCCTGCGACACGCGCATCGCGCGCAGAGCCGCGACCACCTACCCGGACGCGGCCCCCGAGGCGTGGTCGTGAACGGGACCCACGCTCCGGCACCCGCCATCGAGCTCATCGCGGTCAGCCGCGTCCATGGGACCGGTCACACCCAGGTGACGGCGCTCCACCCCACCGACCTGGCGGTCCGACGGGGCGAGCTGGTGGCCGTCATGGGGCCGTCGGGCTCCGGTAAGTCGACGCTCCTGTCCATGGTGGGCGGGCTCGACCGACCGACCACCGGACGCATCCTCGTCGAGGGTACCGACCTCGCTGGGCTGGGCGCTGCGGCGCTGGCGATCCTGCGGCGTCGGACGGTGGGCTATGTGTTCCAGGACCTCAACCTGCTCGGGGGGCTCACGGCCGCCGAGAACGTGTCCCTGCCGCTGGAGCTGGATGGCGCCCGCGTGGGTGATGCTCGGAGGGCCGCGCTCGATGCCCTCGAGCGGGTCGGTCTGCGCGCCCTCGCCGATCGCTTCCCCGATGACCTCTCGGGTGGCGAGCAGCAACGGGTCGCCATCGCGCGGGCCATCGTGGGTGGCCGACGGGTGCTACTGGCGGACGAGCCCACCGGTGCGCTCGACTCGATCAACGGCGAGGGCGTGATGCGCCTGCTGCGAGGCCACTGCGACGCGGGTGGCGCGGGCCTCCTGGTCACCCACGACGCGGCGCACGCGGCGTGGGCCGACCGGGTGGTCTTCCTGCGGGACGGGCGCATCGTGGATGAGTCGCTCCCGGCGTCTCGACACGACCTCCCCGAGCCCGTCGCGGTGCTCGCCTGATGCGCGCCGCGAGATCGCTCCTGCGGGTCGCGCGCCGTGGGCTCCTGCGCGACCGGTGGCGGGCGCTCCTCATCGTGATCCTCATCGGCCTCCCCGTGGCCGGGATCACCACCGCGGCCACGCTGCTCCTGACGGCGCTGCCCACGTCGACCGAGCGCGCCACGCGCGCGATGGGCATGGCGGACCTGTTGGTCACCCCGCTGGGCCCCAGTGGCCGGACGGAGCTGCTGCCGCTGCTCCCGGCGGGCTCGCAGCTCGAACCGGTCTGGTGGGCCGGCGAGCGGGTGGTGCTGGGCGGCGTCAGCGAGCCCGTCAGCGTGGGCTATCTCGACCTCGATGGGCTCGCCGCCGGTCAGGTGTCGCTCCTCGATGGCCGATCCCCCACGGCACCCGACGAGGTGGCCATCAGCACGCCCCTGGCCATCCGGGCAGGCGTCGCCATCGGAGGCACGATGGCACTGGAGGACGGCGCCACGATGCGGGTCGTGGGCATCGTGGAGGACCCCCGCTCGCTGTCGCGTCTGCTGGTCGTGGGCGACCCGGCGCTCGCGAGCGCACCGCCCCTGGTGCCACGGTGGCTGGTCGCGCTCCCGTCGGGCGTCTCCGAGGACGCCGTGCGCGACGACATCATGGCCGCGGTGGACCCGGTGTCCCTCGACCTGGGCTGGGAGCAGCCCAGGTTCGATGTGGTCACCCGCGCCCAGGCAGGGGAGTCGTCCGAGGCCTTCACGGTCCTGGTGGTCCTGCTGGGCTCGCTCGCGCTGGTGGAGGCGGCGCTGGTGGCCGCGGCGGCGTTCGCCGTGGGCATCCGGCGACGCCAGCGGGAGCTGGGTCTGCTCGGCGCGGTCGGCGCGACGCCACGCCAGCTCGCGGGCTCGGTGCTCGGCGAGGGGCTGGTCGCGGGTGTGGTGGCCGTGGCGGTGGGGCTGGCGGCGGGGCTCCTCGTCGCCTGGGTGGTGAGCCTCCGACTCGAGGACATCACCAACGCCCGCACCGGACCCTTGGAGCTGGACCCGATGGCCTTGGCCATGGCCGCCGTGGTGGGTCTGGTCGCCGCGGTCGTCGCCGCGGGCGTCCCGGCATGGGGCGCATCCCGAATGCCGACGCTCGTGGCCCTGTCGGGTCGCCGACCGCCCGCGACGCCGGCGCACCGCCTCCTCGCCCTGGGGCTCGCGCTCGTCGTCCTCGCGGCCTTGTGCACGGCAATGGCACCGATGACCCGGGCCGTGAGCGACATGGCCCCGCTGGTCCTGCTCGCGCTGGGTGCGGTGACCGGTGTGGTCGGCTTCGGGGCGTGCAGTCCCTGGCTCCTCGAACGGCTGGAGGGGGTCGCGCGGCGGCTGCCCCTCGCGCCGCGTGTCGCGCTCCGTGACACGGCTCGCGCGCGCACGCGCAACGGGCCCATCGTCACCGCGGTGCTTGCCAGCGTGGCCGCGACCATCGCGCTGGCCGCGGTCCTCGCCAGCCAGGAGGCTCGGACCCGCGCCTTCTGGCAGCCGTCGGTCTCGTCGGACACGCTGGAGATCGCGAGTCGTGCACCCGATGTCGCTGGTGCGCGGGTCGCCCGGGAGCTCGGCGCGGTCGGGTCCGGGTCGGATCGCTGGGCCTCTGGGCCCGACGGCGCCTGGGCCTACTCGATCGCGTTGCCGCTGCTCCATCCGGACCCCGCGGACGACCGGACCGAGCTGGCCGTCGACTTCCGGGTGGGCGACGAGGACCTGCTCGTCGCCCTGCATGGCGAGGCCGCACTCGACGCGTTCCGCAACGGCGCGACCGTGGTGCTCGCGGCGCCCGGCGACGATCCCGACCTGGCGGTCACCGGCGACACGGGCAGCGTCGTGCGCAGCGACTACGACGCGTACGGCAACGGTCGCCCGACCATGCTGGGTGACGTGCCGGTCGCGCTGACCCCAGGGCGCGACGACACGTTCTCGGGCACGACCGCGGTCATGCCCGCGTCGGTGGCCGAGTCACTCGGCCTCGTGATCGACCAGGAGCAGGGCCAGTACATCGTCCGGCTCGACCACGGCGTGACCCAGGGTGACATGGACCGGGCGGCGGCGATCGCCGTGTCGGTCGACCCCGAGGCGTACATCCAGGGTCCGCTCCCGCCGCCGGACCCCATGAGCGGGTTCCGCCTGCTGATGCTGGCTGCCGCGATCGTGGTCGCGCTCACCGTGACCGGCATCGCGGTCGCGCTGGGTGAGACCGAGGCGCGCGGCGACCAGCGGACGCTCCTCGCGCTGGGTGCGGCCCCGGGGTCCCGTCGTCGCATCACCGCGTCGCGGGCGCTGGTGATCGCAGGTCTCGCGGGTCTGCTGGCGGTGCCTGCGGGACTGCTGCCGGTGTGGGGGGTCCTGGTGCCCTTGGAGTGGCCCATCGTGGTGCCACTGCCCGAGATCGCGGGTGCCCTGCTGGTGCTGCCGCTGGCCGCGGTCGCGGGTGGGCTGCTGCTCGGTCGACCGTTGCCACCATGGGCGGCGCTCCGCGACCGGACCGCTGGGTAAGGGGCGGCTGCGGACCGGTGAGTGCCGGACCAGCCCACCAACTTG
>WBZO01006151.1_pt1 | contig 11779 bp, 10 predicted proteins | sample 5204261 | NCBI WGS metagenome assembly WBZO01 (sample SAMN12412400, study PRJNA552823) | activated sludge metagenome | isolation source: activated sludge from anammox sidestream of wastewater treatment plant... | place: USA: North Carolina | collected 2017-09 | reverse complement strand
GTTCTCCACCTGACCCCGCTCGAGGAACAGTGCGCCCTGCCCGAAGTAGTTGAGGACCAGCGCCGGGAACACGACCGCGAACCACGCATGGCGGATGGGGCGCTTCCCGAAGTGCCCCATGTCCGCGTAGAGGGCCTCGCCGCCCGTGATGCAGAGCACGACGGAGCCGAGGAGGAGGAAGCCGTGCAGCTTGTTCGCGGCGAAGAACCGCGCGGCGTGGACGGGGTTCAGCGCATGGAGCACGTCCGGTCGGCGTGACAGCCAGATGGCGCCGAGCGCTCCGATCACGACGAACCAGACGAGCATCACGGGTCCGAACACGGCGCCGATGCCGGCCGTACCCTTCTTCTGCGCCGCGAAGAGCGCCACGAGGATGCCGACCGAGATCGCGACGATGACCGGCTTGGTGAAGAAGGTCGTGCCGACGCCGAGGCCCTCGACCGCGCCCAGCACGGAGACGCCCGGCGTGATCACGCCGTCGCCGTAGAGGAGCGCCGCGCCGAAGAGACCGAGGATCACGAAGCCGCTGCGCCGCGCGCGCGCGGCCGCCGCTGCGGTGCCGCCGTTCGGGCGGAGCAGCGCGAGCAGCGCCAGGATGCCGCCCTCGCCCTGGTTGTCGGCGCGCATCACGAACGTCAGGTACTTCACGACGATCACGAGCGTGAGCGACCAGAAGAACAGCGACGTCACGCCGAGCACGTTGCCTTCGGTGACCTTGACGCCGTGCGGAGCGGTGAAGCACTCCTTCATCGCGTAGAGCGGCGACGTCCCGATGTCGCCGTAGACGACGCCGAGCGCGGCGAGCGAGAGCTTCGCCACGTCTCGCGCGGTCTTCGGCGGACCTGGTGGATGCGTGCTCGCGGCGGCTTTCTCGGGCGCGGCGACCGATGCGACGGCAGAGCTCATCGTTGGTTCCGCGCACTGACGTAGCTCCCTCCACGCACGCACGCAATCGAACGCGTGCTATGCAAAATGCATGGCCGAGGCCGTTAACAAGGCATTAACGAACACGCACTCGGCGCGGATGATCGCCGTCGTCGCAGCGCTCGCTGCGGGTTTCGCGCTCATTCCGCGAGCCACGCGGAGCTGCGAGGGCGCGAGCGATCGCGAGGCACCGGACTTCACCGCGAGCATCGTCGCGAACGCGCCGGTGGCCGAGCAGAAGACCTTGAAGCTCGCCGAGCTCCACGGGCGGCCGGTCGTGCTCGACTTCTGGGCGACCTGGTGCGGCCCGTGTCAGGTCTCCGCGCCGATCGTCAACTCGGTCTCGCAGCGCTACCGCGACAAGGGGCTGGTGGTCGTCGGCGTGAACGTCGACGACGACGTGTTCCCCGTCGAGCGCTTCGTCCGCAAGAAGGGCCTCACCTTCCCGATCGTGTTCGACGACGGCAAGACGATCTCGCGCGACTACGGCGCGAGCACGCTGCCGACGCTCGTCGTCGTGTCGAAGGAGGGAAAGATCGTCGCCGTGCGCCACGGCGTGACGAGCGAGTCGGATCTCGACGGCCTCATCCGCCGCGTTCTCTAGAGGGGCTTGCGCCCCCTCATCGCGCCTTCGGCGCGACGAGCCTCCCCCCTTGCCTCGCCACCGGCCCGCGCGCTCGCCTTCGGCGCCACGCGCTTCGCGCGTGATGGCGCGCTACCTCATCGAGGGCTCGCGCGCCCGTGTGCTCACGGCATCGATTTCTGGCGACGCATCGGCAGGAAGAAGCGCGCACCGGTCAGATCGTTCTGGCCGCAGTAGAGATCCGTGTCGAACGTCTCCTTGAGCGTGCGCCACGTCATGACCTCGGCGACCGCGCCGGACGCGACGATGCGTCCGCCCTTCACGAGCACGACGCGATCGGCGAACTGCGCCGCGATGTTGAGATCGTGCATCACGACGAGACACGCGAGCTGCCTCTCCTTCACCTCGCCGGCGAGCAGCTCGTAGAGATCGAGCTGGTGACGCACGTCGAGGAACGCGCCGGGCTCGTCGAGCAAGAGCACGCGCGGCTCCTGCGCGAGAGCGCGCGCGACGGCAACGCGTTTCTGCTCGCCGCCCGAGAGCGCGTTCGCCGGGCGCGATGCGACGTGCGCGAGATCGCAGCGCGCGATCGCGTCGTCCACGGTCCGCTCGTCGCCCTCGCTCGGACGCATCCACGCCCCCTGGTGAGGCGCGCGTCCCATGGCGACGACCTCGCGAACCGAGAAGCCCATCGCGAGCTGCTGGACCTGCTCGACGACCGCGAGCGATCGGGCGACGGCGTCGCGCGGCAGCGAGGCGAGCGCCGCACCTTCGAGCCTCACCTCACCCGCGGACGGCGCGAGCAGTCCTGACGCGACGCGTACGAGGGTCGTCTTCCCCGCGCCGTTCGGGCCGAGCACACAGACGAGCTCGCCCGCGTGGACCTCGAGATCGACGGCCTCGAGCTGCGCGGGCCCGGTCCCGTATCCGGCGGTAACCCCGCGAAGGGAAAGGCTTGCCTTCATGGCCCTTCCGTCCTCACGTTGGTGTATCTTCCATCTCAGGAGCCATCGTGGAAAGCAAACAATCCGAGAGCGCGTCGTCGCAGGCCGGTTCCGAGAGGCCGCGCCGCGTCATCAAGCGGTACTCGAATCGGAAGCTCTACGACACGAAGGACAGCCGTTACGTCACGCTGCTCCAGATCGCCGAGATGGTGCGCGGCGGCGAAGAAGTCCAGATCATCGACAACAACACGAAGGAAGATCTGACCGAGGTCACGCTCGCGCAGATCATCTACGAAGAGCAGAAGCAGAAGGCGTCGAGCCGCAACGTCCCGCTCCAGACGCTGAAGGAGCTCATTCATCAGCGAACGGAGAAGGTCTTGGGGGATCTGCGCGAGGGACCGCTGGGAAGGCTCATCCCGGGCACCGGCAAGAGCGAGCCGCCGGCCGCAGGCGCACCCGCGGTCGCGGCACCGGCACCGGCGCCGCCCCCGCCGGCGCCGGCGAAGACCGACGACGCCGCCTCGAAGCCCAGCCTCGTCGAGCAGGCGAAGGGCACGTTCGAGGACTGGCAGCACAAGGTCGACGAGCGCGTGAAGGCCGTCATCCCGAACCTCTTGCCCTGGCAGCAGCTCCAGCACGAGATCAAGCGGCTGAACGCGCGCATCGAGGAGCTCGAGGAGAAGCTCAAGTCGCTCAGCGACAAGGGCAGCTGAGCGCGGCCGAGCCATGCCGCTTTCGGAAGCAATTCCGAATTGTTGGGCATTTGTTCGCCGCGCTCGTGGCCGTTCGGAATAGGGGTCTTAAGCTGCGGGTTACGTCGTGTGAAAGGCGACGCGTCGCGCATGAGCTTCTCTTCCACGCCAAAAATCGCCAAAGAAGTCGATACGTTCGCGCAGGATGCCGTCGCCCACCTCGATGCCCTCTACGGCGTCGCGTGCAAGCTGACGAGGAACCCCGCCGAGGCCGAGGACCTGGTCCAGGACACCCTCCTCAAGGCGATGCGGGCGCGCGACCAGTTCCACGCCGGGACCAACCTGAAGGCCTGGCTGTTCCGCATCCTCACGAACACGTTCATCAACAAGTACCGGCGCGGCGGTCTCGAGCGCTCCGTCCTCGAGGGGCCGGATGCCGATCCGCTCGTCGACGGCTGGGTGAGCGCGTCGACGATGCGCCAGCTGCGCGATCCCGAGCAGGGCGCGCTCCTGCCGATCGTCGAGGGCGAGATCCAGCGCGCGCTCGACGAGCTTCCCCCGGACTTCAAGATCGCCGTCATCCTCTGCGACGTGGAGGAGTTCAGCTACGAGGAGATCGCTCAGATCATGGGGTGCCCGATCGGCACCGTCATGAGTCGGCTCCATCGAGGTCGGAAGCTGCTGCAGCGTTCTCTCTACAATCACGCCCTGGCTCTCGGTATCGTGAAGGGAGAGCCGGTGAGCGAGACCAAGACCAACGAGCAACCCGCCGACCTCGCTGCTTACCGGGCGAAGAGGAGGGCCACGGCGTGACGGACTCTGCGTGCAAGCAAGCGGCACGGCTCCTCGGCACGTACGCCGACGGACAGCTCGATGCCGCGAAGACGCTCGAGGTCGACGATCACCTCGCGTCTTGTGAGACGTGCAACGAGCGCATCGCGCTCGACCGCGCGGTGCGCGGCTCGCTGAAGAAGACGACGAAGACCAGCGCCCCCGACGACGTGCGGGCGCGGATGCTCGCGGCGATGGCCGCCGAGACCTCGCGCGAGGAGAAGCGCGACGAAGACACCGACGCCGCCCCGCCGCCGCGCGGCATGCTCCGTCACTGGAGGACGATGATCCCGCTGGCGAGCGCTGCGGCGCTCACGCTCGCGTGGGGCTTCGCCGGCAAGCAGCCGGTGACGCGTGGCGTGCCGGATGTCATGCAGAGCGGGCTCGCGAACGACGAGGTCCTGCGCGAGCTGGTGGACGTGCACAAGCGCCCGATCCGCCCGGAGACGAAGGATCCGACCGCCGTGCGCGGCTTCGAGCCCGACGTCGGAGTGCCCGTGCGTGCGGTGCGCTTCAAGCAGGGCAACGCGCGCTTCGTCGGCGCCCGCATCGTCAACATGGCGGGCGCCGAGCGCGGCGCGATGCTCTACTACGAGGTCCCGCAGGGCAACGGCGCCGTCCAGCGCGTCAGCGTGTTCGTCTACGATCCGGCGCGCGTCCACATCGGACCGCAGAACCTCGCGCCGCACGCGGTCGGCACCGCGCGCGTGCAGATCGCCCAGCAGGGCGGCTACTCCGTCGCGGTGCGCGAGCACGGCGGCGTCGCTTACGCGTTCACGACGGACCTCGATCCGGATCAGAGCGCGCAGCTGGTGGCCCAGGCCGAGCCCGAGTGATCCGGCCCCGGGCGACCGGTCACTTGATGTTGTAGTCGAGGTTCATGTTCTTGCCGCCGCGGTTCACCTGGACGGTGAGCTTGTCGGCGGTGCGCAGGCGCGCGTAGGCCTCGAGCGCCTTCTCGGGGCTCGACATGTCGAAGCCGTTGATCGTCTGGAGGCGATCGCCGTTCTGCATGCCGAGCACGCCGAGGAGCGAGTCCGGCTTGATGTTCATCAGGCGGATGCCGACGGTGCGCCCGTTCTCCTGCTCGGGCACGACGCGCGCGGTGCGCATGAGGTCGGCCTGGTTCTCGAGGATCTTGTCGAGCGTGCCGCGGTCGACGTTGTACTCGGTCGGGCTCACCTGCTGGATGCCCTTCTTGATGTCGGGATCGAGCGGCTTGGCGCCGCGGGTGACCGGCGTCGGCGTCGTGACCGGCGCGGGCGTCGACGCGGGGGCCGGCGTCGACGCGGCCTTGCGCTCGAAGATCTTGGCCTGGCAGAGCGAGCCGCCGCTCTCGAACCAGACGCGGTCCCAGCCGATGAAGTAGACCTTCTTGCCGCCGACCTCGCCGCCACGACGGCGGAGGTGGGTCTTGCCGTCGCCGCCCGAGACCGCGGCCACGGACCAGTCCGGATCGCCCCCGGCGGCGACCACGAGCACGTTGACGCCGTCGCACGCCGGAACGCTCCAGGGATCGCTCGTGTCGACGTTGGAGGCCGAGCCCGTGCTCCCCTCCTCCGCTGCCGGCGGCGGGGTCAGCGGACCGGTGACGTGATCGAAGGGATTGCGCGCGAGGATCGGGTCGGCGCTGAGGTTTCGCACCGTCGTGGGCGCCGGCGCCGTCTTCGCGACCGGCGGGGGCGTCGCCAGCTGCTTCTCGTCGGGCATCAGGCCGATGCCGATGAGCTGCGTCACCGCCTGCGCGTTCAGCAGCGCCGCGACCGCGACGAGCGGGAGCAGGACGAGCCCGAATCTCTTCTTCAGTAGCTGATCGACGGCCATCGTACGGAAAAGCTTGGAACGCCAAAGACTAGCACGATGGCGCGCGAGGGAACTTCGGTCGAGCCCGGCTGTCCGGTCCCATGGATGAACCTACAGCCGCTCGGTCCGAAGCAGGCTCGCCAATTTCACGCCGGTGCCATGACCGCGGTGATGCGCGCCGCGGCCGTGCCGAATCCGAATGCCGCCGCCCGCGTTCCCCGCGTCGGCGTGGTGATCGGCGGCCGCATCGTCGACGAGCGGCTCTTCCGCGACGTCGACACGATCAGCTTCGGCACGGCGGAGGACGCGACCTTCACCCTGCCCGCGTCCGGCTCGCAGGCTCTGCCAGACCGCTTCGTCCTGCTCGAGCGGCCGGCGAACGGCACCAAGCACTACCTGCGGTTCTCCGAGGGAATGAGCGGGCGCCTCGCGATGGGCGGCGAGCGCGTCGAGCTCGCAGACCTCCGCACGCGGGCGCACACGTCGCGCGGCGCGTGGCGGATCGAGCTGCCTCCGGACGCGCGCGGGAAGATCGTGATCGGCGACGTCGCCTTCCTCTTCCAGCTCGTCGCGCCGCCGCCGGCGCCCTCCCGCCCGCATCTGCCGCTCGGCGTGCTCGAGGGGCTCGGTGCGCAGGTCGACTGGCGGCTCGCGATCATCGCGGCCATGAGCTTCCTCCTCCACTTCGCGCTCGCGTCTGGGGCCTACTCCGACTGGATGGACCCGGTGGTCGACACCGATCGCACCGTCGCGGCGCTGATCGACATGAAGCGTGCGCTCCCCGACGTGCCGGTCGAGGTGCCGGTGGACGATCGATCGACGACGAAGGATCGGCCGGCGGAGCCGACGACGAACGCGGGCACGGCGGCGAAGGGGGATCACGGCGGGAAGACGCGACCGACGACGACCGGGCGCCCCGGCACCGTCAGCGACGACCGCGCCGCCGATCTGGCGGCGAAGGCCGACGCGATGCAGATGGGCATGCTCGTGGCGCTCAACGGCGGTCCGGCGACGAAGGCCGCGATCGATCGGAGCGAGATCCCGCCGGTGGATCTCACGAGCGCGGCGCAGTCGCAGAGGGGCGTCGCCGAGAACCCGAGCGCGCTCGACATGGGGCGCGGCGGTCAGCCGACGAAGAGCGGGCAGAACGGCCTCGCGAGCCTCGCGACAGGCGTGAAGGGCGACGCGAAGCAGGGACCGGGGAACGAGACCGACGTCGCCGGGCCGAGGATCGACGTCGACGTTCGACCGCCGACCACCCTGGGCGGCGCCATCGGTGACGCCGATCGCGTGGTGCTCGGGCTCCGGTCGCGCTTCCGCAAGTGCTACCAGGACGGGCTGAACCAGGATCCTTCGATGAGCGGGCGGGCGGTGCTCGCGGCGAAGGTCGCGCCGAACGGCGAGGTCTCCTCCGTCGACGTCGTCGAGAGCAGCGGGCTCTCGGGTGCGGTCACGTCGTGCATGGCACGGGTGGTGAAGAACGCAACCTTCACCGGCAACGGCGGCTTCGCGACGGTCAGGATCCCCGTCACGTTCGTGCAGCAGAGGTAGCCGCGTCGCTCAGCGCGCCGCGGAGAAGCCGACCTTGCGCGGATCGCTCGCGGCGAGGATCTTCACCGGCTGCCCCGGCGTGCGGCTCCACGCGATCATCTGGACGGCCGATCCGGGGAACGGCTCGTCCTTCACGTTCTCCCCGCGCGCGCCGAGGCCGTAGCGGACGTCGACCGGGATCTCGCGATCGACCATCAGATCCGCGCCCTGCGTGTGGATCCGCGGATGCGAGACGCACGCGCTCGGATCGAGATCGAACACGAGCCGCGCCAGGGTCGCCTGCGTGACGCCGGTCGCGATACGCGTCCCGCCCGAGCCCCCGACCGCAAGGATCGGAGCGCCGTTCTCGATGACGATCGTCGGCGACATGCTCGAGACGGGGCGCGCGCGCGGACGCGGGCGGTTCGGCCCCCCGTCCTTCACGCCGAACGCCTTCACGTCCTCCGGCGCGGTGAAGTCGTCGAGCTCGTTGTTGAGGAGGATGCCGGTGTCGCCCGCGACGATCGAGGCGCCGAACGGGCCGTTCACCGTCGTGGTGAGCGAGACGACGTTGCCCTCTGCATCGACCGTGACGAGGTGGCTCGTACCCTGCTCGCGCGTCTTGAACTCGGCCGGAGCGTGGGTCTTCTGCGGGTCGATCCTCGCCTTGCGCGCCGCGATCTGCGCCGGATCGAGCGCCGACTGGTACGCGGCGTCGACGCCGGGGTCGACCTCGGGATCGCTCGACAGCCGCGCGCGATCGGCGAACGCGCCGCGCATGACCTCGGCGATCGTGTGGAGGTACCCGCTCGAGCCGAAGCCCATCGGGACGAGCGCAGAGGACGACGACGCGCCGTACATCGAGAGCGCCTCGAGGAGCATGAGGCCGCCGGCCGACGGCGCGGGCATCGTGTAGACCGTGCGCCCGTCGATCGTGCGGGTGAGCGGCGCGCGCTCCTTCACCTTGTACCCGGCGAGGTCCTCCGTCGTCATCGTGCCGCCGGCGCCTCGGACGGCGTCGACGATCTTCTTCGCCGTGTCACCCTCGTAGATCGACGCCTTGCCATGCGCCGCATAGCGCGCGAGCGTCGCCGCGAGCTCGGGTCGCTTCACTTTGGTGGCGAACGGGACCGGCTGACCGCCGGGGAGGAACGACGAGGCCATCGAGGGCAGCGTCGCGAGCCGCTCCTTGAAGAACGCCACCTGCTCGGCCGTGTGCTTGCCGACGACGAAGCCGTTCTGCGCGAGCGAGATGGCGTGCGCGGCGTCGGTCGCGAGCGACTTCCTCGCGAACCGACGCGAGAGCTCCTCGAGACCGGCGGGCTCGCCCGGGACGCCCACCACCCAGCCCTTCGGGCCGGTCCACACCCAGCGCGACTTGGGCTTCTCGCCCGGCTTCGGCGGCGGAAAGAGGAGCTCCGGCGAGTACGTCGCGGGCGCGGTCTCACGGAAGTCGAGGACGGTGACCTTCTTGTCCTTCGCCGTGTAGACCATGGCGAAGCCGCCGCCGCCCATGCCGCTCGCGGACGGGTTCACGACACCCAGGGTGAGCGCGGCCGCGATCGCTCCGTCGACGGCGTTGCCCCCTGCGGTCATGACCTCGACCGCAGCGCGCGTCGCCTCGGAGTGGTCCGTGGCCGCGGCGAGCGTTCGGCCCTCGGCGCTCGGCGGATACGCCGCCTCGGACGGACGCGGGAGGGTCAGCGCGAGGAACGCCGCGCCGCCGCCGATCCCGAGAAAAGCGAGCTTTGCGCCGCGGAGCCGGCCTACTAGGCTGCGAGTCGAGGTCAAACGCATGCGGTTCGTCTACGTGATGGATCCGATGGATCGTGTTCTGCCGGACAAGGATACGACCTTCGCCTTCCAACGCGCCGCGCAGGCGAGAGGCCACCAGGCTCTCCACTGCGAGCCGCGTGATCTCTTCGTCCGGAACGGCGACATCTTCGCGCGCGTCCGCCATCTTACAGTGAGCGATGCGCCGCCGCACACGACGTTCGGCGAGGCCCTCGAGGTCCGCCTCGCGGACGTGCAGGGCGTCTTCATCCGCAAGGATCCGCCCTTCGACGCGATGTACCTCTACGCGACGCTGCTCCTCGAGCGTGCGCGCGGACGCACGGTGCTCGTCAACGATCCACGCGGCCTGCGCGAGGCGAACGAGAAGCTCTACGCCCTGAACTTCGCCCGCTGGATGCCGCGCACGATCGTCACGTCGGACGAGGCGCACGTCTTCGCGTTCCTGAAGGAGGTCGGCGGCCGCGGCGTGATCAAGCCGCTCGATCTCGCGGGCGGCGCCGGCGTCATGATGCTCAACCCGGGCGACAAGAACGCCCGCGCCATCGTGCAGCTCCACACCGACGAGGGACGGCGCTACGTGATGGTGCAGGAGTTCTTGCCCGCCGTCGTGAACGGGGACAAGCGCATCCTCCTGCTCGACGGAGAGCCGCTCGGCGCGATCAACCGCGTCCCGCACGGCGAGGACTTCCGGTCGAACATCCACGTGGGCGGGAGCGTCGAGCCGTGCGAGGTCACGCCCGAGGAGCGCGCGATGATCGCCGACATGGCGCCGCGCCTGAAGCAGGACGGCCTCGTGTTCGTCGGGCTCGACGTCATAGGCGGAAAGCTCACCGAGGTGAACGTCACGTCGCCGACGGGCATCCAGCAGCTCAGCCGGCACCTGAACCGCGACGTGGCGGCCGACGTGATCGCGTGGGCCGAGCGCGCGGCCGGCGACTTCCGACCGCCGCTCGCCAGCATCCCGATCTGATGCCGATCACCGTCGTCGTGCGGTCCGCGAAGGGCGAGGCGCCTTCGCTCACGTTCGACGGCCCACGCGTCGTCGTCGGGCGCAGCGCGGGCAGCGACGTACGCCTGCCCGATGCGAGCGTGAGCCTCCGGCACGCGAGCATCCGCGCGACCGGCAGCGAGTACGCGATCGTCGACGAGGGCAGCACGAACGGCACGTTCGTCGGCGGCGTGCGCCTGCTCCCGCAGACGCCGCGGATCCTGAAGTCGGGGGACCTCGTCCGCGTCGGCCGCGTGTGGCTCGAGGTGTCGATCGGGCAGAAGCCGGCCACCCCCGACCTCGGGCTCGCGACGCGCGATCTCGCCCTCGCGCTCGTGCGTGACGCGATGGCGGCCGTGGGCGACGACACGGTCGCGAAGGTGATCGTCGTCGAGGGTCCGGACGCCGGGGCGACGCTCCGGCTCGTCGACGAAGGACGCGCCTACGTCCTCGGTCGCGCGGAGCACTGCGATCTGCCGCTCGCCGACGGCGACGCCTCGCGCGAGCACGCGATCGTCACCCGGCGCGGCTCGCAGGTCCTCCTCCGCGACATGGGCTCGCACAACGGCGTGTTCCTCGGCGAGACCGCGCTCGCGCCGGACCGCGACGTCATCTGGCGCTCGTCGACGATGGCACGGATCGGGCGGAGCGTCCTCGCGGTGGAGGAGCCGGTGAGCATCGCGCTCGCCGAGCTCGAGGCCGCGGCGGACGAGAAGCTGCCGGAGGAGGGTGCGCCGCCGCCGCCCGCGCCGTCGGTCGTCGAGCCGGCGCCCTCGCCTGCTTCCGAGGAGCCGCCCGCCTCGCGCCTGTCGCAGGCCGGTGCCGCGCCGATCGCCGAGGTCGCCCGAGACGAGGCCGCTCTGCCTCTCGCGCCGAAGCGAAAGGGGCGCGCGTGGACGATGACCGACGTGCTCGTCGTGACGATCGCGCTCTGCGTGATCGGGGCGAGCGTCGCCGGCCTCGTGTGGGTCCTTCGCTAGGCCGCGCCGACGAAGCCGCCTTCGCGCACCTCGACCCGATCTTCCCCGTGGAAGATCACGTCGTAGATCGGCAGGCCGGGCGCGAGCGCGATCAGGGTCTGCGAGAGCTGGATCGCACCGAGGCGAACCATCTCCTCGTGGAGCCAGTCCGGATCGACCTGCGTGCCCGCGATGTCGGTCTGCAGCGCGAGGAACGCGGCGAGCTGCTTGCGCAGATAGGACGTGATGCGTGGATGATGCACGAACACCTGCGCGCCGCCGACCGCCGGGGAGACGAGCGGGATGCGCGAGAAGGGAAGGAGCGGGCCGGCGATGCGCACGTTGATCACCGCGCGTTCGGTATGTCCCCCCGCCAGCGGCACGAGCTCCAGGTCGGGATGTCCCTGCCATCGCGCCTCGTGGAAGCAGCGGAGCACGCCGCGGACGAGGGCCTCGCGCGTCCCGTACGCGTCCGGCTGGGTGAGCTCGAGCCTCAGATGCCCGCAGCCGACGTGCGCCGGCGCGAGCGCATGCTCGAGCAGCGCGGGGCGCAGCCCAGCCGGCGGCGACGCCCAGAACCGACGCCACTCGAGGCCCTTGCTGATGCCTGCGATCGCCTCCGAGAACCGTGGATCTCCGCGCAGCGCGCTCGCCGCGGCGTTCGCTGCGTCGACGTCCGTGTGCATGTAGAAGCGGCCGAACGCGTCGTTGCGACGCGCGAGGAGCGTCGC
>WBZO01006150.1_pt1 | contig 11781 bp, 16 predicted proteins | sample 5204261 | NCBI WGS metagenome assembly WBZO01 (sample SAMN12412400, study PRJNA552823) | activated sludge metagenome | isolation source: activated sludge from anammox sidestream of wastewater treatment plant... | place: USA: North Carolina | collected 2017-09 | reverse complement strand
CACTGAAAGCAAATGAACTTCCTAAAAAGAAACATAAAAAACCTGCTAAAAAGCCTAAAGCTGCAACAGAGGTTACGCATGATACCAAAAAAGAACCTTTAGAAGAAAAAACTGAAACTCTAAAAGAAAAACCAGTAGAACACAAAACTGAAACTCCTGTTAAGCATGAGGTTACCACAAAAACTGATACTGGCGCAGTAAAACCTCCTGCCGCCAAAGAACCTGAATTCTTTATCCCGCCTACTAAAAATGAACTGCCTCCTAAAGCTGAACCTCTTGCCGTACCAGCGTCACCTGTTGATAATATAAAAGCAGAGCCAGCCATAATCCCAGCCACTCCTAAAGAGCCGGAAGCTTTAAAATCTCCTGAAGTAAAACAAGAGCCGCTTCTGCCTGTTCTTCCACCTGCCACAACTCCGACGCCAGCACAAAAAATCGAGCAGGAACAACCTATAATCCCTACCCCAACAACAAAAGAAACAGAACTTCCTAAATTACCGCAGGCAGAACCTCTGGTAAAAGAATCTGTTGCTACACCACCGCCGCCTCCACCTGCGCCAAAACCAGAAAAAGAAGCGCCGGTTACCGCAGCAAAGCCAAGCGAAAAAACCCCTTCTGTAGCAATTACCCCAATGCCGCCAGCGCCTACACCTAATGAAGAATTCATAAAGGCACTTACCACTTCGCCAGAAGCAAAAGACAAAGGCAAAGAAGCAGAAAAACCTGCTGCAACCGCTACTGAAAAAGATACAAAACCGCAAAAACCGGAAGCGCCCGCAGAAATTAACAAAAACCTGCTAACTAGCATAAAATTCTTAAGCACCGAAGCAACGCTTCCTATCTCAGCTGAGGAAGAACTTAAGAAGATTGCTAAAAGCATAAAATCAAATAATGAGAGAATAACTTTATTTTCATATGCCAGCGAATCCGCAGATCAGGCTACAACCGCCCGCCGTGTTTCAATGGCAAGGGCTCTGGCTGTACGCGCCTTCCTGATAGAGCAGGGGATTGACAGCCTGAACATCAATGTCCGCGCTGAAGGCAGTAAAAATATTGGTGGTGAGCCAGACCGCGTTGATATAGTATTACTGACAGACGAGAACGCTAAATAGATTATATATCATGGCCGGCCACTCGCAGTTTAAAAATATCATGCGCCGTAAAGGGGCGCAGGATGCCAAAAAAGGTAAAATCCTTACTAAAGTTGGCAGGGAAATTATTTCTGCCTGCAAATCCGGAAGTTCTGACCCAGCTTCCAATCCGCGTTTGCGTGCGGCTATCCAGTGGGCGCGTGAGGAAAATATGCCGCGTGACCGTATAGAAGCGGCAATAAAGCGCGGCAGCGGCAATGTTGATTCTGATAATTTTGAACCAATTCGTTACGAAGGATATGGCGCAGGCGGGATAGCGGTAATTATCCAGACTCTCACCGATAACCGTAACCGAACCGCACCGGAAATGCGCTCCATATTCAGTAAATATGGCGGGGCAATGGCTGAAACTGGCAGTGTAAGTTTCATGTTTGATTATATAGGACGCATTACATATCCGCTTGCTATAGCAACCGCTGATGGAATGCTGGAAACGGCGATTGATGTAGGCGCTGATAATTGCGAAAGCGATGAAACTAACCACATAATAACCTGCACCCTGGAACAGTTTGCCCATGTGCGCGACGGCCTGGAAAAAAGATTTGGCGCACCGGAATCCGCAAAAATGGTATGGCAGCCCAAAAACACTATAGTGGTAAATGAAGAGCAGGCACAAAGCATACTAAAGATGATAGATGCGTTTGAGGATAATGATGATGTCCAGGAAGTATTTTCCAATTTTGAAATTCCTGACAATGTTATGCAAAAACTAAGTGCATGACCGTAATACTCGGCATAGATCCGGGATTACAGCACACAGGCTGGGGCATTATCTCTGCTCAGAACAATCAGATATCCTTCATTTCCTGCGGCACTATCCATAGCAATTCTAAAGATGATATGGCAAAGCGCCTTACCCAGCTTCATCAAGGCATAAAGCAGGCCATTTCACTATATCGCCCGGTTGAAGCCGCAATAGAAGAAACTTTTGTCAATAAAAACAGCCTTTCTAGCTTAAAGCTGGGACAGGCACGCGGCGCGATCATGTTATCAGTAGCACTCGAAGGCTTGGCACTTGCCGAATACAGCACTAATATGGTAAAAAAAAGCGTGGTCGGCACAGGCCATGCTGACAAAGAACAGGTAGCGATGATGGTAAAAACCCTGCTTCCAGCCAGCAATGCCGCAAGCGCGGATGCATCGGATGCACTGGCCGTTGCTATTTGCCACGCCCACCAGCGTACTATAACAAAACTAACCGGAAAAATAAGCGCATGATCGGAAAATTAAAAGGAACGATAGAAGAGCTGGAAGATGATTCACTGGTTATAGATGTAAGCGGTGTCGGTTATCATGTATTCGCTTCCTCCCGCCTGCTTTCTTCATTGTCAATAGGCGACAAAGTCAGTCTCACCATTGAAATGAATGTGCGGGAAGACCATATCCATCTTTACGGTTTTCCTGATAAAATCGAGCGCGACTGGTTTCGCCTGCTCGCCACCGTGCAGGGTGTTGGCAACAAAATAGCCCTGGCAATCCTTGCTGCCTATTCACCAGCACAATTATTACAGGCTATTATGGCAAAAGATATATCTGCCTTTAAAGCAATAAGCGGTATCGGCGCAAAGCTTGCCGAGCGCATAGTCACCGAACTTAAAGACAAAGCCCTAAAAATGCCTACTTCAGAATTTTTGGTTACTGCCGGAATCAGCGGCAAAAAAACGCCAGCCACTTCCCAAGCACCAACCACCAATAACCATACTGATGATGCTATTTCCGCCCTGACCAATCTTGGCTACAGTCGCAGCGATGCTTACGGGGCAGTGGCCAAAGCCACACAGAACTCAGAAAAAATCCTTAATATTGATGAGCTTATAAAAGTCAGCCTGAAAGAACTGGTACGGGCTTAACACTGTAATGCAATCATAATATTTCAAATATTGCCTGTTTTATGGTAAGCAGATAGAATGCTTACTATATTAGCGGAGGCTCTATGGCAAAAATATACGAAACCAAAGAAGATTTTGAACGCGACAAGCTGAAAGAGCAGGCAGCAGCACTGGATAACAAAGCCTTAAGGCAAAGCGGATTCGGGATAGCTATAACCGCAGTTGGCCTTTTTCTCCATAACTTAAACTTGGGCAAAATTATTGAAAAAGGGAAAAGCTCAACAGCCTTATATGTATCATACACAATCGCAAGCATTGTCGGCATTGTTGAGGTAGCACGCTCATGGTTCACTGCCAGCAAATCACACGACCTGAAACTAGAACGTGAACGTATGGGAGCATCAACAGAAGTGCATATGTTTAATGATTCGCCAATTCCTAATATGCTGGCTGCAAATAATCAAGATTGCTGCGCTCCAAAATACACACAAAATATCCAGCCAACCAGCCTGCTTGAACAGGCCTCTAAATCTGATAGCATAATGCAGCAGAAATAAGAGATATTATAATAATGACAAATATTTTATTCCTCTTCTTTAATTTGTCATACCCGCGCAGGCGGGTATCTATGGCAACAACCACTTATGAAGTATTTGGCTTAAGATCCCCGATCGAGTCGGGGATGACGGTAAAATTATGACAATAGCCATACATCCACAATTAGCGAAAGACTGTCTGCCTATCGTAAATCTTGGCGTATGCCGTATTTATTTGCAGAATAATAGCCATTTCCCCTGGCTGGTGTTGATTCCTATGCGCGAAGGAATTACTGAAATTTTTGATATGAACACCGAAGATTACGAGCAGGTAATGAGCGAAGTCCGCCATGTTACCAGGCATTTTGCCAGCCTTACCGGCGCAGATAAAATGAATGTGGCAACACTGGGCAATGTTGTGCCACAACTGCATATTCACGTAATCGCCCGCTTTAAGGATGACCCAGCATGGCCAAATCCTGTATGGAACACCGCCCTGCCGCCTTCCCCCTACCCGACTGACAAAGCAGAAGCCTTCATTAAAGAGCTCAGGGCTATATTGTAATTATCCATAATGTATAGTCCGATATTCTTCTGCTAGCTTCCTTAGTGTGTTTTATAAAATTCATAAATAAAATTTATCACCAGAATAATTTACATTTTATTCATAAATTCATTGTAATATTCAATTGCATACAGAAATTTTGGTATAATATTAAAAAAACACAAAGGAAAAATTATGGCACGCACTGACTCTTTTAAAGAACAACATAAAGAGATGTTGGAACTGGTAAAACAGATAAATAGCGGGCTGGATCCAGCCAAACTGGCTCAGGATGCGAGCCAGGTACGCAGCACCTTATCTGCTCTCGCCGGAAAACTTCTGGTGCATCTTTCCATAGAGGACAAAAACCTATATCCGGTAATGATAAACAGCAGCGATGAGAATGCAAAAAAAACCGCTCAAAGCTTCATGGATGAAATGGGAACTTTGGCAGGCATATTTAAAGACTACACCAACAAATGGCCATCGCCCCAGGCAATACAGGCAAATCCCGCTGGCTTCTGCGAGGAAACCAAAGCTGTGTTCACAGCCATAGGCCAAAGGATCGGCAAAGAAGAAGCCACCTTATATCCAATGGCAGATAAGATATAATTAGATTTATCTGGAAGTATTAAATTCCAGGTCTTATATTTTTCTTCAATAAAAAGGCAATATTTGCAAGGTTACTTGTATATATTGCCTTTTCTGTTATCTTTGCTGGTTTTTATGGTCAACACAAACAACTCGAGGAGCTCCGCCTAAAGCATAAGAGAAATCAGCAGAAAATTTTTCTTCCTGAGGAACACACGGCAAAGTTGGTTGCGGATTGCCACTCATTGCTCTTTGGAAATCTTTTTTAAAATCTTCTGGTAACAAACTATTGTTTTTTGGTATGTTAGGGGCTTTGCCTGTATTCCCATTCTCACTCACAACACTTTCTCCTTGCTTTAATGCCTAATTCAAACTTAAATTTTTTTAATTCTATCACGTTTAGCTTCGTATAACAATATAATTAAAAACAATGAGAAACTCCCCATTTTTCTCCGCTATCGTACTTACCTTATTCCCTGAGATGTTCCCTGGCACTTTAGGGCATTCTCTGGCGGGCAAGGCACTGGAAAAAGGCATCTGGTCGCTAAAAACCCTGCAAATTCGGGATTTTGCCACTGATAAACATAAAACCGTTGACGATAAACCCTTTGGCGGCGGCACTGGCATGGTCATGAAACCAGATGTATTGGACGCCGCCATAGAACACGCAAAAACCTTACTCCCACCAACTACCAACCATCAACCGCCAACCATTATCTATCCTTCTCCTCGCGGCATCCCCATAACACAACCCTTGATTGAAAAACTAAAAGAAGAACAGATGATATTCCTATGCGGCAGATTTGAAGGCATAGATCAAAGGGTTATAGACCACCATAACATGCTTGAAGTAAGCCTTGGAGATTTCATACTTTCCGGCGGCGAGATTGCAGCTATGGCGATAATTGATGCCTGCGTGCGCCTGCTACCAGGGGTTATCGGCAATAAAGACGCGCTTTCGCAAGAAAGTTTTGCCCAAACGAAAGAATTTGCTAGACTACTGGAATATCCGCATTATACTCGCCCCTCATTTTGGAATGGAAAATCTGTGCCTGATGTGCTAGTTTCTGGCAATCACGCTGAGATTGAACGCTGGCGGCTTGAGCAAGCAAGGTTGATTACGCAGGCTCGCCGCCCCGATTTGTTAGATAAAGAGAAGGAATAAAAAATGAATCTGCTGCAAAAAATTGAAAAAGAAAACATGGAAAAACTTGCTGCCGGCAAGCGTATTGATAATTTTTCCCAAGGCGACACAATTAAAGTCGGCGTGAGGATTATCGAAGGCGCAACCGAACGTACCCAGGTTTTTGAGGGAGTTTGCATAGGCAAGAAAAACGCAGGTGTGCGTTCTTCATTCACCGTGCGTAAGATCAGCCATGGCGAAGGCGTTGAACGTGTATTCCCAACCTACTCTCCGCGCGTTGAAAGCGTTGAACTGGTACGCAAAGGCGAAGTGCGTCGCGCGAAGCTTTACTATCTTCGTGGCCTCACCGGCAAAGCCGCCCGCATTACTGAAAAACGTGATACCAAAAAAGAAGAAGCATAGTTTTATTTGCTTCGCACTGTCCTAGTGCTGGTGGCTAGTGCTAGTGACCAGTGTATCTTACACTAGCCGCCTAGCACGCAGGACACTGGCACCAATGGCAAAAACATTATTTGACAAAATCTTTGAATCACACCTTGTTTCTTCTCAGGATGACGGCACTTGCCTGATATATATTGACCGTCACTTAGTGCATGAAGTAACCAGCCCGCAGGCTTTTGAAGGGCTCCGTACCAGCGGGCGCAAAGTGCGCCGTCCTGATGCTACTTTAGCTGTACCTGACCATAACGTACCCACCACCCCTGAACGCAAACAAGGCATCATTAAAGATGAAACCTCGCGCATACAGGTGCAGACCCTTGCTGATAACGCAAAAGAATTCGGCATCACCCATTATGCAATGGATGATAAACGCCAAGGCATCGTGCATATCGTAGGGCCAGAGCAGGGCTTTACCCAACCAGGAATGACCATAGTTTGCGGTGATTCACATACCAGCACCCACGGCGCGTTCGGCGCATTGGCGTTTGGTATCGGCACTAGCGAAGTTGAGCATGTTCTTGCCACCCAGACCCTTATCCAGCGTCGCGCTAAAAACATGCTGGTTCGTATTGACGGCAAACTACCTGCCGGTGTTACCGCCAAGGATTTAACCCTTGCCGTAATCGGCAAAATAGGCACTGCCGGCGGCACAGGTTATGTGATAGAATATGCTGGTGAAGCCATCCGCGACCTTTCCATGGAGGGGCGCATGACTGTATGCAATATGTCGATTGAGGCTGGCGCGCGTGCAGGCCTTATCGCCCCTGATGAAAAAACTTTTGAATATCTAAAAGGCCGCCCGAAAGCTCCGCAAGGTACAGATTGGGACAAAGCGGTTGCTTATTGGAAAACCCTGCCATCGGACGCAGGTGCAAAATATGACGCGGAAGTGGTGTTGAACGCTGCCGATATAGCCCCGCAAGTAACATGGGGAACATCGCCGGAAGATGTGCTGCCGATCACTGCTTCTGTTCCCGCTGGTGATACCCCTACCAAAGCCCGCGCGCTGGAATATATGGGGCTTAAAGCTGGACAAAAACTTACTGATATAGCCATAGATAAGGTATTTATCGGCTCCTGTACCAATGGCCGCATTGAAGACTTACGCGAAGCGGCAAAATTTGCTGAGGGACGCAAAGTAGCAGGCAATGTGAAACTGGCGATGGTTGTGCCGGGCTCTGGTCTGGTAAAAGAACAAGCGGAAAAAGAAGGGCTGGATAAAATTTTCCTCGCCGCAGGTTTTGAATGGCGCGAACCAGGTTGCTCTATGTGCCTTGCCATGAACGCCGACAAACTGGAAGATGGCGAACGCTGCGCTTCAACTTCAAACCGCAATTTTGAAGGCCGCCAAGGCCGCGGCGGCCGGACTCACCTTCTCTCACCTGCCATGGCAGTCGCCGCTGCAGTTACTGGAAGGCTTACGGATATAAGGGAATTCAAATAATTTTGTCATTCCTGCGTAGGCAGGAATCTCTTTAGCCAATATGAATGAAAAACAATTTTATGTTTATATAATGGCAAGCAAAGGAAATTATAAACCATGGTAAACTCATTAAAAGAATTTCTAAAAAAAGGGAATGATGAGAAGAATAATTATAAAGAATATAATTTAAAAATTCTTAAAAAAGAAAGAAATGAAAAACTAATAAGAAATCTTATAATAATATTACTAATCTCAAGTATAGCTTTTCATATTTTTTATGGTTATCTATCAGGAGATAAAGAAGTAAAACAATCGGCTATTTTTATTATGTTGCTATTTGCTTTTATCTGGGATCTTGAGAACAAATTAAATACAATTATAAAACGCCTTGATAATTATGATAATAAAACTAGAGATTCCCGCTTTCGCGGGAATGACGAGGAAAAACCATGAAACCATTTAACTCACTCTCTGCCATCGCTGCACCGCTTCCGATTGATAATGTTGATACCGACATGATCATCCCTAAACAATTCCTGAAAACCATTGCCCGCACTGGCCTTAAAGAAGGCTTGTTCTATGAAATGCGCTTTCGGGTGGATGGTTCGCGGGTTGATGATTTCGTGCTGCATAATACACCGTATGACCACGCAGAAATTCTGGTTTCGGGTGCTAATTTTGGCTGCGGCTCATCACGTGAACACGCGCCGTGGGCATTGCTGGATTTTGGCATACGCTGCGTGATTGCGCCATCATACGCTGATATTTTTTACAACAACTGTTTTAAAAACGGCATTTTGCCGATTGTACTGCCGAAAGAGCAGGTATCACTGCTGATGCAGGCAGCGCAAAGCGGCAAAAAAATCAACGTTGATCTCGCCAAACAAACTGTACAAGCCGAAGGGCAGAATACGCCCGCCTTTTCTTTTGAAGTTGAGCCATTCCGTAAACATTGCCTGATGAACGGGCTGGATGACATTGGGCTGACACTGGAAAAACTGAACGACATCGCTGCTTACGAAAGCAAGCAAAAGCAGAACACTCCGTGGCTGGCGGCGTAAATGCCCGGTGAACATAACCATTGCCATACCCATGATCATGTAACGCATGACCGCAGGATGCTATGGATAGTTCTGATACTTAATGCTTTCATGTTTTTTCTGGAACTATGGCAAGGCCTAAAAGCCGATTCCAGCGCCCTGCTTGCTGATTCCATGGATTTTTTCAGTGATTCACTAAGCTATGTCATCACACTTTATGTAATCCAGAAGCATATCCACGCCCGCGCTAAAGCTGCCCTGATAAAAGCCTCTTTAATGCTGGTTCTGGCAGGTGCGGCTCTCACCCAAGGCGTATATAACTTAATTGAACAGGCTACACCTATTTATTCCACAATGGGTTGGGTGGGAACACTGGCACTAATCATCAATATCATCAGTGCAGCTTTGCTTTATAGCTCACGCGGGCGCGACAGCAACATGCACTCGGTATGGCTATGCAGCCGTAATGATGCTTTTGCCAATATACTAATCCTCTGCGCCGCTTACCTCGTATATATAACTTCCAGCCCCTACCCTGATCTGGCAGTAGCGCTCGGTATCGCCTGGCTGGAAGGTCACTCCGCCCTGAAAATCATCGCCCACGCAAAAAGTGAGTTAAAGTAATCCTGTGGGTGGCAAAAGCCACAGCACAGGATATGAAAAACTATTGCACAGATTCTGTGCTAGTGCTATGCACTCCACAGAATTTAAAGGAAAAATTATGCAGCAATTTGTAATTATAGCCTATGACGCTAAGGATGAAGGCGCAATGGAAAGACGTATGGCCGCCCGCGCCGCCCACACACAGGCAATGGCTGAATCCCGCAAAAATGGCAATATGATCTGCGGCGCAGCATTGCTTGATGAAAGCGGCAAAATGATCGGCTCTAATATCATCGTAAACTACCCATCGCGCAAAGAACTGGACGAATGGCTGGCAGTTGAGCCTTATGTTGTCGGCAAAGTCTGGGATAATATAACTGTAATACCTGCCAAACTTGGCGATACATTCAAAGATTTGATAACTACTTGTCATTCCGAGCAAACGTAGCAGCGAGGAATCTCTACTTCTGATATTGCAAAGATCTCTCACTACGTTCGAGATGACAAATTATAACTAAAAGGATAATACACATGACAACAAAACATATTCTCTTACTCGCTGGTGACGGCATTGGCCCTGAAGTAATCGCCGAAACAAAAAAGATAATCAGCTGGTTCAGTACAAATGGCAGCGTAAAATTTGAAACCAGTGACGCCTTGCTCGGTGGCGCGGCTTATGACGCTGTCGGCACACCTTTCCCTGATGAAACGGTGGTAGCAGCTAAAAAATCTGACGCTGTGCTGCTTGGCGCAGTCGGCGGGCCAAAATGGGAATCACTGCCTATCGCTTCCCGCCCGGAAAAAGGCCTGCTCGGCATCCGCAAAGCTCTTGGCTTATTTGCAAACTTACGCCCCGCTGTATGTTTTGACGCGCTGGCTGATGCTTCCACCTTAAAACATGAAGTGGTTGCTGGGCTGGATATTATGATTGTACGCGAACTAACAGGCGGCATTTATTTCGGCCAGCCGCGCGGCGTAGAAACCTTGCCAGATGGCACGCGCAAAGGTATCAACACTGAAGTTTACACCTCACCCGAAGTTATCCGCATTGCCCGTGTTGCTTTTGAACTGGCAAAAAAACGTGGCGGAAAACTCTGCTCGGTGGATAAAGCCAACGTGCTGGAATGCACAGAGATGTGGCGCGAAGAAGTTATTAAAGTCGGGCAGGCAGAATATCCGCAGATCCAGCTTTCGCATATGTATGTGGATAATGCCGCCATGCAATTAGTGCGCAACCCCAAACAATTTGACGTGATGGTCACCAACAACATGTTTGGCGATATTTTATCGGATGTGGCCTCCATGCTCACCGGTTCGCTGGGAATGTTGCCATCAGCCTCACTTGGCATAGCGGGAACACCAGCACTTTACGAGCCTGTGCATGGCTCTGCGCCTGATATTGCTGGCAAAGGCATCGCCAACCCGATCGCAACTATCCTTTCTTTTGCCATGATGCTGCGCTATTCTTTTGATATGAAAACGGAAGCCGACAAGCTGGAAGCGGCCATCAAAACAGTTCTTGCCAAGGGTTTTCGCACCGCCGACATTATGCAGGAAGGCAAGAAAAAACTTTCCACCAGCGAAATGGGAGATGCGATTCTGGCAGAGCTTTCAGCATAAAAAGATTGACCTAACCGCCCTGCTGCAATATCGTGACGATGGTGGTTTTTCTTTGGGTGAAAGCCTGAAGGGATGAAAATGGAATGTGGTGAGGGCTTGCCCAACTCCGCAACTGTACCAGCAACTGTAAGCAATAGCCTTATTGCGCTTAAATCACTGGGTAACTGGGAAGATAGCAGCAAGGCAATGATTTGTGAGTCAGGAGACATGCCATCAATGAGTTGTCACGCGCAAACGCATCGGCTGGGTAATCGGTGGAGATTTTTTAGAAATCTTGGTTTGCAGTGATGTGTATAATTCTTACGCATCGAGGTTTTTATGAATACTATTATTGCTAAATCTGCTAATATCTCCACAAGTGCTAACAAGGAAAAAGCTGCGGCACTTATTTCTATTTTACTAGGCGCTGCTTTTATATTTATCATCGGTTTTTCGCATATTGAAGCCGTGCATAATGCAGCGCATGATACCCGCCATTCTGCCGCCTTCCCTTGCCACTAAGGAGTAATCCCATGCAAAAAATCTTATTAACCGCGCTGGTCGCGGGCATTGTCGCTGGCTTATTTGTTTTTGCGATACAAACTTTTAAATTAACCCCGCTTATTCTTGAAGCTGAAGTTTACGAAGAGGCAGAAACTGCGCAACAGGAATCATCAGAAACAACCATACATAAAGCCCACGAACACGAACATAATGAAGAAGCATGGGAACCAGCAAACGGCTTTGAGCGTAACGCTTACCGCCTGCTTGCCGATATTGGCATGGGCATTGGCTTTGCCCTGATGCTGGTCGGCGCATTCGTATTGCGTGGTGAAAAAATGGACGCAAAACGCGGAATGTTATGGGGGCTGGCTGGCTT
>WBZO01006149.1_pt1 | contig 11784 bp, 7 predicted proteins | sample 5204261 | NCBI WGS metagenome assembly WBZO01 (sample SAMN12412400, study PRJNA552823) | activated sludge metagenome | isolation source: activated sludge from anammox sidestream of wastewater treatment plant... | place: USA: North Carolina | collected 2017-09 | reverse complement strand
GGCGGACGAGCTAACCTACAACTTCCACATCATCCTGCGCTTCGAGCTGGAACAGGCGATGCTGAATGGCGACCTGGTCGCGGCCGATTTACCGGAGGCCTGGAACGATAAAATGCAGGCATTGTTGGGCATTATTCCGCCAAATGACAGCGAGGGCTGTCTGCAGGACGTTCATTGGTCACGGCCGGGGTTCGGTTACTTCCCGACATATGCACTGGGCAATCTGTATGGAACGCAATTCTTCGAGACAGCCACGGAGCAAAATCCAGTCATCATCGAAGAGTTGGCACAAGGCAAGACAAACGCCTTGCTGGTCTGGTTACGGGAGAACATCCACCAGCACGGCAAAAAGTTCACTCCCGGCGAGCTTGTGCGCCGTGTCACCGGGAAGCCATTAAGCCACGAGGCATTCATGCGCTACGCGACCAGCAAGTTCGGCGATCTCTATGCGTTGAACTGATCGAAGAAAAAGAGAGCAGGCGCAGGCATAATACAGGGTGCGCCTTCCTTATCCAGGCGCACCCTGTAGATTAAATCCGTCTTCCCCGACGGGCTAGAAGATAAAGGTGTACCGCAAGCGTATGACGCCTACGATCACCAACGCCAACGACAACAGCACCATGAGAAGCTGATTGCGATATTTGGTCGGTGAATCGTTCGATTTACGCCAGATCGCTGTCGCATGCGCGGCCGCAACAGCCAGGATCATCGTGGTTGCGTGCTCCATCCGAGGCCCATTTGGACCACGAGTAAAGAACAACAGGATAAGGCCCAGCAAGACGTTGATGTCTAACAGAATGCTATACGCGGTCAGCAACGTCTTGTCCAACGGTGCATACTGTTTCTTGCCAAGCCAGCCGATTAGAAACTTGATGATGACAACAGCGGCTACAATGACAACCAGCCATCGGATATCTCCATGAAATCGCAACAACATAGCCATTAGAATTACACTCCTTACGACTCAATAAGCCGTTTAATCCAGCAGATCACCCACGATGACCTATCGCAGATGATAGCACATAGATAGACCTGTTAATCAGCGGGGGTTGGGGGTAACGCACAGACGCGAGAAGTTACTTCTCTTTTTCGGAGTCCCGCTTCCCTTGCGAGGTATCTATTGTCTTCGCATGTGGGTACTCGACACGAACGCGAAGAATAGCCAGCCGGTCGATATCCAGCACGGTCAATCGAATGTTATTGTGGAATGTCACCGAATCGCCGACGGCCGGCGGCCGGCCTAATAAAGAGATGATGAGGCCTCCAACCGTTTCGACATCGGGCAACTCGTCATCCTCACCCAGATAAACATCATCGGCCAGATCATCCAGCAAGTAATCGCCCGAGAGATCGAGGACACCCGGAGATACTTCAAAATACGGCTCTCGCTCTACATCAAATTCATCGCGGACTTCGCCGACGACCTCCTCGACGAGATCCTCCAGCGTCACAACCCCGGCCACTCCGCCGAACTCATCGCGGACGATCGCCATATGCAGTTTCTCGTTCTTGAAGGCTGCCAATAACCGGTCGACACGGAAATCTTCCGGTATTTCCGGCGCCGTTCGCAAGATGAGGCGCAGATCGAACGGGCCGTTCGGTCGCAGCGTCAATCGAACCAAATCCTTCAAGTGCAGGATACCAACGATGTGGTCGGGGTCTCCTTCATAGATCGGGAATCGGCTATGATGGCTCTGGGTAACAATCTGAATGAGTTCCTGTTGCGGGCAATCAATGGGCAAGGACTGGATCTTGCGACGAGGCGTCATCACCTGGCCCACGGTGCGCTCGCTGAAGTCGAATATATTACGGATGATCTCCTCTTCGTCATCTTCGATCAATCCGCCTTCGGCGCTCTCGACCACGATAAGTTCCAGTTCCTCGGCCGCCAGGAGCCGTTCATGGCCTTGCGCCGGCGGAATCCGCAGGAGCCGCAATAAAATATTACCGATTCCGTTCAAGAATCGAACCGGGAGTCTTAGCAAGCCGCAAGCCGACCGCATAAACCGATCCAGCGACAGAGCCATCGACGAAGGATTGGACAGAGCCAAGGCCTTCGGCACCATCTCGCCCAGGACAACATGGAGATAGATCAGGAACGTTAGCGCCAGGACAAGGCTTATCGTCCGGGCAGCGGCCGGCGTGAGGTCGGTCAGTTGCAGGTACGGTTGGATGAACCGGCCCAGAGATGGCGCGCCATACATGGCCAGACCAAGCGTAGCCAGAGTGATACCCAGCTGGGCCGTCGCTATGTAGCGGTTCATCCGTCGCCGATCTTCCAGGATTTCCAGCACGTGCCCGGCAACGACATTGCCTTCGTCGACCATCTGCTCCATTTGAGTATCGCGGACGCCGATAATGGCAAATTCAGCCGCCACAAAAAGCCCATTGATGAATATCAGCAGCAAAATAATGACCAATGGAATGAAGAGGCTGGAGGCAGAGGGCAACAGCTGCGCGGCCGCGCGCGTAATCGTGAAAAGGCCAAGGCCGGGTAATCCTAAGAATAACAGGATGAGCCTACTCATGATCGGCAATATCCCATTCGGTGAAGTGTGTATCTGTATCGCTGGGGGGCAACAGAAGAGATAATTCACCTACGCCCAAATCTTCCATTGACTCGACGTGAATTACTACATCTCCCAGGCTTACTTCGTCACCCTCGACCGGCGGCCGGCCCAACAAACTGAACACCAGCCCGCTGAGGGTGTCGGCCGCTTCCTCGGGCAAATCCAATTCCAGATATTCATTGACGTCAGAGACCAACAAATCGCCCCTCAGATAGATACGTCCCTCTTTATCGCGGGCGATGACGGCTGCTTCGTCATCGAACTCATCCTGCAACTCTCCAAAGATCTCTTCGATGAGGTCCTCGAGCGTCAATAAGCCGGCCGTGCCGCCAAATTCATCGAAGACAACGGCCAGATAGCTATTCTGCCGGTCCAATTGGTCCCATACATCATTGATAGATAGTGTCTCAGGCACATAAACGACATCGCGAATGATGCCACTGACATCGCTACCACCTTCGTTGTAGATGCGGAATATGTCTTTCACGTGGACGAATCCAACAATCTCGTCGATGGAATCGCGGTATAGCGGGATACGCGAAAAACCAGCCTCGATCGCCATGTGTAGCAAGTCAAGAGCGCTAGTCTCCAGCGGCGCGGCAGCAATCCGGGTACGGTGGACCATCACCTGTCGAGCCGTCAGGTCACGCAAGCGCAAGGCGTTGCGCAGCAGGCGGCGTTCGTTGTCGTCGATCAAGCCGCCTTCGTGGCTCTCGGTCACCAGTATCTCGATCTCTTCCGGTGAATGAGCATGCCCGGAGGCCGAGCGCGCGTCGCGCCCAACGACCCTCAGCAACAGGTTGGCTGTACCGTTGAATATCCATATGGGGATAGCGAACAGGATCAATGACACGCGCATAGGCCAGACGGTCAATCTGGCGATCGTTTCAGGATATTGGATGGCCAACGATTTGGGGAGACGCTCGCCCAGGACAACCTGCAAAATAACGATGAACAACAGGATAAGGATGATGGAGAGCGCGCCAGCCAATCGCGTGGCCGCCGATATAGAAAGCATTGAGCCGAATAATCGGCCCAACGACTCGCCCAGGCGTGCAGCAAGAGCCTCATGCGCATATGCACCGAGAACAAGCGACGCGATGGTGATGCCCACCTGGCAAGCGACCATGTAGCGATCCATCTTCCGGCTGTCTTCCAGGATAGGCAACAACATGCCCGAGAGCCGATCCCGCTGGGAGGCCATCTGGCTGATCTTGGTACGGTGTGCAGAAACAGCGGCGAATTCAGCCGCGACGTTGAGTCCCATCAAGAAGAGCAACAGGCTGATAATGGCGAGGGCGGAGAGCGTGGCCATATTATTCCATGACCTTTAACGCTCTCGGATCAAACGAGGAGCCGGACCAACCCAAAAGACGAACAACCCAATCATCTGTAGTCGCTCTTGCCGGCCAGTACATGACCTTCAAGAAAACGGCCATCTCCCTGAGATTCGATCGTATAAGGCAAGGACTCGGAGGCTCCGGGGCGGAGGCGGACAAGGCTAACGTACCCCCCGGCACTCAGGCATTTTCGCAGCCTGGCTCGCGTTTCGGTTGGTGAACATGAATATTATCTATTTAATAGGCTATGGATGCTTTCGAACAAGTTCGAAATTGTGGTTACTTGATCAACTGAATTATAGTGAGGCAAGGGTGAATTGTCGAATACCGCGATCTCCCGCCCCTGCTATCCAGGCCGCCATTTGGTCTCACAGACGCGTATCCTGATCCTGCTAATCAGGTCGTCCGCAGGACGATCTCCGCGACGGCCGTCCGTTCCAGAATAATCGAGGTCAGGCGTACCCCTTCCCCACCATATGAACGATCAACTGACACAGGATACGGCGCGCCATTGACACGAGCTACAACCTGCTCCGGTTCTGTGACGCCATGAAGGTATAAGTAATAAGTACGCTGCGCCGGCGTTATTGCAGGATCGCCGCCCGCTGGCATTATTGTTATGTCAATCTGGCCATCTCGCCAATATTGTTCGTATTGCGCGAGCGCGCAGGAGCCATCGCGATAGGACAAGGACACGCCATCATCCTCGAAAAGCACAAAGCGGCCGTCGGCACCCGCATAGAAGTGGAGATAAAGTTCATCTGGATTCTCCACCCCGCCCCAACCGACTCGTGGGCCAAGGGGGACGATAGCGCCCGCCCGCACGAAGACGGGGATATCGTCCAGGCGGCCGGGCATCGTATACCAGGCATCACCACTATATCGCCGGCCATTCAGGAAGTGATACCAATCGCCGGGCGGCAACCAAACGGTTTGCGTCGCCATTCCGATCTTCCTGTCGAGCGGCTCGGTATAAGGGGCGACGATGAAATCCGTTCCGAAGAGATATTGTTGCGGGCAACCATAAGCCTCCTCGCGCTCCGGATAGTCATGGTACATCGGTCGCATCAACGAGCGCGCCTCGGTCTCATCCAGCCACGACATAGTGTAGAGATAAGGAATCAGCGCGTGGCGCAACTGCATGGCGTCGCGAGTGATGCATAAGACTTCTTCATCATAACCCCACGGCCGCCGCTCATGAACCGGATTCTTGGTGCTATGTAACCGGAAGATAGGGCTGAACACACCGAATTGGACCCATCGCGTATAGAGTTCGCGGTCCTCTGTCCCGTCCATGTGCCCGCCGATATCATGGCTCCACCATCCATAAGCCACGTTGGCGGCCGTCGCTGTGAAATAGGGTTGGAATGCCAACGATTCCCAGGAGACGATGGTATCGCCCGAAAAACCGATGGGATAGCGATGATTGCCCAGGCCTCCCCAGCGGGAGAAGATAAACGGACGCTTACCGTCCCGACCCAGATCATAAAAGTGAAGGTGATTGAGCCACCAGAGTGGGTCCAGCCCAGCCAACGCAGAACGCTTGCCTTGTTGCCAGTCTATCCACCAGAAATCGACGCCGATCGCTTCCTGTGGATGATGAAGCAGCTCGAAATAAGCCTGGGCAAACGCAGGGTTCGCGATATCAAAAGGGATAGTAGCCTCGGTAGCCGGGTCAATGCCCAGGCGGTCAGCCATGGCCACGTACATCGCTTCATGCTTGCGAACGCCAAGCGCGGGGTGCAAATTCAAAGCCGTCCGCAGGCCCTGATCGTGCAGCCATCGGATGAAGTCGGCTGGATCGGCGAACAAGGCCGTATTCCAAGTGTAGCCGGTCCAACCGTCGACGCCTTCGCCGACGTCGACCAGATGCCAATCCATATCGATAATGCAAACCGACAGAGGAACATCATGGTCGCGAAAATCGGTCATCAATTGGCGCAGGTCGGCATCATGATATTCCCAGTAGCGGCTCCACCAATTGCCCAACGCCCAACGCGGCAGCAACGACGTGCGGCCGGTCAACCTGACGTAATCGCGCAAAGCATCACGATAAGCTAACCCATAGCCGAAGAAGTAGAGATCAAGCGCGCCTTCGGCCGCGTTCCGGTCGACTAACCAGCCCCTCTCGTCGAAAACCAGCGTATGACTGTCATCGACTACCGTCCAGCCGTCGCGCGATAACAGTCCCGGTTCGAGGACGACCTTGCCGTCGGCCTCGTCCAGTGTACGCGCCGTACCCTTCAGGTTGCCGATATCAGCGTCGCCATAATGCCAGACCGGGCCGTCGGGCAATAAAGCGATCGATAGCGATACCGGGCCGAAAGGCTCGCCGCCATCACGATATGTCAGTCGCAGATATTCGGTTACCAGAACAAGTTCATTACCTGCTTGTTCAGCCCGGAACTCGGGAACATACTGGCGACGATACCAAAACGCCTGGGATGGCCTGTCTTCGAATCGGCCATCAGGCGAGTACTCCATTCGTATCAGCCGCGACGTTACGACGGTAAACCGCGCCGAGCCGACAACGACAACGGCTCGTGGATCAGCGACAGGATCAAAGTGAATTCGTGCATAGGCGGGTTGAACGATCAAATCAGCTACCTCACCGCGTGAAATTCTCGGCTTCTATACGTTACAGTGAACCCACAAATTATAACCCAGCGATAAATTCAGGCAGGATGATCGAACCGGGTTATAATCCGGTCACCAAGAGGATTTTGAAATGGAAACAACACCCCTCATCGTCGCCTTTGTGGCTGACCTGATGTTTACACCCCGCATCGCCAAAGTAGCCGAACATATCGGCTACCGGGTCAAGTGGATCGAGACCGCCGACCAGATCGGCAATGTGGAGCTGGAGGCCAGGCCGGAACTCCCGGGAGAGTTTCTATACGGGCGCGAGGGTCGCCTCTTCGACCAGATGACCTTGTGGCAGCCCGCCTTGCTGCTCTTCGATCTGAACAACGCCGCCATTCCCTGGCGCGAATGGATCGCCGCGCTTAAATCGGCGGCGGCTACGCGGCGAATCCCAGTGATGTGTTTCGGCTCCCACATGGATGTAGACACAATGAAAGCGGCTCGTTCGGTAGGCGCCGACGCGGTACTGGCTCGTTCGCGCTTCACGGCCGACATGCCTGCGCTGTTCCAACGCTATGCGCGTATCCCGGATCGGGCGGCATTAGGTGTGGCCTGCTCCGAGCCTCTATCCGACCTGGCTCTAAAGGGAATCGGGAAGTTCAATGAGGGTGATTATTACGCGGCTCACGACTCACTGGAAGAGGCCTGGGTGATGGACGAAGGGCCGGGGCGCGACCTCTACCGAGGCATGTTGCAGGTAGGGATCGCTTATTACCAGATCGAACACAATAATTATCGTGGCGCGATCAAGATGTTGCTGCGCGTGCGCCAATGGCTGGACCCCCTGCCGGATAAGTGTCGTGGGGTGAATGTAGCTCGGCTACGCGAAGACGCCGATCGCGTCTACGCGGCCTTGCTATCCCTCGGCGAAGGCCAGATCGGGATGTTCAACCGACAACTGTTTGGAACGATCGATTACGACAGATAACCGCCCCCGAAATAAAACCGGGGCGAGAGCCTTTCAATCTCTCACCCCGGTTCCCAAATGATTTGGGATAGTTCTACCCCGCAAGTACTCCGCGGCGTATCAGCCACTTCTCAAACTCAACGGCCAGGAACACGAGCACGCTGACTCCGAAGCCGATCGCCAGATCGGATGACGACAGCGGCATGACCTCGAAGAAACGCTGCCCCAACTCTGTATAGATTAACAGCAGTTGGAGAATAATCGTCGAGACAATCGCCACGATCATCAGCTTATTCGAGAATATGCCAACGCTGAACACCGATTGCTTGTGCGCCCGCAAAGCCAGAGCGTTACCCATTTGGCCCAAAGTCAGGATAGTGAAGATCATCGTCTGCCACGGGCCATTGGGATCCTGCTTGTAATAATACAGGCCGACCAGCAACGCGAGTATCCCTATCAGGACGCCGATCCAGATAATCCGGCGACCAATGCCACGGCTGAGAATGCTCTCATCCGGGCGATAAGGCGGACGACTCATGATGCCTCGCTCGGCCGGCTCCATGGCCAGCGCCAGGCCGGGCAAACCATCCGTCACCAGGTTAATCCACAGAATCTGCACGGCCAGCAAGGGCAGCGGCAATCCCAGGAACGGGCCAATGAACATCACGAACAATTCGCCCGTGTTACTGGACAGGATGTAGGTCACGAACTTGCGGATGTTGTCATAGATATTGCGGCCTTCCTCGATGGCGGCCACGATTGTGGCGTAGTTATCATCGAGCAAGACCATGTCGGCCGCTTCCTTCGAAACGTCGGTGCCGGTAATCCCCATGGCGACGCCGATATCCGCCCGCTTGAGGGCCGGGGCATCGTTGACGCCATCGCCGGTCATGGCAACCACCTCGCCCAGGTCCTGCAGGGCCTCGACGATGTTAAGCTTGTGCTCCGGTGAAACGCGAGCATAGACGGGGACATCGTAAACGACCTGCCGCAGGTCCTCGGCTGACATCTGTACCAGATCGGGGCCGGTCAGGTAGCGATCGCTGGTCGTAATAGCCAGGTCGCGAGCAATGTATTGAGCGGTCAGCGGATGGTCGCCGGTGATCATGACCGAACGAATACCGGCCTGTTTGGCGGTGGCGACGGCCGACTTCACTTCAGGTCGCGCCGGATCGATCATACTGACCAGACCAATAAAGATCATATCGCTCTCGATGGCGCTTTCGTTCGTCGTATCGATCAGTTCCGGCATTCCACGGAAAGCGACGCCCAGCACACGTTGGCCGGACTGAGCTGAGCGAGCGTTGGCGTCCAGAACACGCTGCCGCATATCGTCATCCAGCGGCAATATCTCCTTGCCTGTCCAATAACGGGTACAGGTTTCAAGGAGTACATCTGCAGCTCCCTTGGAGAAGGCGACGTAAGGCAGCTGCCCCCAGGGTACGTGGTCGTTTGCATCCTCGGCCGAACTGGCATGGATAGTCGTCATCCGTTTCCGCTCAGACGTAAACGGGACTTCAGAAACGCGCGGCCAGCGGGATTCAAGGTCTTTCTTGCCATGACCAAAGATATTGGCGGCAATAACAAACGCTCCCTCAGTGGGGTCGCCGACGACATGTTCGTTTCCATCGCTCTCACGCTGGATGAAAGCATCGCTGCACAATGCGCCGGCAATGAGCAACAAATCAACAGCCCGATCTTCGGGGGCGGCGCCATCCCTCAGTACAGCATCGAAAATGGCGTCTTCACTGCCGGCCAGCGATTGCAGCTTATATTCCCGTCCGGCGACATCCAGCATGGTCACCGTCATACGGTCCTGGGTCAGCGTACCGGTTTTGTCGGAACAGATAATGGTGACTGAACCAAGTGTTTCGACAGCCGGCAGCCGACGGATGAGCGCATTTCGTTTCAACATGCGCTGCGCTCCGAGAGCCAGGGTGATGGCCACGACAGCCGGCAACCCCTCCGGTACAGCGGCCACGGCCAGGCTAATGCCTACCAGGAAAAGCTCAGTGAAATGATCGCCACGGAACAACCCTTCAGCGACCACGATGATGACGATGATGATCGCGGCGATCCCAAGGACCTTCCCAAGATGATCAAGGCGGCGCTGGAGAGGCGTCTGCTCCTCTTGCACTCCCTGGATTAACTCGGCGATGTTGCCGAGTTCGGTCTTCATGCCCGTATCGGTGATGACAACCGTGCCGCGGCCATAGATGATGGCCGTGCCCATATAGACCATATTTCGCCGGTCGCCTAGCGGCGGCGCGCTCCCGTTGGAAGACGTCAGGGCATTCGTGTGTTTGCTAATCGGCACAGATTCGCCGGTCAAAGCGGCTTCCTGGGCACGCAGGTTGACGCTTTCCACCACACGGCCATCGGCCGGAACCATGTCACCGGTCTCCAGCTTGACGATGTCGCCCGGCACCAGCGTATTGGCCGAAACTTCCATCAGCTGGCCGTCGCGTATGACGCTGACGGTCGGCACGGCCAGCTTCTTAAGGGCGGCAATGGCCTGCTCCGCGCGATACTCTTGCGAAAAGCCGATGATCGCATTTAGCACGACGATGGCGATGATAATGATCACGCTTTCCGTCTCGCCAAGGACGGCCGAGGCCAGAGCAGCCAGGATCAAGATAATGACCATCAGGTCCTTGAACTGGTCAAGAAGGATGGCAAAAGGGCTCTTGGCTCCTTTCTCGACCAATTCGTTCGGGCCATATTCTTCCAATCGTCGCGCCGCCTCTCCAGATGTGAGGCCGGTTTGGACAGTTGTGCCCAAATCGCGCAACGTTGCTTCGGTTTCTAATTGATACCATTCGCTCATAGAAGGCGTTTCCTCTATCGATATTGAAGTAATAAGGTGTCAGGGTCTGGCGATCGTAAGCGCGCGTACAATCGACTTTCTAATGGGTAGCGAAGACCCGGCAGGCAAGGCTACGTTTACCTTGACGAGGCAAATAACATCGCACAATATCATGACGAGAAAGATTTATACCATATGTAGCTGGAAATCGGTAAAGGGTTTTCCTAAAATTAATCCATGACAGAAAATCGCCCCACAAACAACGGATATATTCCCAAGACTGCGATGTTTATCGTCGCCCACCCTGACGATATTGAATTCGGTATGGCCGGCACGGCCGCCAAATGGGTACAGGGCGGCAGCCGCGTTATCTACGTGGTCATCACCGACGGCAATGTCGGCAGCCATGAGAATGGCATGACACGAGAGAAACTGGCAGAGCTGCGCCGGGCGGAGCAAACCGCCGCGGCCGAGGTCGTTGGCGCGACATGTATCTTCCTGGGTTACGACGACGGCTTCCTGCAGCCGACTCTCGAATTGCGGAAAAAGCTGGTGCGCCTCATGCGCCAATACAGACCCGACGCCGTCGTATGCATGGACCCCACCAATTTCTTCCCCTCAGATGATTACATCAACCATCCCGACCATCGTGCCGCGGGACAGGCTGTGCTCGATGCCGTTTTTCCGGCGGTCGAGATGGACCTGCTATACCCCGACCTGGCGGCCGAGGGGCTGACCGGCTACAAGGTCAACTATGTCTACGTGACGTTAAGCCAAAAAGCGAACTGCTTCATCGACATCAGCGATACCATCGACCTTAAAGTCGAGGCGCTGAAGAAACACGCCAGTCAGTTCGAAGTCGCTGAAGCGGCCAAGATGATACGCACATGGGCAGTCGAGGCCGGCAAACAGGTGGGGTTCGATTATGCCGAAACATTCTACCGCATCACCTTGAGACCGGCAGAGGCTGGAAACGGGTCTCAACCCGAGTCGTAAATTTCGGCAACAGAACGGACTAAACCTATGCAAATTCGCAAACTGGACGTCGACCAGAAGAAAGAACGCGCCAGATTCGTTGATTTCGCCTTCGATCTGTACCGGGACAGCAAGCTATGGGTGCCGCCGCTCCGCTCCGGCGCGATGGCCGCCCTCGACAAATCGAAGCATCCCTTCTACAAGCACTCAGACGGCGACTTCTTCCTCGTTGAGGAAGGTAATACCATTCTCGGCCGCATAGGCGTACTGGAGAATCGCAGCTTCAATAACTTCCATCAGTCCAGAGTGGCTTTCTTCAGCTACTTCGAGGTCGTGGAAAATATCGAAGTGGCGCGGATCCTGCTTCGAAAAGCCATCGAGTGGGCCAAAGAACGCAACCTGGACACAGTCATCGGGCCGCGCGGCGTCATCAATATCGACGGCAGCGTCCTGGTCGAGGGGTTCGAGCATCGTCCGGCGGTCAATATCCCCTGGAACTTCCCGTACTACGATGCCTTCATCAAGGATTCCGGCTTTGAGAAG
>WBZO01006148.1_pt1 | contig 11785 bp, 14 predicted proteins | sample 5204261 | NCBI WGS metagenome assembly WBZO01 (sample SAMN12412400, study PRJNA552823) | activated sludge metagenome | isolation source: activated sludge from anammox sidestream of wastewater treatment plant... | place: USA: North Carolina | collected 2017-09 | reverse complement strand
GTCGCGAGGTTGCCGACCGCGGCATAGGCGCCGTGCGCCCTGGCGAATGGAATGCGCTGGCCACCCACGATGGCGACCCGTCGAATGGCTGGACCGGCGAGCATGGGGCGCTAGAATGCCACGCCCACCGTCTCCTCAGCCAATCCGCATGCCGGCAATGCCCGCAGCGGTCCGCAGCGATGCCGCGAAGATCGTGCAGCTCGCGGGCCCGCTGCTCATCAACAATGTCGCCACCGCCGGCATGGTCACGGCCGACACGATCATGGCCGGCTGGCTCGGTGCGCGCGATCTGGCGGCGGTCGCGGTCGGCGCGAATTTCGTGTCGTTCTTCCACCTCGGCGGGCTCGGCGTGCTGATGGCGCTGTCGCCGACCGTCGCACACGCGTACGGCGCGGGGCAGGATGCGATGGTCGGCAGTCTCGCGCGCAATGCGTTGTGGCTCGCGCTGGGTCTCGCCGCCGTGACGGTGGCAGCGCTCTTGTGCGCCGAACCCGTGCTGCTCGCGATCGCCATTCCGCCCGATGTTGCGGCGCTCGCCGCGCGCTATGTCCGGGCAGTCGCCTGCGGCGTGCCCGCGATGTTTGCCTTCCTCGCGCTGCGATTCGCGAGCGAAGGCATCGGCTGGACCCGGCCGATCATGTATACGGCGGTACTCGCGTTCCTCGTCAACGTCGCCGGCAACTACGTGTTCATGTACGGCAAGTTCGGCCTGCCCGCGCTCGGTGCGGTCGGCTGCGGGGTCGGCACCGCGCTCGCGAGCTGGACGGTGTTCGCCTTCCTCGTGGCCTACGTGCGGCGGCATCGCCGCTACCGGCCCTTTGCGCCGCTGCGGCACTTCGAATGGCCGAGCCGCGCACGTCTCGCCGCGATCCTGGCGCTCGGCCTGCCGATCAGCGGCAGCGTCCTCGCCGAGGGCGGACTGTTTGCCTCGGCCGGCCTGATGCTCGGCGCGTTCGGCTCGACCGTGCTCGCGGCACACGCCATCGCGATCAACTATGGCGCCCTGATGTTCATGGTCCCGCTGTCGCTGCACTCCGCGACGACGATCCACGTCGGCCACCAGCTCGGGCGCGGCGATGCGGTCGCAGGGCGTCGTGCAGGCTGGATCGGCATGGCGCTGTGCGTGGCGGTCATGGCGGCCTCGGCGCTCGTGCTGCTCCTGTTGCGCCGCCAGATCGCCGGCGCGTACACCCGGGACGCGGCGGTGCTCGCCGTGGCGACGCAACTGCTCGCGTATGTGGCAGCCTTCCAGGTCGCCGACGGCCTGCAGGTGGGTGCCGCGGGAGCGCTGCGCGGCTTCAAGGATGCACGGGTGCCGATGGTGCTGAATGTCGTCGCGTACTGGCTCGTCGGTTTTCCGCTCGCGTACGGCTTCGGCGTCGCGCTCGGCCAGGGCGCCGGCGCGGTCTGGATGGGGCTGATCGCGGGGCTTTCGGTCTGTGCCGTACTGCTGTCGCTGCGCTACCGGCAGGTCGCGCAGCGCGCCGTGATCGCGGTTCAGGGAAATTCGAGCAGGAAGTAGCGGTCGCAGCCGTGGTGGCCCGTGGCACCGAGTGCGGCCGGGATTTCCCTGAATCCCGCGCGGTGGTAGAGCCGTCGGGCGGCGTCCATGCCGGTCAGGGTTTCGAGGTAGCAGGCGCGATAACCGTAGCCACGCGCCGTCGCGAGGCAACGCGCGAGCAGGCGCGCGCCCGCGCCGAGGCCGCGTGCCTCGGGCAGGAGATACATCTTGCGCAGCTCGCAGGTGCCGAATGATCCGCCTTCGAGCGGTGCGATGCCGCCGCCGCCGACCACCCGGCCGGCCGTCTCGACGACGTAGTAGGCTGCGCGCGGCCGCCGGTAGGCGCCGCTCATGCCGTCCACTTCCGGGTCATTGATCGCAAATCCCGCGCCGCACGCGCCGAAGGCGGGCATCACTGCGCGAATGATTGCGGCAATGGCGAAATCGTCGGCCGCCTGCGCAATGCGCAGCACGAAGTCGCCTGAGCGGCCCGTCATGGCGAACGGGACGGCGGCTTGCGATAGCCGTAACCGAGCGTTTCGACCTCGACGACTGTGCCGTTCTCGATCGTCAGGCGCCGCATCAGCCGCTGGGGGCCGAGGTTGTACGTCCAGGTTTCGACGAGGACCTCGATGTATTCACCGCCGGCGACGCGGACCGGCCGCCCGTAGTACCAGAGGATCGGCGGTCGCAGGGCGCGACGCTCCTCCACCTCGGACGGCTCGCCGCACCAGGTCACGACCTGATCGCGCGTCGTGCCTTCGACGACGAGGCGCTGGCCGCAACGAAAGCTGTCGGCCCACGCGGCTGGTGCGCAGGCGAGTGCGAGCAGAACGAGGGCAGGCGTACGCCTCATGCCGCGCACGGTAGCGCGCGATACCTGAACCCACAATGACCGGGCAGGCATACTGGTCGCACGCCATGCCGCAACTTCCCCTTCTGCTGGCCTTCGCTGTGCTGTCCGTCGCGCCGCTGTCGGACGCCGAGCGCACGCGGGTACTCGCCGGCGAGGTGCTGGTGGCGACCGCCGCCGAGGGGGCGCAAGGGGGCGGGCCACCTGTCGTGCGTGCCGCGATCCGGATCGATGCCGCACCCGCTCGCGTGTTCGCGGTCATGACCTCGTGCGCGGAGGCGCTGCAGTTCGTGCGCCGGCTCGAATCCTGCCGGGTCATCGAGGCCGCGCCCGACGGCAGTCACGAGTTGATCGAACAGGTGGTGAACCTGCGCTGGTACCTGCCGCGCATCCGCTTCGTGTTCCGCGCCGACTACCGGCCGCCGCACGAAGTGCGGATCAGCAACGTGAGCGGCGGACTGCGCGAGCACACGGCCCGCTGGACCCTCGAACCGCTCGACGGAGGCACGGCGACGCTGGTCGAGTATCGCGTGCGGGTCGTGCCGCGCTACCCGGTCCCGGAATGGCTGATCGTCGCCGCGCTGAAGCGTGACCTGCCCGACACGCTGCGCGAACTGGCCTCCCGTTGCCGCACGCAACGGTGACTGCCGCGACCCGTACCGCGGCCCGCAATTGCGCTCCCGGCGCCCGGCGCGGCAAGATGGCCGTCACCATGGCGGCGCGCTTCACGAGCTTTCGCGAGTTCTATCCCTACTACCTGGGCGAGCATCGTCATCCGGTGTCGCGACGCCTGCACGTCATCGGCACACTGGCCATGCTCGCGATCGTCGCAGCCGCCGTCGCGATGCGCGCGTGGCGGCTCGTGCTGCCGGCCGTCGTTCTCGCGTATGGCTGCGCCTGGGTCGGGCACTTCGTCTTCGAGAAGAACCGGCCGGCCACGTTCCGTCACCCGCTGTACAGCCTGCGCGGCGATTTCGCGATGCTGCGCGACGTGCTCCTGCGACGCACGCCCTGGTAGCGCATGCCGCCTCCCGCCATCGATCGCGCGTTCGAGCGGCGCCTCGCCGCGCTCGTCAACGGGGGCGGGGCCCGCCTGCTGCAGGGCGGGTTGCGCGGGGTCGAGAAGGAATCGCTGCGCGTCACGCCGGATGGCCGCATCGCGACGACCCCGCATCCGCCCGCACTCGGATCGGCGCTCACCAACAGCCAGTTCACGACCGACTACTCGGAGGCGCTGATCGAGCTCGTCACGCCGACATTCACGACGAGCTGGGAATTGCTGCAGTACCTGTGCGACATGCACCAGTTCGTCTACCGGCACCTCGACGAGGAGCGCCTGTGGGCGACCTCGATGCCGTGCCGGATCGACAGCGACGCTGCGATCCCGATCGCGCAGTACGGCCGCTCGCACATCGGGCGCATGAAGACCGTCTATCGCGAGGGGCTCGGCGTGCGCTACGGGCGCGTGATGCAGGCGATCTCCGGCGTGCATTTCAACTATTCGTTTCCGGAGAAGTTCTGGGAGCCTTACGCCGCGCTGCGCGCCTCGCATGCGACCGGTATCGCGCTGCGCTCGCCGGCGTACTTCGACTTGCTGCGCAACTACCGCCGGCACGGCTGGATCGTGCTGTACCTGTTCGGCGTTTCGCCCGCCGTGTGCGAGTCGTTCGTGCGCGTGCGGGGCGAGACCCTGCCGCGGCTCGCGAAGGGCACGGCGTACGAGCCCTACGCGACGTCGCTGCGCATGAGCGATCTCGGCTACCGCAACCGCAAGCAGGCCGGCGTCTCGGTCTCGGTGAACAGCCTCGAGGAATACGTGCGCGACCTCACGCGCGCGATCGAGACGCCGTATCCGCCGTACGAGGCGCTCGGCGTGCAGGTGGACGGCGAGTGGCGGCAGCTGAACGCGAACCTCCTGCAGATCGAGAACGAGTACTACAGCAACATCCGCCCGAAACGCGTGGCACGTTCCGGCGAGCGGCCGACGAAGGCACTGCGGCGGGGCGGCGTCGAGTACGTGGAAGTGCGGGCCCTCGACGTGAGCGCTTTCGATCCTGTCGGCGTGAACCAGGTGAAGCTGCGCTTCCTCGAGGCATTCCTCGCGCTGTGCCTGCTGCGCGACAGCCCGCCGATCGGTACGGACGAACAGGAGGCGCTCGACCGCAACCACGTCATCGTCGCGCGGCGCGGTCGCGAGCCGGGACTGCGCCTGACGCGTGATGGGCGGCAAGTGCCCCTCGCCGACTGGGCTGCCGAGTTGCTGGACGGCATGACGGGCCTGTGCGAGATCCTCGATCTGGGCGATGCCTCGCAGCCGTATGCGCAGGCCCTGGCGATGCAGCGGGAGAAGCTGCGCGATGTCGCGCGCACGCCGTCCGCACGCCTCCTGCAGGAGCTCGAATCGACCGGCGAATCGTTCTTCGAGCTCGCGCAGCGCGTTTCGAGCGCCCACAAGGCCTATTTCCTCGAGCTTTACCCGCCGAACGAGGCGCGCCTCGACGAGTTCCGGAGGGAGGCCGAGGCGTCTATTGCACAGCAGCAGGCGATCGAGGCGGCCGATACCGGGACCTTCGAGGCCTATCTCGCGCGGTATTTTGAGAACTAGCGCACAAAATTTGCACCAACCCCCTGATTTGACATATCGGCGCGCAGAATTTGTCACGCAATCGTCGCGTCCGGGGTCTAGAATCGTCGCCGATAACAGACAGAAGTCAGGGACGAGTCCTTCGCTGATGAAAACGACCAAGCCCTCCGGGGCCGCCGGCCATTTTTCCCTCGCACTCGTCGCGGCGAACGAACCGACCATGCCCGAGGCGGCGCGCAAGGAAGCTGCGCCGGATTCGCCCGTGGTCCGCGGCTGGGATCCGTACGACATCTGGCGGACCCGCGTGAAGGCGCAGCGCGAGCACGAGACCCCGCCGCTCTGAACCGACGTGACAGCAGCGACGTTGCCGCGCGAAGGTGAGTCGCTCGTCGCCCGGACGCTGCGCACGGGCTTTGCAACGCTGCGCTTCCCGCCTCCGCTCGAGCGCGAATTCGTCACCGAGTACCGGACATCGCGCCGCCGGCTCGTGCGCATCGGCGTGTGCCTCGCGCTCGTCACCATCGTCGGGCTCGCGATACTCGACCGCTGGCTGATCGGCGCGAACGCGCACGGCGTGCCGGACGCGATCCGCTTCGGCGTGCACATCCCGCTCGTGACGATCGCCATCGTGCTCACGGCGCGGCGCTTCTACCGCTGGTACTGGCCCTTCGTGCACCTGTTCGCGCCGCTCTACGGGCTCGCCACCGTGGTACTCGCGGTCCATGCCGAGGGCACGCTGACATCGTATGTCTACGCGCGCCTGATCATCGCGATCTTCTTTTTCTACTTCATGCTCGGCCTGTCGTTCACGGCCGCGCTGCGCACCAACCTCGTCACGCTCGCCGGCTTCATCGTCGCCGCGATCGTCACCGGATTGCCGATGCAGACGGCCCTCTACCTGTCGTTCCTGTTCGTGTGCGCGAACCTCTATGCAGGCGCAGGCTGCTACTGGCTCGAGCACGCCAATCGCGTCGCATACCTCGACCGCCGGTTGCTGAACGAGGTCGCGACGCACGACGGACTCACCGGCCTCCTGAACCGCGCCGCGCTCGAGGGCGAAATCCACCGCATCTGGCAGCAGGCGATCCGCGACCGCGACACCGTCACGGTCGTGATGATCGACATCGACCATTTCAAGGCCTACAACGACCGCTATGGGCACCAGGCGGGCGATGCATGCCTGCGCGACGTGGCCGGCGCGATCCGTCGCGCCGCGGGTTCGCGTCCGCGGGACTGCGTCGCGCGCTACGGTGGCGAGGAAATGATCGCGATCCTGCCCGGCGCTGACCGCGAAGGCGGCGAGCGGGTGGCAAGCGCCATGCTCGATGAGGTGACGGCGCTTGCGATCCCGCACGATCGCTCGCTGACGCAGCCGCACGTCACGGTGAGCGTCGGCGTCGCGACGATGTCGCCCGAGCGCGATTCCTCGCACGATCTGGTCGTGCGGATCGCCGATCGCGCGCTCTACATCGCGAAGGAGCAGGGCCGCAATCGCTATGCCGTGCTCGACGAGGGCGATTTCGGCGAGGCGACGACGGTGCTCGTCGCGAGGGAACTGCGGGCGGGATGATTCCAGAGCGAGAGCAGACAGCCGGGAGCCAGTAGCTCATGGCCGGAGGTATGGTTCTTCCTTCCGCTTCCCGGGGTCCCGGCGGAGCCACCCCCCTCGGGAATCGACTGGTTCGACCAACGCCCGACCGTTCATACTCGCCTGTCTGCAGTACGGGAGACAGGAAGCGGCCCATGTTCAGTCACGTCATGGTCGGATCGAACGACATCGAACGCTCCAAGCGATTCTACGACGCGGTGCTCGGGGTACTGGGTGCCGGAGAGCCGGTGCGCAACACGGCGAGTACCGGTCACGCGCGGCTGTTCTATCGGCACGACGGTGGAACCTTCTGCGTCACGGAACCGATCAATGGCGAGTCTGCGACGTTCGCCAATGGCGGCACCATAGGATTCAAGTGTCACTCTCCCGAGCAGGTCGCCCGCTTCCATGACACGGCGCTCGCGCACGGCGGCACTTCGATCGAAGAGCCTCCGGGACTGCGCGACGGCGCCGTGGGCGCCATGTACCTGGCGTATGTCCGCGATCCGGACGGCAACAAGCTGTGCGCACTGCATCGGCCGGCCCGGCCGCGCTGAGCCCATTCGTTTGGCAACATGAAACCACAGCCACTCATCGCGGTTCGTGATGTCGAGGCCAGCAGCCGCTGGTATCAGGCTGTCCTTGGTCTGAAAAGCGGACATGGTGGACCGGACTACGAGCAGCTGACGTGGCGCGGGCGCATGGTCATGCAGCTGCATCGATGGGAAGCGCACGCGCATTCGCACATCGGCAGTCCTTCGAAGCCGCACGGAAACGGTGTCCTCGTCTGGTTTCAGACGGACCATTTCGAGACCTTGCTACAGCGCGTCCGCCGTCAAGGCGCTCGGGTCCTGGAGGGCCCGCAAGTCAACCGGAACGCAAACCACCGCGAGATCTGGCTGCAAGATCCCGACGGTTACGTCGTCGTCGTGGCAGGCCCGTATGGAGACATCGGGTTGCGTTGATGGTCAACGAGTGGTTCGGGACACGTTGCGCGCAGCGAAAATGCCCGGCTGCGCCGCCCACGACGGAGTCGCATCTGTGAATGTACTCGTGTTCGGCGCGTCGGGCGCGACCGGACGCGAGATTGTCAAGCAGGCGCTCGATCGCGGGCATTCGGTTGGCGCTTTCGTTCGTGATCCCGACAAGTTCGCGATCGCGCATGCCAATCTGACGGTGATCGTGGGCGACGTGACCAGGTCTGCGTCGGTGGAGCGGGCTGTCAGGGGTCGTGACGCCGTTGCGAGCGCCCTGGGCTCGGGCAATTCCCTGAAATCCCAACCAACCTTGATCGAGGGCATCCGCAGTATCGTGCGAGCCATGGAGCACGCGGGAGTGCGCAAGCTCGTCTACCTGTCGATGCTCGGGGTCGGCGACAGTGTGCAGCAACTGCGCTTTCTGGACAGGCACATCATGGTGCCACTCCTGTTGCGCAACGTGGCGGCAGATCACGCCAGGAAGGAAGAACTCATCCGCCGCAGCGCGCTCGATTGGGTGATCGTCCGCCCCCCGCGATTGACAAACGGACCGCGAACGGGGAGATATCGAAGTGGTGAGGAGGTCAGGGAGCGGGCGCTTCTCGAGTCAATCTCGCGCGCCGACGTCGCAGAATTCATGGTACGGCAGCTTGCAGCCGAAGAGTATGTGCATAAAGCGCCGGCGGTGCTGGGTTGAATGAGTCCTGCTCAGATTTCGTGGTGGCGATGGTCGAGCCACCGTGTGCCGGGTCGCTCGGACCAACCCTGGCACGGCGATCTCAATTTGAAGGCCGCACCATGGCGATGCGTACGCCAGGAACGGCAACGTCGTCTGCTTCCTTCAGGGTGCTCACAAGTTCAGAACGAGGTACTCGTCATTGGGTTGCAGCGACACCGCAAGACTCGATGAATGCGCCATGTCGCCGGTAGCATTGGCATTGATCGATCTGAGTGCCGGCGTGAAAGCAAGCATCAGCGCGCTCGTCTCCACCAGAGCTGAGGTCGTAAGTTGAAGAAGCTGTTTCTCTACGCTGTCCTCGGAATCCTCGGGTGGCAGGCATACTCGCATTTCATTCGCAGCCCCGAGGCACCTGCCGAGCCCGCTGAAGCGCAGGCATTCGCTTCGGAGCCGGACGAGGCGCCGCAGTCCTTTTCCTGTGACGGGCGCATCTACTGCTCACAGATGACCTCTTGCGCCGAAGCGGAATACTTCCTGGAGAATTGCCCGGGCGTGAAGATGGATGGCGGGGGAGACGGGGTGCCTTGTGAGCGCCAGTGGTGCGGCAATCACGATTGAGCCGGGAACCAGCGAGGCTCCGGCTTTGAGCACCCTGACGCATTGGTTGTCGTTGCGCGGCTACGGCCTCGTCACGAGCACCCTGTTCGGCGCCGCGACGCCGCCACTCCGGATGCGCGCCCGCTTCGAACGCCTGGCCCGCGTGTCCCGCTCGACAATCCAGCGCAGGTTTCCGCGCGTGGCTTTCGGTGACCATACGGCAGGCCAGGTCCCGATTGAATCGGTCTGTGCGGTCGAGTCACCGGCGCGCATCGTCCTGTACCTGCACGGCGGGGCGTTCTTCATGGGCTCGCCCGAGTCCTACCGCAGCCGCGCGCTGCGGCTGAGCTATCGATGGAATGCGCAGATCTTTGTCCCGGACTATCGCCTGGCGCCGGAGCATCCGCATCCGGCGGCGCTCGACGACGCACTCGCTGCCTGGCAGCTTGTCAGTGGTGTTCGTCCCGGCACGCCGATGCTGTTCGCCGGCGATTCGGCGGGCGGCGGCCTGTGCCTCAGTTTGCTCGTGAAGCTCCGGGACGCCGGGATGGCGATGCCGCGCGGGGCGATTCTGTTCTCGCCGTGGACTGATCTTGCCGTGTCCGGCGCATCGGTCGACGGCAATCGCGACAGGGACCTGTGGTTCACGCGCAGGCATCTCGAGATCTGGTCCGCCTATTACGCTGCCGCCGCCGACCGCCGGTCGCCCCAGGTCTCGCCCGTATTCGCCGACCTCTCGGGGCTGCCACCGCTGATGTTGCTCGCCGGCGAAGACGAATTGCTGCTCGACGACGCGCTGCGCGTACGCGACGCGGCCGAGCGGGTCGGAACCCGTGTGCGTGTGCATGTCGGCCGGGGTATGCAACACGACTGGCCACTCGCGCTGCCCTGGCTCGACGAGAGCCGGCGCGCATGGAGCGCGGTGAGCGCGTTCATCGACGAGCTGGCGGCGACAGGGCGGGGGACGCAAAGCGGCACGCCGTCGGCCTGAATCGGCGGCTCGGGGCGGGCGAGGCAGCCAGGTCGTGGCCATGAGCGGCTTGCGCGGCCAATCGTCCTGCGGCGCGCGCCGGTCCTAGTCCCGATAGATCGAAATTTCCCTGGTTCCTCCCGACGTGCGCGCACCGCGGAACATGCCCTCGCTGTTGAAACTCGTCACGACGCCGCCCTGCGCATCGATCGCGATGATGCCGCCTTCGCCGCCCATCTTCTGCAGGCGATCCAGCACGACCGCGTCCGCGGCGGCGGCCAACGTGAGGCCGCCGTAGGCGACGCGCGCGCAGATGTCGTGGGCGACGGCCGCGCGAATGAAATACTCCCCGTGGCCGGTGGCCGAGACGGCGCACACCGCATTGTCGGCGTAGGTGCCGGCGCCGATGATCGGTGTGTCGCCGACGCGGCCATGGCGCTTGCCGGTCATGCCGCCGGTGGAGGTCGCCGCGGCGAGGTTGCCGGCGCGATCGCGCGCCACGGCGCCCACGGTGCCGAGCGCGGACAGCTCGTTCGCGGGACGCGCATCACCCGCGAGCACGCGGCCGAGCTGTGCCTTGCGCGTGTCGGTCAGGAAATGATCGTTCGGCACGAGCGCCATGCCGCTGGCGAGCGCGAACTCCTCTGCACCCGCTCCGATCAGCATCACGTGCGGCGAGTGCTCCATCACGGCACGTGCGAGGTCGACCGGATTTCGCACGTGCCGGACTCCGGCGACCGCGCCGGCCGCGAGCGTGCGGCCGTCCATGATCGAGGCATCGAGCTCCACCGTGCCTTCGTGCGTCAGCACCGCGCCGCGGCCGGCATTGAACAGCGGGTCGTCCTCGAGCATCCGCACTGCCGCGGTGACTGCATCGAGGCTCGTGCCTCCCAGGTCGAGCACGGCGTAGCCTGCATCGAGCGCTGCGGCGAGGCCGGCGCGGTAGGCCGACTCCTGGCTGGAGGTCATGAGGGCGCGCGGCAGGGTGCCGGCGCCGCCGTGGATGGCGATCGAGTACATCGGGTGGTCTCCAGCCGGCACGCGACATGCGGCAACACCGGCGGCTATTATCAGCCATGCCCGAAGCCTAGCAGTCCGCCAGCGCCGTGGGCGTCGCCCATTCGCCAAACGGACAGGTTTTGTGGCCATCCCCGACCGACGCATCCGGAGCCTGCTGGTCGCCAACAGGGGCGAGATCGCGATCCGCGTGATGCGGGCCGCGACCGAGCTCGGCATCCGCACCATCGCGATTTATTCGCAGGAGGACCGCTTCTCGCTCCATCGCACCAAGGCGGACGAGGCGTATCTCGTCGGCCGCGGCAAGGGAGCGGTCGAGGCCTACCTCGACATCGAGGATGTGCTGCGGATCGCACGCGAATCGCATGCCGACGCCATTCATCCGGGTTACGGCTTCCTGTCGGAGAACCCGGATTTCGCCGAGGCCTGCGAGAAGGCGGGCGTCATATTCGTCGGCCCGACCCCGGCGATCATGCGTACGCTCGGCAACAAGGTGTCGGCACGCAATGCCGCGGTCGCCGCCGGCGTGCCGGTGATGCCCGCGACTCCGCCACTGCCCGCGGACCTCGCGGCCGCCCAGGCGCTCGCGCGCGAAGTCGGCTATCCGGTGATGCTGAAGGCGAGCTGGGGCGGCGGCGGGCGCGGCATGCGGATCATCGACAGCGACGCCGCGCTGGCCGAGCTCCTGCCCGTGGCGCGGCGCGAGGCGCAGGCCGCGTTCGGCAACGACGAGGTCTACCTCGAGAAGCTCGTGCGGCGCGCGCGCCACATCGAGGTACAGATCCTCGGCGACCGCCACGGCAACCTCGTGCATCTCTACGAGCGCGACTGCACGGTGCAGCGCCGTAACCAGAAGGTCGTCGAACGTGCGCCCGCGGTGTTCCTCACCGACACGCAGCGCGCGGCGCTGTGCGAAGCCGGCCTCGCGATCGGCCGCGCCGTGCGCTACCTCAATGCCGGCACCGTCGAGTTCCTGCAGGACGCCGATACCGGGCAGTTCTACTTCATCGAAGTCAATC
>WBZO01006146.1_pt1 | contig 11786 bp, 14 predicted proteins | sample 5204261 | NCBI WGS metagenome assembly WBZO01 (sample SAMN12412400, study PRJNA552823) | activated sludge metagenome | isolation source: activated sludge from anammox sidestream of wastewater treatment plant... | place: USA: North Carolina | collected 2017-09 | reverse complement strand
CGTCCATGACGGGGACGGTGGGCGTCGCGGTCGTGGTCCCGGTCGTCGCCGCCGGAGGCGCGACGGTCTCGACGCGTGGCTCGACCTTCGCCTCCGCCTGCGTGACCGGCGGGAGCGGTGCGCTCTCGAGCGAGCGACCGAGCGCGAACGCGGCGATCGCGACGACTGCCAGCACGGCGAGCGCGCCCGCGACCATCCACGACGCCGTGTGCCTTCGCGCACGGATCCGCAGCTCGAGGGTGGGCAGGGGGCGATGGCCGTCGAGGGTCTCGTCCGCGAGGCTCCGCATCCGGCCGGCGGGCTGGAGGAAGGCGTCCTCTTCGTTCGGGAGGAGGAGGATCGGCTCGGTCCGCGGCGGCGGCGGGACGGGCGTCGCCGCCGGGGGCGGGGGAAGCGGCGTCGGCCTCGCGGCGGCGAAGACCGCAGGGCCGGACGCATCGTCCGTTGCCGCCGCGAGCTCGGCGAACATGTCGCGCCTGCTGCTGCGAGGCGCGCGCAGCGCCTCTTCGGCGCGCGCGATCGCGTCGGCGAGGTTCTTCACCTCGAGGACGTCGGCGGCGCTGATCTCCTCGGTCGAGACGAGGTCTCGCTGCGAGGACTCGTCGCGCAGGTAGGCGCGAAAGGCGTTCCGCGCGCTCTCGTCGCCGCCGGAGATCATCGTCATCGGGCCCAAAGCCCTAGCGCGACCATGGACGAAATCAAGGGCTGGGCGAATTTTCAGCAAATCGCGGAGCCGGCGCCGCGGCCGTGAGGCCGTCGACGTCCCATCCGCCGGCGCGAGCCGCCGCGAGATAGGTGCTCTCCATGAAGTCGAGCAGCGTCGCCTCCGGGTCGCGCGTGGTCCGCACGGCGTCGTAGGGGAGGAGGATCTCGCCGAGCCTGTCCGCGTAGTACGCCGCCGGCGGCGAGATGCGTGCGGTGCGGAGCCCCGGAGGCTCGGGGATCGCGTAGGCGTAGAACACCGGCTCCTCCACGCGGCCGCGATCGAGCCAGTCGCCGCCGGGCCAGAAGCCGTGGCTGATCACCTCGTGCGAGTACGCCTCGCGCATCACCGCGTCGGACGGCGGCGCCGGATTGCGACGACCGGAGAAGCGCGTGACCGCGAGATCGAAGGCGCCCCAGAAGAAGCTCACCGGGCTGCACTTGCCGCCGAAGCGACCGCGGTGGATCTCGAACACCCGCTCGACGCTCAAGAGGACGTGGTGGAACGTCTCCACGCATGCCCGATCGTAGGCCGCGTGGTGACGATCGTCGGGGAACGGGGTCCTGTCGTTCACCTCGACGGGCACCGGCCAGACATGGACGTGGACGTCGAGCCGCGCGAGCGCGCCGAGGACGCGATCGTAGAACTCGGCGACCGTCATCGGCGCGAGGTCGAACGACGCGACGCGCTTGTCGCCCGTCTCCGCAATGAACCGGTGCGCGCAGAAGTCGAACGTCATCGTCAGGTGATGCACGCCGCAAGGCGAGCCGGACGAGAGCCCGCGCGACGTGACGTGCTGGGCCACGTGCCACCAGTGGTTGACCCGCGCCGCGAGCGCGAGCTGCACCTTGCCGACGATCTGCGTCCACCGATGCAGAGTCAGATACGTCGGCTCCCAGTCTCGGAGCGCGAGCGCAGGCCATTCTTCGTGATCCATGCCGACCATGCATCGGTACGACGCTGCGGATGGTCAAGTCGACGATGCAAGCCGTCACGAGAGGACCGGATCGCCTCGGCCGACGTGCCTTGCGCGTACGCTCGCGCGACGTCATCGTGCATGACGGGGTACGGCGCGCAGGTTGCGTCGATGCCGCTGTCCTGCATCGGAGGTCGCGCCATGGCTGCGAAGCACGTCATCCGCGCCGCAGCGACGATCCTCGGATCGTCGCTCGTCGCGCTCTCTGCCGTCCACTGCTCGGGCGAATCGGACCTCAACCTCCCGGTCACCAGCCTCGACCCCGCGCGAGGGCTGCCGGTGTGGGGGCCGGGCACGCCCGGTGCGCCGACCGGAGCCGGGCCGACCGGCAGCATCAACCTGGGCCCGAGCCCGGGCGGGACCTCGACGGGCTTCGGTGGACCGCCGGCCGCGCCGAGCCCGACGGCGACGGGGGGCGTTCCGCCCTCACCGACGGGCAGCGGCCGCCCTTGAGGACGCAAGGGCACGGCCGATGCACCGCGGCCCGGCATGTTCGTGCATCGTGCCATCGTGCTCGGGGTCATCGCTCTCCTCGCCGTCGCTTGCGGTGACGAGCAACCACCGGCAGCGTCGGACGTCGGCTTCGCGCCGACCACCGGAGCGAATGCCGGCACCGGCTCGCCGGGCACCGGAAGCGCTCCAAGCGGTGGAGGCGGCGGAGGCGGCGGCGCGATTCCGCCCGCAGGAGGCACGGACGTCGGCAGCGGACAGGGCACGAGCGGCGGCATCCCGGGCGCTCCTGGTCTCGGATCGAACGGGACCGGGACGGGCAGCGGTAACGTCAACGTCGCACCTCCGGGCGGGCTCGACGGCACGGGCGGGACGAACGTCGGGACCGGGACCGGACCGGGCAGCGGCGTCTCCGGTGGTGCAGGTCTCGGCGCGGGAGGAACTGGCGGCACCGGCACAGGCACCGGCACCGGCACCGGGACCGGGACCGGAACGGGCGGCGGCAGCACCTCGGGCGGGACCGTGATCGTGGTCCAGTGAGCGATCTTCGGGCGCGCGGGTTGCACCCGGTCGCGACGCGAGAAGGAGGGTCATCATGACGACCTCGGATGTCGTGGTCGCGCCCGCTGCGCTCCCCGAGCAAGCGGTGCCGCCCAGAGTGGTGAAGTTGAGCTGGGGCGCGCTCTTCGGCGGGATGTTCGCCGCGCTCGGCGTGTGGCTGCTGCTGACCGTGCTCGGTCTCGCGATCGGCCTCTCGGCGATCGATCCCAGCCGCCCGGCATCGACGAAGATCGCCGGGCTCACCACCGGGATCGCCTCGCTGATCGTTCCGCTCGTCGCGCTCTTCGTCGGAGGCCTCGTCGCCGCGCGAGCGGCGGGCATCGTCGATCGCGCGACCGGTGCGATCCACGGCGCGGTGATGTGGTCGCTCGCGACGATCCTCGGCGTCGTGCTCACCGGCGCGGTGCTGCGCGGAGTCATCGACACGGCTGGCGGCGTCGCCGGCGCGGCGGCCTCGGCGCTCGGCAGCGCGGGGCCGCGCTTTGCGCACGGGGTCGGGATCGACACGAGCGATCTCGTCGGGCCGATCAACGAGCGGCTCCTCTCGGAGGGCAAGCTGCCGATCCGGCCCGAGCGCCTCCAGGCCGCGATTCGCGACTCGGCCGGGATGGCGATGCAAGACGGCCAGTTCGACAAGGACACGTTCGCGCGCGCGCTCTCGGACGAGACGGGCCTCTCGGAGGCGGGGGCGAGCGACATCGCCGACCGCATCGAGGCGCAGGTCCGGATGCAGGTCGACGAGATGAGGCGCGGCGCACTGCAAGCAGCCGATGCGACGGGCCACGCGATGTGGTGGGTCTTCCTCGGCATGACGCTCTCGCTCGCGAGCGCGGTGCTCGGCGCCACCATCGGCGTGAGCCGGAAGCAGCGCATGGCGGCGCGCGGCGTCCCCATCGCCGTGGTCGAGCCCCAGCCCGTTCATCCGTGAGGTGACGTCTTGGGCTCCACGGATCGAGTCGAGATGTCGCGACCGTGCGCGCACGCGGCGGCCGCGACGATCCGCGCCGTCACGCGCCCCGCTCGCGGTTGCGAGGACTGCCTCCGGATCGGGTCGCGCTGGGTCCATCTGCGCGAGTGCCTGACCTGCGGTCACGTCGGTTGTTGCGACGCGTCGCCGAACCGACACGCCACGGCACACTTCCACGAAACCGGTCACCCGATCGTGTCCTCGGCCGAGCCAGGCGAGACGTGGGCCTGGTGCTACGTCGATCAACGCGCGCTCGAGTGAGCCGCGAGCTCCAGCGCGCTGGTGGATCGGTTCCTGCTACTCGCAGCCCGCGTCACGAAGGGATGCAAAGGAGCTCACGAATGAATACTCGACTTGCGATGACGATCTCCGTAGCGGCGCTGTCGCTCGCGTTCGCGGGCGCCTGCAAGAGGCAGCCGGAGCCGAGCTCGACCCAGACGACGTCCGCGGCGACCGAGACCCAGGAGGAGGGCCGGATGACGGCGACGGAGCATCCTGCGGCGGCGCCCACGACGGCGACGACCACGGCGATGATGTCGAAGGAGGACAAAGAGTTCATGACGAAGGCGGCCAACGGAGGGATGTTCGAGGTCACCCTCGGGGCGGAGGCCGCGCGGAAGGCGATGAACGCCGACGTGAAGGCATTCGCCAACCGCATGGTCACCGATCACGGCAAGGTGAACGACGAGCTGAAGCAGCTTGCGGCGAAGAAGGGCGTCACGCTCCCGACCGAGATGGACAAGAAGCACAAGGACAAGATCGCGGAGCTCTCGAAGGCCTCGGGCGCGAAGTTCGACAAGGACTACATCGAGCTCATGGTCGAGGACCACGAGAAGGACGTGAAGGACTTCAAGGACGCGGCGAAGGACGCCAAGGACCCGGACCTCCGCGGGTGGGCGGCGAAGACGGTGCCCACGCTCGAGGAGCACCTGAACCTCGCGAAGGAGATCAAGACGAAGACGCACCCGAGGACGTAACATCGCCCACGTGAGCATCGTCCGAGGGAGCTGCCTCTGCGGAGGCGTCGCGTTCGAGATGACCGGTAGCCCGAGGGGCGCCACCCACTGTCACTGCTCGCGCTGCCGGAAGGCGAGGGGCACGGCCAATGCCACGAACCTGGTCGTCGATCTCGACGGGCTGAGGTTCGTGCGCGGCGCCGAGCTCCTCACCACGTTCAAGCTGCCGGAGGCGAAGCACTTCACCCACGTCTTCTGTCGCGTGTGCGGCGCCAGCATGCCGCGCTTCGACGAGGCGCGAGGGTTCGTCATCGTTCCCATGGGCTCGCTCGACGACGATCCGGGCATCGTTCCGGGCCGGCACATCCACGTCGAGTCGAAGGCGCCGTGGGACGAGATCACCGACGACCTGCCGCGCTTCCCCGGAGCGCCGCCGTCCATCTGATCACTCGAACCCGTCTCGTCCGTACCGACATGGCGCATCAGCGCAGCTCGAAGATCGCCAGGTAGTGCAGCGCGCTGCCGCCGAGCACGAAGAGGTGCCAGATCTCGTGGAACCCGAAGACGCGCGGGAACGGGTCGGGCCGCTTCGTCGCGTAGACGAGCGCGCCGAGCGTGTACGTGACCCCGCCGGCGACGACGAGGGCGATCACCGGCGACGTGAGCGCGCGGAAGGCGGTGCCGCCCTTGACGAGGACGAGCCACCCCATCGCGACGTACATCGACGTGTAGAGCGCGCGCGGCGCACGCATCCACGCGACGCGCAACACGATGCCGAGAAGCGCCAAGAGCCAGATGCCGCCGAGCATCCATGCGCGGTCACGACCGTCGAACGCGCGCCAGAAGACCGGCGTGCAGGTCCCGGCGATGAACGAGAAGATGGCCGCGTGATCGAGCGTGCGCAGGCGGCGCGTCAGGGCCTCGCTCCCGGGAACGAGGTGATAGGTGGAGCTCGCGGCATAGAGCGCGACGAGAGACACCGCGTAGGCGACCGTCGGCCAGAGGAGGTCCGAACCCCATGCGCGACCGACGAGGAAGAGCGCACCGACGTAGCCGGCGGCGAGGCCGGCGAGGTGGGTGTACCCGCTCACCGGCTCGCGTGCAGTGGAGGTGATCGTCATGCGCCGACAGTGGCGCAGCGGACGTCAGCGTGGTGTCAGCGGTGTGTCACGTCTCGCTCGGCTCGAGCCGCGGGCGGCTGGCACTCCCGGTGCACTGCACGAGGCTGGAGGCGCAGGCAGGGAGGGGCTCATGGAGACGAAGAAGTATCTCGCCGAGGCCATCGGGACGTTCTGGCTCACGTTCGCGGGCTGTGGAGCGGCCGTGCTCGCGGCGGCGTTCCCGCAGCTCGGCATCGGCCTGCACGGGGTCGCCGTGGCGTTCGGCCTCAGCGTCGTCACGATGGCCTACGCGATCGGTCACGTGTCCGGATGCCATCTCAACCCGGCGGTCACCGTCGGGCTCACCGTGGGCGGGCGCTTTCCCTTGAAGTCCGTCGTGCCGTACGTCGTCGCGCAGGTCATCGGTGCGGTGATCGCGGCCGCGCTCTTGCGCGCGATCGCGAGCGGGGCGCCGGGCTTCGACGTCCACGCGGGCTTCGCGGCGAACGGCTACGGCGATCACTCGCCGGGCCACTACGGCCTCCCGGCGGCGCTCGCGATGGAAGTGGTGATGAGCGGGATGTTCCTCTTCGTCATCATGGGAGCGACGCACGGCAAGGCGCCGGCCGGGTTCGCGCCGCTCGCGATCGGCTTCACCCTCATGCTGATCCACCTCGTCTCGATCCCGGTGACGAACACGTCCGTGAACCCCGCGCGGAGCACGGGGCCCGCGCTGTTCGTCGGTGGATGGGCGCTGCAGCAGCTCTGGCTCTTCTGGGTCGCCCCGCTCGTCGGCGGTGCGCTCGGCGGCGCGCTCTATCGCTGGCTGAGCGCGGAGCCGTCGGCGCAGGTGGTCGGCGAGGCCCCCGCCGAAGCGAGGGCGTAGATCACTGCCGCTTCAGGCGGACCACGAGCGCCGCGCTGGCGGCGGCGGCGCCCAGCACGCAGACGCCGGCCCAGCCGTAGCGCGCGAACGCGTGGCTCGCGAGGAACGATCCCGTTGCCATCCCGAGGAACATCGAGGTGACGAGCGCGGCGTTCGTCCGGCTGCGCGCCGCGGGATCGAGCCCGTAGATGATCGTCTGGTGGCCGATGAGCGCGCCGGAGGTCCCGAGATCGAACGCGAGCGCGCCCGCGACGAGCGCGACGAGGGACTCGCGAAAGATCGCCATGCCGGCGAACGAGACGATGACGAGGCCGGCCCCGGCCCGTATCACCGCCTCGGGCCCGCGGCGATCGGAGAGGCCGCCGAAGACCGAGGCTCCGAGCGCACCGGCGGCGCCCGCGAGCCCGAACGCGCCGGCGACCTCGCTGCCGAGCTCGAACGGCGGCGCGCGGAGCGCGAGCGCGAGGGTCGACCAGAACCCGCTGAACGCGACGGAGAGCAGCGCCTGCGCGAGCGCGGCGCGACGCAGCGGTCGCATGTCCCGGAGCAGGCGCGCCATCGACGCGAGCAGCTCGGCGTACGTCGCGTCCGTCGTCGGGAGGAAGCGCGGGAGCTTTCGCGCCGAGACGGCCGCAAGGAGGGCGATGGCGATCGCGGCGCCGAAGAACATGGCGCGCCATCCGAACCTCGCGCCCACCGAGCCGCTGATCACGCGCGACAGGAGGATCCCGGTGAGCAGGCCGGTCATGACGCGGCCGACGATGCGCCCGCGCGAGGCCGGCGGCGCGATCGCCGCCGCGGCCGGTACGAAGTCCTGGGCGATCGTAGAGAGCAGGCCGATGAGGAAGCTCCCGAGCAGGAGCGCGCCGAAGCTCGGCGCGGCGCCCGTGAAGGCGAGCGCGCCGACCAGCGCGACGGCTTTCGTCACGATGACGCGTCGGCGATCGAGCCGGTCGCCGAGCGGCGCGAACCCGAGGATGCCGATCGCGTAGCCCGCCTGCGTGAGCATCGGGACGAGGCCGACCCGCTCGGGTGACACGGCGAACGCCTGCGCCAGCAGGCCGAGCATCGGCTGGTTGTAGTAGAGGTTCGCCGCCGACAGGCCCGCGCCCAGCGCGAGCAGGAAGAGGACCCCCGAGCGGGGCGGCGAGGTCGTCATCGGTCGCCCTTGGATGCAGCCGCCGTGCTCGCGGTCGCAGAGCGAGCGGGGCTTGACGAACGTATTACGGTGATCATATTACGATCGTCATATGTCGGGCGGCGCGGGCTGCCCAGGAGCGCTGCGATGGATGTCTCGGGAAAGGTCGCGTTCGTCACCGGAGCGAACCGTGGGATCGGGGCCGCCGTGGTCGATGCGTTGCTCGATGCTGGCGCCGCGCGAGTCTACGCTGCGATGCGCGCGCCGTCCGCCGCGCCGGCGCGGAAGGGCGTCGTGCCGGTCCAGCTCGACGTGACGGACGAGGCGCGCCTCGCGGACGTCGCGCAGGCGCTCGATGACGTGGAGATCCTGGTCAACAACGCCGGCATCTCCCTGGGCGAGCCGCTCGTCGGCGCGAGGGATCCGAGGGCGGCCGAGCGCGAGATGCGCGTCAACTACCTCGGCACGCTCGCCGTGGTGCGCGCGTTCGCGCCGGTGCTGCGCGCGAACGGCGGAGGCGCGATCGTGAACCTCCTCTCGATCCTCGGCCGGGTGAACATGCCCGCGGTCGGGTCGTACTCCGCCTCGAAGGCGGCGGCCTACTCGCTCACTCAAGGGATCCGGGCAGAGCTCGCCGCGCAGGGGACGCTCGTGATCGGCGTGATGCCGGGGTTCGTCGACACGGACATGACCGCGCGCGTCACGCAGCCGAAGATCACGCCCGGAGAGGTCGCGGGCGCGATCCTCGAGGCGCTCCGCACGGGCATCGAGGACGTCTACCCCGGCCCGGCCGCGGAGATCGCTGCCGGTCTCCTGCGCAACCCGAAGGCCGTCGAGAGGAGCCTGGCGCAGCGATGACGACCAAGGTCGAACGCAAGGAGCGCACACATGTCTCGATCCTCGAGTCGGCCGAGCGCCTCGTGCGCGCCAAGGGGATCGGAGGTGCACGCGTGGCCGACGTGATGAAGGGCGCCGGTCTGACGGTGGGCGGCTTCTACGCGCACTTCGCGTCGAAGGAGGCGCTCGTCGACGACGTCATCCGGCGGACGGCGAGCGCGATGCGCGCACGTCTCTTCGCCGGGCTCGACGACAAGGACGAGGCCGACCGCGCCGAGGTCGTCCTCAAGCGCTACCTCTCGGCGGCGCATCGCGACGAGGTGGAGCAGGGCTGTCCGTTCCCCGCGATCGTGGGCGAGGTGGCGACGGGCGCGCCCGAGCATCGCGAGGTCCTGGCGGACAGCGTCGGCGCGTTCACGTCGGAGCTCGAGCGGCTCCTGCCGCGAGGCGATGCGCTGCAGCGTCGGCACCTCGCCATCGCGCTGTTCGCCCTCATGTACGGCGGGCTGAGCCTCGCCCGCGCGCTCCGCGGGACCGAGCTCTCCGACGAGGTGCTCCGCGCCTGTCGGGCATTCGCGCGCGCCGCTCTCTCGGAAGATCGGAGGACACGATGACCAACGCATACGTGATCGACGCAGCTCGCACCCCGCGCGGACGCGGAAAGGCCGGCAAGGGTGCGCTCTCGAACATCCACCCGCAGGAGCTGCTCGCGCAGGTGCTCCGCGCGCTGCCCGCGCGAAGCGGTCTCGAGCCTCGCGTCGTCGACGACGTCCTCGTCGGCGCGGTCTCCCAGGCGGGCGAGCAGGGGGCCAACATCGCGCGCAACGCGGTGCTCGCGGCTGGCTGGCCGATCGAGGTGACGGGCGTGTCGCTGAACCGCTTCTGCGCCTCGGGCCTCCAGGCGGTGAGCTTCGCGGCGATGGGCGTCGCCTCGGGCGCGATGGAGCTCGTCGTGGCCGGCGGCGTCGAGAGCATGTCGCGCGTCCCGATGGGCTCCGACGGCGCCGGTCAGGACGGCGGCAACGAGCTCTTGCGCGAGCGCTTCTTCCAGGTGCCGCAGGGGATCAGCGCGGACCTCATCGCGACGCTCGAGGGCTACTCGCGCACGGAGCTCGACCAGATCGCGCTCCGCTCGCAGCAGCGCGCGGCGACCGCGATCGAGCAGGGGCGCTTCGCGCGCTCGCTCGTTCCGGTCGTGGACCCGAAGACCGGCGCGCCGGTGCTCGCGACGGACGAGTCGCCGCGTCCGGACACCACCCTCGCGGGCCTCGCGGCGCTCGCGCCCTCCTTCATCGGCCTCGGCGAGACGTTCGACCCGATCGCGCTCGCCCGCTTCCCGGAGGCGAAGGCGATTCGACACATGCATACTGCAGGCAACTCGAGCGGCCTCGCCGACGGCGCGGGCGTGGTCGTCGTGGCCTCGGAGAAGTACGTGCGCGAGCACGCCGTCCGGCCGCGAGCGCGGATCCGCGCGATGGCGACGATCGGCAGCGACCCGGTCCTGATGCTCACCGCCCCCGCGCCGGCGAGCGAGAAGGCGCTGCGCAAGGCGGGGATGAAGGCGCGCGACATCGACCTGTGGGAGATCAACGAGGCCTTCGCCGCCGTCGTGCTGCAGACCATCCGGAAGCTCGACATCGATCCCGAGCGCGTGAACCCGAACGGCGGCGCGATCGCGCTCGGTCATCCCCTCGGCGCGACGGGCGCGATGCTCTTCGGCACCGCCCTCGACGAGCTGGAGCGCACGGACAAGCAGACCGCGCTCGTGACGATGTGCATCGGCGGCGGGCAGGGGATCGCCACCATCCTCGAGCGCGTCTGACGCGTGACGGCCTCAGCCCGCGTGCGCGATGCCGCGCACGGTGGGGCGCACGAACGGCAGCGCCTTGCGCATGCTCTCGCGCGCCTCGGTGTCGACGACGAACCCGGCGCGCCGGATGGCCTCCCCCGTCCGGCGCGTGAGGTGGCAGTTGCCGGCGACGCGCGTCCAGAACGGCTCGATGCGTCGCTGCCAGACGAGGCGCGAGGCGTCGTCCTCCGCCGCCACGTGCTCGAGGTACACGAAGGAGCCGCCCGGCCGGAGCACGCGCTTCACCTCGGCGAGCGTCGCTTCGACGTCCGGCACCGAGCAGAGCACGAGCGTCGACACGACGGCGTCGAAGCTCCGGTCGGCGAACGGCAGCGCGTCCGCGGACGCATCGCGGACCTCGACGCCCCGCCGGCCGCTCTCGCGGACGCGCCTCTCGAGCCTGTCCCTCATGAACCGGTCGGACTCGGTGAGGACGAGGCGGTCGACCTCCCGCGGGTAGTGGGCGAGGTTCGCGCCGGTGCCGGCGCCGATCTCGAGCACGGCGCCGGAGAGTCCCGCCAGGAGATCATGCCGCCAGGCGTCGAGGCACGCGCGCTCGGACGAGCGCATGAACCGATCGTACGCCAGCGCCATCAGGCGGCTCATCGTCCGTCCCTCTTCATGCGTCGAGGCTACCATGCGGCCGATGACGATCCGGACGGCGCGCGAGACGGACTACGATGCGATCGCGGAAGCGCTGCAGTCGTGGTGGACGCAGCCCGGCTTCGACACCCCGGCGGCGGCGCGCGAGCGAGCCGCGCTCGTCCCGCGGCTGTGGCTGCAGCACTTCGCCGGCACGAGCGCGGTCGCCGAACGCGACGGCAAGCTCGTCGGCTTCCTCGTCGCGTTCTTCTCCGCCGATCGGCCCGACGAGGGATACATCCACTTCGTCGGCGTGAGCCCGAGCGCACGGGGTGAAGGGATCGGCCGGGCGCTGTACGAGCGGTTCTTCGCCCTGTGCTCGGCGGCCGAGCGCCGTCGCGTCCGGTGCGTCACGACGCCGGGCAACGAGGTGTCGCTGCGTTTCCATCTCGCCATGGGGTTCGCGGTCGACGGCGGCGACGCGAAGCCCGACTACGACGGACCGGGAGTGGCTCGCATCGCCTTCGTGCGCGAGCTCGACGCACCCTGACGCGCTCACGTCGAGGTGCTTCGCGCGCGCTGGTGCAGCGCCACGAGGACACGAGAGAGCTGCTGTACGGTTCCCCGCTCCCAGTCGTGGGCCGGGATGACGCGCTCGGCGAAGTCGAAGACGTCGCCGAGCTCGGCGAACGCGAACCTCGCGACGGAGGCCGGGTGCTCGGCGGACGCGGGCGGCGGCTCGCACGTCCCGCACGCGACGCGGACGCTTCGCACCGTCTTC
>WBZO01006145.1_pt1 | contig 11786 bp, 7 predicted proteins | sample 5204261 | NCBI WGS metagenome assembly WBZO01 (sample SAMN12412400, study PRJNA552823) | activated sludge metagenome | isolation source: activated sludge from anammox sidestream of wastewater treatment plant... | place: USA: North Carolina | collected 2017-09 | reverse complement strand
CACAGCTCGCGCACCGGCGCCGGCGCGTGCGCCACCCCTCGCGCCGCCGTGTCATATGAGCCGGCCTGAAAGCGATCAGCACCTTTGATCTTGAGCGCCATTGCCACATCGCGCAGTAGCGCCGCTACCTGACGGTTGCTCATCGCGTCGCGTTCGCCCTCCATCGCCCCCCCAGTGCCGTCGTGCTGCACCAAAGCGTACGGGATTCATGGCGAGTGGGGAGCAGCAGTCGCGGGTGCAGCGAGCGGGAGTTGTGCTCCCCTCATCCCTACTCCCTGTCCCCCGTATCCTCTACGTATGAGCACGCTGATTACGAACATCCGCTTGTGGGACGGGCTGGCAGAGCGCGCGATGGAGGGCGCAGCGCTGTTGATCGTCGATGAGCGCGTTGCCTGGGCGGGAGCACGCGGGGATGCGCCGGAGGCAGCTTCAGGTGCTGAAGTTGTAGACGGTGACGGCGGCACGCTGTTGCCGGGATTGATCGATGCGCATATCCACCTGGGCTGGGGTGGCGCCTCGGCACGCGCGGAAGAGACCACGCTGCGCAACGCGGCGGCGGCGCTGGCCACGGGCATCACGGCCGCCCGCGATCTCGGCGCGCCCAGTCACGCTGTGATCACGGCGGCGCGCGCCATCGCACGAGGGGAGGCCCCCGGCCCGCACCTCATTGCCGCCGGCCGGCCGGTGGCGATGCCCGGCGGTTACGCTCCCGGTGTGGCCGCGGAAGCAGACTCACCTGAGGCGGTGCGAGCCGCGGTGGCGGCGCAGGTGGCGGCCGGCGCCGGTATCATCAAGGTGATCGCTTCGCCGGTGCCCGCCGGACCCGAGGTGCGGGTGCCCCGATCGTTCGGCGAGGCCAGCTTGGCGGCGGCCGCCGGGGCGGCGCACGCCGTGGGGCTGCGCATCACCGCTCATGCCCACAGCCTGGACGGCGCGCGGGATGCCGTCGCGGCCGGGTTCGACTGCATCGAGCATGGCTACCGGCTGGACGCCGCCACGATTGCAGAGATGGCGCGGCGGGGGACGTGGTTGGTACCGACGCTGGTGGCGATGGAGGCGGCCCAGGCGCCGCAGATGGCCCCTGGCCGGCCGCCCGAGACGGCAGCTCGGGCGCGCGAGCGTTGGGAGGCAGCGGTCGAGGCGGCACGGCAGGCGCACCGGGCGGGGGTGCGCATCGCTGCCGGCACCGACGCCATCACCAACGTGCCGGTCACGGCCATCCGCCGTGAAGTCGCGCTGCTGATTGAGGCAGCAGGCATGAGCCCGGTACAGGCGCTACGTGCGGCCACCTCCGACGCGGCGGTGCTGCTCGGCATCGCGCAGGAGACAGGCAGGATCCACGCCGGCCTGCGTGCCGACCTGCTGCTGCTCGCTGGCGACCCGCTGGATGACCCGGCCGCACTGTCCGAAGTGCGCGGCGTGTGGCGCAGCGGGGAGCGAAGATGAGGATATGGAGCGGGGAGCCGGCCTGCCCCCCGCGATTCCTTGCTCTTACCGCGGCACGCCCATCTGTCCCGGGTGGATGTATTGCCCCGGGGTGGGGCCGGCCTGGCCCTGGGGAGCCTGCGGCTTGGGGGCTGAGCGGGCGACCAGCCAGGTGGCGATGGCAGTGAAGGCGATGGCGTGCACGGCCAGTACGATCACCGGGCCGATGGCGGAGCCGTCCACCTGCTCATACAGCTTGAAGTTTTGCGGGTTCGGGATGTAGTTCTTGCGGTCAGTGAACCGCGCCAGCGCCTCGAAGGAGAAGCGCGAGGAGACAACGTAGCTGATGAACTTGCCGCCGCCCATCTCCTTGAGCGGGATGAGCACACCGGCAAACATCAACTGCGGGATCATGACCAGCGGCACAATCGCCATCGCCCGGTCGGCAGACGGCACGGAGGCGCTGATCGCCAGGCCGAGGGCCGTGCCGGCGAAGGCCGCCAAGAAGCCGGCGAAGACGATGCCGATGAAGGCGCCGGCGCCCCCCGGTACCTTCCACAGCACGAAGAACAGCAGCACCAGCATCGATGTTTGGATGGCGGCCAGCGCGCCGAGCACGGCGACTTTGCTCAGCACGTATGGCATGGGCTTGACGCCGCAGTGACTCTCCCGCTCCCAGATGGGTAGCTCCTTGCAGATCTCGCGGGCGGCGTTGATCGTGCCGAACCATACGAGCGAGGCGCCGAGGATGAACAGGAACTGCAAGCCCTTAGAGGCGTTGCTGATGAACTCGGCCTGCGTCTCCGGCTGGAGCACGTTGCGTGAGAAGATGATCCGCGCCAGCACGATGATGATCGGCACCTGGCCGAGAAGCAGATACAGATTGCGGCGGTCGCCGATGACGATGCGGGCGTAGCGCCTGGTCAGCCCGGACAGCTGCCACTTGACCAGCTCGTTGTCCTGTGCCTGTGGTGCGGGGGCGAACTGTGCCAGTGGCGCCAGGGTGCGCATCCCGGCATCCACATCAGACCGTAGCGTGGCGTAGTGCTCGGACTCCAGGAAGCGCTGCCGCCAGTGCTGCACCGCGGCACGTTTGCCGTCGGAAGTGGCGCCATCCGGGTCGAGGAAGTCGTAGACCTCGGCCAGGTCCTGCGTGCCGAAGTGCTTCATCGCGCCGTCCAGTGTGCCCCAGTACACCAGGTGGCCGCCGGGGGCAAGGAAGGCGATGGTGTCGCAGTCCGGCACGTTCTCCATCGCATGGGTGACGAGCAGGATACCGACGCCGGTGTTGGCCAAAGAGCGCAAGAGCTTGATCACGCGGCGGCCGCTGGCGGGGTCCAGCCCCGATGTCGGCTCATCGAGAATCAGCAGCCGCGGCCGGCGCATCAGTTCCAGCGCCACCGAGGCGCGCTTGCGCTGGCCGCCGGACAGTCGCGAGACCATCGTATTCGTGTGCTCGGACAAGCCCAGCTCAGACAGCACCTCGGTGGCTCGCTGCTCCACCACCTGCTGCGGCGTGTTCGGCGGGTAGCGCAGCATGGCGGATAGCACGAGCGCGTCCTTCAGCGGCAGCTCGCGGTGGATGATGTCTTCCTGCGGGACGTAGCCGATTTCCTCCTCGTGGCCCTGGGCGTCCCGCGCACGGATCAGAGTGCCGACCTCCGGCGGCGTGTAGCCGTTGAGCACCTTCATCAGGGTAGACTTGCCGGCGCCGGAACCGCCCACGATGGCGATGAACTGGCCACGGCGGACGGCGACATCGACCTCGCGCAGGATAGTCTTCTGCTCCTTGCCGACGATCCGGCCCAACTGCTGGCCAACGACCAGGTGCTCCAGCTCGCCCGGCCGGCGCGTGTACAGCGATTGCTCGGGGCCGGCGGCGAGACTGCCCATGATCTGCTGAGCGGTCACCGTGGCGTTGGGGCCCATCTGAATGACGGCATTCGGGGCCACGACCAGTTGGGTGATGCGCTGGCCGTTGACGAAGGTACCGTTGCGGGAGCCGAGGTCCTTGACCATCAGCCCGCCGTCTTGGGGCCACGCCTCGAAGTGGTACGAGGAGACGTAGCCGTCGTTAATCACGATGTCGTTGTCGATAGCGCGGCCGACGTGGACGATGTGGTCCTGGGCGCCGACGTGCGAGGGGCGGGAAGGGTCCGGCGGGCGCACCGGCGGCGGCGCGGATGGGATGGGGACGACGGGCGGCTGCGGGGCGGTCTGTGCGCCGAAGGTCGCGCCGTTTGGGCCGCCAAGGGTGGGGACGCCGGGAGCGACAAACGGTGGTGGCGGCGCGGCGGCAATCCGGGCATCGACGACCGTCACGGTGGCGTTGCCGAGGCGGACGCTGTCGCCCGGGCGCAGGGGAATGCCCTGCTCCGGCGCCAGGCGCTGGCCGTTGTAGAAGCTACCGTTGCGGCTGGCGGCATCGACGAAGTACCACCCATCCGGCCGGGGCTCGAACCGCCCGTGCGTGCGCGAGACTAGCGGGTCGTTGAGCGAGATCCCGCCGGGAGACTCGCGGCCGGCAACAACCGGGCCGCCCTCAAATTGTTGTTCGCGGCTCCCGCTGCTGTCCTGGATATGCAGCCGCAACAGTCCACTCATCGATTTGTCCTCGCGGCACAAGCTACTTGCATGATCACCATTCATCCACGCCGGTCAAGCACCAGCGTGCTGGGGACACAGTGTACCACTGGCTTAGCTCTGCATCGCCTGGTTGAGCAGCTGGTACAGCCCGGCGAATCGGGCGCGGTAATCCTGCTGGCTGCGGGCGATCATTTCGTGCGCTTCGTCGCGGCCGAAGACCTCGGCGATCTCGACCCGGCGCACAGGGGCGTCCGGCGCGTCTTTGTACGTGAGAAAGTAGTGCTTGAGCCGCTCAATGATGGCCGGCGGACAGTCGCTCAGGTCGCGCCAGTGACCGTACAGGGCGTCACCATGCATCACGGCGATGATCTTATCGTCCGCCTCGTTGCCGTCAATCATGCGCAGCCCGCCGATGGGGTGTGCCCGCACGAGGATATCGCCGTGGCCGATTTCCTTTTCCGTCAGCACGCAGATGTCCATCGGGTCGCCATCGCCGATGATGCCCTCGCGGCTGGTGCGCTCCATGCAACGGGCCGCCACCTGCTCGGCACAGAGTGTCTGCGGGATGAGTCCGTATAGCGACGGTACCGTGTTGGAAAACTGCTGCGGGCGGTCAACCTTGAGATAGCCGTTGTACTTATCGATCTCGTATTTGACCGTGTCGGTAGGGACGATCTCGATGTAGGCCGTCACCATGTCCGGGGAGTCCGGGCCAATGGCCACGCCGTGCCACGGATGCGCCTTGAATAACAACCCCATCACGCCCCACAGTGGGAGCGCGTTTGTATCAGCCACGTGTCTGCCCTCCTGAGCAGGAAGATTGTCGCACGGCGAAGCCGCGAGCGGAGAAGCAGGTCTCCCGTGTCTGGTGGCTGCCCCCTGCTCTCCCGTTCCTCGTTCCCTCGTCTCACGATATACTTCAGCCAGCGGAGCGGTACGCCGTTCCCTCCCCCGCGTTCCCCGTTAGTGAACAGGAGTCAGACCGATGACGGCCACGGTAAGCGATACGGTGTCGCGGTTGAACGAGCTGCTGGAGGCGGAGCGGGCCGGGGTGGAGCTGCTCCAGGCGATGATCAAGACCGTGCCTAAGGGGTATTTTCGTAATCACCTGGTGAAGATCGAGGCCGATGAGGCCTTCTCCTGCGCCGTCATGGAGCGGGCGGTGCGCGCCGCCGGTGGTGAGCCTTCGCGCGGCAAGAACGACTTCGCCGCCAAGGTGCTGGCGCTGGAATCGCTGGCAGAGCGGCTGGACCTGCTCGCCCGCGGCCAAATGTGGGTGGTCAAGCGCCTGGACGCCGTCGCCGAGACCGTTACCGATCCCGAGGCGCGCAAGGAGATCGCCGAGATGCGCCGCGAGCATGTCGATAACGTCGATTGGTGCAACGATCAGGCACGCGAGCTGCGTGCAGAGCAGGAGGAATAGGGCCCCGGGGCTCGTCTCCGGGTTGACCCTGCTCGGTCGTGGTGGCCGCACGCCGCTGCCCCGCCGGTAGTCCTCGCCTGTGTTTGGGAGTCACAACGGCAACGCCCTCCTGGTAGGTCCTCTGGCTCATCAGGGAACCTAGCAGGAGGGCGGCTTCGACGAAGCGTCACCGGAGACCTGATCCTCCTGGTGACGGCGCGGGGAGGGCTCAGGTCAGCGCCGCTCTCCGGGCCGCGGTAGGTTCGCCGGTGGTGGCGGCCCGCTGCCGGCGGGTGGTGGCGGGGGCGGGCCCCCCGCAGTGGGTGGCGTGGATGGGGGTGAAGGCACCTCCGCAGCAGCGGCGGCGCGCAGCGGGCTGCTGCCGGAGCCGGGAGTACCGGCCACCGCGGCCGACCACCCCGAGCAGACAACGCCGATGCAGGCCCGCACCCAGTAGTAATAGGTCTGTCCGTTCGTCAACCCGGTGTGTGTCCAGGCAGTGGTGTCTGCCGGCTGGTTCACGGGAGTGTAGCTACCGGTACCGGCACGGTTCCATACCACCTGGAACATCTGCTCATCAGCGACATCATCCCAGGCGAGACTGACCGAGCCGGAGGCAGTGGCAGTGACGCGGAGATTCGCAGGGGTCGCGGGAGGAGCGTAGGCGGCGCCGGCCACACCACCGGCATAGCCGGAGCACAGCAAATCCAGGCAGGCGCGCACCCAGTAGTAGCGGGTGGTTCCCGTTGGCAGCCCGCTCTGGGTGGCGCTGGTCTGGTTGGCGGGCAGGCGGTCCCAGACGTAGCTGACCGGGTCGACATTGGTCCACACCAGCTCATAGCTGGTCTCGGCGCTGACGTCGTTCCACAGCACTTCGATGCTGCCGTTAGTGGTGAGGCCGATGCGGACGTTGGCCGGCGCAGCGGGGGTGTTGGCGCCGGTTGTCGTCAACCCCAGCGCTCCCGCCAGCGCCGAACAGCCGACAGCATTGCAGGCGCGCACCCAGTAGTAATAGCTACGGCCAGCCTGCAGCCCGGTGTGCTCCCAGCTGGCCGGTGTAGCGGGGAGATCAACCGTGGTGTAGCTGGCTGAGCCGTACGGGGACCACACGACCTGGTAGGCGGTGGCGTTGTTTGAGCCGGCCGTCCACAGCAGCTGGATGCTGGTGTCGGTGACGCTGCCCGCGCGCAGCGCCTGTGGTTTCGCCGGAACGGCGGTGGCGCCGGTGATGCTGGGGCTCAGCGCCGAGCACACGGTCCCCGCGCAGCTCTTCACCCAGTAGTAATAGGTCTGGCCGGCGGACAGGCCGGTGTGGGTCCAATTTGTGGCATTGGCAGCCACACTGACGGTCGTGTAGGCGCCGCTCCCCTGCTGGTTCCACACCACCTGAAATTCAGTCTCCGCTGCCGAGGTGTCAGTCCACGCAATCTGGATGCTGCCGGTGGTGACATTGGCGACACGCAGATTGCTGGGGAGGTTGGGGGTGACCGTGAACGTTCGTGTGGAGGACCACGGTCCCTCTACCGCGCCGTTGCGCCCCCTCACCCGCCAGCTATAGGCGCCGCCGTTGACAACCGAAGTGGCTGGAGTCCAGGTGGTGGCGGCGCCCCAGGCTGAGGTTGACGTGCCCGCGGGCGCCGCGAGCTCGGCCTGATACTGCTCGGCGTCGCCGCTCCATGTGAGCGTGACCGCGGCGCCTTCGGTGGAGACAGCGGCGTTGGCCGGTGAGGTTAGCGCCGGCGCGCCCGGCGCCGCGGGACCGGTGCCCACGGTGAAGTTGGCGGTCATGGTGGTCGTCTGAAAGTTGTAGGTCAGACTGAAGGTGAAGGTGTAGGTGCCTGGCGCCGCGTCCATGGGAATCAGCATCTGACCGGTGAGGGCGCCGGGCCGCTGCGGCTGAACCGGGGTGTTCACATCCAGCCGCGCCGGGACCGTAGAGCTGTAGTACCAGTACGTCTGGCCCTGGGGCATCGACCACGGGTCGTTGACGGAGCTGAAGATAGATCCGCCCGGACCAGTGGCATCCCACGTCATGCGGACGCTCTGGGCGCCTGAGGTTTGATTGCTGACGGCGCCGACGTAGCGGATCGTATCGCCCGAACTGAACGTTGTCTTGCGCACCGACCAGTCGCTGCCGCCGTCGCTGGTCCAGGCGTCGGTAGCGGTGATGCTGTTGGGGTAGTTGTGCACCCGGAAGCGGCGTACGGACCAGGCGGCGTTGCCCGTTGCCCCGGCAGCACGCACCCCTACATACAACGTCTTGTCATACCAGGCACTGGGCACCGTCTGGTTGGTGCTGACGCTGCTGACGTTGGCAGTGAGGATCGTCGTACCGGCGCTTGACATCACCGGTACATCTTTGATGCGTACCTGGTACCCGTCGAACGTGCAGCCCGCCAGCGAGGCCCAGCCGATGCTGGCGCTGGGCGCAGCCACCGTTGCGCCTTGCTCCGGCGCGGTCATGGCCGGTGCAGGGCAGCCGGTCTGGGTGGCGATCGTGATGGTAAAGCCGGTAGCGGTGGCGGTGTTGACCGTGATGGTGATGCCGTAGTCCGAGGTGTACGTCTCGCCCGCTACCCACTGCGTCTCGGCGTCTGAAGTGATGTTGTCGTTGTCGGCGTCCACTACGTAGGCGGGGACCGTGCGGCCGGTATCCACCTCGTGGATGATAACGGCGTTGCCCGGCAGGCCGGCGTCATAGCCGGTTTTGCGCCGTGCCTCTACGACGAGCATGTGCGTGCTAGAGCCGCCGATGGGAATGAACGCCGCCAGATAGTTATTGGCGCCGGCCTGCGCCGACTGCTCGAGCGTTACGGCCTGCGTTCCGCCGGTGTACGTGAACCTGCGGTTGGCGGCCAGCCATCCGGCAGTGTCCTTGTGATACATGCTGGTATGGGAGCTGACCCAGCCATATGTCGGATCGGTCCAGCCCTGACCGTTGCCCATCACGTCCCACACGTTGCCGTACTCGTTGGGGCTGGCGCCGGTCATCGCCACCGCGTTGGAGGCGTGGGGGAAGCCGAAGTTGTGGCCGATCTCGTGGTACAGCACACCGGCCTGTGCGCCGTTGTCCGGAATCCAGGTGAAGCCCCACTGCCCGGAGACGCCGTCCAGCGTGCGCGGCCAGCGGCCAATAGAGCCGACGCCGCCGACATTGAAGTCAGCGTTCAGGAACAGGTTCACGCCCCAATACTGGGTGTAATCAACCTGCGCATCAGCGGCCGCCAGGCAGTCCGTGAGCAGGCGGGTAGTGTTGGGGAAATTCCCTGAAGTCGTGTAGTAGCTCTTCGGTTGTGGCAGTGTCAGCCAGCCCGTGACGGTGGTACTGCCGGTCATGTCCACAAGCTGATACGAGGACTCGCGGTAGTAATGCCCAACGCCGGGCGAGGTCATGCCCAGCAGGTTGGTGTACCAGGCAGGAGCATGCGGCTCGGTGCTGACATCGGAGAACTTGCACAGCAGGTTGATGTAGCGCACCGTGCCGGACACCACCTCTGTGGACTGCGTGGCCACGCCGGCCAGGCGTAACTGCGATACGCTGAGCACCGGCTCGAGGCTGGCGAGGGCACGGGTGCCCGTGGTCATCGTGCCGGAAACGGTAACGCGCTGGCCGCGTAATCGCTGCGCGCCGCCAAGCGCCGCCACCTGTGACTGGCTCACTTCCAGCCGGATGTAGTCACGCGTGCCCCGCTCGTCGTACAAGAAGTACAGATCGCGCGGGTGCGCTCCCAGCACCGCAAAGACGCCCGTGATGGTCGCAGGCCCGCTCTGTACCTGTGCCGCCGCGTCCCGTGGGAGCGCAAGCCCGGCGATGGCAGCCAGCGCAGCCAGCGCACTGGCGATGACGCTGATGCGATAGGGATTCGAGCGCGGCATGACGGCCTCCATCATCGAGCGTGACCGGCGCGCTGGTAGACAAGCAGCCCGCTATGCAGGATTTCGTGCCGGCGGGCGGTTCGCCGTAGACCGGCCAGTTGACCAGACAAAGACGACGGAAAGTGTCAGGAGAGTACCATGAGCCTCACCGAACGGATCGCGGCTGACCTAAAGGAGGCGATGCGCGGCGGCGATGAGCGCCGCAAGATTGCCCTGCGCATGGTGAGCGCTGCTGTCCACAACGCCCAGATCGCTGCCGGCAAACCTCTGGAAGATGCCGCCGTTCTGGTCATCCTGCAGAAGGAGGTCAAGCAGCGGCACGACAGCATCGATCAGTTCCGCAAAGGGAACCGTCCGGACCTGGCAGAGAAGGAGGCAGCGGAGATCGCTGTGCTGCAGGGATATCTGCCCCAGCAACTCTCGCGCGAGCAGATCGCCGAGGCGGCGCGCACCGTGATCACCGAGACCGGCGCCACGGGACCTGGTGACAAGGGTAAGGTCATGGGCGTGCTGACCAAGCGGCTGGCCGGTCAGGCAGACGGGCGCACCATCAACGAGGTGGTGACGGGGCTGCTCGCCTGAGATGAGGAGGAGCCCGGCGAAGGGCGCAGCATTGCAGCCTGCAGCTGGCGGCGTTGTCAGGTGGGATGATCCAGTGCCAGACAGCTTTGGCGCGCTCCAAGGCACCGCTCCCCCGCGTGCTGCGCGCGATGCGTCGTTGCCGGACCCTCCCCGCTCGCGCCCATTCTGTGCAGCCAAGGATTGGCCACACCGCGGAGTTCGAATCCGCCGAGGCGCGCCCGGTGGCGCACCATGCGCAGCCGGCTGCTCAGGTGGTTCGGCTGCGCGCGGAGATGTGGCCACTGATGAGCCTACGCAGGGGGTAACGCGGCGTCCTCGCGATCTCCCCTGCGTGGTGGGGGCCGCAGGGCAAGGGGGCCGGCGTTGTGCTGCCGCAGAACGCCCGCTAGTCCGCGGCTGGGGTCAGTGCCCCGGCTATCACGCGCTGAAGGTTGTCCGGGGCGAAGTACTCGGGGATGGAGACGGTGCCATCCAGCAGACCGCAGAACCGCGTGATTTCCTCCGGCCGCCCGACCAGCGAGCCAAGCAGCATTTGCATCTCCGGCGGCGGCGCTTCCTGAGCGGCGAGCTGAAGGATGAACTCGTACATCGGCATGGCGAAGGCGTTGCGGGTCTGCTCGTAGCCCGCCAACGCCTGTTCCAGATCCTCCCTGCCCGAGAGCCCGGCGTCCAGCGCTGCCGCCAGCGTCTCGGCATCTCGGAAGGCATCGGTGATGCCGTAGCCGGTCACCGGGTCTTTGTGGTAACCCGCGTCGCCAACCAGTGCCCAGCCGGGGCCGAACGGCTTGCGGAAGAAGTTCGGCACATCGGCGGTGCCGGTCCAGCGCTCGGCACGGCTGGCCCCCTGCACCGCTTCGCTCAGAGCCGGTGAGATGCGTTCCAGCGCTGCGTAGAAGCTGCGGTCGATATCCTGGCGGACGCGGGCAAACTCCGCCGGCTTCCAGCCCACGGCAAGGACAGATAGGCCGTCATTCGTCGGGAAGTGCACGGCCACGTTTCCTTCGCGCGGATAGATCGCCGTTCCCAGCCCGAAGTCGGAGAAGTAGCTGTAGTAGTAGCAGGCCTGTACCGGCCGCTCCTGGTAAGCCGGTGCATGCACCGCCTTGGCGACGGCGGAGTGCAGGCCGTCGGCGCCGATGACGATGCGCCCTTGCTCCGTGACGGTAGTCCCGCCCCGCTCCCGCCCGCGAATGCCGGTCACGCGGCCGTCTGCGAAGGTCAGTTCTTGGATGCTGAACCCTTCGCGTACCTCCGCCCCGGCGGCACGGGCCGCCTCCACTAGCGCCGTATCCAGCACGCTGCGACGGGGCGCATACCCTTCCTGCACGCCGTCGCACGCGGGGCCCCACCCGTTCAGCACGAGCGGACCGAAATCCATCGTGAAGTTGGTGATGGCTGGGCTGCCGGCCGTGGCCGCCTCCAGCACGCCCCAGCGCTGGAGTGCGGCCACGCCGGGTTGGTGAATGTAGTGGGTGGACAGCGTGTCACTGGGAAAGGTCGAGCGGTCGACCAGCAGAACCCGATAGCCCTTGCGCGCCAGCAGCAGCGCAACCGGTGCACCGGCCACGCGTGCCCCAACAATAATCGCGTCGTACATCTCAATCCCTTCGGTGTGTGGCTGTTGCTCCCGCACAGATGCCGGCCGGTCATCGGCAAAGAAGCGACGCGTGGTCAAGGCGCCATTGCCAGCAGGTACGCCGGCTCGAAGGCTGCAGATCACAACGTGCGGCATGGTAGCCATGAGCAGCCGCAGAAATGCCAAAGAAGCGGGAGCTGCCGCCCCCGCTTCTTGGTGTGCGTTGTGCCGTGGGTCATTCCACCGGTTGCCGCCGAGCGGCGCCCGGGTCTACAGCCGCCAGAAGTTGCCGGCGGTGATGACGTTGCCGGCCTGCTGGCCGCCGGGGCGGTTGATGCC
>WBZO01006144.1_pt1 | contig 11787 bp, 13 predicted proteins | sample 5204261 | NCBI WGS metagenome assembly WBZO01 (sample SAMN12412400, study PRJNA552823) | activated sludge metagenome | isolation source: activated sludge from anammox sidestream of wastewater treatment plant... | place: USA: North Carolina | collected 2017-09 | reverse complement strand
GTACAGAAACGCCGGACAATAACCCTTGAGAGGACCTCACGGTTCCCTTAACCGTTCTTGTCTGGGCAAAAACCGTTACAGCCAGAAAAAAAACAGGAGTTAAAAATAGTTGTTTCATTTTCTGCATAGCATTTAGTTTTTTGAATTAATGGTAGAAATTAAATGACATAAATTTTAAACAGGTAAACAGAATTTCAGATCGTGTACGTACACAAAATAAAGTCAAAAAAATCAACTGCCAAAAAAATATTTTCATCCCCCCCCTGAAAGACCGGAAATATGGTTTTACTTTCTCCTCGTTTACGTTGTTGCTGACGCCGTGAAACGGTATCCGGCAGTTAGAAGCAATTATTATCAAAACCAGGGAGGGGTAAAACAAAAATTTAATGACCGGCCTTTCTCTTAATGAACTGTTGGAGCTTCCAAATGATGGTGAGCCGGTAGTACCCGGGATCCGATATTGGCGCTAATCAGTGCAGGGCTGTGAGATTTGTCAGAATAGCCGTATTGCTGTAATAAATGTGAGCATTCCTTAACTAAGGTCTAATTCTTGCAAATCATCATGAGAGCAATAGAGTTGGAGAATCGGTTTTCTTGACATTTGTTTCAAACTTTTTTCAACTTTATTCTTGTATAGTCTTCCAAGGGTAATCCGGCGGTAATTGATGGTGACGGTTGAATTGCTGAAAGAAGAAATTTTATCAATGGTAACTATAAAAGAGCGGTGTATCCGGATGAAACGAAGAGGCGAAAGCAGCTTTACCATCGAGCTGAATTTTGCTTTACCAAAAGATGCTTTCCGTTTTCCAGATGAACTTTTATATATTCCTTGCTGCTTTCAATAAAAAGCAGATCATGCAACCATACTTTTTGCCGGGCATCTCTGCCGGGTTCCGGTTCTAACCGGTTGGTTCGGTATTATTCTTTTTCTTTTTCATGATGAAATAATAATACAGGAACACTCCTGTCAGCATCAATGCCATGCCTATGGCAGCTTCCCTTGGCCTTGAATACACCGTATTGATCACCAGCGCTGCACTGAACAGGATCACGATGGCAGGCACTACAGGATAGCCCCAGACTTTATAGGGCCTGTGTGCATCGGGCATTTTCTTTCTGAGTATAAAAACACCTAATGTAGTGGCTCCGTAATAAATGAATACGGCAAAAATGATCATGTCGGTAAGCTGATCGAACGTGCCGGATAAAACAAGCAGCGATGCCCACACACCCTGGAATATCATTGAATGGGAAGGTACCTGCTTTTTATTCAGCCTGGCCACTTTTGAGAAGAACATTCCTTCTTTGGCCATGGCATAATAAATACGGCAACTGGTAAGGATGGTGGCATTGGTGCAACCTAATGTTGTCAAAGCAATGAGAACGGAGATAAATAGTACACCACTCGTTCCCCAGAATACTCTTACTGCTTCCACGGCTGCAATTTTATTGACCGATTGGTTGATGGCCTGGATATCCTGAACGGGCATCAATGACAGGTAAGTGGCATTGACCAGCAGGTACATAGCAATGATGATGAACACACCGATCACAATTCCTCTTGGTATGTTCTTGTTTGCTTCTTTGATCTCTCCGCCCACATATCCGACAGAAGCCCATCCCTGGTAACCCCAGAATGCAGCGAGCATGGCTGTGAATACCGCACTGAAACCGACAGAAGAATCATCCACGGTCTTCATCTGAAATGCCTGTGGCAGGTTAGCATGGGAACTTGTCAATCCAAAAATGATGATAAGAGAAATGCCGGCAAACACCATCAACAAGATAGCCGTACTCACTCCCGCTCCCACTTTCACTCCCCGGCTGTTGATCCAGGTGAGGATCACGATAAGCAGAATAGCCACTGCTTTTATGTTAAGATCACGGAATGGTTCGAAGACTCCGAAAATGCTGATATCACTCCATTGTTCCAATAAGGGAGGAAGATGAACAATGCTATCCACCGACTGGGCAAATACATAAGCCAGTGCAGAAATAGCAGCGGTCTGGATCACTGAAAATAATGACCATCCGAAAATGAACGCAAAAAATTTATTGTAGATCTTCTGATAATAAACATATTCTCCTCCCGTGTTGGCCAGCAAGCCTGCCACTTCCGCATTACACAACGCCCCGAACAGGCTGATGATCCCTCCTAATATCCAGCATAACAATACCCATCCGGAAGAATGAAGCACATCGGCCATAGGAGCCACTTTTTTATAAACTCCTGACCCGATGATATTACCTATGACTACAACAATCACGAGTCGTAGTCCGAGAGAACGGCTTAGTTGGTTAGGGGCAGCCATATTATTGTTTTAAAAATGACGATCGCTGAAAATGATACGGATTTGTTGTCTGGAACATCTTTATCTCTCATCCGCACTCGGACCATAGATTCCCGGCACCGGAATATTCAATAACCTCAGGTAAACAGACAACTGGCCACGGTGGTGAACAATATGATTCATTGTCATATTCCGTATGGCAACTTTTTTGGGTAATTCAAAGATCACGAAATCACCTTGCCTCAGTTTAAAGCTGCCGTTCAATACTTCATTACTGGTATTTTCCAGTGCATTAATGGCTGTATCCAAACTTTTTTGAAAGATGGCGGTCAATTCTTCCGGGTTCATGGCTGTCCGCGGATTGTAAGGCCTGCCTGCAAAATCATACTCATCAGAGCCAACGATATCATTTACCCAATGCGGCAGTTCGGCAATATGAGTGGCGAGCCTGCCAATGGTCATTGATTTTTCATGTGGCTTCCATTCTTTTTTATCAAATGGAACACGTTCCAGTATTTTTTTGGTCATACCGGATTCATACCTGAGTTCAGCAAGGAATGATTCTTTAACCGCCATGGCTTTTAAATTTTTTGATTAAAAAAGTTTCTTTTCAAAATCAGGCACTACTTCTTCGGGCTTGTGCAACTGGTGTATAGGATCCTTCTTGATCAATATCCTGATCAATTGAATGACTGCCGTAACTGCGAAGATCCCGCCAATCACCCAGCTTAAAATACTTTGATTGGAAGTCAGTTTATCAACTATAAGTCGCCCCCCAAAAATAAATACGCAATTTCCCGCAAATGTGCCCAGGCCTATTCCAAAGATATATGAATTGTAATGACTGCTTTTCGGTAATAATATATTTTTTGAAAACAAAATAGTACTCCATCCGAACCAGAAAGGTATCTGCATCGGATTGACAGCAGACATTACTGCACCCAAAGCCAGTTTCGGAAGAGTACTGCTGAGTACAATGTTTTTCCCGTTAGAAGGATGCATGGCGGCTACAAAGCTGAAAACAGCAAGCGCCAGTACAATGAAAAAAGTAACCCACTCCAGAATCCTCAGTATTTTTTTCTGCTTCCTTATCCAGTCAACTGCCACCAGGGATATGCGAACATAAATAACTTCCACCAGTAATGATCCTATAGAAAAAAGCATTGCATGGTAAACTCCTTCCGAAATGGAAATTTGCATGGCTGCTATATTCAAAGTGCCTAAAGGAAGGGAGCCAAGAAAGCTCACTAACATTCCTATAAAAAAGATTCTGATGATCTTAGGCATATCGGGCGAAAATACGAAATAGGAAACATGCAAATAATATCTTTCAGCAAAGAGTTCCTAACAAGTTCAATGATCTTGGAACAAGAAATTAACTTCAGAATTCAGCTCTCATTGACAATGCACAGCCTCTAATCATATTTCTCCAGCATTTTGAAATGCTGTCTTGCCTGCTTCAGGAATTTCTTTCCTTTGGCATAGGGCCAATAGGGAGTGCCATGCTCGTTATTATACTTGCTGATCTCGTAAAGAGCTTTCCAGTGTTTCAGGATCTCTCTATATGCCGCCCAAATGGAGATCCCGGCATCATAAATATGGTTGGGTTCAGCGCCGCTCCCATTGAATTCCAGTATCGAATAATTTTTCCCGGATTTCAGATCTTCAATAGAATCACACTTGATGTCATACCTCCCGTAAAAAAACTGGCCGGTGTACTGGCTGAGTTCATCAAACACTTTCAGCAACCGGTCGTCTATTTCGTTGTGAAGATTGATGAACCGTGCACCGCGGTTGTGATTCCCTGCATAGGACAAGTAAAAATGCTGATCTTTCGGCAATACCCGTTCGAGACGATGCTCATGCCGGTGTTTCATTTCCTCCAACCTGAATTTTGCACGGGGATGTTTTAAGATCAGTTCCCACAAAGTGCTTATCCCATCACCATAAACTTCTAAAAGCTCTTTTTGAATGAACCCGCTGATAGTCCCATTTTGAGATGCAGGATGTCGGTAATAAAACACGCTGACCTCTACCGGCTTCTCCACCAGATCCTGAACGATATATTCCACCGGGATGCGCTCATGGTATTTTTCAAATTGATCCTCATTCTCAATTTTACGGAATAAGATTCCTTTCATTCCCACATCCGGTTTTACAACAAAAGGATAACGGAAGCCGGCATCCTGCAAAGCTATCTTCTTTACTTCTTCAAAAGAAAGATCCTGATTGATATAAATAGTTTTGGGAAAAGAGTCCGGTGGCAACTGATCATACATTTCTCTTTTACTCTCACCTTCAAAACCACCGAAGGTAATAGTGGGATTGGAGGAACTGAAAAACCACACCGCCCTGCTTTTGATGCAATACCATGCCCAGACAAAACTTATCGGGAAATACAATACATAAAAATTCCAGAGCTCCCAGTTAGTCAGGCGTTGAAAAAACTTTTTAAATTTCATTACCTAAACAAAAATAGACAGAGAACCTGTTATTTGGTAAAATATGGAAAAGGAAATTAATCTGCCGGATCATTTGTTTTATTCACAAATTATAATGATCACTCATCCGTACAGAAAAGATCTTCCTATCTGAAATTGTGCAACTTCCTTCACGTACAACAAACTTTTTATTCGTATTATTGCTTATAATTCTCTTTATTGAATGAAAATAAAAACTGCTGCCGAATATTTTGCAAACGGAGAAAGTTTTGACGTACTTTTTTGGGTCGGTTGTGCCGGAAGTTTTGATCAGAGGGCACAGAAGATTACTCAGGCTTTTGCGCTTATTTTAAACAAAGTCGGAATCAAATATGCTATCCTGGGCAAGGAAGAGATGTGCAATGGCGATCCTGCCCGCCGGGCAGGCAATGAATTCCTGTTTCAGATGATGGCTTACCAGAATATTCAGGTTTTGAATAATTATCGTGTAAAAAAAATTGTGACTGCCTGCCCTCACTGTTTTAATATCCTGAAAAATGAGTACCCTGAACTGGGAGGCACTTATGAAGTGATCCACCATACGGTATTTCTGCAGCAATTGATAGACGAAGGAAAAATAAAATTAAAAGAAAGCGGCTCTTTCAAAGGGAAAAAGATCACGTATCATGACAGCTGCTATCTCGGCCGGGCCAATAACATTTATGAAGCTCCGAGAAAGGTATTGGAGGCGCTGGATGCAGAACTGGTGGAAATGAAACATTGCGGAAGCAGGGGCATGTGTTGTGGTGCCGGTGGGGCACAGATCTGGAAAGAAGAGGAAAAGGGAACTACAAGGGTGAACTATAAACGAACAAACGAAGCATTGGAAACCGGAGCCGGTATCATTGCGGTAGCTTGCCCTTATTGCAATCTCATGCTTGCCGACGGATTGAAGAATGCCGAAAAAGAAGAATCCGTGAAAGTATTGGATGTGGTCGAACTCCTGCTGGAAAACATGGAATGACCTTTGAAATTTTGTAGCCTGTTTTAAGAATATATAATCAATTTCTCCTTTAATTTCGCAGTATGAAACTGGAATATAAACACCTGTTAAACGAAGATTTTCATCCGGATTCTAAAGTTTGGATCTATCAGTGCAACCGCTTATTCAGCATCAGCGAAGCTTTGGAAGTGGAAGAAATGCTGAATGAATTTTTAAAAGAATGGAAAAGCCATGGCGCACCGGTGAAAGGAGATGCGCATCTGTTCTTCGGGCAATTCATCATTCTTATTGCCGATCATATCCGTGACGGGCTCTGCGGAAGCAGTGCAGACAACTCAACAAGAATGATCAAAAGAATTGAGCAGCGCTATTCTGTACGCTTATTCGACAGAACCACCCTGGCTTTTATTGTAAAAGACAAAGTGGAACTTCTGCCGGTAAGCCAATTGCAGTATGCAGTTGATAATGATTTTATCACCGGTGAAACCCTTTATTTCAATAATCTGGCAGGAACCAAAAAAGACCTGGAAAACAACTGGATCATTCCGTTAAAAGATAGTTGGCTGACAAAGAATATTTCATTGAAGGATCCTGTTTTGTAATTTAGACTCATGAATGCGGAAGTAGCTCACCCGGTAGAGCGAAAGCTTCCCAAGCTTTAGGTAGCGGGTTCGAGTCCCGTCTTCCGCTCTTGCCTCTTCATCCAAGAGGCTTTTTTATATGAACACCAGGAATAAAGAAGCGATGACCACTATATAATATCCGTACCCCAACAAGTAAAGCCATCCTTTAAGATCCTCATCAGTTGCTCCGGCAGATTTCATTCCTGCAATAAACAACGCCGTCAGAATAGCAGTGATCAGAAACGGTAATACCCTTACTATGAAGCCGGAAGGTTTTCCGCTTGCAGACCTTATCAGAATAAACAAAGCAAATAATGGGATTAGTAGAAAAGAATAACGGACGACGGTTGTTACTGTTTCATCTTCTGCAGTTTTAGCAAGAACTATGTCTAATGCGCTGCCTCCCCCAAATTTAAACCAGGGAAGAAAAAAACCTGCGATGATAGCAATACACAAAATGATCCGTATGACACTGTTTTTGGATTCCATACCTGTTAGTTTTCAGAAAAGTACAGCTTATTTTTCAGGTGCAAAAATATAATAGGCTTTTTTAATACTGACATCCTGTCATTGACCTCTTAATTTCTTATCTTTGCCCTCCTATTTTATTAAATGGTCAATTATGTACAAGGCAAGCCACCCATAGATGGGCGTGGCGGTGTTCATGATGAATCCCGTCAGGGTGAGGCTTATGCTCCTTTGAAAGTATATCTGAAAACTTACTCAAAGAAATTTTTCATAGAAAGCTATGGATGCCAGATGAATTTTTCGGACAGTGAGATCGTGGCTTCCATTTTAAATAAGAATGGATATGGTTCTACCGCGAACTATGAAGAAGCTGATCTGATCTTCGTAAACACCTGTTCAGTCCGGGAAAAGGCAGAACAAACGGTCCGGAAAAGACTGACCGAATTTAAAAAAATAAAAGAAAACAGGCCTGGCACTCTGATAGGAGTGCTTGGATGCATGGCCGAGCGTTTGAAATCAAAATTCCTGGAAGAAGAAAAATTAGTGGACATCGTTGTAGGGCCTGATGCATACCGTACACTACCTGCATTGATCATGGAAGCGGAAGGCGGGCAGAAAGCAGTGAACGTTTTATTGAGCCGGGAAGAAACTTATGCAGACATTTCTCCCATCCGACTCGATACAAATGGAGTCACGGCATTCGTAAGCATTATGCGTGGATGTAATAACATGTGTTCTTTCTGCGTGGTCCCTTTCACCCGTGGCAGGGAAAGAAGCAGGGATCCGGAATCAATTTTAAATGAATGCAGGGATCTTTTTGATCACGGATACCGTGAAGTGACTCTTTTAGGTCAGAACGTTGACAGCTACTATTATATACCAAAGGCTGCAGAAACTGAAATGAATAATGAGAAGAGTGAAATGCCGGAAGCACAGTCTTCCGAACATTCCCAGGCAGCAGTGACTTTTGCAAAACTTCTGGAAAGAGTGGCACAGATCTCTCCCCTGCTCAGAGTAAGGTTTTCCACTTCTCACCCGAAAGATATTACTGATGATGTACTGCACACGATGGCTAAATACGAGAACATCTGCAAATACATCCATTTGCCGGTTCAAAGCGGATCAACAAGAATACTGCAACTGATGAACCGTACCTACACCAGGGAATGGTACATGAAAAAGATTGACCGCATACGCGAACTGATCCCTGATTGCGGCATCAGCGCCGATATCATTGCAGGTTTTTGTACCGAGACCGAAGAAGATCATGCAGACACATTAAGTGTGATGGAATACAGCAAGTATGACATGAGCTATATGTTCTTTTACAGCGAACGCCCGGGTACTTTGGCACAGAAAAGGTTTGAAGATGATGTACCTGCTGAGGTAAAAAAGAGAAGACTGCAGGAAATAGTGGAACTGCAAAACAGGCTGTCACTGGAAAGTAATAAGAAAGATATTGGGAAAACATTCAAAGTACTCATCGAAGGAAACAGCAAGAGAAGCGATCGCGACTGGATGGGAAGAAATTCCCAGAACAAAGTGATCGTCTTCCCGAAAGAGGAATATGCATTGAAAAAAAGAGATTACGTAAATGTGTTTGTTGAAGATTGCACTCAGGCCACATTACTGGGAAAGATCGCATGACCTGAGATAAAAGTAAAAATTAAAAAAAACATTTCACTGTTGAATTTTCGCTTTTTTAATTGACATCGGATGGAATTACAATCTATAAAAAACCGTTTCGGAATTATCGGCAACTCCCCTGCTTTAAACTATGCATTGCAGGTGGCTGTTCAGGTGGCTGCTACCGACCTTACTGTGCTGATCATGGGAGAAAGCGGGGTGGGAAAAGAAGCTTTTTCTCTGATCATTCATTCTCTTTCTTCAAGGAAACACAATCCGCTGATCGCCGTAAACTGCGGCGCTATTCCCGAAGGAACCATAGACTCAGAATTATTCGGACATGAAAAAGGATCATTCACCGGCGCCGTGGATTCAAGAAAAGGTTATTTCGAAACGGTGAACGGCGGTACCATTTTTCTGGATGAAATAGGTGAATTGCCTCACGGCACACAAGCCAGGTTGCTCCGTGTTTTGGAAACAGGCGAATTCATAAGAGTGGGTTCTTCCAAGGTACAGAAAACGGATGTAAGGATCATCGCAGCTTCCAATAAAGATTTACTTCAACTGGTGCAGCAGGGAAAATTTCGTGAAGATCTCTATTATCGTTTGAGTACCGTGCCTATCCGAGTACCGGCCCTTCGTGACCGTAAAGAAGATATTCATTTGCTGTTCAGAAAATTTGCCGCTGACTTTGCCGATAAATATAAAACCGCTTCGGTGCAACTGGATGATGAAGCGATTAACTTATTGAGCGGTTATCCCTGGCCGGGTAATGTGCGTGAATTGAAAAACATTGCAGAGCAGATCTCTGTTCTCTCAGAAAATAAAACTATCACGGCAAGGGAACTGCACAAATTCCTGCAGCCTTATTCCAACAACCGCCTTCCGGTGTTGGCGAGTCCGGGGGTCAGTTCACAGGAATTTGCCAATGAAAGAGAGATCCTGTACAAACTTTTTTTCGACATGAAGAAAGATGTGAACGAACTGAAACGGATGTTTCTGGATGTACTTCAGCATCCGGAACTGGTTTCTAAAAACCAGACAATGATAGACGAACTTAAAGGACTGCATGGTCATGATACAATGCAGCCTATGATCGTTCAACCTACGGCTCCCCAGGTTCAGCCGGTTCCCCTTTCGATCGGAAGCAATAACGGAATACAGGAGCATGAAGAGATAGAAGAAAGCCTCAGCATTGTTGACAAGGAAAAAGAACTGATCATAAAAGCGCTGAAAAAACATCGCGGAAAAAGAAAAGATGCGGCGCTTGATCTGGGTATCAGCGAAAGGACACTCTACCGGAAATTAAAAGAATACAACATCGAAGAATAAGATCTGTAACCATTTAGTAGATCCATGAAAATCTTATACAAAATAGTCAAACCGGTTCAACTCATAGCGCTGATCTTTCTTATCGGCGGATGCCATATTTATAAATTCCGTGACGTTTCCATTCCTATTGATGTAAAAACGGTCAAGGTAAACTACATCGAGAACAAAGCTCAATATGTAAATCCTCAGTTAAGCCCTAATCTTTCCGACAAACTAAGACAAAAAATAGTAAGCCAGACAAGACTGACACAAACCAATGCCGACAATGCTGACTGGGAGATCAGCGGTTATATAAATAATTATTCTTTCAGCACATCGGCCATATCGGGTCAGCGTGAAGCTAATAACCGTTTGACCGTAGGTGTGCACATCACTTTGAATGACCGGAAACTTGATAAAGTGAGTGAATATGATGTTAGCAGAAACTTTGAATTTCCCGCTTCTCAATCATTAGAGCAGGCAGAAGCAAGCCTGGGTGATGAAATAATCCGCTCCCTGACTGATGATATCTTCAACCGCATCTTTTCACAATGGTGATCAATCCATAAATTGCAATCATGAATCCCGGGATCAATCTACTGACAAATTCATTTTTACACAGAAATTCTTTATCGGAATGCGGCATTGATGAATTGCATGAGCTTGCAGAAAAATATCCTTATTCATCCGCATTTCAATTATTATTAGCCGCCAGGTTGAAAACAGAAGACCCAAAGCAATTCAAAGAACAATATCAAAAAGCTGCTTTGCATTTCAATAATCCATTATGGCTGAATTATCTTTTAAGAAGTGATGAACCTGTAATAACAGAAGGCATTTCAGAAAAAGAAAATATCGTTTCAGAAGTGATACCGGTTAAAGAGGCAGAAGAGAAAAACCCTGTTATCAAAATTGCATCACCTTCGGAAACTAAAACTCCGGAGCGAAGCAATGATCTGCTCTTCGAACCCTATCATACCGTTGATTACTTTGCTTCGCAGGGTGTGAAATATAAGTCGGAAGAAAAGCCCCCCGACAGATTCGGGCAGCAACTAAAGAGCTTTACCGAATGGCTGAAAGTTCTGAAAAGAGCGCCGGAAACGGAAATCAGTAAAACCGCAGACCCCGCAGGCGAAGGGAAAGTGGAGCAACTGGCCGCTCATTCCATCGAAGACAGAAATGTAGTGACAGAGGCTATGGCGGAAGTATGGGAAAAGCAAGGAAATACCGAAAAAGCAATGGAAATATATAACAAATTAGGTTTGCTCAATCCCGCCAAAAGCTCTTACTTTGCAGCCAAAATTGAAAAATTAAAGAACCGTAACTGATATGACAATCTTATTTGTGATCCTGATAGTTGTGGCAAGCATTGCACTTACATTAATCGTGCTGATCCAGAATCCGAAAGGCGGAGGACTTACCGGAAATATTGCAGGATTCAGCAATCAATTCATGGGAGTAAAACAAACAACAGATGTTTTGGAAAAAGGTACCTGGATCTTCTTTGCCGTAATCGCTGCTCTTTGTATTCTGTCAGTATTTTTCATTCCTAAAAGTACTTCAGGCAGAGCAGATGAAATTCAAAAAGTGGGCAATACAGTACCGCTGAACACTCAGCCGGCTCCCTCGACTACCACTCCATTGCCCGGCACACAACCTTCTCCTACTACGGAAAACCCGCAGTAAAAAGTTTATAAACTCATTATTATTTCCCTGTCGCAGCGACAGGGTTTTTTATGTATTTTGTAAACAATATGAAGAAAACAGGATCCCTTGCCATCTTAATATCCATCATTATCCTCATCGCTCTTTTTGTGGCGTGGAAATTTCTGGGCCCTGCCGTTTCAGAGCCCGGGGGAGAATTCTTTTATATAAGAACAGGATCAGACATGGAAACGGTGAAAAAAGAATTGCTGGATCAGAAAATGATTTCTTCCACTTTTTGGTTTGACAAAACAGCCACCCTATTGCATTACAAAAACATTAAACCGGGCCGTTATAAAATCAGTAAAAAGATGAGTCTTGTTTCTTTTGTGAGAAAACTG
>WBZO01006140.1_pt1 | contig 11792 bp, 6 predicted proteins | sample 5204261 | NCBI WGS metagenome assembly WBZO01 (sample SAMN12412400, study PRJNA552823) | activated sludge metagenome | isolation source: activated sludge from anammox sidestream of wastewater treatment plant... | place: USA: North Carolina | collected 2017-09 | reverse complement strand
GTCGATGTAGACGATGCCCGACTGCGCCTTGTCGACGTCGTAATCGCACTTCTGCAGCAGTTTCTGGATGATGTTCTCGACGTCTTCACCGACATAACCAGCTTCGGTCAAGGTCGTCGCATCCGCGATCGTGAAGGGCACATTGAGCAGGCGTGCCAGCGTGTCCGCCAGCAGCGTCTTGCCCGAGCCGGTCGGCCCCACCAGCAGGATGTTGGACTTGGCCAGTTCGATGTCGTCGCTGCGGGTGCGAGACTCCAACCTCTTGTAGTGGTTGTAGACGGCAACCGCGAGCACCTTCTTGGCTCGCGCCTGACCGACCACGTACTGGTCGAGGACGTCGAGTATTTCCGCCGGCTTGGGCAGATCACTGCGCGCGCTGGAGGCTTTTTCCTCAAGCTCCTCACGAATGATGTCGTTGCACAGCTCGACACATTCGTCGCAGATGAACACCGATGGGCCCGCAATCAGTTTGCGGACTTCGTGTTGGCTCTTGCCGCAGAACGAGCAATAGAGAATCTTGCCACTGTCGCCCGCTCGGCCCTGCCGGTCTTCGGTCATGCGATGCCTCTGAAACTTGCCGCAGTTACGGCCGCAGAATAGCACAGCGCGAACGCCGATCCGGCGTCGCACTGTGCAAAGGTAAAATATTGAAAATCAAATGCTTAGGTCGACGGCGTGGTTTCGGGCGCGCGACGATCGAGAACCGCGTCGATGAGCCCGTAGGCCTTGGCCTCTGCACCGCTCATGAAACGATCGCGCTCCATGTCGCGCTCGATCTGCTCGATCGGCTGCCCGGTGTGCTTGACGTAGATCTGATTGAGCTGACTGCGCAGATGCAGGATTTCACGCGCCTGAATCTCGATGTCGGTGGCCTGCCCCTGTGCTCCGCCTGACGGCTGGTGGATCATCACGCGCGAATTCGGCAGGGCGTAGCGCTTGCCCTTTGCTCCCGCCATGAGCAGCAGCGACGCCGCGCTGGCAGCCTGCCCCACGCACATCGTGCTGACGTCGCAGCGCACGAACTGCATCGTGTCGTAAATGGCCAGGCCGGCCGTGACAACCCCGCCCGGACTGTTGATGTACAGGTTGATGTCCTTGTCCGGGTTCTCCGACTCCAGAAACAGCAGCTGCGCGACGATGACATTGGCCATGTAATCGTCGATGGGCCCCACGCAGAACACCACCCGCTCCTTGAGCAGACGCGAGTAGATGTCGTAGGCACGCTCGCCGCGCGAAGTCTGCTCCACGACCATCGGCACGAGATTGAGGCCGGTGGCCGGTATGAAATTTCTTGGCATGTCTGTCTCCCGGGCGCCGTGCACGCTCAGGCGCCGGGCCGCATGACTTCGTTGAAACTCAACGTTTGTTCGCTGCACTTGGCGTGCTCTGCCAGCCACTCGACGACCTGGTCTTCCATCACGCGATTCTGCAGTGCGCTCATGAGCTGGGGATCGCGCGAGTAAAGTTCAACAACCTGCTGCGGTTCTTCGTAGGTGGACGCAATCGTCGCCAACGCCTCGCTGACGCGCCGCGAATCGAGACGGATGTCATTCTGCCTGGCCAGCTCGGCGATCAGCAGCCCAGCGCCCACGCGACGGCGCGCACTGTCGGTGAAGGCGGCAACCGCCTCCAGCGTCTGCGCACCGGCCTGCTGGGCAAGCTGGCGCGCCTCGGCGTCGATGAGGCCTTGCGGAATTTCCAGTTCAGGATGGGCGGCAACCAGCTTTTCGAGTGCTCCAGCCTTGAGCCGCGACATCAGCACGTTCTTGAGTTCACGCTCCAGATTCTGGCGCACGTCGCTGCGGAATTGCGGCATGCCGCCTTCCTTGACCCCGAAGCTGGCGACAAAGGCATCATCCACTTCAGGCAGCTTGGCTTCCTGCACGCGCACGAGCTTGACTTCGACCTCGGCGGATTTGCCGGCGAGCGCCGGTGTGCGCGCATTCTGCGGGAAATCGACCTGTGCCTTGAAACTGTCGCCCACCACGTGTCCGGCGATCTTGCCTTCCAGTTCCTTCGAATAAGCGCCGGAGCCAATGATCGTGCCGACGCGATCCATGCCCTTTTCCGGATGGCGGAACCCTGCTCCTTCGGCGGCATACTCAAACAGCACCATGTCACCTTCCTGCGCGGCACGCTCGACCGGCGTCCAGGTACGGCGCTGCAGGCGCAGCGTTTCGATCATCTGATCGATATCAGTCTCGGCAACCGTGGCCACCGGCTTGACGATTTCCAGCGTGGACACGTCGAGTTTGCCGATTTCCGGCAGCACTTCGAACGTGGCGGTGTATTCGATCTCGCCGTTCTCGGGACGGCCCGTGGTCGCAATCGACGGCTGCACGGCAGGGCGCAGCTTCTCCTGCACCACCGCTTCCTGGAAGCTCGTGCCGATCATGTCCGACAGTGCTTCGTTGCGAATCTGGTTACCAAAACGCTGCTCGATCACCTTGGCCGGCACCTTGCCGGGGCGGAAGCCCTTGATGCGCGCGCTGCGGCTCATTTCCACCAGACGAGTGCGCACGGTGTCCTCAAGCCGTTGTGCCGGCAGACGGACGGTGAGCTTGCGACCCAGCGAACCAACATTTTCGATCGAGACTTGCATGGTATTCCTCTGGTGAAACGTCAATCAGCGCCAACGACCGCAAGCCGGGCAGGCCCGGGCGGTCATGGCGACGAGTGTCATGCGGGGGAACAAGGTGGTGCGAAAGGAGAGACTCGAACTCTCACGGGTTGCCCCGCCAGAACCTAAATCTGGTGCGTCTACCAGTTTCGCCACTTTCGCCCGATCTAACACTGTCGCCAGCACACCGCCCGGAAAGCAATCGGTACGCAGCGTCAGGAAAAATGGTGGGCCGTCTAGGACTCGAACCTAGGACCAAGAGATTAAGAGTCTCCTGCTCTACCAACTGAGCTAACGGCCCGCGTGGACTTTCAATTGTAACGAAAATGGGGTGGACGATGGGACTCGAACCCACGACAACTGGAATCACAATCCAGTACTCTAACCAACTGAGCTACGCCCACCATCTGAACTGGATTTTCCTGCAGCCATCCGTGGAGTTGTGCGCCCGGCATCCTGCCGTATCCGCCCGCTCCGTGAAGGCAACGGGCAAGCCCATCTCTCAACACCATTCGTGACCTGCACCTGCTCGCCAGACTGCTTCGCTGGCACGCCCGACAGGACTCGAACCTGCAACCGTCGGCTTAGAAGGCCGATGCTCTATCCGGTTGAGCTACGGGCGCATCGTCAGCCGCAAATTTAAACCCTGGCACCGCACATGCAACGCTTGGCGCGGATGGTCGGGGTAGAGGGATTCGAACCCCCGACATCCTGCTCCCAAAGCAGGCGCGCTACCAGACTGCGCTATACCCCGAATGCCGCGCGTCACGCCTCAAGGCGATTGCAAACAGCCCTCAATGGTACGAATCACATCCCGCATCGTCAATCAACTTGTCACACCGATTCACGGGATCGAAACAAAAAGGGTGCCGAAGCACCCTTCGTGTTGGATGGCGCGCCCGGAGAGATTCGAACTCCCGACCACCAAGTTCGTAGCCTGGTGCTCTATCCAGCTGAGCTACGGGCGCATGTCGTGAACCTGAAGCGACGCGTTTCGCGTCTCTTCACGTGCTTCGTCGAAGGCATCGATGAAGGCGCGCGATTATTCTGATTGCATCACCGCGCGTCAACCGTTTTCTTCACTTGCCGATGCAATGCAGACCAAGCATTGCATTCTTTTCTGCAATGGCCGCCGGCAACGCGACCGCAACACTGGCGGAGAGAGAGGGATTCGAACCCTCGATAGAGCTTTTGACCCTATACTCCCTTAGCAGGGGAGCCCCTTCGGCCTCTCGGGCATCTCTCCGTATCGTGTCTCCCGCATCGCTTGCGATGCGCCCCCGTTGCAGCGGGGTGCGGAGAATACAGTCCGCCGACGATCAGGTCAAAGTCAACTTGCAGCCGCCTCGTCGATACTGCCGCCCGCGTGGTCGCCTGGCGTCAGCTCGCGCTTGATCCGCTGGTAGATTTCTTCGCGGTGAACGGCCACGTCCTTGGGTGCATTGATGCCAATACGCACCTGGTTCCCCTTAACGCCCAGCACGGTGACGGTCACCTCGTCGCCGATCATCAGGGTCTCGCCGACACGGCGAGTCAAGATAAGCATGTAGCTCTCCTTACTTGGGCGGCGCTGATGCAATCCGCGCCGCCATCAAATGTCCCGTTTGCGGCTCACGGGAGCCTGCCAATCACCAGGGCGTTAACGCCTTCTTATGCTGTTGGAGTCGCTGGATTTCCGTCGCGCTCACCTGGCAACGGAAGACACAACCCGTGCTCCGGATACTAACCAAGGGGCATGGTGCACGCAATGAACTCAGGTCACATCGAAAGCCCCCAGCGGACATCCTTACGCAAATTTGGATTGCAGCCAGTCCGGCAGGTTCGACAGGGCGGCATCCAGGGCGGGCGAATCAACGCCGCCCCCCTGCGCCATGTCCGGCCGTCCACCGCCCTTGCCGCCGATTTGCACCGCAACATGGGCCACGACGTCTCCTGCCTTGACCTTGCCCAGCGCTGCACCGTGCACGCCCCCCACCATCGAAATCCTGCCGTCCATCCCGGCAGCCAGCAGCACCACGCAATCGCCCAGTTGCTGCTTGAGCGCATCCACTCCTTCGCGCAGCGCCTTGGCGTCCAATCCGTCGATGCGTGCCGCAACAATGCTGATGTCGCCGATCCTGCGTGCGCCGTGCGCCAGATCCCGGGTCGCCGAACTGGCCGCCTTGGCCTTGAGGGATTCCAGCTCGCGCTCGATCTTCTTCTGCCGCTCGAACAATTGACGCAGCTTGTCCACGACATCGGCACCGCTGGTCGACAGCAGCTCGCCGATGGCATCCAGGCGCGCCTCCTCCTCGGCGACGAAGGCCAGCGCACCACTCCCGGTCACAGCCTCAATGCGCCGCACACCGGCGGCGACCCCGCTCTCGGAAACAATCTTGAACAAACCGATGTCGCCAGTGCGACCCACATGCGTGCCACCACACAATTCCGTGGAGAACTCGCCCATCCTGAGCACGCGCACTTCATCGCCGTATTTCTCACCGAACAACGCGATCGCGCCAAAATCCAAGGCGTCCTGATAGGCCATTTCACGCACTTCCGCCTGCGCGTTGCGCCGCACTTCGGCATTGACCATGTCTTCGATGCGGCGCAGTTCCTGCGCCTCAATCGGCTGGAAGTGCGAAAAGTCAAAGCGCAGGCGATCTGGCGCCACCAGCGATCCCTTCTGCTGCACATGCGTGCCCAGCACCTTGCGCAACGCGGCGTGCAGCAGATGGGTGGCCGAATGGTTGAGCACGGTGGCCTGGCGACGTGCCGCCGACACCTGCGCATCCACCTGCGCGCCTACGCGCAAGGCCGCGCCATGCCAGCGGCCGATGTGGGCGTGAAACACCCCGCCCAGCTTGATCGTGTCGAGCACATCGAAACGACCATCGACCGTGCCCAACACTCCGGTATCTCCGACCTGGCCACCCGATTCGGCATAAAACGGAGTGCGGTCGAGCAGCACGAATGCTTCCTCGCCATCACTCAGTCCATCGACGGCGCGCCCATCGCGCACGATGGCCAGAACCTGTGCGCCACTGGTCGACAAGGTTTCGTAGCCCACGAATCGCGTCGGTGCGAGCGCACTGGCAATCTCGGCCGGCAAGGTGGCCTTGCTGTCGAAGTGACTGGCCGCGCGTGCGCGTTCGCGCTGCTGCTCCATGGCCGCCTCGAATCCGGCCATATCGACATCCAGACCACGCTCGCGCGCAATATCGGCGGTCAGGTCGACCGGGAACCCGTAGGTGTCGTAAAGCCGGAATGCCGCCTCTCCGGGGATCGTACCGGATGCCTTGGCAGCCACTTCTTCGAACACCTTCATGCCCTGCTCCAGCGTTTCACCGAAGCGCTCTTCCTCGGCCTTGAGCGCGCGCTCGACCAGCTCGCGCTTCTCCGGCAATTCTGCATACGCCTCGCCCATCACTTCGATCAAGGCCGGCACCATGGCGTGGAAGAACGGCTGCTTCTGGCCAAGCATCCAGCCGTGGCGCAGGGCGCGGCGAATGATTCGGCGCAGCACATAGCCGCGCCCTTCATTCGACGGCAATACGCCATCGACGATCAGGAAGGCGCAGGCACGAATATGGTCGGCGATCACCCGCAGCGATTTGTTTTCCAGATCCGTGGTGCGGGTCAGGCGTGCTGCTTCGCCGATCAGGCGCTGAAACAGGTCGATTTCGTAGTTGGAGTGCACATGCTGCAACACCGCAGCCAGACGCTCCAAGCCCATGCCAGTATCCACGCACGGCGCCGGCAGCTTGCTCAGAGTGCCGTCGGCGGCACGATCGAACTGCATGAACACCAGGTTCCAGATCTCGATGTAGCGGTCGCCATCCTCGTCCGGCGAGCCCGGAGGCCCGCCCGCCACGTCGGCGCCATGGTCATAGAAAATCTCGGTGCATGGGCCGCAGGGGCCAGTGTCAGCCATCTGCCAGAAATTGTCCGAGGCGAAGGGTGCCCCCTTGTTGTCGCCGATGCGCACGATGCGCTCGGCCGGCACACCGATGATCTCATTCCAGATGGCATAGGCTTCATCGTCGGTGTGATACACGGTGACCCACAACCGCTCCTTGGCCAGCTGCAGGGTGCCAGTCAGGAATTCCCACGCCCACTCGATCGCCTCGCGCTTGAAATAGTCGCCAAACGACCAGTTGCCGAGCATTTCGAAGAAGGTGTGATGGCGAGCGGTGTAGCCGACCGAGTCCAGGTCGTTGTGCTTGCCACCGGCACGCAGGCAGCGCTGCACATCGGCCGCACGCACGAACTTGAGCTTTTCACTGCCGAGAAAGACGTTCTTGAATTGCACCATGCCCGAGTTGGTGAACAGCAGCGTCGGGTCATTGGCCGGCACCAGCGAGCTCGATGGCACGATGCTGTGGCCCTTGGAACGGAAGAATTCAAGAAATGCGGAACGGATTTCGGCAGTTTTCATGTGCGGCGAGGATGGCGATGGCTGAGGATCCAGACGACGGGCAAGACCAAGGTGCGGCCCAGAAGTCGAGTGATCAACCCAATTCTTCGTCCGAACCGCCGGTTTCAATGCGCGTGACGGCGCGTACTGTCGCCGCATCGAAGCCGCGACGCAAGAGAAATGCCGCCGCCTTGGCGCGTCCGGCGGCATCCCGTGGTGGTTTCTTGCCGGTCTGGCGACGCCACTGCGCCGCCGCACTGGCCGCCCAGTCGACTTCGATTGCATCCAGTGCCGCGCGGATTTCGGAATCGCTCAACGCATGGGTTTTCAATTCGGCACGGATGCGTACCGGGCCATACCCCTGCCCGGCGCGATGCCGCGCCAGGTTTTCGGCGAATCGTCCATCGCTCTGATAGTGCTGTTCGCGCAACCGCTCGATGGCGGCTGCGGACGCTTCGCCGGAATGCCCGCGGCGCGCCAGCTTGGTGCTCAGTTCGCGGGCCGAATGATCGCGCCGCGCAAGCAGGGCCAGCGCGTCCTCGTAGCCGGAACGCGAAGGTGGCATGCGCCCCGATCGATCCCGCGCCCTGCTCATCCGCCCGCCTAGCGCCCGGGACGAATCTGCGTGCGTTCCTGCTGCCGATCCCAGGCCCGCAGCTCATCGCGCACATGTGCAATGCGCTGCCGTCCGAGCGCATTGCGCCCTTCGTCGAGCACCTGGGCATCGAGCAATTCGGCCAGCCGCTGGGCTGTCGGCAGCAGCATTTCCCAGGCATCGAGTGCCGGCAACGGGCCCGGCAGGGTCATGAACAAGGTCACACCGGGAGTCTCCACGGTTTCCAGGTGCGCCATGTCGAAACTGCCGGGCTTGACCATGCTCGCCATGCTGAACACCGGGCCCTCGACCTTCTTGCCCAGCACGAGGCGGTGGAAAATGCCCATGTCGCCGAATTCAAGTCCCGCCTTTTCGGCCGCCACGACGATGTCGGCCCCACGCAGAAGGCTGCCGTCGCGGGTGGCGACGAACAGCGTCACGATGCGTTCGATCGGCTGATCCGGACGCACCCCCACTGCGGAGCGCAGTTGCGGTGCGCGCACGTCGATCGCCGGGGCGGCTTCGTCATCCAGGCGCATGTCGAGCTCTCCCTGCGCCGGCGCAGCCTCACCGAACGCCTCGCCGAACGTCGGCTCGATGCGCTCGTCGCGCTCCGCGGCACGTGGCACACGGCGCTCTCCCTGTTCGGGGCGACGAGGTCGACCAAACACGTAAATCAGCACGAGTACCACGATGCCCGCCAGCAACAACGGGATACCGACTGCCGCATTCCAACCCATGTCGTTCACTCCGCGGGCAAGGCTCAGGCCGCGCCAGCCAGTTTAGCCGCTTCTTCCAGATCCACCTGCACCAGGCGCGAAACGCCCGGCTCGCGCATGGTCACACCGCACAGCTGCTTCGCCGCTTCCATCGTGCCCTTGTTGTGGGTGACGAAGATGAACTGCACGTGCGCACTCATTTCCGCCACCATCGCCGAGAAGCGGCCCACATTGGCCTCGTCCAGCGGCGCATCGACTTCGTCGAGCAGACAGAACGGCGCCGGGTTGAGGCGGAAGATCGAAAACACCAGGGCAACGGCCGTCATGGCCTTTTCGCCACCCGACAGCAGCGAAATCGACGTCACGCGCTTGCCGGGCGGCCTGGCCATGATCGACACCCCGGTCGACAGCAGGTCGTCGCCGGTCAATTCCAGATAGGCATGGCCACCGCCGAACAGCCGCGGGAACAATTCCTGCACGCCGCTGTTGACGCGGTCGAAGGTTTCCTTGAAGCGGGCGCGGGTTTCCTTGTCGATCTTGCGGATTGCACCTTCGAGCGTTTCCAGCGCAGTCGCCAGATCGGTGAGCTGGGAATCCAGGTACGTCTTGCGCTGCGACTGTTCCTCGTACTCGCTGATGGCGGCGAGATTGACGGGTTCCAGACGGCGGATCTTCTGATCCAGGTCGAGCAGGTCGGATTGCCAGCGTTCGGCATCAGCCTCCTGCGGCAGGCTGCCGAGCAGCGCCTCGAACTCGAACCCTGCCTCGGCAATCGCGGCCGCAAAGGTCTGCGCACGCAGGCGATGCTCCTGTTCGCGCAAGCGCAGCTGCGCCACTTGTTCGCGCTGCTCGGTCAGTCCTTGCTCGAACTGGTGGCGCGCCTGTTCGAGCCGGCGCAGCTCGGCATCCTGTTCCTGCAGCGCCTGGCGCGCCTCGACCATGCGCTTGTCAACCAGCAGTCGCTGATTGAGGTGCACCTGGCGCTCGTCTTCCAGTCCGGCCAGTGGATCGCTCGACGACTCCAGTTGCGCCGCAATTTCCGCGCGTCGCGTTTCCAGTTGCGCCAATTGTCCCTGCATGCGTGACAGCGATTGTTCAAGCGCGGCTGCACTGGTGCGCCGCGACTCGATCGACAGCGCGAGCTGATGCGCGGCGTCGTGCGCCTCGCGCGCATTCATGCGTGCTTCCTCGCGGGTTTCCAGCAGCTTGCGCCGCTCGCCGTCGAGCTCATGCCGACGCCGCTCCAGGTCGCTCATGTGCTCGATCGCGCTTTCCAGACGCTTGCGTGCCTCGCGCGCCTGCTCGCCATCGGCATCGAGCTTGGTGGCGACTTCCTCCAGCTCCTGCGCCACGCGCGCCAGCCGCTCGTTGGCACTGTCCATGCGGCCGCGGTGGCTTTGCAGCTGGCCTGCCACTTCGGCCAGGCGCCGGTGGGCGGTGTACAGCTCGCGCTGCGCCTCGTCGCGCGCATGTTCGGCATCGATGCGCTGCTGCTTGCCACTGTCCAGCGCCTCGCCATGCCACTCGATTTCCTGTTCGAGGGTCTGCAGCCGCGCCTGGGCCTCCCGGATCTCGCGTTCGCGCGCCAGTACACCCACTTGCGCCCCGGCGCCGCGCTGCACGCGCACGAATCCGTATCCGAACCATTCGCCGTCGCGGGTGACGATCGATTCCCCCGGAGCCAGTTGCGATGCCTGCGCGCGCGCGGCGTCGAGCGAATCGCTGATGCGTACCCGAGCCAGCAGCGCGCGTGCTGCCGCGGCGCCGCGCACGAAGCAGGCCAACGTGCCATCGGGCGCATCAAACTCCTGCGTTTCGGCCATCAGCACCACATCGGCGGCGCCCAGCGTGCCCAGGTCGCCCGCATGGTGGTACGGGGTATCGAGCAGCACGGCATCGAGCCAGCCATCGAGCACGGTTTCCACCGCCCGCTCCCAGCCGGCCTCGACCTGCAAGGTTTCTCCCAGGCGCCGTGCCGTGCCGATTCCCAGCGACTCCAGCCACGCCTTGGCGGCACCGCCTTCGCCAAGCGCGGCGTGCTGCAAGGCTTCGAGCGAGCCGAGCCGGCCGCGCAAGCTTTCCAGTTCGCTGCGTCGCGCCGACAGTGCGGTTTGCGCCGCACGCTCGGCCTCCAGCGCGGTTTCGGCCGCATGGCGTCGCTCTTCGAGACCGGCCGTGTGCAGCTCGACCTGCTCGCGCAACGCAGCATGTTCCTCATCGAGCCGATCCAACGCCTGCGCCAGTTCGTCGAGATTGGCTGCCGCGCGCTCTGCCTCCAGCGCGCTGCGGCGCTGGTCGGCGGCCAGTGTCTGCTTGTCCAGATAATCCAGGCGCGTGCGCTCGACCTCGGCGGCCTGCCCGGCGGCGGAAGTGGATTGGCTGTGCGCATCCCATTGCGTCTGCCATTCGGCCAGACGCATCTCGGCGACCCGCAGCGCCTCGTTTGCCGCCTCGTCAGCCTCGCGCAGCGTTTCCAGCCGCGGCTCGGCCTCGGCCAGATGCATCGCGGCCTCTTCATGCCGCTGCCGATCGACCGCAATGTGCTCGGCCAGCTCACCATGTGCGCGTTCGGTTTCCACGCGAGCGCGTTCGAGCTGCTCGGCCAGCTGCTTGCCATGCTGGATCTGCTGCTCGATGCGCGCGATCTCGGCGCCGACCTGATACACCTCGGCCTGCACCGCGCTGACCTGCTCGGCAACCGCTGCATGCTTTTCGCGGCCCTGCTCCAGCGCCAATTCGGTATGCCGCTGCTCGGCGAGGCGCTCGTCGATGGCCAGTTCGGCCTTGCGCAGCGCCTGGCTGTGCCCATCGAGCTCGGCCTGCGCGCTGCGCAGCTGCAGCGCCTTGACCTCGGCTTCCTTCTGCTTCTGTTCGTTCTTGAGCTGCTGCCAGCGCTCGGCGGTCTTGGCCTGGCGCTTGAGATGTTCCAGCTGCTTGTCGACTTCGTCGCGCACGTCACGCACGCGATCGAGGTTTTCGCGCGTGGCCTTGATGCGGTTCTCGGTCTCCTTGCGTCGCTCCTTGTATTTGGAAATGCCGGCCGCCTCTTCCAGATGGTTGCGCAACTGCTCGGGATCGGCCTCGACGATCTCGCTGATCATGCCCTGCTCGATGATCGAGTAGCTGCGTGCCCCCAGCCCGGTGCCGAGGAAGAGGTCGGTGATGTCGCGGCGACGGCAGCGCACCCCGTTGAGGAAGTATTGCGACTGGCCATCGCGGCTGACCACGCGCTTGACCGAAATCTCGTTGTAGCTGGCGTATTCGCCGGCGATGGCGCCGTCGGAGTTGTCAAACAGCAGTTCCACCATCGCGCTGCCGACCGGCTTGCGCCCGGTGGAGCCGGAAAAGATCACGTCGGTGAGCGCATCGCCGCGCAGGCGGCTGGCCGCGCTCTCGCCCATCACCCAGCGGATCGCGTCGATGATGTTGGATTTGCCGCAGCCATTGGGCCCGACCACTCCG
>WBZO01006139.1_pt1 | contig 11793 bp, 9 predicted proteins | sample 5204261 | NCBI WGS metagenome assembly WBZO01 (sample SAMN12412400, study PRJNA552823) | activated sludge metagenome | isolation source: activated sludge from anammox sidestream of wastewater treatment plant... | place: USA: North Carolina | collected 2017-09 | reverse complement strand
GAAGCGCGAGTATGCGTAGGGGCCACCGGCCGACGGAATGCGCTTGACCAACGACCCGAACATCAGCGCCAGCGCCAGCGCACCAACGGTGACCACCAGGAGGGCGACCACCGCGAGCATCCCGAACTGCGCAACCTGTGCGGGCAAGCCGAACAATCCTGTGCCGATAATCCCGCCCATGATGAGCGCGGTCGCCGCAGGTAGCCCGAGGGTTCCTTTTGCTTTGTCGGCAGCTGATTCCACTTCGTCAGCCGCAGTCTCTTTCGTCGCGCTTTCAGCCATGACCAGACCTCTTCCTCCAAGCGAAATCGCCGCCTAAGGTTCAGCCTTCGCCTGTCTTGGTCTGCCGTCAATGCGGAATAGCGCGGATCACCCAACTGGTGAAAACCCGGGACTTAGGACCCAAGAAGGCAGGACCAAAACGGCGACCCGGGGCCATTTGCGCGGTGCCTTCGTGCCCAGCAGATGAAATGCTCGCCAGGCGCCCGGATCATTTTTGCGGTCGACGCCCTAAGGAACCCCAAGATCACTTTGGGGCGGCCGGTCGCGACGATGTCGTTCGCAGTGCCGCGCACGTGGCGCGAGCCCGGTTCAGGGTGTGACGATGGCGAAGTCTGGGTCGGGGGCATCTAGCACGCGCAGGAGTCGTGGCAAGACTGACTGATCTCCCTCGACCTGGATAGCCAGTTGGGCGAATAGCTCCGGCGACGGCGTACCGGTCACTAGTCCGGCTAGCGATGCCGACGGCATAGTCACCGTGGCGTCGGCTGCGCTGGGCTGCGGGGAACCGGAGTGGGTTAACACGCCGTTGGCCAGCCGCAGCCGAAAGTGGCTCCCGGTGTCCGTGAGGTCGAGGTCCAAGGTAAGCCTCTCGTCCCAAGCCGCCGGCCCGTCGACGCGAATGGCCAATGCGTCGAACCACTCGCTGGGGCTGAGTTGGGCCATCATGTCCGGGGAGGCGGTCTTGGTAGGCGTGCCGAAGTTTCCGTGACGCAGTTCGTGAGCACCCGATAGGTAGGCGCAGCGCCAGGTGCCGTTTTCCGACCCGTACCCAAGTTGTTCGAACGTGTCGGCCAGAAGTTCACTGGCCTCGACGTGGTCCGGTTCGGCGAACACCACATGGCTCAGGACTTCGGCCACCCAGCGGAAGTCGCCTTCGTCAAACGACTTTCGCGCCTTGTCGACAACCGAATCCGCACCGCCCATGAAGTCCAAGTAACGCCGACCAGCTGCCACCGGGGGATGCTGCCACAGGTGGGCAGGGTTGCCGTCATACCAGCCCATGTAGCGCTGGTAGATGGCCTTAACGTTGTGACTGACCGAGCCGTAGTAGCCACGGGTGTGCCACGCGTTTTCCAACGCTGGCGGCATCTGAATCCGTTCGGCGATCTCGGCCCCCACGAAGCCCTGGTTCATCATCCGCACCGTCTGGTCATGCACGTAGGCGTACAGATCACGCTGCAAATGCATGTACTCCACCACTCGTTCCGCGCCCCACGTCGGCCAGTGGTGCGGCCCGAACGTCACCTCGGCCCGGCCACCGAACAGGTCGATCGCCTCGGTCAGATACCCCGACCAGGCGTGGGCGTCCCGCACGAGTGCCCCGCGAATCGTCAAGATGTTGTGGAACGTATGAGTGGCGTTCTCCGCCAAGCACAGTGCGGCGAAATCGGGTAGGAAGAAGTGCAACTCCGCCGGCGCTTCCGACCCTGGGGCCAACTGGAACACCATTCGCACACCGTCGATGACTTCCTCCTGCCCGGTGGCTGTGACCTCCAAGGTCGGGCGGATCAGAGTGACCGTCCCTGCCGATGTGGTCTGGCCCAGACCCGCTCCCACCTGGCCGCGAGGGCCCCGGTCCAGCACCGCGCCGTACATGTAGCCCGCCCGCCGGGCCATCGCCGTACCCGCGAATACGTTCTCAGCAACCGCGTGCTCTGTGAACCCTGCCGGGGCCAGTACGACCACGTCGCCAGCATCCACTGCCTCCTGCGTGGTCACCCCCTTCACCCCGCCGAAATGATCAACATGGGAGTGCGTGTAGATCACGGCGGTGACCCGCCGTTCGCCGCGATGCTTCCGGTACAGGGCCAAAGCAGCCGCAGCGGTCTCGGTGCTGATCAGCGGGTCCATCACGATCACGCCGTCGTCGCCTTCGATGAACGTGATCACCGACAAGTCGATGCCACGGACCTGATAGATCCCTGGCACCACCTCATACAAGCCGGACTTCGTCAGCAGTGTCGACTGCCGCCACAGACTCGGATTGACTGTATTCGGCGCCTCACCGGACAGGAAGCCATAGGAGTCGCCATCCCACACCACGCTGCCATCCGAAGCCCGGACCACACCGGTATCCATTTCCCCGATGAATCCACGCTCGGCATCTTGGAAATCCGTTGTGTCCGAGAACGGCAGCAATGCCCGCAACCGGCTGTTCTGCTCGACAACGGACAGGGCTGCATCGCGAGGAATGTTGTTCATGTCCTCATCAGATCACACGGCTACCCCACGGCAGACAAGAAGTCGAGCGCCTGCCCGACGTACCAAGGCAGTGGCCTTCCGCGTTCGTGGAACCCAACATGCCCGCCTCGCGCGGTGATGCGTCGCTGAACGAAACCTTTGCGTTCCACGTCCTCCCAGTCAATGTCCCGGTAGGGCTGCGCCGGGACCATCGGGTCATCGACCGAGTGAACCACCAGGGTCGGGGTTTCGATTCCGGGAAGGAACTGGTTACTCGAGTTCACCACGTAGTACTCGGCGGAATCTGTCCACCCATTGCGCGGAGCCGTGAATACATCGTCGAATTCCGCGAGCGTGCGTGCGTGCGCAATTGCGCTCGCCTCGTGCTCGCTGACGCGAAGAGAACCGCGCGGGCCAGGTTGCATTGCCTGACGTTTCAAACCGGCCAGGAGAACCTTCTCGTAGGCGCCGAACCCGATGCGCCGCAGGTGAACGGCGCCGACGGTGAGATCCAGCGGCGCCGAAACCGCCACGGCAGCGAACACCGGCAACTGATCGTCCAGTTCGCCCATTAGCTTGATTGTCATATTTCCACCGAGGGAAAAGCCCATCATCGCCAGACGCGGTTCGCTGGTCGGGTTGTCCCTGGCTTCAGGTTGCCCTGCCAATTCACGCAAGACCGCGCGAAGGTCTTCGGTACGACCAGCGTGGTAGAACAGCGCGCTGGTCTCGCCGGACAAACCCACTCCCCGCAAATCAACGCGAGCAACATTGAACCCGGCGCGCAGCAATCCCAGCGCGCTCGCGCGGACGTAGGCAGACTCAGCGGTTCCACCGAGCCCGTGAATTAGGACGACAAGGCCACCCCGAGAATCACCAACCCGCCGCTGACGTGAAGTGTGCAACTGGACGACGAGTTCATCGCCGGTTCCGTCGTTGAGGTCTATGAGCGCCGAACGTTGGCTGCCAACCGCTGTGAGGTCGACGTTCCGAGGCACCAGCCGGTTTCGGACCGTTTGCAGGTGCCCAGAACCCCAACCCAGTGGCGTTCGGTAGTCGTCCGTGATCAGCCCATCAGTCACGCACGAAGAATCGCATAGCGTCAGCGTGGGAGGGTGGCGCCATGGCCGAATCAACTGAGGGCAATGAGCCCACCCACCTCAACAACCACCACATCGACACCCTGTCGTCGATATTTGCGCACCCGACGGGTCATAACATCCAATGGGTTGATGTGGTTTCGCTCGCGGCGGCTGTCGGTTCAGTCGAGGAGAAGCACGACGGCAAGTTCCGCATCACGATTGGTGGCGAGGTCGAGGTCTTCACCCGACCACGCCACAAGGACATTGACCTCGAACAGGTCATGGACTTTCGTCGGCTATTGAAGAACGCCGGTTTCGCCCCGCAGCAACCTGGCAAAGAGGTCTAGGTCTCGGCCGCTGCCAGTTGTGATTGGCTGCAAGGTGCGATCCGCGGGGCCGACGACAACTACTCGCTGAGGAGTTTGATGGCGAGTCAAGGGGGGCAACCTGTGGTTAGCGAGCAGTGGGGGCCGCAATTCCTGGCTTCCATCAGCCAATGACTGGAGCCAACGTGACAACGCAGGTCTTGTCCCGGCGCGCACAGTCGTCGACCCAGCCAGCGGGTTTGGAACCCGCATCGTCCCCGACACCGCGGTTACGCAACAGCTCAATCGCCGGGGTCCTGGGTGGCCTGGTCTACGGGTACACGGCCGGGGTGATCGCCCCCGCCGGAATCTCCCTCACGAACGACTTCGGGCTTTCCTCATTCGGTTTGGGCCTTGTCGCCGCCGCAATGCTGTTTGGTGCACTCATAGGTGCACTGAGCGCTAGCCGACTCAAGGCGGTGATGACGACCCGCCGGATGTTGCTGCTATTCGCGGCCGCTGTCGGCGTGGGTTCTGTTGCAAGCGCGATCGTTCCCGCAGGGGACACAGGACTCTTGGTCGCTTCCCGGATCCTCGTTGGAGTCGGCATAGGTGTTATCTCGGTGACGGCGCCAATGTACTTGTCAGAGACTGCACCATCGCGAGTACGCGGAGCGGTGGTTTCCACGTTTCAGTTGTTGATTTGCGTCGGCTCATTGCTCGCCTTCCTCACCGGCCTCATCTTCACGGGCACCGAAGCCTGGCGACCGATGTTCGCGTCGGCGGCGATCGCTTGCGCAGCGCTGGTTGTGGTCATGCTTCGATCAACCGAAACTCCGGCCGATCTCAGTCGCCTCGGCCGCATCGGCGAACTCACGAATGTGTTGGCCGTAATCGAACCCGACCGTCCGCCTCAAGACCTCGTTGCCGAACATAACGAGGCGCAGGACCGACCAACACTTAGCTGGCGTGCACTGTTCGCCGGGAGGCGTCGGGTCCTGGGCCTCGCGCTCGTCCTTTCGATCGGGCAGATCCTCACCGGCATTAACGCGATCATGTACTTCGCGCCTCAGATCTTCGCGAAGGCTGGCCTGTCCACTGCCACCGAGGCGATCGCGGCAACCATCGTTGTCGGGACCGTGAACCTGGTCGCGACTCTGATCGCTGTCCGCTATATCGATCGGTTTGGGCGACGGCCGCTGCTCTTGTTCGGCCTCATTGGGATGACTGTTTCAGCGACGGCGATCGCGGTGGCAGGACTCGCCGCAGGAGCCTCAGGAGTCGGTGGATACATCACTTTGTTTGCGGTAATGGTCTTCGTGTTCAGCTTCGCGGTATCGATGGGCCCTGTCGTCTGGGTAATGGTTGGCGAGCTGTTCCCACCTGACATGCGAGACAAAGGAATGAGCCTGGTCATCGGGGGCAACTGGGGCATGAACCTGATGCTGTCTCTCTTGTTCCTACCCCTGGTGTCGGTGATCGGAATGGGCTGGGTATTCGCCGGATTCGCGGTCATCAACCTCGCGCTCATGGTCTTCGTAGCGCACCGCGTTCCGGAGACCCGCGGCCTCACCTTGACCGAGATCGAAGCCATCGTCGTCTGACTCGCCCTCTTGCATCCGGAACCGCGCATTGACGGCCCGGCCCGGCCTATCGTTGCGCCCATCAACGTCCGCTACAGGACGAACGGGCGCGGCAGCTTGGTGCCTCCGCGGAAACCAGGGAGACAAACCATGAAGAAGCTCGCCGCAACTGCCGCAGCAGGAACGTTCCTCGTCGCTGGTGGCATAGTCGGCATTACAGGAACTTCCGCCGCCGCCGCACCTTCCCCGCGCGGCGATGCTGGAGTAACCCGTGTTGTTCTGCACATCCCCAACTGCTCAGGGTGTTCCATCACCCGCCTGCGCGGTCAGTATTACTACGGCGCGTCCAAGACTGTGAAAAACGGGAAGGTCTCGTTCATTGTTCCGACTTCGGACACTCGCCGGATGGCATTCGCTGTCACGAAGTCCAGCGTCAAGGTCAACTATCTGCCCTTGCTCGTCATGAGCTACAGCGGCAAGTCCGGTGTCTACACCTCGGCATCGACAGCCTCGAAGGCTCGAAAGGCATCGATTTGCTGGGCTGGGACCAAGTCATCGGTTGCCCATCTCTACTTCAAGACGTCATGGGTGACCATGGCTGGATTCCCAACCGGCACGACGAAGGTCCCGCGGGTCTGGGCGTATCCATCAGTGGGGTCAATCGGTAAATGGTCAATCCCAGCGTCCGCCAAGGGCATCCCCGGAACGCAAAACAACGCCAGCTGCACCAGCTAGCCCACTCTGCGCCCTGCCGGGCAGGATCGTGGTCGATTGTCGTCGCTCTAGCGTCGACAATCGACCACGATGATGCCCGGTCAGGATGGTGTTCGGTCAGCGGAAGTTAGGCCGCCGGGACGTCGGCACCATCTGGAGCGCCGCCGCCTGGGCCACCGGGCGGCCCGTCAAATCCCGTGCCGCCAGCACCGCCTTGGTTAGGTCCCCCTTGACCCATGCCCTTGCCGCCGCGGCCCTTGCCATCAACGCGGTTCTCAACGCGCTTCTGAACATTTGCCTTGATCTTGTCGGCCTGCTCCTTGGTCAGCTTCCCGTCGGCAACAGCCTTGTCGATCTTCGCGTTGGAGAACGCCACCATCGCCGAGACCAACTCATCGCGCTTGTCCCCGGCGATCTGAGCCAGCGACTTGCCTTCTTGCCGCGCCTTCTGCAAGTCCGCTTCGCTGATGCCGAGCGTCTTGGTGATCAGTGCCTGCATTTCCGCACGGTTCGCCTCGCGCTGCTTGTGCATTTCTTCACGATTCTTCTTCAGCGCGTCAGCAACCTTGTCCGCCTGCGCTTGGGTGAGGGTTCCGTCCTTCACCAGCCCGGAAAGCGCTGAGGCTGGCCCTTGTCCCTGAACGCCAGCTGCGGCCACTAGGCCTGCGGTCCCGAGGGTAAGTGCAGCGGCAACGGATCCAACTGCCAGAGCCCGCTTGGAAAAGTTCATTTGAGTGTTCCTCTCGCTAACGTGTGATGAGCCGACTATGACTTGCGAACCTGTGAAAGTAACCCCGATCTGGTTCGGGCTTTGTCAAGGTTGTGTTTGCAGTGCGGGTGTCGAGCGGCGGCGAAACCCGATCGACGCGCGACGCAGTCGAGCTAGCCGATCGGCATCAGCAGGACGTCCGCGCCAAGATTGCGACCGTGATCGAACTTCTCAAGGACGTCCCCAAGCCGATTGCGTACGTGCTTGGTGGCGGTGGCGCCTGGGGTTCGGTTCACGTTGGTCAACTGCGCGCCCTCGCCAAGACGGATCTGCGACCGGATTTCGTGGTTGGCACATCGGTGGGCGCTCTCAACGCAACGATCGTCGCCGAGACTCCGGAGATTGCCCACGACCGCCTGGCGGCTTTCTGGTCACTTGTCACGACTGACGAGGTCTTCGGATCGAAGCGACAAATGATGATGAACATGGCGGCATTGCGCCCCGCGATCGCCGACCCAACTCCGTTGCGCGAATTGCTGTTGCGTTCAACTCCGTCGCGCGACTTCGCTGACCTACAACTGCCGTTGACGGCGGTTGCCGCGGACGTCACGACTGGCCATCACGTGGAACTCAACTCAGGGGACTTGATCTCCGCGATGATGGCGAGCGCAGCGATTCCGGGGATGTTCCCCGTTGTGGAACGCGACGGACTTCGTCTGGTTGACGGTGGGATTCTTTACAACGTTCCAATCAGCATCGCCGCCGAACAAGGCGCACAGACGATCGTCGTGCTGGACTGCGGCTTCAACCTCTTCGCTCCGCGGACCGATCCGACGTTCCCCCACTCCTTGCTCAGGGCCGTCGCGATCATGGCTTCAGCACAGGTACGCCGCGACCTCACCCTCTACACCGACCGCACGATCATCTATGTGCCTGGGAACTGGCCACCGTCTCAGACGCCATACGACTTCACGCACAGCAACGAGAACGCGAGCGAGTCATTCGAGATTGCCATGGACTGGCTTGAGGGCTTGACGATTGACGGCAAGGGCCTTTACGGCGCCCCGCCGGACGTTACCCGCGTTGGTTCCTAGCCCCCGACCCGTTCCCGCGCCTCAGGTTGGTAGACACGCTCGGCCGACCGCGCGCCGTTACCAACCTGGGCAGGGAATCAGCCGAGCAACTCGTCGACGTAGCACCAGCGCCACGCTTCACCGGGTTCAACACTGCGCATCGTCGGGTGCCCGGTCTCAAGGTAGTGAACCTCCGCGTGCTTCGACACCGACGAATCGCAGCAACCGACGACTCCGCACGTCAGGCACATGCGTAAGTAGACCCAGGTTGTGCCGTCGCGCAAGCATGCGTCGCATTGCCCGGCCGTCGTGGGGGTCGGCTCGGGAGCCGTCCTCGCCTCCTCAAGGTGTTCACACGTCTTGGCCAGCGCATCGGGGGTGACGAGTTCCTGATGTGATTCCACGTTGGCGTGCGCCGCGCGATCGACCATTGCCTCTTCAACGTCGAGCAGCAGGATGACCTTGCGAACCGCTTCATCGTCTGCGCTGCGGTCATCGCGGGCGGCCAGAACCGCCATCCGTTCGGCGTCGAGCATTTCTAATCGCAGGCGCTGGTAGGTCTCGATCGGAGTCTCGATGCCTGCCCCCGTTCGACGAATCCGCTCCCACGCCGCGTTGCTGCGCTCCTCGGTTCGAATCCGCAGCCGCGCCAAGACGTCGTCCGGATCTGCCTCGGAGGAAACCTCGTTGAGCCGGTCAAGTCCGGCCTTGCGTGCCTCGTCGAGCAGCGCGGCTTCCTGAAGCGCCTCCTCCGCCCGGTCCGGCGGCTTGAGCTTCAACCGACGAACCAACCACGGCAAACTCGAACCCAAGATCAGAATCGACCCAACCACAATCACGCACGCGATCAACGTCAGCAGATCTCGATACGGCACGGAGTCGGGCAACGCCAGCGCTGCCGCTAGCGTCACCACTCCACGCATCCCCGCCCACGAAACCACAGTCAGCGAACTCCACGCGAACGGTTTTCGCTTCCGCTTGAAGACCCCGATGCGCTGGATCGCTCCTTCGCCCATCACCCATACGACCCGCGCCAGCACGACCGCAACGAACACACCCACGCATGACGCGATCACCATCGCAACGTTGCTGTTGTCGCCGAAGGCGGCCGTCGTGATTCTGATCAATTGCAGTCCGATGAGTAGGAAGACCGCCTGCTCCAGGAAGAACGCGACGGTGCGCCAGTTGCCTTCAGCGGTAAGGCGAGCTTGACCGGACTGCAGCAGCGGCGCTTTGTGCCCGACGATCAGCCCAGCCACGACGACAGCGAGGACCCCGGATGCATGAATCTCTTCGGCCGGGACATACGCAATGTACGGAATCGTGAAAGACAGCACGGTCTCAAAGCTTGGGTTGGAGATTCGTCGCCGGATGGGCGAATAGATGACGGCAACAACGATGCCGATCACCACGCCCCCAGCCGCTGCGACCACGAAGTCCCAGCCGACCTCCCACACGGTGAAGGCCCCCGATAACGCCAAGATCGCCGCCCGCAGCGCCGTCAGCGCTGTGGCGTCATTCACCAGACTCTCGCCTTCGAGAACCTGCACAATTCCGCGCGGCATTCCGACCCGACGGGCAACGGCACTAGCCGCGATCGCATCCGGGGGCGCAACGATCGCGCCGAGCGCAAAACCGGCTGCCAACGGCAGTCCTGGAATCAACCACGATGCGACGAAGCCAACAACCACCGTGGTGAAGATGACGAGCCCGACGGACAGGCTGATCAATGCCCGACGGTTCGCCCGGAAGTCAATGAACGAGGTGTTGTACGCCGCGGAATACAGCAGCGGCGGCAGGATCCCGACCAGCACGAGCTCTGGGCTCAGCGTGTACTCCGGGACAAACGGAATCGCCGACAGCGCGAGCCCGACCAGGATCAGCAGTAGCGGTGCCGACAGGTTGAACCGGTTGGCGACGGCGGACACGGCAACGACAACGATCGCGATGCCGACGAGTGCGAGTGCCAGTTCCACGATGGGCATCGTGGCACGAATCCCTGCCCTCAGGTCGGGGTGAAGTGGCGGTATTTCGCCAGAATCCCCCAAGGTCACTCCAACCCAGGTTGGTAAACACGCTCGACCGGCAGCGCGCCGTTACCAACCTGAGCGGGAGCCGGCTGAGGGCAGGACGCGTTGCTGCTCCCACTCCTCGTTAGCATCAAACGCAACCGGCCGTGTTCTGGTGCGATCGGCTCATCCAAGGAGCGCGCAATGTCAGCAAAAGTGATCGCCGTCGTAACCGCTGCGGCCACCGCTGTCACTGCCGCTGCCACCGCGACCACCCTCAAGGTCCTACTGAGCCGCCGACCAGCGATGCCGACCGATGAGGGCCTCTACGCAAACCCGGTCCCAGCGAACGATGACGTCGACCACCCTGGCGAGCTGCGCGCAACCTTCATGGGCGTCTCCACGATCGCCCTCACCGATGGCGAAACCACCCTGCTCACTGACGGATTCTTCTCCCGTCCGTCAGCGCAGCATGTCCTTGCCGGGCGAGTCAGCCCCAACCATGCGGCAATTGATGAGGCGTTGAGCAGAGCCGACATCGACGAGGTTGCCGCGATCTTTGTGGCCCATTCGCACTACGACCACGCGCTCGATGCCCCAGCGGTCGCCTGGCGGACCGGAGCAACGCTGGTCGGTTCGGAATCAACCTTGAATATTGGTCGTGGCTACGGACTCGGCGAAGAGCAGATGAAACTTGCCGATCTTGCCGAACCTATGACGTTCGGGCGTTTCAAGGTTCAGTTGATTCTGTCCGAGCACTCACCGCACCCGAAGTTCCAGGGATTCATCGAATCACCCCTGCAAGCACCCGCCCGTGCCAAGGAATACCGGATGGGCGAGTGCTACTCGATGTTGATCACCCACACCAACGCAACCGGTCGAACACGTTCGCTACTCATCCACGCGAGCGCCGGATTCAAACCTGGATGCCTCAAGGATCACCGGGCCGACGTGGCGTTCCTCGGGGTGGGACCGCTCGGCAAGCAGAGCACCGAGTTTCGTCACGACTACTGGCGGGAAACGGTGGAAACCGTCCGTGCCAGGCGGGTGTTCCCGATCCACTGGGACGACTTCACGCTGCCACTGAGCGAGCCGCTGAAAGCCATGCCCTACATCGCCGACAACTTCGACGTGACCCTGAAGTTCCTCAAGCGGCGCCGATCCCTGGACGGCATCGAATTCGCGATCCCCGAACCGTTCGTCACGATCGATCCCTTCGCCGAACTCCGCGCACCGGTCACCGTCCCCTCCTAGTCCTATTCCGCTCGTCCAATTCCGCTAAGCCCCGTGCGAGCCCTTCGGGTCCGCCAGTTGCTCGATCACCGATTCAAGTTGGTCAGCGAGCCAAACCGATTCCGCTATCCACACCAACGAGAAGCCCAGCACCATCGCGGTGTGACCTGCGTCGATATGAACTGTCGGTCCACTGGTTGGAACTTCCGCGCTAGCGTGCGGATCGAGGTTCGCGAGGTCTGTGTCTATCGCTTCGCGCAGGCGAACCAACGACTGGCGGTGCTGATCAGAAACAGTGACGTTGTCAGGAACCTCCGTCGAATCCTGCAGGGTGTTGACGAGCGCGATGATGCGGGTGCCAACCCGGTGTGCGGCGGCCAACATTGAGTCGCCAGACAACGCACAACTTGCTGGCAGGCTTCCGACTCGCGACAATCCCGCGAGCACCTCACCAATGAAGTTCAGTTCGGTGGCCACGTTGATCGTCGCGACCATGCTGTGACTATCGGCCAAGCCCGGACCACGCTGACTGAACGCGAGGTCGAATGCCTCGTTCGCGCGCTGAACCCCATTGGCCGACTGCTTGGCCAACGTGTCAACACTGCGTTTGGTCACGGGACCG
>WBZO01006138.1_pt1 | contig 11797 bp, 6 predicted proteins | sample 5204261 | NCBI WGS metagenome assembly WBZO01 (sample SAMN12412400, study PRJNA552823) | activated sludge metagenome | isolation source: activated sludge from anammox sidestream of wastewater treatment plant... | place: USA: North Carolina | collected 2017-09 | reverse complement strand
TACCAGTAAGCTGGTTACTGCTTGTCAGGAACCAACTATCTGTAATATTCCAGTAGTTCTTTCCGGTCAAGGTGGACAATTTGAATCAGTGGTTGCAAGAATTACCAATAGTAATGTAAAAAGCAAGATTATCCAGAAGCTTAATGGGCTTAAGCCTGGTAGCTATTCTGTGACTGTTCCTGCAAATACTTTGCCACCTAAAATCATGTTTAATGCGCCTAATCCAATTTTATTGACTTCAGATCAGACAGTTTATGAGTCGGCATCATTCTCAGCTGCTAAAGTTACCACTGGAATTATTAGCTATAGCATTAATAAACCAGCCGGAACTGATCAAAATGCTCTGGATGTTTCAGTCATTAATTCTGAAAGTCAAATGGTTGCGTCTTTGAATACTGAATTTGGTAAGGCAGTTAACGTTAGCAATTTATCGGCGGGTCGTTATACTTTAACTTCTTATGGTTTGGCAGATGCAATCAAAGGAACATTCTATAACCCATTAAATAAAGTAGCTCAGGTTAAAGCGAATAAAACAACTGAACTTGGCGCAATCAACCTAGTAGCTCAATCTGAATCAAATATTGTTCCTACTAAGCTAAAAATTACTGGTCTTGATGCTGGTGATACTGCAACAATTACTCTTACTGATAACTATAAGGGTAAGCAATATAAATTCAACCAGTTGACAGCTGCTAACGGGGTTACTAATCTTAAATTACTAAGAGGTGATGTAGTTACCCTTAATGTAACGCCGAGTTCTGCTAGCAAGTATGACGTGGTTGCACCAGTTACTGGCACAATCAAGGCAAATGGAACTTTACTTGTACCATTTAAACATAAATCTCAACCAGCTGGAGGTAACCATATTGCTGTAGGATATATTGATGGTACTGCAACGGGAGCTTTTGCTGCAATCCCTGATGCTGCTTTTGCTAAATATGATGTCTTAATAGTTGGTTTTTCTGCCTGTGATGCGGATCACGTAAATTGTGCTAATAATGCAGATGATGCATTGGTTCCTATTTTCCAAAGAATCTCCAAAAATGCTAAATCTGGAGCAGTAATGTTGCTTAGCCTTGGTGGTCAAAATGGTAGCCATTCATTTAGCGGTGGTAGCAATGCTGCGGAAAATATGTCAACATTAGCCAAATCATTAGATGCGGACATTCGTTATATCAATAGCAAGATTAGCACTTCAGTTAAAGTTACCGGTGTTGATCTGGATATAGAAGCAAATGATTCTGGCAATAATATTACCGAGTTAGCCAAGGCTTTACATCAGATGGGGCATGTGGTATCAACTGCACCTCAAGCATCAACGAATGGGATCGGGGTAACCAACCCAGCTAACCCAACCAGTGTTGATCCATCAAAGCCAAGTAACTTTATTTTAACAGCTTCAGGAACCACAAATAATGATTATGGAGCAGCAATTGCGGCTGGTTATGTTGATTATATCAATCTTCAAGCTTATAACTCTGGTCCAGGGGTAATCAAGATTCCTCGGGAAAATGGTAGCTTCAGTGACGAAACTTATACTGATTTCCATCAATATATTGCTAAAGCAATGAACCAAACGGTTAGCAATGATTGTGGTACTCTTGATCCAGTAACCAAGCTTTACAAAAACGGTAATCAAGTATGTATTCCAAGTGCAACGAAAATCTTAATTGGTACCGTAGCAAATAAAACTGCCGGTGGTGATGCAACAATGTGGGCGTATGAGGAAAAAACTGCGGCAGGTAATGCAAAAATCCTTGCTGAATATACTAGTTCTGTAAAAGTCGCAACTCAATACCAGTACTATGCTGGAGTAATGGTGTGGGCACTTGGGAATGATTATTACCCTAGCGCTTGGGGTAATAATACTTGGGATCCAGTTGGTGCATATACCAACAATTTGGTAAACCTTGGATTTTAATAGTTATTTAATTTTAAACTAATATTAGGCAGGATTTAATATGTCTGCCTAAAAGTAAAAATAATTTATCAGAAAAGAGAAACTCATATGAAGAAAAATAAATTAATTACGCTACTATTTGCAGTTGCTGCAAGTCAGGTATTTGCGCATGGTTATCAAACTGCCCCTTATTCAAGAACTGCATATTTGGTTGATACTAACAAGGTTGGCTTAATCGAATATAATCCGAATCAGATATCAAATAATATGCCAACCCAAGAACTTGGTAATATGACATTAACACAGATTAATGCCTACGTGAGCCCAAAGAATAATGGTACTGGTCCATTAGCATTTTATAAAGATAATTATCCAGTACAGGATGATCGATTATGTGGTTATACTGCAAATAGTACTGCTAAATATTTTCCGGATCTTAATAAGTCATTACCCGATAACTTGATGACTAAAATCAGTTCCGGGCATGATATCCAGTTTAACTGGTCATATTCTGCATGGCATAAAAATAGTAATAACTTTGTATTCATTACGCATTATGCAGCAGGGCAGTATAAACCTAATCCTAGCTGGAAAGACTTGCATCTGATTTGTGCATTGGGTGCTGATCAGTATGTTAATAGTGGAGACAAGAGCTCAAGCTGGAAGTGCAAATTGCCTGAAATGAGTGGCGATGAAAAGCAGGTAATGGTTACTCTTTGGCAACGTGTTGACCCTGCTGGAGAAAACTTCATTTCATGTTCAGATGTTAAGGTCGAAGGTGGTCAGGTAATTCCACCAGAGCAGCTTTGGACGGTGCTTAATAAGAGTCTTGGTCCATGGCCAGCTAATCTTGCGGCAGAATCAGCTGCACCAAAAGCTGGACAATTGGTTACCTTTGAGCTATATGGCACCAAAAATGGTGTGAAGAGTCTAGTTGAGAGCTATTCATTGTCAGTTTCAGCAAATAATCTTCATAATTGGGAGAAAGTCCTTGCTGCCAAAATCAATAGTGATACTAGTCATGCCAGATATGTTGAAGTAGGTGAATTAAGTAAATCAACTGGTGGTGTTATCTATAATGAAAATGATAAGACTAAAAATTATGTATATCTTAATCATACGATCTCAGATCCGACTATTAAATATAGCTATCGTTTAACTAAGAAAAAAGATCCTAATCCAGTAATTACTACTTGGACTCCGATTGGAGAGAAATTAAGTAGCTGGGTAAATCCAACTTTGGTTAAAGCAAAAGACAAATTAACTTTTGCATTGCAAGTTAATGGTACTGAAGAAACAGTTCCTGCTGTAACAGTTAGTGCTCCTGAAAAGGCAGAAACACAGGTGGCTAATGCGGTTAATAAGCATGTATTTAGTAATTCGCTTAAAGTTCGTGCCGGAGTTTTATCTGGTAGTACAGTTAAATTTGTTGCTGGTGGAGATAATCGAGTTTATGTTTATCGTTCTACTGATGATACCAGAACTATTTCTTATGTTGTAAGAAATAGTCATGCCAAACCATCAAGTAATTATCCGGTTTACCCAGCGGGGATTGGTAGCTATAAAGCTGGTGACTTGGTACAGGATGCAAGTCAGCGCGTATATGCTTGTGTTGAAGCTAGCTGGTGTAATATGTCACAATATACATTGACAGGTACAGAAGGTGCATGGAAAGAAGTACATCCGAAAGCTGCACCAAGTGGTTACCAAACCTACCCAGCAGGACAGCCTTATGCAGTTGGAAGTACAATTGCCGATGTTGAAGGTAATCTATATAAATGTAATGTTGCTGGTTGGTGTAACCAAGGTGGCGTATATACTCCAGGTATCGGTGCTCACTGGGCTGATGCATGGTCTAAACTGTAAATTCTTTGCTGATAAGGAATGCCATTCATTAACTGGATGGTCTTCCTAACAGCTAATGAAATATAATGATTATAACTTACCCTCATTATTTATTAATGAGGGTAAGTTTATTTATGGGATGAGTGATTTTGCCTATTTGTTGGCTAGAGCGGCAGCTACCTGACGGATATTGGCATCGGTCTCAACCAGTTTGGTAGGCTTATCCAGTAAAGCCTGTAATTGTGGTGCAACTGGTAACTTATTGCCAATAATTGGCTCAATGATAGTTTCAAATTTGCATGGATCCGCTGTTGCTGCAATTATCCATGGCTTATCATCAAGCTTTTTGCGTACAAAATATCCGGTTGCCGTATGCGGACATACCACATAGTTGAACTTCTGGTTAACTTCGGTAATAATTTCTTTGATTTCTTCATCACTAACGCTAAACGCTTTTACATTTGCCCTGAATGCTTCAGGAGTATTATATAAATAGCTTAGACGCTCAAAGTTGCTTGGATTACCAACATCCATTGCATTGGCGATTGTCGCAATACTCTTACGTGGCTCAAATTTGCCATTATCTAAGTAATCTGAAATCACACGATTAGCATTGGTAGCAAGGCTAATTTCGCGAATCGGGAAGCCCATCGCTTTTGCCCAGAAAGCAGCTGTTGAATTTCCGACGTTACCAGTTGGAATAATATATCCAGCTTTTTCGCCATGTTTTAGGAAAAATTGCCAGCTGGTATAAGCGTAGTAAGTAAGTTGAGGTAATAATCTTGCGATATTAATACTATTGGCACTACTCAAATGCGCGCGGCTAGTAAACCACTCATCACTAAATGCTTGTTTAACAATTTTCTGGCAGTCATCAAAAGTCCCATTAACGGCAACGGACAGAATATTCTCGCCCCAGCAAGTAATTTGCTGTTCCTGACGTTTGGAAATTTGTCCTTTGGGGAACATTACCACGACTTCAATGTTTGGCTTCTGATAAAAAGCACCTGCAACAGCCGAACCTGTATCGCCAGACGTTGCTACGATAATCGTAGTTTTTCTTTCTTTGGATAAACGGGTCATGCATTCAGCAAGAAATCTAGCACCAAAATCTTTGAATGATAAGGTTGGTCCCTGAAATAATTCCATTATGTAAGTATTTTCATTTAGCTCCCGTACTGGTAACGGAAAGTTAAAAGCATTATGACAAATATCTGATAGCTGAGATTCAAGCTGATCGCCTTTGAAATAATCAGCAAGGATCTTGGCGGCAAATTCTGGATAAGTTAGTTTACTATCCAGATCAGCAATATTTATCTGCGGGAAATATTCTGGCACAAATAAGCCACCATCTTCTGCCAAGCCTTGTAAAATTGCTGCGCTTACGCTTTTATGGTTATTTTTATCGCGAGTACTATAAAAAAACATGATTTATTCCTGTATTAATTAAGCTGGGATTTCCCGCTGAAATAATTATTTATCTTCTACTATATATGCGCCATCTGGATTTATTGGCGAAATCCATTGATCTGCTTCAATTCCGTGCTGCTTAAACATGGCTAGCATGGCAAGAGCTACTTTTTCAGCATTTGCTTTACTATCGCAAAAAGCTAACATGCTTGGACCAGAGCCGGAGAAAGTTGCTGTAATTGCACCACTTTGAAGGGCAGCCTCTTTTACTTGATAATAGCCTGTTACCAGATTAGCTCTTTGTGGTTCAATAATTAAATCCTGCATTGAACGGCGTAATAGTTCAATATCTTTCTGATAAAACGCACAAATTGCAGCACCAAGTTGAGCTGATTGCTCAACGTATTTTTTTAGTGGCACTTCTGGCTTCAAAATGCCACGTGCGTTTTTGGTTTCTACTTGAAGATGTGGATGAATTATTACACAATATAATTCTGGATAAGGTAGATTAATTACCTCCATCGGCGCAAGGCTACGAATCAAAGTTATCCCACCAAAAACGCATGGGGCAACATTATCGGCATGACGTCCACCAGATGCAATTTCTTCACCATAAAGAGCATATTCTACCAATTTCTCTCGCGAAACGGGATTACTCAAGAAGCCATTTAGGGCAACTACCGCAGCAACGGCAGAGGCTGCTGAACCACCCATTCCTGAACCCATTGCAATGCCTTTATCAATCTGCATTGAAAAACCACAACTAATGCCAAGCTCTTCACACATTTTTTGCAATGCATATGATGCAGTATTTTTATTCGGTTCAAGGGGCAAGCCTGTTACTGAATTAATCTTCTCAATAACAATCTGTCCATCATCACGTTTACTCAGTGTTACTTTATCCCCAACCGCATCCAGAGCTAAGCCAAGAATATCAAAACCAACCCCAAGATTGGCACTGGTTGCCGGGGCAAATGCAGTTAGCTTATTTACCCCGTCTTTTAATTTTACTTTACTCATCATATTAATACAGATATGAAGTTAAACGTAGTAAATCAGCAAATACTCCTGCGGCAGTTACTTCCGCTCCAGCACCCGGACCTTGGATTACCATTGGACGACTACTATTATAACGTGAAGTCTGGAATATTAAGATATTATCAGTGCCATTTAAGCGCGCCAGTGGGTGTGATTCAGCTACCGACTGGATTGCAACGGTAATCTTTCCATCTTCATGAATTTTACCAGCATAGCAAAGTTTTTCACTATTAGCTTTGGCTTTAGCTGCCATTTCCATAATAGTTCCATCAAATTCAGGTAATCGAGCTAGAAACTCATCAATAGAACAACTGCGTAAAGCTTCAGGTACCAAATTAGTAACCTGAATATCTGATAATGAAACACTATAGCCACTTTCACGGGCAAGGCAAACTAATTTACGTGCAACATCCTGACCAGATAAATCTTCACGTGGATCTGGCTCAGTATAGCCTAATTCTCTGGCTTCTCTTACTACATCTGAAAATACGCGACCTTTACCCAGTTCGTTGAAGATAAAACTTAAAGTTCCAGATACCACACCTTCAATTGTAACTACCTCATCACCGGTTTTAATTAGATCTTGAAGGGTGCTAATTACTGGTAGCCCGGCACAAACTGTGGCTTCATACAGGTAATGGCAACCCTTCTTATGGGAAGCAGCCATAATCTGGCGGTAATAATCAAGATCACCTGCATTAGCATGTTTATTTGGCGTGATGATGTTAATGCCTTTATTAAAGAATGACAAATACTGTTTTGATAGTTCATTACTTGCCGTACAATCAATAATCACTGCATGCGGAATATCATCGCTTAATAAATGCTCAATAAATTTATCCAGATCAGCTTCAGTAGCATTTTCTGTAAAATTTGTTTTCCAGTCGCCATCAAGTGCGTTATCGGCAAGAATCATTTTTTTGCTACTCATGATTCCACGCAGGCATAAGTCAACTTTGTTTTTAGCTCTTACTGAGTCACGTGCCGATGCAATCTGATTTAATAAAGCAGCACCAATACCGCCCGGTCCAATTAATCCAATCGCAATGGGTTGGTCAGCGAGATAGAAACTGGCATGTACCGCTTGTAGGGCTTTATTAATATCTTTGCTATCAATAACTGCTGAAATATTGCGTTCCGAAGAACCTTGTGCAATTGCGCGAATATTGATATTGGCTTTTGCCAAAGTATCAAAGAATTTACCAGCAACTCCCGGACTACCTATCATACCGTCGCCAACAGCGGCAAGAATCGCACAGCTGGTATCGGCAGTTACTTTATTAATCTGTCCCGTTTCAATTTCGAATTGTAGATTGGTATTTAATGCTTCAATTGCTTTAGTCGCAAATTTATTGGCAATCGCGATACAAAGCGAGTGTTCTGAGCTTGCCTGGGAAATCAGAATGACTGAAATATTACATTGCTGCATAATCTGAAAAATTCGTGCCGCACTACCGGAAACTCCAGCCATCCCTGCCCCTTCAATATTTATCAGGGCGATATCATCCACATAAGTAAGACCTTTGATTCCATGTTCGGATTTGGTTGAAGTATGCGAGATATAAGTCCCTGGTGCCGCTGGGTTATAACTATCTTTAATGTAAATTGGGATATTGTCATCTTGAGCCGGAGCAATCGTCATTGGATGAAGGACGCTCGCACCAAAATATGCCAGTTCAAGAGCTTCTTTGTAAGAAAGGGTATCAATGCAGAAAGCATTTTTGACTTTTGCCGGATGCGCGGTATAAATTCCGTCAACGTCAGTCCAGATGATTAATTCAATTGCATGGAATAGTTTAGCAAAAATCGCACCCGAGAAATCACTACCGTTACGACCAAGGGTGGTACGTTTACCTTCAGGAGTTGAAGCAATAAATCCGGTTACGACCAATTGATCAAATTTTTTATCTTGGAAATAATTGATCAGTGCCTCTTCACTACGTTCCCAGTCGATGCAGACTACTCCGTCTTTTTTGTACGAATATAATACTTTGGTTGCATCAAGGTAGAGAGTGTTGGTACTTAATGCCAAGTAGGCGGTTAGGATTTGTGCAGACCATTGTTCACCATAACCAAGGATAAAATCCTGAATATCTGTAGAGTAATTACCAATCTGACTAACTGTATTAAATACATTGGCAATGGTCGCAAAGTCATGAGCAATTACTTTGAATAACTCACCTTGTTTATTGCTTGGTAGTAAGCTTTCAATTATGACTTGATGTGATTTTTCGAGTGCTGCTAGCTCATCCTGCCAGCTTAGTCCATCACGGGCATTATCCATTAATAATTGCAGCTTTGAGGTGGTACCTTTCGTTGCAGAGACCACGACTACTTCTTTTGAGCCAGTTAAAATTTTCTTAACTTCAACAAAGCGTTCCGCATTGGCTACGCTTGAGCCACCAAATTTATGTACAGTGTAATAACGTTTGATCAGTTCCACGGTAAATTGTCCTATCTGTTTTTGCTAAAAAGCAGTTATTTTAAACGCGTAATTATATCATTTATCAGTTATTTATGAGAGCTAATGGTTAAATTATTTTGCGATGCAATATAATGAGTATTGACAGGCATTGGATAGATGTGACTATTGATAAGTAACATCAGTTATAATTGCGAATGCAATATGAAATTATCAAATCAAAACGTAAGACCATGGCGATTAGTATTAAACATGATGGCATGGTGGTCATAAGAGTTCCACTTCAGACCTCTGCTACTAATATAAACGATCTAATTCAGAAATATCAGCATTGGGTTGACAAAAAACTTGCTGAAATTAAGAGTAGAAAAAAAGATACTGGTGCAATTTATTTTTTGGGTGAGCCTTATCAGTTGATTTTGCTAGAGGGGGATTCTCCCGTTATTCAGGTTGTTGCGGATACAATCAAAGTTTATGCCTATTCTAAAGAGGGGTATCAGTTAAAGTTAATTAACTGGTATAAAGAGCAGGTAAAAAATATTGTACAACCATTGATAGTAAAATACCAAAACCTGTACGCACTTAAACCGGAAAAGGTAAAAATAACCAAAGCCAAGGGACGTTGGGGTAGTTGTAGTAGTAAGGGGACAATTTCCTTTAGCTATAGGCTTATGATGCTGCCGTTATTTGTGATCGAGTACATTGTGGTACATGAACTTGCACATCTTAAAGAGTTAAATCATTCATCACGTTTCTGGATGTTAGTTGCTAGTATTTGCCCGGAGTATAAGATGGCTGAGAAATGGTTAAAAAATCATCGTTATCTTTTGGCTGATTTATTTATTTGAAGTAAAAGCCATGCTATCATCTGCGGTATAATACTTGGTTAAAAACTGATTTTAGAATATAAAGGATTAGGATGTCAGGCATATTAAATATTGCGGTACAAGCTGCATATAACGCAGGTAATATCATTCAGCAGGAAAGTAAGAATATTAGCAGAATCAAGGTTGATCGTAAAGGTCACAATGATTATGTGAGTGAAGTTGATAAAAAAGCTGAACAGATTATTATTAATACTATTCTAAAAGCTTTTCCAGATCATAATATTCTGGGAGAGGAGCAGGGAAATATTGATAATGGTTCTGAGTTTACCTGGATTATTGATCCTTTAGATGGAACTACCAATTATCTGCACGGGCATCCACAATATTCAATCTCAATTGCTGTAAAACATCAGGATAAAATCACTCATGCGGCAATCTTTGATCCGAATCGCAATGATATTTATACGGCTGAACTGGGGAAGGGCGCTCGTCTAAATAACGGTCGAATTCGAGTTTCAACTATGGCAAATCTAGCAGATAGCTTACTTGCAACTGGCTTTCCAACTTACGATATGAGCTTACTTGATAAATATATGCCAATTTTTAAAGAGATGCTTTTATCTACTGCTGGGCAGCGTCGGGCTGGATCGGCTGCGCTAGATCTGGCTTATGTTGCAGCTGGCATGGTTGATGGATTTTGGGAATTTAACCTAAAACCATGGGATATAGCAGCTGGGTATTTATTGGTTAAAGAAGCCGGTGGATTAGTTTGTGATTTTAATGGCGGTCAAGAGATGCTTGATAGCGGTAATATTATTGCTGCAAATCCTAAGCTAGTTAGCCCAATTCTTAAAATTATCCAGAAATACTAAAATCAATTAATGAGTACTACTGATATCAATAATCATACGCCGATGATGCAACAATATCTGCGCATCAAGGCGGATTATCCGGATATGCTGTTATTCTACCGGATGGGGGATTTTTATGAGCTGTTTTTTGAAGATGCGGAGATTGGTTCCAGATTATTAGGTATTACGCTAACTCAGCGTGGTTCATCGGCTGGTACTCCGATAAAAATGGCTGGAGTTCCGTTTCATTCTGCTGATCAGTATTTGACCAAAATGGTTAAACTTGGTCAATCGGTAGTTATTGTCGATCAGGTGGGTGAAGTTACCGGAAAAGGTCCAGTCGAGCGAAAAGTTACCCGTATCATCACGCCAGGAACGCTTACTGATGAAACTCTTCTTAATGATAAAGAAGATAATCAGATTTTGGCTATCTATCAAAAAAATAATCAATGTGGACTTGCTTGGATATCGCTTAGTGGCGGTAGTTTTTTGATTAGTGAATGTGTTGCGAGTGACCTCCATAATCAGATTGAGCGGATTCGCCCCGCAGAGATAATTGCCAGTGAAAACTTAATTAATCAGCTAAAAATTATTCGTCCAAATCTTGCGTATAAAATTATTCCGGAATGGCATTTTGAATACGATCTGAATTTTCGCCGTTTGTGTGAACATTTTCTGGTAAATGATCTTGATGGTTTTGGTATTAGTGATTATCGACTAGCTATCGTAAGTGCTGGCATTATTCTTGACTATGCCAAGCAAACCCAAAATAATCAGTTGCCACATATCAATAGTGTTATTTATGATAATCAGAATGATTATCTAATTCTTGATGCAATCTCGCGCAAAAATCTTGAAATTAGCGAAACTATTCGCGGTGAGAAATCTCCAACATTATTTTCGGTAATGGATCAATGCGCCTCAACAATGGGTAGCCGCTTACTTGATAAATGGCTAAATAATCCATTGCGTGACCATAAAAAGATTCATGAACGTCAGGAAGCAGTCAAAGTACTTCAAGGGAATTATAACCAGATACATGGTGTATTAAAACAGATAAGTGATATCGAGCGTATCAGTTCCAGAATTGGACTAAGAACTGCTCGCCCACGTGATTTATCAGGATTGCGCGACTCTTTGCAGCTGATTCCTCAGCTTGGATTTATTCGTGAGTATTGTTCGGTTAGCCTGATAGCCGAAATCAGCGCTAAATTTAGTGGCGTTAGTCAGGAAATTTATTCTTACTTAGTCGCTGCGATAAAGCCAGAACCAAAATTATTGATTCGCGAAGGCGATGTAATTAATGAGGGGTATAATTCTGAATTAGATCGTTTGCGAAATATAAATAGTGATGGTAGCCAGTTTGTCCTAGAATTGGAAGCTAAAGAGCGTGAGCGCACTGGTATTGCTAACTTAAAAGTCGAATATAATCGGGTGCATGGATATTTTATTGAAATTTCCCGTGCCAATCTAGATAAAGCTCCCGTTGAATATCGGCGTACAC
>WBZO01006136.1_pt1 | contig 11799 bp, 12 predicted proteins | sample 5204261 | NCBI WGS metagenome assembly WBZO01 (sample SAMN12412400, study PRJNA552823) | activated sludge metagenome | isolation source: activated sludge from anammox sidestream of wastewater treatment plant... | place: USA: North Carolina | collected 2017-09 | reverse complement strand
GTGGCGGTGTAGCTCCAAGCGCTGCTCTTCGGTCAGCGGCTGCATGGATGCCAGCATGTCGGGTGGCAGCGCAATCTCACCGATGTCGCGCAGGTGCGCGGCATCGACGATCAAGGCAATGTCCGCAGCTGGCAGTTCCAGCTTGCGGGCGATGGTTCGGGCCAGTTCGGCGACCCGGCGGGAGTGGTCGGCAGCACGATGGTGGCGCAGGTCCACCGTCTCGGCCAGTGCCTCAAGCGCGTCGCGTGTCTCACTCTTGATCGGGATGTTCACTTGCAGCGAATGGCGAACAATGGCGGCGGGCACCAGGAGCAACGGCAGTAGCCAAGGGTACTCACGAGCTGGCAGCGCGGCAAACAAGCCGAGCAGCAGCAATACGCTCTCCGATGGCGCCTTGCGCCGCTGCGCCGTCAGCCAGCCGGAAAACGGGTTCTGGCCCAACGTTAGACCGGCTGCGATGTCTACCAGGACCGAGCCGAGCAAGTAGAGTACGAGTGCTGCGGCGATCATTGCCGGTACGTGGACGTGAAACCGGCCGGCATCCTGGAGATTCATGCCACTGAGCACGCGAAAGGTGAGCGCGGCTGCACCGACGCGCAGGCCGGAGGCGGCCGTGTTAAAGACGGCCTGAAACCAGCGGCCGCGCACCCGCAACTCGCCGGCGAGCATGCCTGCTGCCCCGGCCGCGACTGCCAGCCCGGGGGCCAGCAGCAGCGTTGCAGCGAAGGCGGGGGCAGCATCCACGACCATCTTGCGCTTGGGAGCCAGACGCACAGGGAAGGCGCGGGCGACCGCCACGAGCAACGCTAAGCTGGCCGTACTACCCGCCGACGCGGTCGTAATCTGCGGGTGAAACCGGATGGTGGTGATCGCCGCCATCACCGCAAACATCGAGGCGACGGCACCAATATACAGGCGCAATCGCACGGGCATGCTGCGCGCCGGCCGTGACGGCACCCCTGCGCTCAGCGGCGTCCGCAGGCCGGCGAGGCCGATAAGGAGCGATGCTAGCGTGCCACGCATAGTTAACCCGCGCTGGCGACGTGGGGACCGGTCGCGACATCGTAGGGGTTGGAACCCACGGGGATGCTCGCGGCCGCGGTTTGATACTCGGCACAACCCCTATGCCGGTTTAGCCCTACGGCAGCGTGAAGGTCACCGTGTGAAAGCGGTTAGATTGAGCCCGATGGTAGTTGCCGGGATACTTATCCTTTTTGTTGCGGTCGATCTCGATCATGTAGTCGAGGTCGGCGCTAGTGCGCAGCAGCGTGGCAACGGTGATTTCGAGCGGGCCCTGGCCACCCGTCGCCTGAGGCGCGCTGCTCGGACTGTCCGGGCGCGGGCCATTTGACACGACAGGCGCGTGGACGATGGTGACGGTAGGTGTCACGAACTCGTTCTCGATATACACCACGCGGGCGTCCGCCCCGGCGGGCACCGTCACGGTGATATGCGCAGCCTGAATCTTCTGCTTATCCGCCTCGCGCACGCCGATATTGATGGCTACCAGACGGCCGTTGATCGACAGTACGGGGTCGTCCCAGCACCACACGTCCAGCGCGTCCGCCGGTTGCGCACGCCATGGCAGCACCGCTGCCAGTGACGCGAACACGATCGCTCCTACCACTGTCAGAATTCGTTTCATGTCGGGGGCTCCTCGATAATCTGACCACCGGGTCGCCATCCGTACCCTGGCTACCATATTCGAGGGTTATCCCTACGCTCAGAATTGGGGTATTCCCCTAAAGCTCGTCGCTATCCGCATCTCGCGCCCGCATGACAATCTGTCTACGAAGGAGCGACGGTGGCCTTGGCTACGCCACTTGGGATCAGTGCCTCCGATGTCGCCGCACTGCGGGCCGCCGCCCGCCAGACCTTGCGCGCCAACCGCCGCCGCGTGCCGCTGGCTGATGGCCGCCTGCTCCATTTTTCGTGTCCCTCTCCCGGCCACTATCCGTTTCAGTGGTTCTGGGACTCTGCCTTCCACGCCGTCGCGCTGGCGCATGTCGAGCAAGAGGCGGCCCGCGAGGAGTTGCTGCTGCTCTTCAGCGCTCAGCAGGACGATGGCTTCATTCCCCATGTGGTGTTCTGGGACCGGCGCCAACTACTGCGGTCACAACTGTACTGGTGCTGGATGCAAAGCCGCGGGTTTGGGCTGCCGCGCTCTAGCGCGCTGATACAGCCGCCCGTGATCGCCGCGGCGGTCGAACGATACGTTCAGGTCACCGGCGACGTTGACCTGGCGCGGCAGTTGCTGCCGTGCCTGGACCGCTACTTCACCTGGCTGGGCCGGGTCCGCGGCTCCGCGAGCGATGGCCTGCTAACGATCATCGCGCCATGGGAATCCGGTATGGATCACAAGCCAAGCTACGATGTGGCATTGGGACTGGTCACACCTGCGCCACCGCGACAGGTGATCCTGGAGCCGCGCATCGTGGACATCGCCAATCGCGCAGCCGGATACCGGAATGCGCTCACCCGCCGCGGCCGGTTCCGCGTGGTGGATGTGCTGGTGAACGCGGTGTACGTCGATGGCCTGCGGTCGCTCGGCCGCCTGCACCAGCTGACGGGGCCCGCAGAGGCGGCTTGGGATCAGCAGGCAGCCGCGACTGAGCGGGCACTGATCGCGAGGTGCCGCGGGAAGGATGGCTTCTTCTACGACCTGGATCGCCGTACCGGCCGGCAGATATCGGTTCGGACGGTGGGCGGGCTGTGTGCGCTGCTGCTGGACGGCTTGGACGGCGAGGCGGCAGCGCCACTGCTGAACGCGCTGGCAGACCCGGCTGCGTTTGCGCTGCCGTTCCCGGCGCCGTCGGTTGCCGCCGGCGAGCCGGCGTTTGTCCCGGGTGCGCAGCACTGGCGGGCTGGGCCACTGATCTGGCGCGGGCCTACCTGGATCAACACGAACTGGCTGCTGATCCGTGCTCTGCGGCGGCGAGGTCTCCATCTCCAAGCAGATAGCTTGGCGCGCGCATCGGCATCACTGGTCCTTGGCGCCGGATTCCGCGAGTTCTATCACCCATACACCGGAGAAGGACTGGGGGCGCGGTCGTTTTGGCTGGTCAACGCTAATCGTCGATATGCTGGCCGGCGTGTAGCGGGGCGCGGCTCATCCACCAGCCACCGGGCACATGCTAGACTGTCCGGACCTGGCGGCGGGGGTGCGGGATGCGGACAGAGGCGGCAGCGGCAAACCGTGGCGCAGGCAGGCAAGTGGTTGATGTCCCCCGGGCAGCGATGCTGACGCTGGCGCACGGAGTGAACGACTCGTACGGCAACTACGTTGCTATTCTCTTGCCGCTGCTGAAAGATGATCTTGGTTTCTCTCTGGGCCTGGCCTCGGCAATGGTAACCGCCAACACCATTACATCTGGGGTAATCCAGCCCCTCCTTGGCTATGTCGCCGACCGCTGGGCGACCCGCGCTATGAGCGTTGCCGGCATCGTCATGTCGGCCGTGGGGGCATCGCTGCTCGGCCTGGCTCCGCACTATGCGGTGCTGCTCGCGCTGGCGGTGCTGAATGGCTTTGGCACCGCCGTCTATCATCCACAGGCCGCGGCGATGGTCGTCGCGTCTGGCGGTGAGCGCCGGGCCACCACGATGTCGATCTACCTGATGGGCGGCAACATCGGGTTTGCCCTGGGGCCACTGATCGCGACGGCCCTGGTAGACAGTCGTGGTCTGGGCGCTACCTGGATGGCACTGGCGCCCGGGCTGCTGGGCGCGTTCATGCTGGCGCGTTTCGCCCCGCGGGATTGGGCACCCGCCACCACGGGAGCGGGCCTGCCGCTCCGCACGATCATCAAGACGCACCGTGCGGTGCTCATGCGCCTGCTGGCAGTGGTGGCTACGCGCTCATGGGCGCACTACTCGTTGATGGCCTTCTTGCCGCTATACCTCAGTCATCGTGGTGTCAGCGCCGGCGAACGGGGCTGGCTGGTGGCGCTGATTACGTTTGCCGGAGCTTTCGGCGGCCTTGCCGGCGGCTACTTGGCCGACCGCTGGCTGTCGCGGCGGGCGGTAATCGTCGGATCGCTGTTGCTCTCGTCCGGCTGCATCTTCGGCCTGTTGCACTCATCAGGCGCAACCCAGTGGGCACTTGCCGTTCTTACAGGGCTGACACTGCTGGGCAGTTTCGCGGTGCTGACGGTCAAGGGACAAGAGATCATGCCGCAGAATGTCGGCCTTGCCTCCGGATTCATGCTCGGACTCACGATCGCGCTGGGCGGTCTGTTCGTGCTGCCAATGGGCGCCATCGCCGATCACACCGGTCTTGAGCCGGTGATTCACCTGGCGGTCGTGCTGCCGCCACTCGCCGCGCTGTTTGCCCTGGCTTTGCCGGAGTAGGACGGCCGGTGCCTGGAGGGTTCTCACCATGACGGAACGGCAGTCGCTCAACGCCTGGGGCCAGCTACCGGTCGTGTCGGACCGCATCACCGCCATCGCGCAGGACGTCGTGGGGTACCGCCGTCATGCGCATCGCTTCCCCGAAGTCTCGTGGGAAGAGCAGGAAACGCAGCGGTGGATTATCCGAACGCTACAGAGCTTTGGGATTACCGACATTACGGCGATGGCCGGGACCGGCGTGAAGGCAGTGGTGCAGGGGGACCGACCCGGCCGCACTGTGCTATGGCGAGCGGATATTGACGCGCTGCCAGTGCTCGAAGAAGTGCATGCGCCGTATGCATCAGAACGGCGGGGGACGATGCATGCCTGCGGCCATGACAGCCATATCGCGGTGGCGCTAGGACTGGCCCGGTTGGTCGCCGCCGCGCGGGCCCAGATGGCCGGCACCGTAGTGTTTGCCTTTCAACCTGCCGAAGAGGTCGGTGGTGGCGCGCGCCCGATGATCGCCGCGGGCATCCTCGATGACCCGCATGTTGAGGAGGTGTTCGGCTTCCACGCCGACAGCTCCATCCCCTGTGGCACGATCGCGGCGTCCCCCGGCCACTTCATGGCAGCGCCTGGCTCCTTCGAGCTGACGATTCATGGCCAGGGAGGCCATGCCGGCCTACCGCATCGCTCGGTGGACCCGGTGGTGTGCGCGGCCTATGTGCTGACCACACTGCAAACCGTGATCAGCCGCAACCTCTCGCCCAATAAGGCCGGCGTGCTGAGCATCGGGCAGATTCAGGGCGGCACGCGCGGCAACATCATTCCTGACTCAGTGTTCATTGCCGGCACCGTTCGTGCCTATGAACCGGAGACACTGAAGCTGCTTCAGCTGCGATTTGAACAGATCGTGCGCGGTGTGACGGACGCGTTCGGCGCGACGTTCGACCTGACATACCGTGAGGGGCTGCCGTCTGTGGTCAACGATGAGGCTTCCACCGAGCTGGTGCGCGCGCTGGCAGCGAGGTTCCTTGGGGAGGCCGCGGTGTTGCCTGACCGCACGACAATGTCCGACGACTTTGCCCTGTTCCTGCAGGCTCGCCCCGGCTGCTATTTCCTGCTCGGGGTGCGCAATGAGGAATGGGGCGTAATCGAGCCCAACCACTCACCCCGCTGGGATCTCGATGAACGCGCGCTGATTCTCGGTGTGGAGTTGGGGATTCGCATCCTGGAATCCGCTCTCGCGCGCTGAGCGCCGGACATATGCCCTCTCAGGCCTGCTGGCAGGCGGAGCGGTGAGCGCCAGTCCCGCAGCGCCCGCGAGCTTACGTGCTTTAGGGGTTCTTCCGGTTGACGCACGGGAGATGCCCGCCTATAACCAGCGTAGGGCCGCACGACGGTAGCGATACGCGCAATGGTCCATGCGCTTCAACAATACTATGGCCGTTGCGCCGCGCGCTGGAGATCGCTCATGCCCCGTCTCTTCGTGGTACTTGCCGTGGTAGCCATGGCCGCGGCCGGCGCCCGCGCGGTGCCGGACACAGCCGAGGCACAGGCTCCCCCTGCCGGCATCCGATTGCCCGTTCCCCAAGGTCAAAGCTGGCGGGCAATCCAGGGCTATAACGGTGGCACCCACACCAGCCTGCCCGAACGCTACGCGCTTGATCTGGTGCGGGAGGATGGGCCGACCGGTGGCGCCGACGTACTGGCCCCGGCCGCCGGCACATTGTGGTTCATGCACTCCCCCGGCTCGGGTAATGGCTGTCTGTCGATCCGCGTCGATGGCAGCAATGGCCTGATTGTGCAGATGTGCCACATCATCGCCCGGCCGTTTGCGGCTGACCAGCGCATCGATGCCGGCCAGGTCCTGGGTACCGTCGGCCATAACGGCGCGGTCGGCAATAACGGCCTCGCACACATCCACCTTTCGATGCATCGCACGCCCGACTACGGTGTGACGCGCATTCCGGCGCCATTTGCCCTGCCTGATGGCCTGCCGCTGGAGGGCATCTCGATGCCGGCGGACGGCACCGCCGGTCAATATGGCTGTCCTGGCGCCAGTTGCCGAGGCTCCTTTGTATCCACGAACGGCGCCATCGCGCCCGCACCGCCGTCATCGGTTGCGGTACCCGCCGCCAGCTCCCCGCCTGCGCCCGCAGCACCGAGCGTCCCGCTGCGCTCCGGCGTTGTCGCTCGTGTCGCCGGGGCAGGCGACTGCGCCAACGCTCGAGAGGCTCCATCCCTTTCCGGCCGGATTGTCAAGTGCCTGCCGGACGGTACCACGGTGACGGTCGCTGACGGCCCGGTGAGCGCCGATGGGCGCTCCTGGTGGAAGCTGGACGGGCTGGGCTGGACGGCCGGCGATTACCTCGCTGGGGTCAGCGCGCCAACGCCGTCGTTGCGTGCTGGAGGGCGCGCAGTCGTGGATGCCGGGCAAGGCGACTGCCTCAACGTGCGTGAGACGCCGGGCACGGAGTCCAAGGTGCTCACGTGCCTGCCCAGCGGCGCACGGGTGGCGGTGGCGGAGGGCCCGCGCGAAGCCGGTAGCCTGGCCTGGTGGCGGCTGGACGGTCATGGCTGGGTGGCGGCGATGTACCTCCAGCCTCGCGACGACTAGACCTGCGGCCGCCATGCGCGTCTACCTTGGCCTCGGCGCGAATCTCGGAAACCGGCTACGCAATCTTCAGGGGGCGCTGGCCCTGCTGTCCTCCCTGGCCGAGATCCGGGCCGTGGCTTCCCTCTATCAATCTCCCGCGGCCGGACCATCCGGCCAGCAGCCTTACTGGAACAGCGTGGTGCAGGTCGATACTGCGCTCGACCTGACGGCACTGCTGGCGGCGATTAAGCGGTTCGAGCACGTTATGGGCCGCCGCCCGGCCCGGCGCTGGGATTCGCGGCCGCTGGACATCGACATTCTGCTGGCCGGTGCGGTCTCGAACACGGCGGACCTGGTTGTTCCACATCCACGATTGGCCGAGCGCGATTTCGTCTTGGCGCCGCTGGCTGAAGTGGCGGCGGATGTCGTGCACCCGGTGCTTGGCGTGACACTACACACGCTTCACGCGCGGATAGCCAGCGGCACGCTCACGGAAGTGGCCGGCCCAGAGTGGGTCCGGGCGGCTTACCTCCGAGAACCATCCAGCGAGCGATAAGGCGTCAGTGCGGCCGCGGCTGCCGGGCATGCGCCCACCGGCCGGCGACTTCGACAACGGCCTGGGCCGCAATGCCGGTGCGCCGCAGATACTCACGGTCGTAGAACGCCGGCTTCCAGGGGTGGAACAGCTCATCGGAGACGATGAGCAGGCTCGCCACCGCAACTTGGCGCCGCTGACCGAGAATGAACATCGCCGACGCTTCCATGTCTACACTGACGACTCCTTGCTCGGCATAACGCCGGACTTTGCTCTGTACCTCGCGGAAGGGAGCATCCGTCGTCCAGTTGCTGCCACGGAGCGCTGGCGCTCCGCGCGCTGCGACCGCCTCCGCCAGGGCGTCCGCAAGCGCAGCATCGGGCCGGGCCGCAATCTCCGGCGCGGCATAGTGGTAGGAGGTGCCCTCCTCGCGGATGGCGTGCTCCGGCACGACAAAGGCGCCGATCGGCGCGGTGTCGGTTAGGCTGCCCGCGGCCCCAGTGGCGATGATGGTGTTCGCCCCGCCCGCAATCAGCTGCTCACACACCGCGACGGTCCACGGTGCGCCGATTGGCAGGAGTACCACCGACACCGGCCGGCCTTCTGCCTCGCCATGGGCCAGTGGCACGCGCGCGGGATCGATCCAGTGGGTCGCCGGTGTCGAGCCTGTCAGCCGGATGAGCTGTCGATGCAGCGCCGGCTGAAATGCTGCCAGGACCACCGGGTGCACCCGCAGATCCTCAATCGTCAGTCCGCGACTGGTGAGGAAGTAATGCAACGATGCGCTGGCGGTGATGTGCTCGTCGGATGCGAGGTCCTCGGGGACGTGCTGCCACATGGCGCAGATCCTCCGGCGATGCGGCGCGGATGGTTCAGGCGCTGTGACGCGGACTAGCGGGCGTCAGGCGCCTCTTCCAGTTCTGGCTCGGGCATGTCGGTCTCTGTGGTCATCATCGTCCAGCCAACCCACATCGACAGCACGGCCAGCCCGGTGACGGCAGCGGTGACGGGGATCGCCAGCGCCAGATAGCTGCGCCGGGCGAGGCCGTAGAAGAACAGCACGAGCTGGACGGCAGCGACGGCAATGATGATGGCGCCGGTGGACTGAGACCGGTCCATAGCGGTGCTCCTTCCCCCAGCCCTATGAGCCCTGCATCTGGCGACGAAGGTCGGGGGGCAGCAGATTAGGGATCGTGTCCTCGATGGGGTAGCGCTCATCGCAGGCGGCGCAGTACAAGGAGCCGCGGACGATTTCAGCGCCGTCTTCCTCATCGACGGTGAGGGTGAGGTCGCCCTTGCACATCGGGCAGACCAGGATATCCATCAGGTCACGTCGCATACGTCCTCACCGGCGCTGGTCGCGCCATGGCCGCATCGGATCGTAACAACCGCACCAGTGGCGGTCAAACGCGTATGGTGGCCGCCCTGTTTGCGCCCTCCTACAATGCAAAGGCATGACAGCGCCAAAGACCTCACCACCATCGACCGAACGCCGCCGGCCCGTGCGACGCCGGGTCGTTTTGCACCGGCGGGTGGCGGTGATCACCGACGACGTGATCAAGCTACGCCCCTCGGGGAAGGCACTGCTTCGTCCGCTGGCCTGGCTGCTGACCGGCGCAGCCTGTTTCGCCACGATCATTTGGGGCCTGGAGCGGTTGCCCGTCTGGCTGCTGATGGCGCTGCTGCTGGTGGCCGTGGTGTCAATCCCAACCGCGGGGCTAGGCGTGGTCTACAGCATCGTGGGCGCGCATGTGGTGATTGACCGGGCGAAGCAGTCCGCTACCTGGCAGCAGGGCGCGATCGGGCTGGGCATCGGCACCCAGGAACTGGTGCCGTTCTGGAAGATCGCAGCGATTGTCGTCGAAGAGGCCGGAGCGTCGGCCGAGGGAAATGGCCGCCGTATCGAAGAGCTGGCACAGTATCAGATCGTCCTGGAAAAGGAGAGCGGTAAGCGGCTCATCGTGGGTGGTGTGACCGCTCCTCGCTCACTGGCGGCCGGCGCACTCGCCCGGGCGTCCGAGGTCGCCATGGCCATCGCGGATCTGACCGGGCGGCCTGCCCGGCTGCCGGTGGCCACGGCGGAACCGGCAGGCCGGCCCGCGCGCGCGCCGGCGGCTCGCACCGCGCGCCGCTCCCGCCGCCGCCGCTCGCATCATCGTTAAGTGCAGCCGCTGGCACGAGTGATGCGCATCGCGCGGATGCTGCGTAGAATCCCGCCATGAGTATTCGCTGGGTCATCCGGCCTGTAGTCGCTTCCCTGGCCCTCGTTGTCGCCTGCACGGGCGGCCCGGCGACAGTGGACGGTGTGCAATCGCCGCAATCCGGTGGCTGGTCGGGAGGCCCGCCGCTCAACCACGCGCGCGCCGAGATCGCGGCCGCTGAGCTTGACGGCAGGCTGTACGTCGCCGGCGGGTTTGATGGCGCCGGACGCCGCCTGGCGTCGTTTGAGGTCTACGACCCGGCTGCCGGCCGATGGGAGCTGCTGGCGCCATTACCCGTCCCGCTGGATCATCTGGGGTTGGCGGCGCTGGCCGGCCGGATCTGGGCAGCCGGTGGTAACTCGGGCGCCGCCGGTGCGGGCACATCGCTGTTCGTGTATGACCCGGCCGGCGGGGAGTGGCAGCGGCGGGCGGACATGCCTCTGCGACGCGCGGCCGGCGTACTGGTGCCCGCCGGCGATGCGTTGTACCTGATCGGCGGCACCGGCGACGAGCCGGGGATCACGCTCCGGTATGATCCGGCGCTCGACGCCTGGTCACGTCGCGCTCCGATGCCAGAGCCACGGGAGCACCTCGCGGCGGCTGCAGTCGATGGGCAGGTCTACGTCATCGGTGGACGGTGGGCCGGGCGTGGAAACGTGGCCACGGTCGAGCGGTACGATCCCCAAACCGATACGTGGTCCGGGCGGTCACCGGCCCCCACCGCGCGCGGCGGCTTGACCGCGTCGAGTGTGGCCGGTCAGATTCACGTCACCGGTGGGGAAGCGTTCGCTCCCAACCAGACATTCGCCGAGCACGAGGTGTATGACCCGGTGGCGGACAGCTGGAGCAGCGCCGCGCCGATGCCGGTCGCCCGGCACGGGCTAGGCTCGGCCACGCTTGCCGGATCATTCTGGGCGATTGGTGGCGGGCGCACCGCCGGCTTGAGCGTGAGCGACCGTGTCGAGGTGTTTCAGCCGGAGGCCGAATCGCGATGAGCATCGAGCGTGAACTGCTGCAGCGGTATCGCACCCTGGCAGTGGTGGGCATCTCTAATGAGCCATCCCGCCCGGCATATTGGGTGAGCGAGTATATGCATCAGCAGGGCTATCGCATCATCCCAGTGAACCCGCTTGAACGAGAGGTGTTCGGCGTGCCCTGCTATCCGGACTTGCGGTCGATCCCAGAGCCTGTGCAATTTGTAAATGTCTTCCGGCGGCCGCAGTTCTGCGCTGAGGTGGCGGAGGAGGCTGTGGCCATCGGGGCCGAGGTGCTGTGGCTGCAGTTGGGAATTGTCGCGCCCGCGGCGCGACGCATCGCCGAAGCAGCGGGACTGGTGTATGTGGAGGACCGGTGCGTGCTGGCCGAGCATCGCCGGCATGCACTGGGTCGCATGGGTCCGAGCGAGTGATTCCACCCGGCGGTGGCGCGCAGCCCCTGCCGTCCCCGTATACTCGGAGCATCATGCAGCAATCCCGCGCCGCGGCGCGCCCGCCACTCCCAGCCGCCGGCGCGCCCGCGCCGGATGCGGGCAGCTTCTCAAGACAACGGACTGCCTGGCGGGACGCGGTCGCAACCGCCGCCCTTGCTGCGGTGCTGACGACGCTGGCGCTGACGCCGCTGGCGCCGTTTGCGCGTGACGTGCTGGCCGCTGATCTCCGGCGCCATGCGCTGCTTGGCAGCCTGATCGTGGGCTACGTCGTGTGGCTGGCGGCGCGCCGCCGGCTTCCCGTGCCTACCCCTTTGGATCTACCCATTGCCGGTCTACTGGTCGCGGCGGCCATCGCCATCGCTGGCTCGCTGGACCGCCGGGCCAGCCTGGAGGCCGTGTTACCGCTGCTGCCAGTCGCGCCGCTGGCAGTAGTCATGGCTGACACACGGCTGCTGAGCGCCGCTGCACTCCGGCGTGGCGTGACACTCTCAGCGGCTCTCGTTGCGGTCGTTGCCTTGGCGTCCGTGTGGGACCGCTGGCACGAGTGGCTGACCCTGGTCTCCGCTGTGGATGGCGGTCTCACCGCTAGCCGGCTGCTGCCTCCTTCAGTCCCGCGGGTGGATGGCGCCGGCAGCCATCCAAACGTGGTCGCCTCGCTGCTGGCGATTTCGTTGCCTTTCGCCATTCTCACCGTGCGCAGCGGCGG
>WBZO01006131.1_pt1 | contig 11811 bp, 6 predicted proteins | sample 5204261 | NCBI WGS metagenome assembly WBZO01 (sample SAMN12412400, study PRJNA552823) | activated sludge metagenome | isolation source: activated sludge from anammox sidestream of wastewater treatment plant... | place: USA: North Carolina | collected 2017-09 | reverse complement strand
CCATAATGACCTGTCGCGTTGATAGAGTCGGCGGATGTTGCCCGCCACGCGCCAGTCGTCGGCGGTCTCTTTCATGCTCCTGTCAAGTTGCGAATCAAGCGTGAGCGTTTGCGAATCGATGCGCTCGCCAAGAAGCGCGGCGCGTTTCTCCGCCACCGCGCCCAGAAGCTTGTCGGCCGCGTCGGAGAACAGCCGAACACCGTCCTGCGTCAGCTTTTCGGTGATCGCATCGAGCGAAATTCCCGCGCGACTGAGATCGCCCAATACGAATTGAGCCTGCTCGATGTTCTCCTCCAAGCTGTCCCGCAGCCTGCCATGCTCACGGAATGCTTCAAGGGTCGCGGGCGGCATGGTGTTGATCGTGTCGAGGCCGATCAACTCCTCGACATAGAGCACGTCGCTGTACGCCTTGTTCTTGGTTCCGGTACTGGCCCAAAGCAGGCGCTGCTTGGCCGCGCCATGGGCATCGAGTTCTTTCCAGCGCTCGCCCGCGAACAGCCGCTTGTAGCGCTGGTAGGCGAGCTTGGCATTGGCAATCGCAACTTTGCCCTTGAGCCTCGTGAGACGAACTTTCTCGGCGGGGTCGTTGGCCTTGGCGATCTTGTCGTCGAGCTCTTTGTCTACGGCGGTATCGATGCGGCTGACGAAGAAGCTTGCGACGCTCGCCACGTGCGCAACGTCGCCCCCCTTGACGGCGCGCTTCTCCAATCCGGAGAGATAGGCTTCGACTACCTGCTCGTAGACCTGTTGCGAAAACAGCAGCGTGATGTTGACGTTGATGCCCTCGGCGGTCAGCGCATGGATCGCGGGAAGTCCCGCCGGGGTTGCCGGGACCTTGACCATGAGATTGTTTCGGCCGACCTCGCGCCACAGGCGCTTTGCCTCGTCAATCGTGCGGCGCGTGTCGTTGGCGAGATAGGGCGAGACCTCGATGCTGACATATCCATCGCCACCGCCGGTCGCCTCGAAGACGGGACGCAGGACGTCGGCTGCATGCTTGATGTCTTCGACCGCGAGACCTTCGTAGAGCTCTCCGATGGAGCGGTCGCGCGCCTGCAAGGCGCCGGCAATGGCGTCGTCGTACTCATCGGAGTGGGCGATCGCCTTTTCGAAAATCGACGGGTTCGACGTGACGCCGCGCAGGCCATCCTCGTCGGCGAGCTTCTTCAGCCCGCCGTTGGCGATAAAGCCGCGCGAAAGAAAATCGAGCCAAACGGCCTGGCCGTGGTCCAGGAGCGCTTTCACGGAGTTCATGGCGTGCCGTTCCTCGCGATTTGCGCCTTGGCGGCTCTGACAACCGCTTCCGGCGTGAAGCCGAATTTGGCGAGCAGATCGTTCATCGGCGCCGAGGCGCCGAACGAGTGCATGCCGATGATCATACCCCCAGCACCGACATAGCGGTCCCAGCCGAGGCCCGCCGCCATTTCGACCGATACGCGCGCGCGAATGTGGGCCGGCAGGACGCTGTTGCGATAGTCCTCGCTCTGCTGCTCGAACAGTTCCCAGGACGGCATGCTGACCACCCGGGCGCCAAGGCCGTCGCGCTTGAGCTGTTCATAAGCCGCAATGCAAAGCTGCACTTCGCTCCCGCTGCCGATCAGAATGACGCGCGGCTCGCCTTTCGCGGGATCGGTCATCACATAGGCGCCGTGCGCGAGGCCGGCCGCATCCGAGCAGTGCTTGCGGTCGAAGGTCGGCAGCGGCTGCCGGCTGAGCACGAGACAGGCGGGCCGATCCTTTAGCCCCAGAATGACCCGATACGCCTCGCGCACCTCGTTTGCATCGGCGGGCCGCAGCACGATCATGTTCGGAATGGCGCGCAATCCGGCGAGTTGCTCGATGGGCTGGTGGGTCGGGCCGTCTTCGCCAAGACCGATCGAATCATGGGTGAAGACATGGAATACCGGCAGCTTCATGAGCGCCGCGAGCCGGATCGGCGGCCGCATGTAATCGCTGAAGATCAGGAAGGTCGCGCCGAAGGCGCGCAGCTTCGACAGCACGAGGCCGTTAACCACGGCTCCCATCGCGTGCTCGCGCACACCGAAATGGAGATTGCGACCGCCCGGGTGGCCAGGCTCCAGATTGCCGGTGTCGTCAGACGAAAGATTCGTCTTGGTCGACGGCGCAAGATCGCCGGCGCCCCCGATCAGCCAGGGAACCTGCCGCGCGATTGCGTTGAGCACCTTGCCGGAGGCTTCGCGTGTCGCAATTCCTTTGGCGTCAGCGGCGAATTCCGGAAGATCGGCGTCCCAGCGCTCCGGCAGTTCACCTGAGAGCATTCGGCCGATCTGCGCGCCGGCTTGCGGGTGCTCGCGGCCATAGGCTTGGAACGTCTTTTGCCAGGTCGCATGCAGCTCATGGCCACGCTCGCCGATACCTTCGCGAAATCGCTCATAGACCCCGTCCGGGACCAGAAACGTCGCATCCTGCGGCCAGCCATAGGAACGCTTGGCGAGCCGCACCTCGTCTTCGCCGAGGGCGTCGCTGTGCGCGGCGGCCGTGCCCTGCTTGTGCGGCGCGCCGTAGCCTATGACGCTGTCAACGATAATGAGTGTCGGACGGTCCTGCGTCCGCCGAAAGATATCCAGCGCGTGGGCGATCGCTTCCGTGTCGTTCGCGTCGTATACCCGCGCGACATTCCATCGATAGCCCTTGAAGCGCGCTTCCACGTTCTCGCTGAAGGCGAGATCGGTATGCCCTTCGATGGTGACCGTGTTGCTGTCGTAGATCCAGCATAGATTGGACAGGCCGAGGTGACCCGCAAGGGAGGCGGCCTCGCTCGCCACCCCTTCCATCATGTCGCCGTCGCTGCAGATCACATAGATATCGAAATCGAACAGCGTGAAATCCGGACGGTTGTAATGCGCAGCGAGCCAACGCGACGCCATCGCCATGCCGACGCTGTTCCCGCAGCCTTGACCGAGCGGCCCGGTGGTGGCCTCAACGCCGGTGGTCAGCCCATATTCCGGGTGCCCGGGCGTAACGCTGTCGATCTGACGAAAATTCTTGATGTCGTCGAGGCTGACCGCCGGATGCCCGGTGACGCGTTGCCCTTCCACGCGGCGAACTGCGGCCAAGTGCAATATCGCATAGAGCAGCATCGAGGCGTGCCCGGCGGAAAGCACGAAACGGTCTCGATTGGGCCATAACGGATGGCCGGGATCATAGCGAAGAAATCGCTGCCACAGCGTATAGGCGACCGGCGCCATCGCCATCGGGGTGCCGGGATGGCCGGACTTGGCCTTCTGCACGGCGTCGATTGCCAACGTTCGAATGGTGTTGATGCAGAGTTGATCTGCAGCGGGTTGCTGGCGTGGTGCATTCGCACGACGCGGGCGTTCATCCAACGAAGCGGCTCTGGCAGCCATAGACTTGTGCCTCAGCGCCGGGCAGTGAGCTAAAGCCCTGATACGAAGTGCCCCCGTCCATAAATACGCGAAACCGGCAGGGCGTTCCCAACCTGGTTTCAGCGAACCTTGCGAGAATTTAATCTCAGAGAAGACGGCACAGCACGGAACAGGTGGGAACTCGCAACGCGCATAGGAGTTCCTGCACAGAGTGATTTCGGGTTGTGGGCGCCGGTGATGAACGCTGGAATAGGTGCCCCATGGCTACGACAAGTTTCGACGCCACGCAGCTCGGTCCTTCCGAACACTATGTACAACTGCGCCGAGCTGTCATTGCATCCACCATCGGGACCGCGATTGAGTGGTATGATTTCTTCCTTTACAGCACGGTGACTGGCCTGGTTTTCGCCAAGCTGTTCTTTCCCAGATCGGACCCCTGGGTCGGAACATTGGAGGCTTTTGCAATCTACGCGGTCGGTTTTGTGGCGCGGCCGATCGGTGCTGCCATCTTTGGGCATTACGGCGACCGTATCGGACGAAAATCAACGCTGATCGCAACTCTCCTGCTGATGGGTCTTGCCACGTTCGCGGTCGCGCTGGTGCCGACCTATGAAACGGTCGGCATCTGGGGCGCCGTCATCCTCACCGTCCTGCGCTTCATTCAGGGTATTGGCGTCGGCGGCGAATGGGGTGGCTCGGTGCTGATGTCGATGGAATGGGCCCGTTCCAACAAATCGCGTGGATTCATCGCATCATGGCCGCAGTTCGGGGTGCCGTGCGGGCTCTTTCTCGCCAATCTGGCCGTGCTCGCCTTCAGCCAGATGTCGGGGCAGCAATTCCTGTCCTGGGGCTGGCGCGTACCGTTCGTTCTGAGCCTGATCCTTGTCGGAATAGGCCTCTATATCCGGCTCGGCATCATGGAGACGCCGGTTTTTGCCAGGCTCGTGTCCGAGCGCCGGATTGAACGCGCTCCGATGCTGGAGGTCATCAAGCGCCATCCGAAGGAGATCATTCTCTCCGCCTTCGCGCGTATGGCGGAGCAGGCGCCGTTCTACATCTTTACGGCGTTTGTCTTCTCTTACGGCACCGGCATGCTGCACGTTTCGCGAGACTTCCTGCTCACGGCGGTGCTCGTGGCCTCGGTCGTGTCGTTCTTCTCGATTCCGATTTCCGGTCATCTCTCCGACCGCATCGGCCGAAAAAACATGTACATCTTGGGCGCAATCGTGACCGGCGTTTTCGGCTTTGTCTATTTTGGCTTGTTGAACACGGGCATTGCGGCGATCATTTTCCTCGCTATCGTGCTGTCGCTGATACCGCACGATATGATGTATGGTCCCCAAGCTGCGTTGATCGCCGAAAGCTTTACGGGACGGCTGCGCTATAGCGGTTCGTCGCTCGGATATCAGCTCGCTTCAATCATCGCCGGCGGTCCGGCGCCCCTGATTGCCACCTGGCTGTTCAAGCAATATGGTTCCGCCTACGCAATTGCAGTCTATATCGCTATCTGTGCGGTGATCAGTATCATCGCGGCTGCGCTGATGACCGACTACACCGGAAGGGACATCGAAGGCGAGTACGATCAGAGAGCGCTTCGATCAGCATGATGAGCCAATCCACACTCTGAGAATCTCAGCTCGTGCGCGCCGAGAATCCCGGTTTATGCGCGCCGGGCCGCGGCTTTGATACTCCTATCATCATGCAGACCTGCGCGCTCCATCGACGCTTCCTGCTTGAGATTGTCCAGGTCGCGGAAGATGGAAGCGACAGCAAGCAACTTGCCATTACGGCGATAACGAACCAGGCAGTCGCGCGATTTGATATCGCCCTCTATGCTCAGATCGTCCCATTGCTCAGCATGGCCAACGTAGTTGATCGGCGTGTCATAGTGCTGGCTCCAGAAGAACGGTACATCGGAAAATCTCTGCCCCCGGCCGAGCATGTTTTGTGCGGCCGTCTGCCCCTGCCGCTCGGCCACAACCCAGTGCTCAATGCGAAGACTCTCGCCAGAATACGGATCGGGCCATCGCGCGATGTCGCCGGCGGCAAATATCCCGGGTCCGCTTGTTTCGAGATACTCATTCACTATCACGCCGCGGTCGATTTTTAGGCCGGCGCGCTCGGCCAACTGCGTGCGGGGGCGCACGCCAATACCGACGACAACAAGTTCGGCCGGCAGCACGGTCCCGCCCTTGAGTTTGACGCTGCGTCCATCAATCGCCGACGCCGTTTCCCCAAGGTGGAATATAACACCGTGTTCCTCATGGAGGCCGCGGATGAAATCACCATATTGCGGGCCGAGCACGCGCTCCAATGGCCGTCGTTCGGGCGCCACGACGTGGACTTCGATCTTTCTCGCGCGTAGCGCGGCCGCAACCTCGAGCCCGATGAAGCTGGCGCCAAGTACGACCGCGCGCTTTGCCAGCTTTGCGCCGGCGATGATGGCGCGCGCATCGCTCAGAGAGCGCAACACATGGACGTGTGGTTGATCTGCGCCGGGAATATCGAGCCGCACCGGTTCGGCTCCAGTCGCCAACAAGAGTTTCCCAAATGAGACGGCTCGTCCGTCGGCAAGGATTACCTGGCGCGCGTTCACGTCGATCCGGATAACCTCGGTGCGAAGCTGAAGGTCGATGGCTTGCTTCTCATAGAAATCGGGCGGCCTGAGTGGCATCCAATCTTCGGGGGCATTGCCTGCAAGATAGTCCTTCGAACAATTGGGGCGGTCGTAAGGGGCTACCTCATCGGAGGAAAGCATCGTGACGTTTCCAGCAAAGCCTTCGCGCCGCAGCATTTCGGCCGCTGCGAATCCCGCGGCTCCGCCGCCCACGATCACCATGTGGTCGGGCTTTCCGCTTGATCTTGGAATTTCGCGGCGCCGGCGCTGACCGACCGAAGCGATCTTCTCGCGCACAAAGACCTTGCCGTCGCGCTTTTCCACGCGCCAGCACGGCAGCGGGTTGAATGCCGGCGCGGATATCGCCTCGCCATTGCGCAGGCTGAAGCACGCATGATGCCAGGGACACCGTACAGCGCCGTTGACAATCAATCCCTCGGCCAGCGGTCCTCCATAGTGCGAACACGTCGAGCCGATTGCGAAGAACTCATCCCCCTGGCGGGCTAGAAGCACCGCATCGTCGCCGACATGTCCGCCAACCATGCCCTCATCGGGAATATCGCCAACCGGGATGCCCTGCGCGAGATCGGGCCCCTTGGACTTGTGTTGATCGGTGCTCATGGGGTGCTCCTACGACCTGAACCTGCGCCCTGGCGGTTGCAGCGCGGCGTCAGTGAGCCGTGACCAGCCAGTAAACGGGTCACTCGGGATCGGAATACCAATAAACTGGTCACGCGGGATCGGCATCGGATCAATTCGGACCGCCATCAGTTCTGATCCTGCTCTGCGGAATAGCGGGGCCAAATACTTGTTTCGGCAAGATAACCCAGGGAGGACAACGCAGTTCCCTGTCTTGTGGAGCGCGACCCAATTTTGGAGACTGCGGAAGCGGCCCAATACGGTCATACCAGAACCTGGGTTTCGATCCCGTGAAACCATTCAGATCGGCTGGACGTGACATAACACCGACCTCGTCCTGAGGAAGCCCTTGGCTTGCATCGATGTGTCTCGAAGGCCGTCCTTCGAGACGGCGTGCGCTCAAGAAGCGCGCGCCTCCTCAGGACGAGGACTTATCCTGATATGATTCGAACCTCGGAAACGCTGTACTAGGTTTTGACCCCGCCGGCTTTGAGCCGATCGTGGTGATGTCGCGGATTCCCAACGTGCTGATGGTGCGACCGCATCTTCCAACAAAGACGGTCGCCGAGTTCGTCGCCTACCGTCGTCCGGATTATGCTCAATCAATTGTCGGCACAACTTGACTAGCCGATATCGCCGGCGAAAGGATACAAGAGCCTTGCCGACTTCGTTGCGGCGGCAAGATCAAGAGCTGGCGTCATGAACGATTCGAGTGCGGGGGTAAACGGCAGACGGTTGGAGCCGATGTGATCCGGCGCGATACCGCGGCGCAATTTACCATACGGCCGCGGGGCCGCACCGAATTTTTCATTCTCAAACGAGCGCTGCCTCCCGACCTTAGCGCCAATCTTGATGATCTTTTTTCTATCTCGCCATCGCTCGAATCACGCCAAAGGCTTCTTGACTCCCGGACTCTTGCTCCGGCGCAATCGAACCATTCAGCCGCTTTAGTTACGACATGCTCCCGCGCTTACATTACGTTGCCGGCAATATACAAAAAATGATTGCAATCCCGTTCAACGCCAAGGTAAGTGAACCCTGAGCCGACGGTAGCTCGCATCACGCTACGTCTCCGTCTAATCGCCCTGCCGAAATAACGAGTGGCATCGACTTGTCCCAGCTGGAAGACGGCATGAACTTTCTAATATCGCGGCAACAGGGCGTGGATATCAATAATAATTTCTATAGTTTGAGAGTCTGCGCGTTTCATGAGGATTTGTTGCATGTGAGCCGGCATCGTGAAAAAGAATTCTAGCCGCCAGATAATGATCCTTCAGTTGTATGAAAGAAGCCGGCCGGTATGGACCGTCGGCCAGATGTCCCGCGCTCTTGGGTTTCCAGAGAGCACCGTCTACCGGCATGTGCGGAACCTCGTGGCGGCCCAGTTTCTCGATCCTGTTACGGGAGCGGGATACGCGCTCGGTTCAGCTTTCATACGTTACGAAAGCATTCTTCGGGAAACCGATCCTCTAATCCGGCACGCAACGCCGATCATGGGCGCATTGTTGGCGGAGGCAGGTCCGAACTGTACGGTCCTGCTCAGCCGAAGATTCAAGGACTGCGTCATGTGCGTGCATGAATTACGCGGTAGCAAATCTGGCGAGACGGGGTACGGACGAGGCGTTGCGATGCCGATGTTTGTCGGTGCGACGTCGAAGGCTATCCTTGCCCAGTTGCCGCCGCGAACGCTGAAGGCCATCTATCTTGCCAACGAGGCGACCATCCGGCGCGTGCTGAAAATTCGTGACTGGAACCAATTTAGGGCGAGTGTTCAGAAAATTCGCCGGACGGGATTTGTGATCACCAAATCGGAAGTCATCAAGGGCCGGATCGGTATCGCGGTGCCGATTACGCGAGATGGGCAAGCTCTTGCAAGCATAACGCTCTCCGGCTCCGGATGGAGCAAGAGAAAAATTGACAACTACATTCCGCACGTGCGCAACGCCGCTTCGCTGATATCGAAATCGCTTTCGCGAGGAAAGGCTATCGTTTCTCGCTGAGTACCGCAGGATTCCCCAAGAGAACGCGCTACCCGCGCGATGGCCTGGATCGCTGGACCGAGGCGACGTGGCGCGACCTGGAATAGCAGTTTTGCCCTGCGGGTCCATCAGACGAGGACGATGCCATCGAGCGTGTTGAGGAAAATACAAACATCGCGGGAGTTCTGCGGCATCGGCCTGGGCGGCATAGTCGGCGTGTGTTTCGGTCGAGCCACATGGGCTGATGCTGCGAAATGAAGAGCATTCAGAATTTCTCCCAAGAGGATGGAAATTCAGAGGCGTTGGTCGCGGCGCAATATGCCGTGACGTGCCAATTGCAGATATCAGTCGAATTGCTCGATCACCTCGCCGGGAGCGCAAACCGAAGTCGCCACCAAAGCTCCGGGCGCAAGAAATTACGTCGTCGCGACCGCGGGTACGATCCGACGATCATGCCGCGGAGGCGGACCGCCCGCCAGGATCTGGACGACACCGGCGGCAAACCCGATCAGCGTCCCGAGCTGCCACGCGGCGTCGTAGGAGCCGTAAAGGTCGAAGATCAGCCCGCCGCCCCAGGTTCCGAGCGACGACCCTGCCTGGTGGACCACGAAGGACATGCCGAGCAAGGTCGCCATATAGCGCGTACCAAAGTTTTCAGCGACCAAGCCACCGATGAGCGGCATCAGGCCGGGCCACCACAGCATGCCGACCGCTGCGGCAAACAGGAGCGTGCTGGTCGGAGTGGGTGGCAGCACGAAATAGACCGCGAACACGACTGAACGCAGGATATAGAGCAGCCCCAGAAGGATGTGCTTGGGGTATCGCCCGCCGAGCCAGCCCATCGTTAATGCGCCAAGGGCGCTGGCGCCGCCGATCACCGCGAGCGCTTCCGCGCTCAGCATCGGGTCTTGGCCGCAGATCGCGAGATAAGCCGGCAAATGCGTGGTCAGGAACAGGAGATTGAGGCCGCAGACGAAGTAAGCCCCCGACATCACCAGGTACGGTCGGTTTCGCATGGCCTGACCGAGCACCTCGCGCATGGAGGTCGTGGCGGTGCTTTGCGCCGGCATCCGGTCGGCGCCGCCAGCCCAGAACGCCGCGGGCACCATCGCAACCGCCATCAAGAGAAAAAACAGCGCCCCGACCTGCCAAGGTTCACGCGCCAGCACGGCCTGGGTCACGAGCGGCACCACGAGCGTGCCAAGCGACCCGGCGGCGGAGACAAGACCGAGCGTCATGCTCCGCCGCTTCTCCGAAACCGCACGCACACATGCGGTCATTGCCAATGACGTCATCGTGCACGACAAGGCCACCCCGATCAGTGCGCCGGACACGATCAGCGCGGGTGTACCTTGCGCCGCAGCCATGATGCCCAGGCCGGCGACGTAGATCGCCGCGCCGGCAACCATTGTGATGCGCAGCCCGAAGCGATCGGCAATCACGCCGACCAGCGCCTGCGACAGGCCCCAGACGATATTCTGGATCGCCAGCGACAGGGTGAAATCGGCCGCGGTGATTGCGAGATCATGCGTGACCGGCGTCAGAAACAGTCCGAGGCTCTGGCGCATTCCCATGCCGAGAGCGAGTAGCAAGGCAGTTCCAATCAAAATCAGCCGAACTTGGCTGCCGCTCGGCGCAATCGTTCGTGACATTTCGCGAAGCTATCTTGGAAAGGCAAAACAGGGCAACAGTCGTAGCCGACGGTCAGCCGTCTCCTAGAGCATAGCTGGCCGTGCCGCCTCGTGAACCAAATTGTATCGTTTGGCCGCTGCGACCTCTTCGAGCGTCGCACTTATTCACGAAGGGCCGACATCGACAGCTTATTCCGCCGGCAGCCCTGCCGATGCCGATCCACAGCAGCAGCACTTTCCGACTTGGAGTTGGCGAGGTCGTCGGAGCGAGGACCTTACTGCTTCCTTTTCCTTCGTGCGGCGCCCGCACCGGCAGCTTCGCCTCCGGTCGACGCCAGGAATTCCGGCCGGCGCTGCAGGCGCCAGTGGACCGCCAGATAATACGCTGCAAGACCCCGAAAGGGCCTAAAAGGGGCGAGACTCCGATCGAGTTGCGCCGGGGTAAGCCGTCGGCCTTGTGCGAAGTAATGGCCGAGAACCCGATGTAGCCCGACGTCTCCAGAGGGTAGTGCGTCCGGCCGGCCGAAGCCGCGGGCCAGCATGTACTCGACCGACCACTCGCCGAAACCGCGGGCAGCGCGCAGCGCCTCGCGGATCTTCTCGTCGCCTTGCGACGTGAGCGCTTCAAAATCCAAAGCACCACTCGTGACGCATTCGGATAGTTGCTTCACATATTCGGCTTTGCGGTGAGAGAGACCGCAGCTCTGAAGGTCTTGAACGGACGCCGCTGCAAGGCTTTCCGCGGAGGGAAAGCACGTCAACTCCCCGTGCCGGACGCCGAACCGGTCGATCATTCGCCTGCGAATGTGGAAGGCGGCCGCCAGAGAAAGTTGCTGTTCGGTAATCGTGATGATCGCCATCTCAAACAGACTCGCCGGACGCAGCGGCTTGAGCCCATGAAGTGACGTGACGACCGGGTCCAGGATGGGATGGCCGGCAGCGAGCCTGTAAAACGGCCGGAGATCGAGTTCCGCCCAAACCAGCCATCTGGTGATCCGTTCGAGCGCCGCCTCGTCGACCGCAGGCGCCGTGGATGCCTGCACGATCGACAATCGCCGAACGGGCTGCGAGACGGTGACGACGGCAAATTTGCCGTCGAACTCGACAACGGTCGCGAGCATGGCAGGCGGCTGCGCAAGCGGGAGAAAGCTTGCTGCTCCGGCGAGCGAAAGCCGCAGATTGAATGGGCTTCGGACCCGCACCGTCAGCACGATTACGCGCTCCGGAATTGGACCAATCCGGGTCAAGCGATCGAAACTATTGCCGCGCGTATCGCAACGCCGACGGGATCGAATCCCCGCCCGAGACGCCGCTTTTCATAAGGGGTTCTCATAAGGGGTTCGACCGCGTCGGCAGCGCGGACCGGCCGATCAGGAAGGCGCTCACAAGGAGCCCCCGCCAGCGCCGACAATAGTACGCCGCGTCGGTATTCCGTTCACTCCGCGACCGGAAATCTTTGAACTGGGCGTCGCGAACTCGGCTTGGTAAGCGATTTCTTGTTCTGCGCCGCGGCGATGGAGGTGCCGACGGCAAATGCGATTGCGCCCGCGCCGGGCAGGACGAATGGCGACTTGTACGGCCTCATTGATTTCTTTCCT
>WBZO01006130.1_pt1 | contig 11812 bp, 12 predicted proteins | sample 5204261 | NCBI WGS metagenome assembly WBZO01 (sample SAMN12412400, study PRJNA552823) | activated sludge metagenome | isolation source: activated sludge from anammox sidestream of wastewater treatment plant... | place: USA: North Carolina | collected 2017-09 | reverse complement strand
CCCGCTGCCCGTGGGTATGGATCGACGAGGGGTTACCAGGCACGTCGGCGAGCACGCGGTGCATCGCCGCGAGGGCCTCCGGCCCGACGGGCGTGCTGGCGTTGTGATCGAAGTAGAAGCTCATGGGAGTGAGGAGTGCGCCCGCTATATTGATTGTAACTATGCCTATCAAGCGAAGCGGGCTCGTGACGCTGCTGACGGACTTCGGAACCCGCGATCACTTCGTCGGGGTGATGAAGGGTGTCATCGCGGGAATCGCGCCGCGGGCGCGCGTAGTGGATATCAGCCACGAGGCGCCGCCCTACGGCTTGCGGGCGGCCAGGTTCCTGCTGGGACAGAGCTGGCCGTGGTTTCCGAAAGGAACCGTGCATCTCGTTGTCGTCGATCCCGGAGTCGGAACAGAGCGGCGGGGGTTGGTGGTTGAGGCAGGAGGACACCTGTTTGTCGGGCCGGACAACGGCGTGCTGTCGGAACCGCTGCGGCAAAAGGGGGCGCGTGCAAGGGTCATCTCCGAAGCAAAGTTTTCCATGAAGAATATTTCGCATACCTTTCACGGCAGGGATGTTTTTGCACCGGTATCCGCCAGACTCGCCGCCGGGGAAGCGGCGGCAAAATTCGGTCCGCTGGTAAAGGATGCGCTGGCTGTGACGGGCGATAAGCCAATCCGAACGGGGAAGCGCTACTGGCAGGGAGAGGTGGCTTATGTCGACCGGTTTGGCAATCTCATCACGAACCTCCCCGCCGAGGAGTTTCCCGAGATCAGGACACGCGGCTTCGCCCTGCGCGCCGGCTTCGCGGCATTGACCGAGTTGATGCCGAACTATGCAGCCGGCTTCCCGGGCGAGCCAGTGCTGGTAGTGGGGAGTTCGGGCTGCCTGGAGGTAGCCGTCAATCAGGGCGATGCGGCGAAACTGCTCGGGCTCGGGCTCGGTTCGCCGGTGGAGTTGGAGATCAGGTAAGAGAAAATGCCGGAACTACCTGAAGTGGAAGCTGTTACGCGCCGGGTGCAGCGCCTGGCGGCAGGAGCGCGGATCGTCTCGGTGGGACTTTACCGCACGGGAGTCACGGCTCCGCAGAGCCCCGGGAAGGTCAAACGCGGCGCGCGAGGCAGGAGGATCGAGGAAACCGTGCGGCGGGGCAAGAACGTGCTTGTCCACCTGGAGGGAGGGCTCGTGCTGCGCGTTCACCTGCGCATGACCGGCAACCTGACGGTGATTCCGGACCGCAGCCTGCGCCCGGTGACCGCGCGCGCCTGGTTCGATTTCGACGACGGCAGGGCGCTGATCCTCGACGATCCACGGGCCCTGGGCAGGGTCACTGTCCACAGGCGGAGCGAATTGCCGGCATTGTTAGGCGATCTTGGGCCTGAGCCCTTCTCCCCGGAGTTCACTCCCGACGCGCTTGCCCGTGCCGCCCGCCGGTCCAGGAAACCCATCAAGCTGCTGCTGATGGACCAGCAAGCGGTCGTCGGACTGGGGAATATCTACGCCGCCGAGGTGCTGTTTCAGACGGGTATTCATCCAGGTCGCAAGTCCTGCCGGATCAGCTTGGAGAAGCTGCATTCGCTGCACGGCGCGATTGTTGACACCCTTGCGCTTGCGATAGACTCGGCTGTAAAGGCCTACGAACTGCCCGGTGGTTTCTCCGAAGACGAGATATTCCCGGTGGCGGTGTATGGGCGAGAGGGGGAATCCTGCTTGCGTTGCCGCGGCGTGGTGCGCAGGATGAAGCAGGGCGGGCGGAGCACGTACTACTGCCCGGGATGCCAGAAGTAGAGACCCATGAGCAAGACAGGTTCCGATCAATTGAGCCGCGCGGCGGAGTTCCGCGCCGTGATCTCCAAACGGGCGATGGTCGCCGACGGCGCCATGGGAACGATGCTCTACGGGCGGGGGATCTTCATCAACCGGTGCTTTGACGAGTTGAACGTCTCGATGCCTCAACTTGTCACGGAGGTGCACGCGGAGTACGTCCGGGCGGGCGCCGAAGTGATCGAGGCGAACACGTACGGCGCCAGCAGACTGCGGCTGGCGACTTTCGGGTACGGAGACCAGGTTGAGACGATCAACCGCGCCGGCGTCCGGTTGGCGCGGGAGGCGGCGTCTGCGCGCAGCGACGTGTTCGTCGCCGGAGCTGTGGGGCCGCTGGGCGTTCACATCGAACCCTTGGGACCGACCTCTTTCGCGGAGGCGCGGCAGTCCTTCCGAGAGCAGATCGCGGCGTTGAACGAAGCGGGCGTAGATCTGCTGATCCTCGAGACTTTTTCGAACCTGGCGGAACTGCGCGAGGCGCTGGAGGCGGCGCGCGAGGTGGTTGGCCGCGAAATGGTGGTGGTGGCGCAGATCACCATCGACGACGACGGCAATCTGCACGACGGCACGAGACCCGAGACGTATGGGCCGTGGCTCGACGCCTGCGCTGCGGACATCGTCGGCATCAACTGTTCGGTGGGGCCGAAGGTGACGCTCGAAACGCTCGAGAAGCTGATGCGCTTCACCTCGAAGCCGACCTCGGCGATGCCGAACGCGGGCCATCCCACCAAAGTCGAAGGCCGCAACATCTATCTGAGTTCGCCGGAGTACATGGCGCAGTACGCGAGGCGGATGCTCTGGGCGGGCGTCAGACTGGTGGGCGGATGCTGCGGGACGACGCCCGAGCACATCAAGAGCATCAAGAGCGAGGCGCGCAGCCTGCAGCCGGGCACGCAGCGGCTGGCCGCCAGAGTCGAAGAACCGGAGATCAAGTCCAAACGGATGGATAAGGTTCCGGTGGCGGAGAAATCCGCGTTGGGCGCGAAGATCGCGGCGGGCAAGTTCGTCGTGTTTGTCGAAATCCTCCCACCGCGGGGCGTCAACGCGGAGAAGGAGATCGCCGGGGCGCGGCTGTGCAGGGACCACGGCATCGATGCGATCAACGTTCCGGATGGGCCGCGGGCCAGCGCGCGGATGAGCGCCCAGGTCACCTGCCAGCTCATGCAGCGCGAGGCCGGCATCGAGACGGTGCTCCACTTTTGTTGCCGCGACCGCAACATTCTCGGCATCCAGAGCGAATTGCTCGGCGCGCACGCCGCCGGCATCCGGAATCTCATCTGCATCACCGGCGACCCGCCTCGCATGGGCTCCTACCCGGATGCGACGGCTGTCTTCGACGTGGATGCGATCGGGCTCACCAACATCGTGACGAACCTGAACCACGGCCTGGACATTGGCGGCAATCCGATGGGAAGCCAGACCGCGCTGCTGCTCGGGGTGGGGGCGAATCCCGGCGCTCTGAACCTCGACGAGGAGATCCGGAGAACAGCCTGGAAGGTGGAGGCGGGCGCGGAATACATTGTGACCCAGCCGGTGTTCGACCTGCGGCAGCTCGAGGGATTCCTCAAGCGGATCGAGTCGTTCCGCATCCCCGTGGTCACAGGCATCTGGCCGCTGACCAGCCTGCGGAACGCGGAGTTCATGGTCAACGAATTGCGGGTGCCCATTCCCGGAGGCTTCATGGAGCGGATGCGAAAGGCCGACGATCCCGAGAGGTCCCGCGCGGAAGGTGTCAGGATCGCACAGGAGATGGTGGAGCAGGTGCGGCCCATGGTGGATGGCGTGCAATTAAGCGCCCCCTTCGGCCGGTATGGGATGGCGATCGAAGTTGCCGAGGCCGTTGGACCGCGTTAGACTCACGAAGGCTTTACAGGTTTTATCGTGGCAACGGATTTGGTGGAAATCGATCAGGACCAGCCGAACGTCGAGGCGGTCGAGCGAGCGGCGATCGCACTGCGCCGCGGAGAAGTCGTGGCGATTCCGACGGATTCGCTGTACACGCTGGTGGCGGATCCATTCAATCTGCGCGCGGTGGGCCGGGTTTTCGCGGCCAAGGGGCGGGAGCCGCATCGCTCTCTGCCCCTGCTGGTCTCCGACTTCCTGATGGTCGAAGAACTCGTGACGGAGCTGCCGGCGCGTTTCTATCTGCTGGCACGGCGTTTCTGGCCGGGACCGTTGACGATCATTGTGCAGGCATCGGCGAAAATCCCGCTGAAGGTCACCGGCAACACCGGGCGGCTCGGCCTGAGGCAATCGCGAAGCCGTGTGGCGCAGGCGCTCATCGACTGGCTCGGACAACCGCTGATTGCGACCAGCGCGAATGTCAGCGGCCAGCCGACCTGCCGGAGCGGGATCGAGGTGTTCGGAACGATGGACGGACGAGTGGACCTGGTGTTGGACGGCGGCGCATGCGTCGGACAAGGCTCAACGACAATCGACATCACCGAGCCGTACTGGCGGCTGGTGAGGGAAGGGTCGATTGCCGAAAGGGACCTGGCGGAATTCCTCAAAGGGACGTGACGGGCGCCGTGGTATTCTTCGGTGGAGGGGCGTTCCTGCGAAGCAGGCGCCGGCTTGTAAATTCGATCCGTGCGAATAGATCCGGGGTCCGGCTCGTAAGAACGCGCCGGTGAGCAAGCTCCTGCCGGGCAACCGGAGAGGGAGAAGCCTGAAGGTGCTCGGCGGACTCCCTCCGTTAATCACGACGGGGTCGAGGTCCAGGCTGGCGCGGCCAAGTGGTGCGTCCCTCTTTTTGTGTATCGACGCCGCCTCATGAACATCCTCTTTGTCGGTGACATCTTCGCCAGCGCCGGACGGCGCATCGTCGCCCAGCACCTCCAGCGGATCATCAGTGAAGAGAAGATCGATCTGGCCATCGCCAATGCGGAGAATTCAGCCGGCGGATTCGGCGTCACTCCCGCCGTCGCCGAGGAGTTGTTCGGCTACGGCCTTGACGTCCTCACGACGGGCAACCATGTCTGGGACAAACGCGAAATCTACGAATATCTCGACCGTGAAGAGCGCCTGCTCAGGCCCGCCAATTATGTCGAGGCTCTTCCCGGCAGCGGTCTGTATGCCGGCAAGGCGCGGAACGGCGCGCGGTATGCGGTGATCAATCTGCAGGGGCGGGTCTATATGCCTTCCACGGACTGCCCGTTTCGCAAGGCGGACGAACTGCTTGCCGCGCTGCCGGAGGACGTGGCGGTACGCTTTGTCGATTTCCACGCCGAGGTCACCAGCGAAAAGATGGCGATGGGCTGGCATCTGGACGGCCGCGCGACCGCGGTGGTCGGAACCCACACCCATATCCCGACTGCCGACGCCCGGCTCCTCGAAAAGGGCACGGCCTACCAGACCGACTCCGGAATGACCGGGCCATACAACTCCATCATCGGCGTTGAAAAGGAGGCCGTGCTTCACAGGTTCAAGACTTCCCTGCCCGTCCGCTTCGAGGCGTCGAAGAAATGGGTGGAATTGCGGGCGGTGATTGTCGAGTGTGACGAAAGCACGGGCCGGGCGACGGCGGTGCGGCCTTACGCGGTGATCGAGCGGTAGACGCCGGGCATCCTTTGCGGCCCGGTAGTACAGTTGTCTGCATGGGCACGCCGCTGCCGATCGGCATCAACACCTACTGCCTTCGCGCCTTCCGGTGGACCGATGCGCAACTGCTCGACTACGCCGCTGCTCTCAAGCTCGACGCCATCTTCCTGCAGGATTCGCTCGACCCCAAGGCGCAGGATCCGGCTCACTGGTCCGAAGTCAGGCAGCATGCGGCGCGGCTCGGGCTGAGGCTGGAAACCGGCGGCGGCGGTTTCTTTCCCAAGTCGGCAGCCGATCTGCCCGCGCGTATCGAATACATGCGGGCGCAGATCGGACGCGCAGCGGCGATGGGCTCGCCGCTGGCGCGCTTTGTCATCGCGGGCAGCCGCGCGGCGCTGCCGCCAGGCCCGATCGAGAAGCACATCGAAACCGTAGTCCGGATGGTGCGCGCGGTCCGTTCGCAGGCGTTGGACGCCGGTGTGAAAATCGCCATCGAAGTCCATAAGGACCTTCAGGCCTGGGAGTTCAAGACGCTCGTAGAGGCCGCCGGACGGGACGTCGTGGGCATCTATCTGGACACTGGCAACCCGGTCTTCGTCATGGAAGACCCGCTGCAGACTGTGGAAACTCTCGCCCCCTACGCCGTGACGGTCCACCTGCGCGACTCGGTCATCTACGAGCATCCGCGCGGCGCCGCGGTGCAGTGGGTCCCCCTCGGCGAGGGCGTTGTCGATTTCAAGCCGATTGTAGCCAAGGTGGCGGAACTCTGCCCGAATGTCGCCGTCCATATCAAGCCGATCACCGGACGGGCGCCGGAGATCCTCAACTATTTCGAGCCTGAGTTCTGGGCGCTGTATCCGAAGGCGCGCGCGGCCGACCTGGCCCGCTTCATGCGCCTGGCGAAGGCCGGCCGGCCGTACGAGCGCACGATGGTCATCGCCGACGTGCCGGGCGGCCGCAGACCCGCGCCCGAACTTGAGGCGGCGCTGCGGTATCAGCAGCGGGAGCACCTCGAGCGCAGCGTCGAATACGGCAAGAAGTCGCTGAACCTGGGGATCGGATGGCGCGGCTGAGTCAGCCGGCGCTATCTCGCACTCTCTCCCTCCAGGATCCCGCCTCTGTCGGACGCGCCCGGCCGCGCGAAGCGAGCGCTGCTTTTCCTTTCCACCGCCTCCCGGGCGCATGCCGCACGAAGGTGCCGGCCCGTGCGAGGTCCCGTGGTCATGGGAGTTCGGGTACTGCCGCCGCGTGTTTCGTGGATGAATTTACTTGCATAATGCAAGTGACCCTGGTAAGGTTTCCGGAGTGGCCTCTAATCCGGCGTTGAGGCGACGCTCCGGCTGTCCGCTGAGCATCTCACTTGAGATGCTCGGCGACAGGTGGTCGTTGCTGATCGTGCGGGATCTGATGGTTCGGGGCTGCAGGACCTTCAAGGACTTCCTGCACTCCGGCGAGGGCATTGCGACGAACATTCTGTCGGATCGCTTGAAGCGGCTCGCGTGTGCCGGGATCGTCGTTGCCGAGGAGGAGGCGTCGGATGGCCGGAGAATCAATTACCGGTTGACGGAAAAGGGGATCGACCTGGCGCCGGTATTGCTGGAGATGCTGCTCTGGGCGGCGCGGCATGAGAAGACCGGAGCGCCTTGCGAGAAGATCGCTTCCATCGGCCAAAACCGCGACGCCATTATCGCGGAGGTGCGCCGGCGCTGGCGCGAGCGCGATCCGACCCCGCTAATTCCGAGATTCAATCGGACCGGCGGAGGCAAGGCTTGATCGAACTTCGAGGGACTGGGAAAAGGAGCGCGGGATGAGCGGTGTTCGAGTGCTGGTTGGCACGCGCAAAGGCGCGTTTATTCTGACGTCGGACGGCAAACGCCGGAAGTGGGACATCAGCGGACCCTTTTTCGGCGGCTGGGAGATTTACCACATGAAGGGATCTCCGGTGAATCCGGACCGCATCTATGTATCGCAGACAAGCGGCTGGTTCGGGCAGATGATCCAGCGGTCAGACGACGGCGGCAGGACCTTCGAAGCGATGAACAAGCAGTTTGACTACGAAGGCGAGACCGGCACGCACCAGTGGTTTGACGGAACGCCACGCCCGTGGGAGTTCAAGCGCGTCTGGCACCTGGAGCCCTCCCTCACGGACGCCGAAACCGTCTATGCCGGCGTGGAGGATGCGGCCGCGTTCCGTTCAACCGACGGTGGAAAGTCCTGGCGCGAACTCGCCGGACTCCGCCGCCACGGCAGCGGGTCTCAGTGGGGTCCGGGCGCCGGCGGAATGGGCTTGCACACGATTCTCCTCGGCCCGAATGGCAGCGGCCGTATCTTCATCGCCATCTCGGCCGCGGGGGCTTTCCGAAGCGACGACGCGGGCGAATCGTGGAAGCCGATCAACCGCGGCTTGAAGTCCGAATACATCCCCGACGCGAACGCCGAAGTGGGTCATTGCGTCCACCGCATCGCGCTCCATCCCGCAAGCCCCGAGGTCCTGTTCATGCAGAAGCACTGGGATGTGATGCGCAGCGACGACGCCGGCGACAACTGGCACGAGGTGAGCGGCAACCTGCCCACGGATTTCGGTTTCGTCATCGACGTGCATGCGCACGAGCCCGAGACGATCTACGTGGTTCCCATCAAGAGCGACTCTGAGCACTACCCGCCGGATGGAAAGCTGCGCGTCTATCGCAGCCGGACCGGCGGCAACGAGTGGGAAGCGCTGGGAAGGGGACTGCCTGAAAGGGACTGCTACGTGAATGTCCTGCGCGACGCGATGGCAGTCGATTCGCTCGACGCCTGCGGCGTCTATTTCGGCACAACCGGAGGTCAGGTCTACGCTTCGGCGGACTCGGGCGACACATGGGCGCCCATCGTCCGGGACCTGCCGGCGGTGCTCTCCGTCGAAGTGCAGACACTCGCATGATCCGGGTGGTGCTGCCGTTCCATCTTCAGACGCTGGCCGGGACCGGCCGCGAGGTGAGCATTCCAGTGGCCGCTCCGGTCACGCGAAACGCGATCCTCGACGCGCTCGAGGAGCGCTACCCCGTGCTGCAGCAGGACCTCTCGCACGACCCGGCCGACGCCCCGCTGCCGGACGCCATTGCTTCCGGGACGGAGCCGTTCCTGATCATCGGGGCGATCGCGGGCGGCTAGAAACCGGCGGCCGGATCACTTTTGATACTCCAGCACCTGCCCGCCGGCCAGCAGCCGCTCGCGCAGTTTCTCGTAGGAAACATCCTGCACCGCGATGCCCTCGTCGATGGCCAGGGACGCGGCCGTCGCCGCCGATTGCCCGAGAATCATGAATACAGGTTCCATCCGGATCGAGCCATAGGCGATGTGCGAACTCGACACGCATACTGGCGCCATGAGGTTCGCGGCCTGCTCCTTCTTCGGAGTCAACGAGCCGTAGGAAATCTGGTAAGGTCCGTTCGTGCTCACGCCGATGTCGCCTTCGTTCTGCACATAGCCCTCCGGCGTGATGTAGCGCTGAATGTTGTGCGAGTCGATGCCGTAGGAGCCCATGCCGACCGGCTCGGGCGTCGGCCGCCGCTTCAGGAGTTCATTCTCAGTCATCACGTGCCGGCCCACCATCCGCCGCGCCTCGCGCACGTAGATCTGGTGCGGCCAGTTTCCGTTATCGGTGAACTCGTCCCTGGCCAGCCCCCACTTGGCGACCTCCGTGCGGACGTCCTCGGGCATGCGCGGATCGTTGGCCATGAAATAGAGCAGCCCCTGCTGGTAGTTGATGTGCTCGTCGACGATCTCGCGCCGCCGGGCGTAAGTCGCCTCGGGATAATCCCAGTTGCGGCCGATGTTATCAGTGCTGAACGGTCCGTGGTTGTTGGTGTCGGTCTTGGCGTTGGGGATCGCATCGAACTTCGCGAAGGTCTCCCGCCAGCCCGCCGCGAAGATGCGAAGCAGCAATTCGTACTCAGCCGGATCGTATCCGGGCGGCTTCGGAAACGCGACACGGTTCTCCGGCGCCTGCGTCAGGCACATGCGAAAGCAATAGGCCTGAATCTTCCGGTCGGCTTCGCCGAAATTGCCCGGGGGCTGCGTGTGGATACGCGGCAACACCCCGCTGCCCGGATCGCCCGGCGATACGTAGGGCGAAATCGGAACCTTCAGCACGCCGAAGTGATGACGGTGGTGGAGAACGCCGGTCTGCACGCCATTCCACTTCTCGCCGTAGGTGGCGGCCGACTCCCGTCCGACGTGATAGTCGACGCCCGCCGCGGCCAGCAGGTCGCCTTCATACGTCGCGTCGATGAAGACCCTGGCCGCGTACCGCTTGCCGTCGAGCGTTCTGATCGAGACGATCCGGCCGTTCCGCTTCACGACGCCCTGGCCGCGATCGAGCCACGCATCCCGGACAACCGGGATGTTGTGCTCCTTTATCCACGCCTCAAAGATCCCCTCCGCGACATGCGGCTCGAAGACCCACATCGTCCGGGCGCCCTTGTCGATGGCCTCCGTGCCCTGCCCCTTGTTCCCGAACTGCTCCCGCTTCTGCCAACGCCACGCTTCGGGCTTCTCGTAGTGCTGCCAGACACGGTGATAGAACTCCCGTGCCAGGCCGCCGATCACCGCCTTGTTGCCGGTGTCCGTGAAGCCGAGGCCGCTTGCGGTGAGGCCGCCCAGGTGTTTCTCCGGGCAAACCAGCATGACGGACTTACCCATTTTCCTGGTCTGAACGGCGGCTGTCACGGCTCCCGACGTGCAGCCGTACACCAGAACGTCGACGTTGGCCGGCGCGGCGGCGAACGAAAGGAATGAAAGCGCGAACGCGCCGGGCACACTGGCGGGGAGGAACGCACGCATCGGATTACTTAACCACTCTATTCGATCACGGAGCGGCCGCTGTTTGCACCCGGCGCGGGATAGCCGGAGATCCTCGCGGGCTCACAATGCATGAAACATCGTCCGCCTCCGTACGCCCAGGAAAGCGCTGGTGAGCCGAGAGACTTCAGGCAGCGACAGCCCACATGCTTCGTCCTCGCCAGTCCCCATAGCCCGGTTGGCGCCGGCGAAGTGTTACCGGCGCAGCAGACCTGCTCTCAGGGCTTGATTGCCCGGATGAACGCGCTCATGAACTTGCCGTCGATCAGGGGAGCCACCGCATCGGGATCCATGCCTCCGGCCGCGAGGAAATCACGGGCGTCGTCGATTTGGTAGACGCGCGTCGGCTCCACGGCCGCATCGATGAAACCTGCGTTCGCCAGCTTCCGCAAGTAGTCGCTCTCTTCCAACGCGCCCGCGATGCAGCCGGCCCAGAGTTCGACGCTACGCCGCACCTCGGCGGGCGCCTGTCCGCGTACGACGACATCCGAGACCGCAAACCGGCCGCCCGGCTTGAGGACCCTGAAAGCCTCGGCCAGCACGCGGTCCTTATCGGCCGACAGGTTGATGACGCAATTCGAGATGATGACGTCCACCGAGTTGTCCGGCAGCGGAATACTCTCGATTTCGCCCTTGAGGAACTCGACATTCCCGATGCCGGCCTTGCGCTGATTCTCCCGCGCCAGCCCCAGCATCTCATCCGTCATGTCCAGTCCGTAAGCTTTGCCCGCCGGACCGACGCGTTTGGCCGACAACAGCACATCGATGCCGCCGCCGCTGCCCAGGTCGAGCACCACTTCGCCCGGTTGCAGTTCCGCCAGCGCGGTCGGGTTCCCGCACCCCAGCGAAGCCAGCACGGCCGTCTCGGGCAGTTCGCTCTTTTGCAGTTCGTCGTACAACCCTGAACAGATCGGGTCGAGCGCTGCCCCGCAGGACGGCGACGAGGGCGCCGCCCCGCAGCAAGCCGTGCCGCCGCCCGCCGCCACGCGGAGGGCCGCTTGTCCGTAGCGTTCTTTGACTGCTGCTTTCAAGCCATTCGCACTCATGGTCCCGCGCTCCTTGCCCCGCGACTGACAGGGCTTCTCATCCACCGCTTCTTCTCTTGCCGGGCCGGACGATCTCGTCCGGCCCGATCGCCTTGTTTCGCGTGCAGCACTCCGCATAGAGAAACGTCAGCAGTTCCTTCAATGCTTCCGTGTTCGCCGTGTACCGCAAGTAGGTGCTTTCCCTCCTCACGATGACCAACCCCTCGTGCTTGAGCTTCTCAAGATGATGCGACAGGGTCGATGGAGGGATATCGAGTTCAACCTGGATCTCGCTGGCAACCATGCCTTCGGGATGGGCGCTGAGCAGCAACCGGATGATCCGAAGACGCGGTTCGGTCCCCATCGCGGCCAGCATGTCGGCGAATCGCGCAGTCCGGTCGATCTCTGCAGGTTTCACTATTTCGATAGTACTCGAAATATCGAATGTGTCAAGAGTCCGCGGTCTCTTCCAGCCGTTTCGGAACTTCGAAAGCGGCGATGCGCTGTCGAGTGCCAAAGACAGCTACCGGAGGCGTGAGCGGCGCCGTGTTGGCAGCAGGCCTATTTCTGTGGGCAGTTGTTGGAGCCCCGGAT
>WBZO01006129.1_pt1 | contig 11813 bp, 7 predicted proteins | sample 5204261 | NCBI WGS metagenome assembly WBZO01 (sample SAMN12412400, study PRJNA552823) | activated sludge metagenome | isolation source: activated sludge from anammox sidestream of wastewater treatment plant... | place: USA: North Carolina | collected 2017-09 | reverse complement strand
CGGAGGCTCGGCAGCGAACCCTCCTCGCCGGTGGTCTTGGCGCCGTGCTGGCGTTCGTCGCGCTGCGGGGGCTGGCGTCCTACGGCGACCCGGTGCGATGGGTGCAGATGCACTCGGCGGCCTACACGGCGATGGCGTTCATCAACACCACCAAGTACCCGCCGTCCCTGGCGTTCCTGCTGATGACGCTCGGACCGGGGCTCCTGCTCCTGGCGTGGTTCGAGCGCCTGCATCTGGCACCCACGCACCCGCTGGTGGTGCTCGGGCGCGTGCCGCTGTTCTACTTCGTCGCGCACTTCTACGCGGCGCACGCCACGGCTGCCCTGCTGGCGCTCGTCCGCTACGGGTCTGCGGCCTGGTCGTTCATCTTCCACCCGGTGCCGACGATGGGCGGGCCGGCAGCGCTGTATCCGCGCGACTTCGGTTACGACCTGTGGGTCACCTACCTCGCGTGGGCCGGCATCGTGGTCGCGCTCTACCCCGCCTGCCGCTGGTTCGCCGGGGTGAAGGCGCGCCGCCGCGACTGGTGGCTCCGCTACCTCTGAAGACGCTGGGGCTGCACGAACGCGCCGTTTCCAGCCACGTCCCACACCGCAAACCGGACCCACTTCTTCCCGGCGGCGGCAATCGGGATCGAGAAGTGATGCGAGCCGCTGGCCGGCAGCCCGGTTACGTCTACGAACTGTCGTTCGACGCGCTCGCCGTCGCCCCACACGACTTCGGCGATGCCCAGCGGGAAGGTCCACTCCACATCGGCCTCGACCGTCAGGTTCAGCCCCGTTCCCTTCACTTCGTAGCCCGGGATGAGCACCTCGCCGGAAGTAACGAAGTAGTCGCCCTTCATCAGCCTGTCCACCAGCGGGCTCACATCGTCCGGGGAAGGAAGCGTGGGCATCTTCACGTAGGTGACCGGCGAGCTGGCGTAGATGTCGTCGCCCGGCTGCTGATGGCGCACTTCCGAGATGGAGAGCGCCTGCTTGAGCGGCGTGCCCGTGTCCACCAGCCAGTTGGCCATGTCGTCCAGCAGCGTGAGGCAACGGTACTCACAGAGGCGCGCCTCCGAGCGATCGAGCCCCATGCCCCAGCGGAAGCCGATGCCCTGGTAGTGCGGGTCGCTGAAGAACGGCAGGTGCCGGATGGCATCCGGGAATCCGGTTGAGCCCTTGGTACGCGGGTGCGGCATGGTGATGAGCACGTTCTCGCGACGTGCCATCTCCATCAGGTCTGCAGCGCCGTTGAGGTGATACACGGTGCCGTACTTCGGATGCGTGGTCGTCAGCGGATCGTTGGGGCCGCGGCCCGCCTCCCAATACACGGGGCGCGAGAAGATCAGGTCGGTGTGCCCACCGAGCGGACTGCCGTAGTACTCCTGCGCGGGCAGCACGAGGAAGTTCGTGTCCGAGTGGCGCTTCGCCCCCTCGATCGAGTTGAAGCGGATCTCCAGTTCGTCGACGCGGGGACGGGTCGATGCACCGGCCGCCTGGGGCGGGGCCGCCTTCACTGGCGGGAAGCCGGGCAGGAACGCGCCTTCGGGCACGTTCTCGACGCCGAGCCCCACCGAGTCGACCTGCGACACGATGTTGATGCCCAGCGCCTTCAGGGCCACGAGGTCCGGGATCTCCGCGTCGAGGCTGCGTGCATCGCGCAGACGTCGGCCGAGATCCATGTGGTAGTGGTGGTTCATCACCTGATAGCCGCTCAGCGGCTTGTACCGGTCGTTGTGGGTGAAGGTCGCGGCGCGCTCGAAGGTGGCTTCTGCCGTGTCTGCGCTCGGATAGAGGAACACGGTCATCCGCTGTTCGGTGCCGGGCCTGGCGCTGTAGAGCGCGAAGTTCGCCGGATTCTCCGATTCGTGTTCCTGCTCGGCCTGGCGGATGCCGATCGAGAACGCCCGGTCCGAATCCTTGCGGTAGTAGTTGTAGCCGAGGTTGATCGCGATCTCGCGCGCCCAGAAGAACGTGTGAGGGGGCGGAAACACGGCGATGGCGCCCGCGCGTCCGCTCTCGGCGACGACGATCCGCTGGCTGGCGGTCAGCGGCACCTCGCCGTCGTTCGGTGCTCCACCGAACCGGTATTCCTGCCACGCACTGGCAATGTCCTTCCAGACCACCCGCGCGCCGGTGGTGGACAGGCCCTGCAGTCCGGAGTGGTACTTGAAGGCCACCCACGGCGTGGCGGTGGTGGCGCGTATCTCCTGCTGAATGAGGTTGGTCCCCTTGAAGAACGTGTAGCGCAGGGAGCCCGAGAACACGCCGAGCGTCACGCCGGGAAAGTCGACGCTGAGCCGCTGGCCCTCGGTCGTCACGCGGCACGTGCCGACCGCCCACGCGGCGGAGGAACGGGTCACTTCCTCGGGACGTCTCGGCAAGCCTGGCTGGTTCGCGATGCCGGCTGCGGGCGGCGGATTCGAACTCCGGTTCGCGGTGGCACCGGGATCGAGCGGCGCATCCCAGAACGGATCGAACCGGTACCGGTCGACGATCTCCTCGGTGAGCGGAACGCCCAGGCCGCGGAGCGGGGCCATCTGCTGGTTGCTCATGCGCCGCAGGCCGGTGGTGACCCGGTACTCGGGCTTCACGCCGGCAGCGACGACGCCCCAGGCTCCTCCAGGCTTGCGCACAGCCAGTTCCTGGATCACCGGCGTGCCGGCGTCGAGCGTGAAGCGGACGCGCACCTGCTGGCCGCGGTCTCCCGCCCAGTCCACGGTGAGCAGGTTCTGCGCCTGGCTCGCGCTGAGCCCCGGCTGTGCCGTGTAGGTATCGAACGCGCAGGACATCGGGTCTGCCGCGGTGGCATCAGCCGCCAGCAGGACGCTTCCGAGGATGGCGCAGAGGATGACGGAGCAGAGGCTCGACGGCCGGTGTGAACGCAGCATGGCGTGGACCAGTACGAAAAAAGGCGGGCTGCCGAAGCAGCCCGCCCATGTGGCGCGTGGGAGGACCTGTTCGTCGAACGCGGTCAGTTCCCCGTGGCACCAGGACGCACGACGCCCTGGTAGCCGGAGGTGACCGACTTGATGCCCTTGTAGGCGAACTTCTGCAGGCGCTTGCCTTCCCAGGTTTCCGTCGTGTAGAGGTTGCCCTTCGAGTCGATGGCGATGCTGTGGACGCCGAAGAACTGGCCCACCTGACGACCGCCGTCGCCGAAGCTGGTGACGATCTGCAGCGACTGCCGATCGATCACGTAGATGCGCTGGTTCATGCCGTCGGCCATGAAGATGTACTTCTGCTGCGGGTCCTTCGAGAACGCGATGTCCCACACGGAGCCGGAACCCAGCGTCTCCTTCTCGAAGAAGGCCTCCTTCACGAACTTGCCCTCGGGCGTGAAGACCTGCAGGCGGTCGTTCACGCGGTCGCAGACATAGACCAGGTTGTCGACCGACTTGTCGGCGCAGTGCACCGGGTTGCGGAACTGCTGCGCGGGCGGGTCGTTCGGACGGTAGCGGCCGAGGTCCTTGTCGTCGGGCGTGTTGCCATAGGCGCCCCAGATCCGCTTGAACTCGCCGGTGTCGGAATTGAGCACCACCACGCGGTGGTTGCCGTACCCGTCGGCGACGTACGCTTCCTTGTTCGCCTCGTCCACGAAGATCTTGGCCGGCTGGCGGAAGGCCCACTTGTCCGTGCTGCTGGCGTTCGCCCAGCCGAACCCGAACTGCTTGATGAACTTCCCGTCACGCGTGAACTTCAGGATCTGTCCGTCCTGCGCACCGTTGCCGGCGATCCAGACCGTGCCGTTCGTCTCGACGAAGATGCCGTGGTTGCTCTGCGGCCACTCGTAGCCCTGGCCCGGACCGCCCCACGAGCCGACCACGTTGCCGGCCGCGTCGAACTCGAGGACCGGCGGCGCCGCCTGGCAGCAGTTCTTCGAGAGCCGCCCGCCGAGGGCGTTCTCGTTCGCATCCAGGGTGGACGCACCGCGATGGATGATCCAGACGTGGTCCTGCTTGTCCACCCACACGCCGATGGCCGACCCGAGAATCCAGTGGTTCGGCATCGGCTTGGGCCACATGGGGTCCACCTCGAACGCCGGGGCCTGCACCTTCGCACCGGCCTGCGCCTCGGCCGCACGCGAGAACCAGCGCTCTCCGCCGGCCAGGGCCGCCAGGACCAGTGCCCACGCGGCCGCTGTCGTCAGTCGTGATCTGTTCACAATGCACCTCTGCCGACGCTGCGTCGGCGGTTCAAACCGGGAACACCGCATCGGTGCCCTGGCCAGCGGCGCGGCTCCTGTCCCCCGGTTCAGGCCTTCCGTGCCTGCTTCGGGACGAACGCCAGGAAGCGTCGCGGATTGTCGTTCATGATCTGCGTCAACACCTCGTCGGTCGCACCGGCCGCCTTCAGCTTGGGCACGAACACGGTGAGGGCACGGGCGTAGCCGGGGCCACCGCCCTTCTTCGTCTGCGCGATGTTCGCGAGATCGGAGGCAATCATCAGGTTGTCGGCATAGCCGGCGTCGATGAGCTTGATGACCATCGGCACCTGCTGCGTGTCGCCGGGGCCGCCCTGCCGATCGAAGCCGATGAACGCACCGCGCCGACAGATCGCACGGTGCACCTCCACGTTCGGGTCCACCAGGTTGCCGACGTGGCCGATGACCACCTTCTTCGGGTCCACGCCGACATCCTCGAAGATGTCGAGCTGCTCGAGCGCCGACTTCCCGGGAATGCCCGTGTGCGTGAAGATCGGCAGGTTCGTGGCCACACTGGCCCGGCCCACGGCGCGAAACACCCTGCGCTCGTCCTTCGTGATCCAGTCCCACGATCCGATCTCACCCCAGCAGCCGATCGGCTCGGTCTCGGCCTGCTTCATCAGGGCCTGGAAGATCTGGTCCTCGCTCCACGAGGCAAGCTCCCTGGGGTAGAACGGCTGCGTGTAGAAGCCGCCACCCGCCACGATCGGGAGCCCCGACTGCTGCGACAGCTGCCTCAGGAAGTTGATGTCGCGCCCCATGTCCGGGTGTCCACCGTCGACGATGCACGCGACACCTTCGGACCTGGCGAGCTTCAGCTCGTCGACCTGGTAGGCCAGGTCCTGCATGAAGTACTTCCCCGACGGGGTGGATGGCGGTGGCGCGGGCGTCTGCGCGGCTCCGCCCTGCCGGCCGGCGGCCGGAGCGGCGGCCGGCGACGCCGCGCCGGGCATGGCGTTCTCCCGCCGCGTGTCGGCGGCGAAGCGCGTCCAGCGCGTCATGAAGTCGTCGGCGAACGACATGTGTTCGTGAAACAGCGTGGCGCCGCCCGCAAGGTCCTCTGGCGCGTAGTCCTTCAGGATCGTGCGGATCACGGCGCCCTTCGGGAAGGTCGGCGGCGCGACGGCGGCAAGCCGCGGCATGGCCGTTGCCGCCATGCCCATGCCGATGATGCCCAGCGCCTCGCGTCGCGTGAACCCGTTCGAACCCGACATATCGTTCCCCTGCTCCCTGACCAGACGGTGGCTGTATTGCGGCACTACTCTAAACGAATTCGGGCGGGTATGGAGGGCTGGGAGGGTAAGGAGGGCCGGGAGGGAGGGCTACGGGGTGCCCGACGCCGGCGGTGTCCCGCCGCCCAGCCGTGACCGCGCCTCGGCCGCGTCTGCCCTGGCGCTCACCAGCGTGGCGTTGGTCGACGCGACGCTGCGCGACTCGAAGACCCTCACGCCGGCCTCCAGCAGCGGCAGCGCCTCGTCCAGGCGTCCCAGCCGCAACCGGGCACGTCCAAGCTTCACCGACGCCGTGGCCGTGTTGAGGTGTTCCGCCGACAGCAGCCGTGTGGACAGCGCCAGCGCCTCGGCAAGGTGGGCCTCGGCACGTGCGTTGTCGCCAGCCGCCAGGTAGGCAGAGCCGAGGTTGGCCAGCCCGACCGAGATGTACTGGCTCTCACCATCCGGGTAGATGCGGCGATATCTCGACAGGGCGCGCTCGAAGGCTGCGCGAGCCACCTCGTGGTCGCCGCGTTCGAGGGCCAGCGCCCCCAGTTCGGTGTCGACCATTCCCAGTCGCCGATGACCGTCCGGGTAGGCCCGTTCGAAGATCGCCCGGGCACGCTCGATCTGGGTTACGGCCTCGTCATAGCGTTTCAGTCGCCGCAGCGCCCCGGCCAGCATGAGCCGGGCCGACCCGACCTCAGGATGATCCGGCGAATACCAGCCCTCGAACAGGGTAGCCGCCTGCTCCTCGAGCGCTGCCGCCTCGTCATCGCGACCATGCTGCACGGCGAGGTCGGCCAGGTTCAACAGGTCGTGCGCCACGGCGGGATGCCGGCTGCCATTGAGGCGCCGGTCCAGGTCGATGACCACGCGGTGCAGCCGCTCGGCCTCATCAAGGTGGCCCGCATAGTGGTGGGCGTTGGCCAGCAGTCCGAGCGCCAGCGCACGGTCCTGACCGTCCGGGTCCGTACGTTCCAGGGTGCGCACGACGGGATCGAGCAGCGTGATGGTCCCGGCATAGTCGCCCGCAGCCGTGGCCGCCTTGCCCACCGACAGCGTGGCGCGCAGGGAAACGGGGTGCGTCGGGTCCAGGTGCTCGCGAGCACGGGCCAGCGCCGCCTCCGACAGCCGCCGCGCCTCGGTCACGTCGGACAGGTCGGACTTCAGCAGGGCCAGGTCGACGAGCGATCCGATCACGATGGCGTCGTCGGCCGGCAGGCCGGTCACGCGAAGGTCATGGGCGCGCTGGAGCAGCCGCTCGGCCTGCTCCACATCCCCCAGGGCCGCGTACATGGCGCCGATGGTGCCGAGGACGTCTGCCTGGATCAGCGGCTCGGTCGCGAGCGAGTCCGCGGCGAGGGCGCCGCGGTCGAGCAGCGTCCGCACCGTCATCCCCTGCGAGGGACCGACGTCCGACTCGTCACCGGTGAGCAGCGTCCGTATGAACGCCTGTACGCGCGTGGCGCGTGCTGCCTCCGCGAGCGTGGCAGCCCGCTCACGCTGCAGCCGGACACTGTACGTGGCGGACACGCTTGCCAGGACGATGAGCGCCGCCAGGCCGGCCACCACGACGGGCCGGTGACGCCGGATGAACTTCGCCGACCGGTAGGTCCAGGCGTCGGGATGCGCCCGCAGCGGCAGGCCCGCCAGGAACCGATCGAGGTCGTCGACGAGTGCCTGGACGCTCGCGTAGCGCCGACCGGGCTCGGTGCGCAGCGCCATCAGGCACATCAGGTCCAGTTCACGCCATTCCGCCCGGCTGGCCAGTTCCAGCGTGCGTGATACCGAGGATGGCCCCGAGGTCATGCCCCGGGTCACCGCGGACCAGATGGCCATCGGGGAGTGGTCGATCTGCGCGAAGGGGCGGACACCGGCCAGCAGTTCGAAGAGCACCAGCCCCAGCCCATAGACATCCGTGTAGAGACCCACGGGTGCCCCCTCGAGTTGCTCAGGTGCCGCGTAGGCCGGCGTCAGCCGCTGGACGTCGTGGGTGCGCGTGACGACGTCGCCGGGTTCGAGCACCTTGGCGATGCCGAAGTCGACCAGCTTCGGACGGCCGTCACTGCCGACGAGGATGTTGCTGGGTTTCAGGTCGCGGTGGACGACCGCGTGCTGGTGCGCGTGATGGACGCCCGCACACACCTCGCGGAACAGCGACAGGCGGGTCCGGAGGTCGAGGGCGCGCGCCGTCGCAAACTCGGTGAGGGGAAGGCCGCCGCGGACGTACTCCATCGAGAACCAGGGTGTGCCGTCGGGCAGCACGCCGGCATCGTAGAACTGAGCGATGGTCGGGTGATTCAGCCGTGAGAGCAGGCGCTGCTCCTGCATGAACCGTTCATGGTCCCGCGCCGACGCCCAGAAGGTGCTCATCACCTTGAGCGCCACCTGCTGCCCCGTCGCCGCGCGCTCGGCCAGGAACACACATCCCATCCCGCCACGGCCGATGACATCAGCGATGCAATACGGGCCGACGGTGGCGCCGGGCGCAATCGCCCCGGCCGGCCCGCTCATCGCATCGTCGACCATGCGGGCAATGGCCTGGCTGACGTCGGGCGTTGCGCCGGCAGGAGTGGCAGGCTCGAAGATCCAGCGTATGCGCGAACCGAGATCGGGATCGTCGGCATCAAGCTGATCGAGCTGCGCGTTCCGCTCATCCACCGGCAGGGCCGCCAGTTCGTGGAAGACGCTCACGAAGGGTAAGTCGGCGTCAGCCACGCGCATTTCCCTTCACGCCGGCCATCCACCGGTGCAACCACGCTTCCCCGTACGCCTGCGCCCGTTCGACGGTGGCGGACGACAGGCCAAGTTCGGCGGCCGTCTCGGCGATGGTCATGCGGGCGAAATAGCGCATCTCGAGGATGCGCGCCGCCCGGGGATCGTGGGCCTGCAGGGCATCGATCGCCTGGTCCGCGGCGATCGTGACTTCAGCGGCCGTGTCGCTCCCGGGCATGTCGTCCATGGACACGTCGACGCGCAGGGCGGCGTTGCGCTTGAGCGTCAGCCGGCGCCGCGCGGAGTCGACGGCCACCTGGCGCACCGTCCGGACGACCAGGGCGACGAAGTGTTCACGCGACGTGATGCTCAGGCCGGAAGCCGACTTGAGCTTCAGCCAGGCCTCGTGCAGCAGCGCCGTGGTGCCGAGCGTGGCGTGCGGAATGCGGCGCGCGACGAGCGAGGCGATGCGCTTCAACTCGGCATAGACCTCGGGGGTGAGGTCGGCGAGCGACACGTCGGACGCGCGCGGCGCGTGCGGTCGTTCCGGGTCTGTCACGGGGGTGGCGCAGCGTATCACGACGGGTGGGCACGCCGGCCCGGGCGTAGTCCGTACGCCTATGCCGAAAGTTTCGTGAGGGAGTTTCTCAGGGGATTGCGAATTACCCAGCAGATCCCTATGTGCCACCAGCTTCAGAGGCCCGCGCTCGCCCGAGGTGTGCGGCGACCGGGCAGTCGTGTATCGGCCACGACGGAAACGGGCCACCGTCGCACATTGGGCGGGTCACCAGCATCCCAGAGGAGGAATCGTGACATTCGAGAGCGTGGTCCGGGTGCTCCTGACCCTTGGCCTGACATTCGTGGCGGCGTCGACATCGGCGCAGATTGCCATCACCGGCAGCTCATCGCGGCCAACCGCTGCCCCAACCGCCCCTGACCGGGACGGCAACGGCAGCCGGGGCGGCGCACGGGGCGGTGGCAACACTGCGGACAGTGACACCCGGCTTGCCGACGTCGCCGAGGAGTTCAAGTTCGCGGTGGGCGCCGTCGTCATCGTCCTCCCGAACGAGGGTGCGGTCCCCTTCGGGACCGCCTGGGCGTTCGAACCCAACCTCTTCGCGACCAACGGCCACGTCGTGGAGCTGATGGCCCAGCTCGCGCAGAAGCACCCCGACGCTGCCTTCTTCGTGGCGATCAACCAGCGACCGGACAAGCGTCTGCGGATAACCGCCGCCAAGGGACACCCGCTCTATGGGAAGGCGCAGGTCCGGTTCGACGGCAGGGCAACCGAACTCGGCGGGCACGACATCGGAGTTCTGCGGACGGCGGACGCCGCCCCATCCCACTTCAAGCTGGCGAGCCAGCCCCAGCTCCAGGCGCTCCGGCCAGGCTCCCGGATCGCCTATCTCGGATTCCCCATGGAGTCGCTGGCGATGGGGAACCTTGATCCCCAGAACCCGGTGGCCACGATGCAGTCGGGCATCGTCACGTCGCTCTCCGACTACTTCCTCGGCGATGGCGGCTACGCGAACAACCGCCTCCTACGGCACAACCTCCCGTCGGCGGGCGGCGCGTCAGGCAGCCCCATCTTCACGCCAGACGGTGTCGTCGTCGCCATTCACTTCGGCGGCAATCACATCGCCGGTATCAGCGACGACGGCAAGGCAATGGAGCGGAAGGCCAATGCGTCGCTGATCAACTTTGCCGAGCGGATCGACGCACTCGACGGTGTGGCGCGGCCCTAGGCGGCACGACGCGACCACGCCAGGTGCCAGTTCCGACGGTACAGAGGCTGAAGTGACACTCCACATCGAGAACATTGCACCGGGAGCGGCGCTGGCGCGCCTGCGGAGACCGCTCGCAGCGGTCCTGCTGTGTGCCGGCCTGTCGCTGCTGACCGCTCCCACGGCGTCTGCGCAGAAACACGACCCGGCCCGGGCCGTGATCGTATTCGCCGGCTTCGGCTATTTCGATGCCACACGACATCAGTGGTTGAGCGACCTGCTGGAGCGCCGAGCCGGGCTGGCGGCTGAGGGACGTGAACTGGAGGGCCGTGTGCGCGATGCCGCCGGTAAGGCGTTCATCGCGCCGGCGAGCCGATGGTCGACCCACCAACTGGTCTTCGATGCCAGCACGCTGGCAGCCGCGTTCCGCGACGCGACCGGTCGACGCGACGTGGAGGATCCCGGCGAGATGCTGGCAGCGTTCGAGCACGTCTTCGTCCTCGTCCTCACGGGCGGGTTCGAGCACCATGCGGACCAGAAGGTGCCGTCGTCCAGAGGCGTGTTCCATCACCCATTCACCTTCGCCAGCGTCAACGCCAGCCTCCTCGACAACGCCTCGGGCACGATCCTGCTGTCGACCTCCACGCTGAGCGTGCGGGCAGGGGCTGCGCAGCTCAGGGATCCAGGACAATCGTGGGGGCCCCATTACCGGGCCGTCTATGCCGCCGCCGCCGAGCAGGCGCTGATACGGATGCAGGGCCTCATGGCCGCCTCGGACCCACGCGAGGCGGACAAGGCCAGGGACGCGTACGCAGTGACCGGCGCCGTGCTGGCTGCCGGCTCGAGTGCGGGCGCATTCGCAGCCAGCGAATTCGGCTGGCAGGCACCAACCGGGGCGCCGCCACTCACGGCCGTGGTGGGCAATGCCTGCCGCCCCGACGTGCATTGCTCGTCGGAGGGATGCGAAGCGATGACCGGCCTGCTCGTCAGCGCCGTGAGCGAGTCGCTCTCGAACCGTGGCTACAGGGTCCTGCCTCCGGTGAGCTGGGACGAAGCGCTGCTCAAGACAGACAGCATCCTCAGGTACAAGCTGTCGCTCCCTGCGGAGGCGATGTCCGGGCTCATGCCCATCACCACCATCGCGTTCGACCCCCACCGCGCGACCAACAAGACGGTGGCGGTGCTCACCGGACTGGGTCGGTCGAGCCATCCGGACCGGAACAACATCACGGCGGACGACACCTACACGGCATCGGTCGGTGCCCAGGTATTCCGAACGGACCCGGAGACGTGCGCCACCCTGTCATCCGAGCCACTCAGTCGGAAGGACGGTCTTGGCACCGAGACGGACAAAGGCCGTCCACTCAGCGCCCCCCTCCCGGACGTTGAGTCGCGCCAACTGCTGTTCCTGCGTGCCGCGCGACGAGCGGCCCAGGGACTCGCCGTCCGATAGGAGCAGCCTCGCATGAAGACACTCTCGGCCTGTGCCCTCGCTGCCTCACTGATGCTGCTCGGAGTCGGCCGGGCTCATGGCCAGGGATGGGTGGATCTGCCAGAGGTCTCGCTGGCAGGCAGTGGACGCGGCGACGACTGCGTGAGGGACGCGGCCACACGGGCCACGGCTGCAGCCTGGGAGCGCGCCCTCGCGGACCTGCGCCTCAAGGGCACCACACCCCTGCGCCAGTGCGCGGAGCTGAAGGCAGGGGCGATGCTCGAAGTGACTCTGCGGAAGAAGGACGTGAAGCGGGACGGCCCGGAACGCTGCCGGGTTCCATTCTCCGTGCGGTACCGCCGCGCAGCCGTGGCAGACGCGCTCGAGTCGTGCGTGTCCGCCGCAGCCGACGTCCCCGTCGGCGTCATCCTCCGGGCCGAACGCATCGGACCTGGCGATGACGCACCTCGCACGGACGAGGACCTCGCGGACGCGGCCAAGGCTGGCATCGAGAGCTGGATCAGCCGCGCGTCACTCCTC